>Ga0209490_10000362_pt1 | contig 46206 bp, 41 predicted proteins | sample MAT06_FD_187209 | JGI IMG/M metagenome (GOLD analysis project Ga0209490, IMG submission 187209) | Freshwater microbial communities from Lake Fryxell liftoff mats and glacier meltwater in Antarctica - MAT-06 (SPAdes) (version 2) | ecosystem: Environmental > Aquatic > Freshwater > Ice > Liftoff...
TTAAACCCATAGTGTTTTTTGCCCTTTCGCCCTTTATCTGTTCCTATACCCAACCCCTATCCCTGCACGTAGAGCAACACCTACGCCGTAAGTGCCGTTGGAGCCCCATGCCGCCCAGATGGCAGGAGAAATGTTGTCGCTGATCTTTAAGACGCCGGGGTAGATGTTGAGGATTACGGTTTGGTCTTCCTGCCCGCTTGCCGTTATAGATGCCAACAGTGAATTATTCTGGTCCCAGAAAATTCCGCCAGTTGGAACAAGCTCAAGTGTGAGTAGACGCACGCGTGTGTCTACCTCATAGAGGTATTTGCCGCGTAATCCTCCGCCCACGGTAATGCTGTGCTCTGCGTCATATTTGTACGATGCCCCAGCCATGTTGGCCATGCCCATGTAATACCACGCACTCCATTGTTCACTGCCTGGGATGTTCCACTTGAGGGAGTAATAAAGGCCGTTGTTGCCGAGCTGCCCCAACGGATAGGTAATGACGGGGATCTGCGACCAATCTGTCATGTGCAAATCCTTGGCAAAAAACCGCGCCACGTCATCACTGGTGAACAACAAAATCCCCAACCAATCAAAAATGGCGATGTCGGCAATAGGGTCGGTGTTATACCCCACATAGGCCTCGTTCTCTACCGCTTCGTTGAGGAAGTGGTAGAACATGATGGTGGTGGCCGACCAGATCTCTGGCGATGCCACGCCATTGTAATCGTACCACTCGGCTAACATCCGGTACGTCATGCCCCCTCCAATAAGATGGAGCTGGTAGTTGGGTACCCATTGCCCTCCCTCCTTGGTGAAGTTTAAGGGGAAGACCTCGGTGGAAAGCCACTTGGCCCAGCCAATTTGACTAATCGTGGCGCCAGGGTGCACAAAGGTGTTCTCAAGGACGTTTTTGAAGCCCGTGCCGTAGGGCAGACTCCCTATTCTGCGGTCCTTGCCATCAAGCTGCAGCACGTCGTAACTGCCGTTGAGTATCACGCCCCATGGGGTAAACATGGACATACTGCCATAGTCTAGAGGCTTATAGAATAAGTACTCGGGTTTTGCCTGCACAGAGTCGGTTAAAGATCTAGCCGAGATCGATGTGCAAAACACAAATACAAGAAGTAACCATATTCGCATAGCAACAAACATACATTCCGTGCGGAACACGTAGTTTGCAATATGGAATTCATCTCTTCTTTACATGCCAACATGCTACACGTAGTGTACCTGATGGCTGCCCTTAGCATCTTGTTCCCTCTGGTAGACGCCGTGCGCAAACAACCAGTATCTCCCATGAGTAAATGGGTGGTTCGTGGTTATACGCTCATCGTTACGCTGCAGTTGTTGCTCGGCCTCACGCAACTCATCGTTAACTGGAATGAGTATGGTGATGGACTGCGGTTCCGGCTAGAACACGCCTTGCTTATGATTGTTGCCATTGGCTGCGTTCATATGGCTCCACGTTTTATGAAACGTACCGATGCCATAGGTGCTCGCAATACCACATTCCTCATGGTGGCATCATTGGCTCTCATCATCCTCGGCGCTACGCTGATTAAACGCGCCCTCACATAAGTTCACATGGTGCATACCACTTCTCTGTCAAGTTACCCGTTGTTCCGTCGCGGTAAGGTGCGCGATGTATATGATCTGGGCAACCAACTCCTGCTGGTTGCAACAGACCGGATCTCTGCATTTGATGTGGTGATGAATGAAACTATCCCCGATAAGGGGGCTCTTCTCACGGCTATCTCGCAGTATTGGTTCAACACGCTTAAACATGTAGTGCCAAACCATATCATCTCGTATGATGTGTCAACGATTGATGGGCTAACAACGGAAGAGAAAGCACTACTTGCTGGACGTTCCATGATAGTACGCAAGACAAGCCCCCTACCAGTGGAATGTGTTGTGCGTGGCTACCTCGCCGGATCGGGATGGAAGGAATACCATGCAGCACGTACTGTTTGTGGCATACCATTGCCAGATGGGTATGAAGAATCGTCGCGTCTTGCCAAACCTATCTTCACGCCCGCAACAAAGGCAGAAGAAGGTCACGACGAGAATATCTCGTTTGAACAAGCAGCCGTTGTGCTTGGAGCTTACGTAGCAACATCTGTACGCGATTACAGCTTTGCTTTGTTCAATGCAGCTTCTGCAGATGTTGCAGCAAAGGGGCTTATCCTAGCCGATACCAAGTTTGAGTTTGGCGTAGTTGATGATGAAATAATCTTGATAGATGAGGCGCTTACGCCAGACTCGTCGAGGTATTGGTTGGCGTCGGAGTATGCGCCGGGGACGTTGCAGTATAACTTCGACAAGCAAATTCTGAGAGACTGGCTAGAGACTACAGAATGGAATAAGACCTATCCGCCCCCTACATTACCCAACCAGGTAATTGATGGCACGCGAGCCAAATACATTGAGGCATACCAACGCATTACGGGGCTAACATGGCGATGAACAGCTTTTTGCTTGATGAAGATGATGTTGCACTTCATCGCAGAGTTAATGATTTGCTAGACTGGGGTCTGCTCCTTGCCGTTGCTGGCATTCTGGCAATGGGTCTCATTTCTATCTACAGCGCGGCCTTTGGTCTTGGCTCCGACGCGATTTTTAAGCGGCAGCTCATCTTTGCAGGCATCGGCATTGCAGCTGCAGCCACGTTTTATTTTATGCCAGAACGTTGGTTGCGCGATCTTGCCTATCCGATGTATGGCTTGGGAATCTTGCTGCTCATTGTAGTGCTCACACCGTTGGGTCACGTAGTTAATGGTCAACAGTGTTGGATACAAATCGGATCCTTCTCCTTTCAGCCATCAGAGTTAGCAAAACTCACTACGCTCCTGGCAGTGGCCCGTTATACGGGACGCAAAGGATTTGATATTCGGACCATTCAAGATTTGATGATGATAGGCGGTATGTTTTTGCTGCCCGTTGGCTTGGTGATGTTGCAACCAGACACGGGCTCTGCAACGGTGTTTCTTGCAATGATGGTTGGTGTGTATTTGTGGACGGGTGGCGATTTGTTTGTGCTCTACCTCATAGCCGCTGCTCCCTTTGTTGCCGTGTCGGCTCTTTACGGTGTGTTGTTCGACAACATGATATGGTTTGCCATTGTTGCTGCGTTAGTATCAATTGGCGCATTCTTGTTCAGACGAAATCTGATATTGACCATCGTTGCGTGTTTGATGCTCATCGGTGGTGGTCTTGCTGTAAAGCCCGCGTTTAAATCTCTTGAGGTGTATAAGCAGAACCGACTTGTTACGTTGTTCGAGCCGGAACGTAATCCACGCGGAACTGGCTACCACGTTATCCAGTCGATCCTCGCCGTTGGCTCTGGTGGACTAACAGGCAAGGGTTTTCTCAAGGGAACACAGACGCAATTGCGGTACATTCCGGAGCAATGGACAGACTTTATCTTCTGCGTTCCAACAGAGGAATTTGGTTTTGTAGGGGGCGTTATAGTAATCGCACTATTGGCAAGCGTTATCCTACGATCTATCAATATTGCCGCACAAGCCCGATCTTCTTTTGCCAGCATCATATCTATCGGATTTGGCTCGTTATTGGCGTTTCACTCTCTTGTTAATATCGGAATGGCGGTGGGACTTTTTCCAGTAATGGGCATTCCGCTTCCGTTTCTTAGTGCCGGCGGTACCGCACTCATTGCAAACATCGCCGTTGTTGGAATGCTCTTGAACTTCTACAAGACCCGCCGTAGAAGAGCATCAGGCGTTCGATGAAACCCAACATCACCGTTGCTTGTGGAGATGTGAACGGCATTGGACTTCGGTGTTTTGCGGAGGCATGTACTCATACTGCCTTCAATGCTTCGATTGAACTAATGATTGATGGTTCAACGCTTGAAGCGGCCATCGTTGCGTATGAACTTCCAGGAATGTTTCGCAACTCTGTGTGGGAACTTGCGGCAAACAGTGTTCATATCATACCTGTAGGAGCCCCCTCAGATGTTCACCCAGGCGTAGTTCGTGATGATGCTTCACGAGGCGCCATTGCTTCGCTAGAAGCATGTATCGAACTCATTTGTAACGGCAAATGCAACGCGTTGGTTACCCTGCCAATCAACAAATATGCTCTATCGCAGGTGGGCTGGCCGTATGCAGGGCAGACAGAGATGGTGGCCGCATCCGCACAAGGCACACCACTGATGGTGCTATGCACGCGCAACATACGTGTTGCACTTGCCACTGTACACGTTGCACTTTCTAAGGTTGCCGAAACACTCACAGTTGGGCGTATTACTGAGTGTATAGCTGCGCTCAAGCATCACCTCGTAGTAGATCTCGGCGTTATCGATCCACAGATCGCAGTGTTAGCAGTAGACCCTCATGCAGGAGAACATGGCGTAATCGGCACCATCGATACGGACATTGTTGCGCCCGCAATTACACTAGCACGTGCAAACGAACTCAACGTGCAGGGTCCATTCCCCGCCGATGGTTTCTTTGCATTTGGTGCATACAAGAAGTACGATGGTATTGTTGCGATGTATCACGACCAGGGTCTGATACCGCTCAAGTTATTGGCGCAGGGGGCTGGCGTAAACGTTACTGCTGGACTGTCTGTTGTCCGTACGTCGCCGGACCATGGCACTGCGTATGATATAGCCACACAAGGGGATGTAGATCCTGCCAGCACAATAGAAGCAATAAAGGTGGCCATCAGTATTGCACGGAACCGAGCGCATTAACGTTTCTTCGTTTTCTTCGGTGTGGGGGTTGTTGATTGTGTTGTTGGAAGAAGAGGATTCCGCACAAAGAACCCCGTTGGGATAATCCTTACCGTTGCATGCGATGTTGGCATTACTGGCCAGTCTTCTGGACGGGCAACATGTGTAACACCCATCGTGTACCACAGCACAACATCCCGGCGTATAAGTCTATCATCATTTGCTTGATACACTGGCAGTCCAAGATCTACTTCCGACTCATTTGGATACGCTCCGGCAGCGTATAGTTCGTTAGCATTGAATCTTGTAACGTGCAATTGATGTTCGGTAAACGTTGCGCGTTTTCGAACGCTCGTTGTGGGACCGAGATACAAAAAAGCAACCGACTGTGGTACAATTGTATAACCAGTATAGCCCCCTAGTGTATTCCGTTTCTTTGATGTTATTCTCCACGTCCTAGAATTTTTTAGCGAAACATCGAGCTTGCCTTCGCGCTCACTACGAATGTCCCACTCATCCACCATCATTGCATTGCTAAATATATTCTCATCACCATTTGGCGGAACACGTACATCAATTTCCGTTACTACGTTTGCTGTGTCATCAACATCGAGATCAATTCGGAAGTTAAAGAAGTGTTGATGGCAAGGGGCAAGCACGTGAGGCGCTACGAGGTGCGCATACATCTGTGCACCTGACCCAGAATAATCTGCAACGCTATCAACAGAACCCTTCACGAGCATTATTCCCGTAAGCCCTACATCTATGGTTATTGTTCCGTCTTGAGATAGCACATAACTCACGATATAGTCGTAGTTCCCAATTACAGCAGCGTGTTGAATTACTAGTTCTTTTCCACGGCGAGACGATACGCTACCGTCATAATCAACGTGTCTCCAAAGCATACCTGCGTCGCGTTCATACATTGCTAACACGTCGGGCTTTGTTATCACGTCTCCATCATCTTCAACAAACGAAGCAGAGCGCAGCACTGCATTGTCTGGAACGTCCGAGCCCCTACGCAAGCGCGTTGAGTTTTGTCCAAAGCCATATTCACCTACATCAAACGCATTGCGCCAAACCCATAGTACAGATGTATCGCCATACGGAACAAGCATTTCGCTCAGCGATATACGATGTGCAATACGGCGTGCAATACCACTATCTACAAACCGGACGTCGTAAAGAGTTAGGCCTTCACGTGCATTTATCATCGGAGTGAATTTCCAGGAGCCCCATTGCACTGCATCGTGTCTTGTAGTAATATTTGTGTTAGGGGGCTGGTCTGGTCCATCACGTTGAGCATGTGGAACGGGATACGTAGAAGTTGCTTTTGGAATGGGGGCAACATCATGATCTCTCCATTCTATAATTGCCTTCGATTGGAGGTTGATGAGGGCAGACACCCCTTCAATTGGCTGGTCGTATCTATTACGTCCCGTTGAATCTGCAACATAGAAGATTGCCCGCACCAACCTTTGTGATGCACCAACAGGATTGCCACTTGCCCATGTCTCAACGGCTACTTTTTCTGGGATGAGTCCCCTTCTCTTCATCGCCTCAGCAAAACGAGGAAAGCGCCTGACGACGGCTTCTGCGGAATCAAAGTCTTGCTGCGTTACCATTGGCTGTACAGATGGAACGGCCTTTACCTCTGTTACGATACGTTCTCGTACGTCAACAACAAACTCGTACGTATGATTTGATGAAGCATCAAACACCGTTGTGCGTATTTCTCGAGGAAGGGGCGCCGTGTTTGTGGCATCGTAGTATAACCGTTTTGACGGTTCAGACAGGGATGCTGAAATCAACCGTGCACGTTGTGGGAATCGGGAATCCGCACGCATCGTTTCAACTGCGATTTTGAGTTCCGAAGATGTTGGTTGCGCAAACGGATTTGTGGCGCCGGAACATGGTAAGCCAATAATCGTGCAGATCAATGCGAGTATATAGTGATTCATTGGCTAGCAATTTACCCGATTGCCAGAAAATGTAGATGTATATTTTCGATGCCGTAGAATTAGGAAACGAAGGTGGTAATGACCGTGCATGGGCACGTTATGGAGCATCTAATGTTCACAGATGCAAGAGTGTTGCCACTGAAGCCCTGACCCTTGCAACCACAGAAGGCAATGTGCACCAGCAGGCACGTGCATTGATGACACTTGGCGTTGTAGCCGGCATCTTAGCCGATAGCCCAGTGGCACTTCAATTACTTGAGAAGGCAAAGGCTCTCTTTGAGAATGTTTCCGTCAACTATCCCACTATCCGAAGTCAATTGAATACTATTTATTGGCTTTGGACATTGCCGAGCAATGCAACGCAAAGTCGGAACAACACATCACTCTTTCGGACTTGGAAATTCTTACAGCGATATTGGTCAACATAATTGAGGTCTGCAGTACCTACATCGCTGTCTAGCGTTGGACGAAGAGCGGGGTGGACGAGCAGCTACTGCCATTGCCTTGTGAAATACAGGGGGCGTGTATAGCGCCATTCGAAGCCCCGAAGAGGCATTGCCATCCTTCCAACAGTCGTTGGCAATACATACCGAATTGCGAAACCGCGGAAGTATGGCCATTCAGACGCTTCATGTTGCAACGGTCTATGCTTCTGTCGAGCACGATTTGTATAGTCCTCAGATGGCCGAGAGTTCATTGCGCACGGCATTGGATCTTGTACTTCAGGTTGGACATCGCAAAGTAGCATGTTTCGCATATCAGGGTCTAGCCGAAGTGATGAAGTTTCAACAGCGGTGGGATTTGGCCAGCAGCGGAAGCAGTTTGAATAAGAACGGTCAATTGCAGACGAACGGGCTACTGCAAAAGATCGGAGCAGAATTCTTGGCAACGAGCGAATAGCCGACCGGTATGAAGACGCTACCATCCTATTTGCCAACATTGTGGGCTTTACGCAACTCTCTCAACAGATATCTCCCGGTGAGCTTGTTGAAGGTCTTGTTAGAATCTTTCCTGTCTTTGACGCATTGGTAGAGAAACACGGCGTAGAGAAGATCAAGACTATTGGCGACGCATACATCGCCGTGTGTGGCGTTCCCATCCCGCGCAATGACCATGGGTGTGTGATGGCCAACATGGCGTTGGACATGATGAAGGCCATGTGTCAGTACGCGTCGGATACAACAGGAGAAAAAATTCAGATCCGGATTGGAATTCACAGTGGAGAAGAAGTTTGCCCACAACTTATGGGGTGATGCCATAAACATCGCCAGCCGAATGGAAAGTCAGAGCGTAGCCGGAAAGATTCACGTGAGCCAGGAGTTCTGTGATGCCGCAGGAAGCGCGTTTCGATTTATTGAACGCGGCGAAGTCAACATCAAGGGCAAGGGGCTTGCCAGAAACTACTTTATGGACGTATAATCATTCCTTTATGGTGATTCGCTTTGCAACTCGTCCAACTGTTAATCCCTGAACAAGAATAGAAAACGCTACAATCATGTAGGTAAGCGTCACCCATAGCTCCTTTTGCATTTCGGGTTTTAACGAGAGTGCAAGGGCAATCGAGATTCCGCCACGCAGACCGCCCCACGTCATGATGATGATTGTGCGATGAGACAGCTTCTCCTTTAGTTTGATGAATTGAGCTGGAATGAACACAGACACGTAGCGGGCAACTAATACGAGGAGTATCGATACAAGCCCCACAACTACGTATGTGGGTAGGAACTGTATCACCAACAATTCAAGGCCAATGAGAACGAACAGAATCGCATTTAGTGTTTCGTCGAGCATCTCCCAGAATTTGTCAACGTATTCGGCCGTGATATCGCTCATGGCATGCGCCTTGCCCTGATTTCCAATTATGATTCCCGCTGCCACCATGGCCAACGGCCCGGATATATGCAAGTAGTGTGCAGTTGTGTATCCCCCCATCACAACTGCTAGTGTTATCAACACTTCCACTTTATAGTTGTTGATGCTACGCATGAGTAGGATGCCGCCGTAACCAATTGCGACTCCCAGAACAATTCCTCCAACTGCTTCACGAAGGAACAACAACACAACATCTCCAACCTGCATGTTGTTGGGCGTTTGCGCCACCTCCAGAAGTGTAAGGAAAACAACAACTGCAACTCCGTCATTAAACAGCGACTCACCAGCAATCTTCATTTCGAGTGAACGCGAAATGTTTGCCTTTTTCAATATTCCCAATACTGCTATCGGATCTGTTGGAGAGATGAGTGAACCAAACAACAAACAATACACAAAGCTTGTTTGCAGATTCAACATTCCTAGCAGGTAATAAATCGCTGTGCCAATGAGGAACGTCGAGATTACAACACTAAACGTCGAAAAGACAATCACAGACAGTTTCTCTTCTTTCAGCGTGCCCAACTTTATATGTATGGCGGCAGCAAAGAGCATAAAGCTCAGCATGCTTCCCATCAGCATTTCTGAGAAATCGATGTACCGAAGGATTGTTGTGACTTCTTCTACAACAACTGGCGAAACGAAACCGATGCCAAGTACAGCAATAGATGAGAGCAATGCCAGCAGCATTAGCCCTATCGTAGGCGGCAGCTTTATGAAGCGAGAATTTATGTACGCAAATAGAGCTGCAATTACAACGAGTATCGAGTAGATTGAAAAGAGTGTCATTGTTTGGGGACAAAAAGTTTGCGCTTGCACGTTCGTGCATCCTATTTGGACCTTACCTTGCGTGTACCAGTTCTATTCTCTATCACTGTTGAATCGGCCGTAAGGCTATCCAATTGAACGCGAACAACCTTGAGCTCGCTTTCCAAAAACTGCAGGGCAGCTATCATCTGCTTTACTTGTTCGTTATTCTTGATGTCGCTGAGCGAAGCAAAGCCTTGCTTGACATCCAACGTAACACCTTCTAGGTTATATGTCACTAGCTTAGATCGAAGTGTATCAACCTCATGGGGTTGTATGACTCTTCCACCATATGTCAGTGTTATAGATCTTTGGTCGCAGTTAATCGCTGTTTTCAGCAAGTAGTCTTCTTTCAAGCCTGCTTCGTGCGCTACAAACTCATATGCATTTGATGTGAACTTATTCTCTTGTACCAGGGCATAACCAAAGTATATGCTTGGGAGAAGAGTGAGCAGAACCACCACCGAAACAATTCGTTGCGCCTTTAGCTCATCAGCACGATTCGGAAGATGCTTGAACGGGTACTTCAAGAATCTGAGAGTCAATACAGTTGCTAGTGCTATGAAGACGGTGTTGATGAAGAACAGGTACAGTGCACCGAAAAGGAATTGCATTTGCAACGTCGCGAGTCCATAACCAGCCGTACAAAGTGGCGGCATGAGTGCAGTGGCAATTGCAACCCCAGGTATTACGTTGCCCTTCTGTTTGCTTGTGGTTGCGAGTATTCCGGCAAGACCGCCAAAGATGGCTATAAGCACGTCATAAATATTGGGCAATGTTCTTGACAAGATTTCAGAGTGCGCTTCATTGATAGGAGAAAGTATAAAGTAGATCGTTGAGGTTGCTAGACCAACGCCAGCAGAGAAAAGATAGTTGCGAGAAGCCGAGCGTAGGAGAGCCAAGTCGTTGATGGCAATTCCTAGTCCCAACCCCATGATTGGCCCCATAAGTGGAGAGACCAACATTGCACCGATTATGACGGCGGTGGAGTTTACATTGAGACCAAGAGAGGCAATGAAGATGGCAAAGACAAGAATCCAAAGGTTTGTTCCTCTGAACCCCACTCCTCTTTCAATACTGTTTATAACAGTTTGATGGTCTTCTTTCTCGCTGTGCAGAATAAATCTTGCGAGTAGGCTGGGTATAGACATGTTTTGATTTCGGATTTCTTGTCAAAATGCAAAAAGCTTCCACGCGCACAGCACGGGGAGCTTTTTAAACAAATACCTGGCCACTACCTACTCTGCCACACCAGTTCAGGTGCAGTACCATCGGCGAAACGGGGCGGGGATCCATGCTCTAGCTGTGAGTTATTGCACATCATCTGTTGCAACCACGAGGTACATACCATTGCCCCACGCAGAGGTTTCTACAGCAAACGTTTGTTCTCCTGGAATGCGTTGAATTCTGCTTGCTAAGCGTTCTACAATTCGGTAGCACAAACAATACTATTGCGCTTCATTCTTTTACCGTAACAAGTACGACCTGTGTTGTGGTGGCGCCATCGTTGCCGCGCAATTGCGCGCGGTACAAACCCGGTGCTGGTGCCGCAAGTGGCACCATCGTACTACCAACAATAGTTGCAAGCCCAATGCAGCTTTGTCCGGCTTGTGCCCATGCCTGTTGGTGCCCGGTCCATGTGCGGGCTGTGAGGTTGCCCGTGGTAGCATGTTCGTCTTCTTGTTCTACTGATGTTGCACGCTGACTCTTAAACACACCTGTTGTTGTGCAGTAGTAGATGTCTTGTGCATCGTTATCAGTAAAAAGCGATATCACGTTTGTTTGTTCACTGAACCCTGCTTCGTGGAAGTCCCACGTGATGCCGTTGTCGAGACTTTCATGAACTCCATCTACGCCATTGATTAACAACTTGCCATCATTAAGGCGTATTCCTGAGCCACCTACAAACCTAAATCCAAGATTGGCCGAGCGAGAGTATACCTTCTGCCACGTTAGCCCGCCATCATCAGAGCGGATGATGTGGCAGTCTTGCATGGTAGTAAAGAGTGGCTCGTGATTTCGCTGCCGCAACTCTTCCTGCCGCATCTTGGCTGTGTCCCTAACCACTGTTGTGTAGGAGGCTATTAGCACTCCATTGCTACCCGTAATAGTTCCTAAAAAATACGGATCTACATGGGGAACTGAAACACGTTGCCAGCTTTGACCTTTGTCTGTAATGCGCACGATGCCACCACACCGGTAGGGGTGAACTTCAAGACTTTCACTATCATAGATGTGTAGCCCACTCACAAAACCAACAACGGCGGTATCACCAATTGGAATCATGGTGCTTAAGAAGCCCGAACCAATGGTGTCGGATTGTGTTAGCCTGGTACGCACGTCTACACTATCGGCCATTACACCACTCTGCCAGCGGCGCACCGTTGTGCTGTTGCCGATGAGGATACTTTCGGCGCTCAGGCGCAGCGCACATGTGGAGGGTTCTTGGTCTAGAACGCCAGCATATTTTCCTTGTCTGTCAAACTGCCGTAGCTGAGTAACCAGGGAATAGTATATCCGTACTACTCACTGCCGGTGCCAATATCCCCCGTGTGGTAAGCCACTGTAGACTCTCCATTGGTGGTTGCCGATACCAAGCGCCCGGCACCTGATACGTCTGGCCGCACCATGTGGCCGTAGTAGGACACAACCAAGGGCCGCTCACCTTTGCCACCACCTATGCCCAAGAGCATGGGCGCCGGCTCGAGGTTCTCGATGTTACGCAGTGTGGAGCTCAGCATGTAGCCGCGCCCAGATTTCAGCGTCAGCACCGATGGGCCGTTGTCGTTGATCATTGTGTGGATCACGTCTGGATGTACGCTGGGGTAGTGACGGACCTCGTTGTCTGCATCGTGATATTCCTTAACGCGTAGCTCCTGCTCCAATGAGTCCTCAATGTGGATGATAGTAAAGCCTGTAGTGCCGTCGTCTAAGTTCGCCGGATAATAAGCGTATTCTGCACTGTAGATTGGCGGATCAGAGCGCCACCTCATATATTTTTGCTGTGTCCATCGTGTGCCACTGACCTGCTCTGTATTCGTACAAAATGAGCGCAGAATCGCGCAAGAAGACGCGCCGCGATTGCGTGTTGAACAAATAACAATAATTCTCAACAATCTTTACCGTGCGCCCTTCGGCGGTTGTAAACGTACGCGTCAGCGATGCCGCTAAGTATCTCCTAGCGCGCCTATGCCTAGATCGGAATTGTAGAAGCCAAGGCTCTGAATCCAAATGGTTGTGTCGCTGCCGTAGAATGCCTTGTCGATTGGTAGGAAAGTTGGGCCGTTGTAATCTCGAAACCCAATTGGCGTCTGCACTGACTTGCCAAGGGCAAAGGCATTTGTCCACGGATGTAGAATAGCGTAGTGATTCGACGCAGGGCGCCTCGCCCAAAAACCACCTGAGCCATCATTTCCAATCAGGCCATTAAGATCCTTTACTACCGGCCAGGTGTCACACTCATCAAACGTCACACCTGGTCTATGTACGGGTGGATTCAAATTTGGAGCATAGATCGCAAAGAACATTGTGTGGTCTGTATATGGTTTTGTGCCAATGTATAAGTTGAACGTATCTACCCTCTCAGGCAGCGTGTCGCTCCAAATATTGGAGGATTCGTCAAACTTCCACAGCCGGTTTCCGGCACTTCCCCATTGTTGACATGCTACGCCGCCACGCTTGCGGCGCACAAATATGCTTTTCTCAAACGACCCCATATTGGTAATCTCGGGAATCTGCCGCGCAAGCCAGGAAACAGTATCGGTTACGTAAAGGCCTCGTTGCACTACTTCAAAGAGCACCTACCCAGTGCCGCTAAACATCGTAGGTGTAGTAATCACTCCGAAGGGACCGCCGCGCTCGCGGTAGATGGCTACCGGAGGAGTCTGCTGGGCATCATGGCGGTGCTTCTGTACTGTGAGAGTTTCATCATGGTAATCCTCTATACAAAATCTCGCCCGCTGAGCGGTGCAGGGGGACGCCGCATCTCGGTCCTGCAACACGGTGTGCCACAAGCAAGAATGCAGCCCGTAGCTTGGTTTACCGTTACACCCCTGGGCGTAAAGACCGTCCAGCACCAGACATCGCCAACAGCTGGTGGGATGATACCATTCCAAGCGCTGTCGTTAATGACGACGGGAGACATCGTGCACAAGATTGCAGAGAATGTCTTTACCGCATCAATAACTCCTGGTTTTGCTCCATTGAAGCATACGCGGCGGATCTTTGTGTACTGGTCCTGCCGCTAAGCAGTACACGTTGCAGGAAGTGTTGGAGCACCGAACTCAGAGCATCCATAAACAGTTGCGTTATACGTAACGTTATCAATGCAGATGTTCAGCGTTTTGAGAGCCACGGATGTTGCACATCCGCACTCTTGCGCCTAAAGCTCTGTAGGCGCACAGAGCGCCATTGCAAAAACGAAGATGTTTGTAGCCCAGAGCTACAAACGCCGATGCTCTACTTGCTCGCACATTCCGCCCTGCTACGCTACTAGCAATATGGGGAGTGGGGAAATTACATTTCAAATTCTCCATTAGGGGTGAAAGATACTCATTCGTTCATGTTCACCAACCCCCTGCCAGCGAACGTAATTGATATGCGCATTTATACAGATGGCGCAATTAGATATGTAATAGAATGCAAAAAGCTCCCACGCGCATAGCACGGGGAGCTTTTTAAATAAATACCTGGCGACTACCTACTCTGCCACACCAGTTCAGGTGCAGTACCATCGGCGCAACGGGGCTTAACGACTCTGTTCGGAATGGGAAGAGGTGTGTCCCCCGCGCAATCGTCACCAAGATATATTTCGAGGTAGAAGCGTACATGAAAAAGAGTACGTCACCGAGTCATGACGACGTTGGCCGACAGACATATTGAGCTACGAAAGAAATCAGCGTTTGCGCCTAGAGTTAAAGAAGTGCTCTGTGCATGCCGTTGGAGGAACAACAAAAAAAAATTGGCAAGTCCTCGGACTATTAGTACCTCTCGGCTCCACATGTTGCCATGCGTCCACCTGAAGCCTATCAACCGGATAATCTCTCCGGGTCCTTACTAGTTGGGATATCTCATCTTGGAGTGGGTTTCGCTCTTGAGATGCTTTCAGAGCTTATCCTTCCCGGACGTGGCTACTCTGCCGTGCCACTGGCGTGACAACAGATACACCGTCGGTCCGGTCATCGCGGTCCTCTCGTACTAACGACGACTCTCCTCAAATATCCTGCGCCCGCATAGGATAGGGACCGAACTGTCTCACGACGTTCTGAACCCAGCTCACGTACCGCTTTAATTGGCGAACAGCCAAACCCTTGGGACCTTCTTCAGCCCCAGGATGCGATGAGCCGACATCGAGGTGCCAAACCTTGCCGTCGATATGGACTCTTGGGCAAGATCAGCCTGTTATCCCTAGCGTACCTTTTATCCTTTGAGCGACGGCCCTTCCACGCAGTGCCGCCGGATCACTAAAACCTGCTTTCGCACCTGTTCGGGATGTCTCCCTCACAGTCAAGCTCCCTTCTGCTTTTGCACTCTACGTACGATTACCAACCGTACTGAGGGAACCTTTGTAAGCCTCCGTTACCTTTTAGGAGGCGACCGCCCCAGTCAAACTACCCACCTAGCACTGTCCCCGCGGATCCACTCCGCCGGGTTAGAATCCGGTCACAACAAGGGTGGTATTTCACCATTGACTCCATGAGGCCCGCAAGCCCCACTTCGCAGTCTCCCACCTATCCTACGCATGTTGTAACCAGACCCAATACTAAGCTATAGTAAAGGTGCATAGGGTCTTTCCGTCCATATGCGGGTAACCGGCGTCTTCACCGGTACCACAATTTCGCCGAGCCCGTGCTTGAGACAGTGCCCAAATCGTTACACCATTCGTGCAGGTCGGAACTTACCCGACAAGGAATTTCGCTACCTTAGGACCGTTATAGTTACGGCCGCCGTTTACTGGGGCTTCGATTCAAAGCTTTACCTTGCGGCTGACCTCTCCTCTTAACCTTCCAGCACCGGGCAGGTGTCACACCCTATACGTCCACTTGACGTGTTAGCAGAGTGATGTGTTTGTGGTAAACAGTCGCTTGGGCCATTTCTCTGCGGCCGATTTTCATCGGCACCCCTTCTCCCGAAGTTACGGGGTCAATTTGCCGAGTTCCTTAAGCACGGCTCACTCGCGCGCCTTAGTATATTCTACCTGTCCACCTGTGTCGGTTTGCGGTACGATCGCCATGACTCGCTTTTCTCGGCAGACTTCGTTGATACGTGGATAGCCATTAACCACGATCAGTGTACATCTGCGTCACTTTTATTGTCATAGCGGGGCAGGAATATTGTATTGCCTGCTTCCCATCAACTACGCCTTTCGGCCTCGCCTTAGGGGTCGCCTAACCCTGAGTCGACGAACGGAGCTCAGGAAACCTTGGACTTTCGGCGCGGAGGATTCTCACCTCCGTTATCGCTACTCATGCCTACATATGCTCTTGTGCGCGCTCCAACATCTCTCGCGAGACGCCTTCTCCGCAGGCACAATGCTCCCCTACCGCTCCTTACGGAGCCCACAGCTTCGGCGGGATGCTTAGTCCCGATTATTGTCGGCGCACAGTCGCTCGACCAGTGAGCTATTACGCACTCTTTGAATGAATGGCTGCTTCTAAGCCAACATCCTGGCTGTCTATGCAACTGCACATCCTTTGCCTGTTAGCACCCACTTGGGGGCCTTAGCTGGTGGTCTGGGTTGTTTCCCTCTCGGCTACGAAGCTTATCCCTCGCAGCCTCACTCCCGTGAAAATCTGTCGTCGGCATTTGCGGTTTATCTGGGGTCGGTACCGTTGTGACAGCCCTAGCCCAATCAGAGCCCTACCTCCGAGACAGTATACACGAGGCTGTTCCTAAAAACATTTCGGGGAGTACGAGCTATTACCGAGTTTGATTGGCCTTTCACCCCTATCCACAGGTCATCGGAGTAGTTTTCAACCCACACCCGTTCGGACCTCCACGTGGTGTTACCCACGCTTCATCCTGCCCATGGATAGATCACACGGTTTCGCGTTTGCCGCCACATACTATTCGCCCTATTCAGACTCGCTTTCGCTACGGGTGCGGATATCCATATCCTTACCCTTGCATGTGACGAGCAACTCGTAGGCTCATTAAGCAAAAGGCACGCCGTCACGGCATTACTGCCGCTCCGACCGTTTGTAAGCACACGGTTTCAGGTTCTTTTCACTCCCTTCTGAAGGGTTCTTTTCACCTTTCCCTCACGGTACTGGTTCACTATCGGTCACAGAGGAGTATTTAGCCTTGGAGGGTGGTCCCCCCAGATTCACACAGGATTTCTCGTGTCCCGCGCTACTCAGGATACCCCTGGGCCATTGACGGTTTCGCATACAGGGCTCTCACCTTCTGTGGCAGGCCTTCCCAGGCCTTTCTGCTACCATCTCTGGATCCCGTTATGGGGTCCTACAACCCCGAACTCCATTGGAATTCGGTTTGGGCTTTTCCCGGTTCGCTCGCCACTACTACGGGAATCTCGTTTGATTTCTCTTCCTCCGGGTACTGAGATGTTTCACTTCCCCGGGTTGGCTCCTTCGTTAAAAGGTAATGGGACATGACTCCCACTGGGTTTCCCCATTCGGACATCCGCGGATCAAAGCATGCTTCCTGCTCCCCGCGGCGTTTCGCCGGTTGCTGCGTCCTTCCTCGCCTCTCTGTGCCAAGGCATCCACCGTGTGCCCTTTATAACTTGCCTTGTTGTTGTTCTTCCTGCGACTTGACGTCGCAGTCTTCTTTACCTATGATCTATTTGCTCTTTCTTCTTTCTTTCTTCGCTCGCCTGACAATCATGCGTCGTCATGACTCGATTACGCCGGCATCTCTGCCAACACCTCGCGCCATGATCCCTCATGCTCGCAGACGCTCTTTCCATTTCTGGAATCTACCTCTTCGGTTTTCAAAGAACTCTTCAGTCAAACTCCAGTATCAATAAAGACACTGTCCGTCTTGTGGACCCATACGGGATCGAACCGTAGACCTCCTGAATGCAAATCAGGCGCTCTCCCAGCTGAGCTATGGGCCCATCATCTAACGTGGGCCGGAGTGGACTTGAACCACCGGCCTCACGCTTATCAGGCGTGTGCTCTAACCAGCTGAGCTACCGGCCCATCTGCTAATCGATGATGGAGTTCGGCTATAAAGAACACGTAGGTGCTCTTTGACAACAGGAAGCATTCACAGTGGACAGCCGAAGCTGCCACATGACATCGATCCTTTCATATTTTCTGAAGATAGAGAAGTAAACTTCTCGTGTCTCCTTAGAAAGGAGGTGATCCAGCCGCACCTTCCGGTACGGCTACCTTGTTACGACTTAGCCCTAGTCACCGATTTCGCCTTCGACGGCATTGCTGCCGGCTTCGGGCGCCCCCGGCTCCCATGGCTTGACGGGCGGTGTGTACAAGGCCCGGGAACGTATTCACCGCGGCGTGCTGATCCGCGATTACTAGCGATTCCACCTTCATGGAGTCGAGTTGCAGACTCCAATCCGAACTGAGACCGGCTTTGGGGATTATCTAGGCCTCGCGGCTTTGCCCGTTGGACCGGCCATTGTATCACGTGTGTAGCCCCAGACGTAAGGGCCATGATGACTTGACGTCATCCCCACCTTCCTCTCTACTTGCGTAGGCAGTCTCTCCAGAGTGCCCGGCCAAACCGCTGGCAACTGGAGATAGGGGTTGCGCTCGTTGCGGGACTTAACCCAACACCTCACGGCACGAGCTGACGACAGCCATGCAGCACCTCTGTAAGCATCCGACTTAACGGGTCCGTCGACTTTCATCTCTGTACTACTTACACTTCAAGCCTGGGTAAGGTTCTTCGCGTTGCATCGAATTAAACCACATGATCCACCGCTTGTGCGGGCCCCCGTCAATTCCTTTGAGTTTCAACCTTGCGATCGTACTCCCCAGGTGGTATGCTTATCAGATTCCCTACGGCACTGAGTCCTTGCGGACCCAACACCAAGCATACATCGTTTAGGGCGCGGACTACCAGGGTATCTAATCCTGTTTGATCCCCGCGCTTTCGTGCCTCAGCGTCAGTTACGAGCCAGATGACCGCCTTCGCCACCGGTGTTCCTCCTGATATCTACGCATTTCACCGCTACACCAGGAATTCCATCATCCTCTCTCGCACTCAAGCCCTGCCGTATCAAAGGCACCCTCCGGGTTAAGCCCGGATATTTCACCTCTGACGCACAAGGCCGCCTACGCACCCTTTATACCCAGTAAATCCGGACAACGCTCGGGTCCTACGTATTACCGCGGCTGCTGGCACGTAGTTAGCCGACCCTTCCTTTGATGGTACCGTCCCAGGACCCCGAGGGTCCCTCTCGTCCCATCCGACAGTGGTTTACAAGGCGAAGCCCTGTCATCCCACACGCGGCATTGCTGGTTCAGGATTGCTCCCATTGACCAATATTCCTCACTGCTGCCTCCCGTAGGAGTCTGGACCGTGTCTCAGTTCCAGTGTGGCTGTTCGTCCTCTCAGACCAGCTACTGATCGTTGCCTTGGTGAGCCATTACCTCACCAACTAGCTAATCAGCCGCAGGCTCATCCCCATCCGCCGAAGCTTTGATCTCGCGACCTCATCAGATATTAGCCCCGGTTTCCCGGGGTTATGTCTGTGATGGGGGTAGATAACCTACGTGTTACTCACCCGTGCGCCAGTGGTATTGCTACCCCTAGACTTGCATGTGTTAGGCATGCCGCCAGCGTTCGTCCTGAGCCAGGATCAAACTCTCCGTTGGAGAATGTTGATTCTGATTCTGTTGTTGTTGTTCCGGATCGATTGAAACCAGAAAGATCGCTCTCTCTGTATTCATTGACGGGGTAGAACATTGTTCTACCCTTCTTCATTTCATGTTTACTGTTTGCTTCCTGTTGTCAAAGAACACCGAATTTCCCGTCCGTTGGCACCTTGCCGGCGCGGAGGGGAGACAAACATAAGGGTATTGGTTGACTCTGCCAAATGGGAAATAGAAATAAGTGTGAGAATGTGATTTAAATGTCGAATTCCATCTTCACAGTAATAGATGCGGTCTTTCGCTTTGACGTGGTATTAAAGGCTCCGCCCCAACTATAGTCCTCATTGCTGTTCTGTGCGGTAATCTGGAAAATCCCCATATCTGCCCGCAAGAGCTTGCCTAGCCTGCCTGAAGCATTCTCAGCAATTTTTTCTGCCCGGATAGCCCCATCCTTAGAGGCCTTTGCCAATAGGTCAAGCTTTAGCTCGGCTAACTTGGTGTAATAATACTCTGGCGGTTGCGAGTTGAGAACCACTCCGGCGTCTATCAATTCACTGATTTCACGAGACAGCAACTCTACTTTGTCTACATCCTTGCTCTCAACCTGAACATTCTGGCTAAGCCCATAACCGTCAAAAACCTGTTCGTAACGATCACCATTCTGAACCGACCTGTACCGTGGGTTAATTGCAACGGCGCTGATTACAATGTCTGAGGATGGAATTCCTTTGCCTATGAGGTAGCTCCTGACTCGCTCGGCATCGGCTCTGATCTGGCTATACGCTCCTGCAACCGTAGCGCTGGACCGAGCAAAGGACGCCCTCCATACAATGAGATCACTCACAAAGTCCTGCTGCGCAAGGCCTGTAACGTTAACTTTCTCGGTCCGGGGATGGGTGCCTGTCCAGGCAGAACCAAGTATCCACGCAGACCCCAATACGCCTAGTGCAATGGCGATGGCACCCCATATTCTATACTGCATAACGAGTCCTCTCATTGTTAGAGCCAAACAAATACTACTGTAGTGCAATCAAAATAGCTACAGTGTTTAACCGAACGTGCGGTCAAAAGCCGTATTTTTGCTATTCCACGAATTCTATAGACCATCCGTACCCCCAAGAATGGCAAAACCGCTGAGTATTCTGTTCGTCACGAGCGAGATCTATCCGTTCATTAAGACGTCCGAATTTGCAGACATGTGCTACGCACACTGTCTGGGTGTCCGCGAGGTCGGTCATGACATTCGTGCCATGATGCCTAAGTATGGCTTCATTTCGGAACGCAAGAACCGAATCCACGAGATCAACCGTCTGCGTGATATCCCCATTCCAGTGGGAGCCGAAGACTTTCCAGCCACCGTTAAATCAAGCTCGATCAATAATCCGCGGGTTAAAGTACAGTCATACATAACAACAAATGTCAATTTCTTGGATGTCAACAAAGGCATTGAGGCCGACATTACAACGGGCACCACATTCTCGAATAATGACGACCGTTTCATTTTCTATAGTCGCACCGTCCTAGAAACATGCCTCCTGCTGGGCTGGTTCCCAGATATCATTCATTGTATCGGCTGGCAAACTGCTTTGATTCCCGCCTATATACGAACTCGTTATCCGGCTGAGTTTAAAAAGACAAAGATTGTAATGACGATCTCTGACTTTAATGAACAAGGTGTGTTCCCGCTTAAGTCTCTTCAAAAAACGGGGCTCTCTGAGGAGGCCCTCGAAAAGGCCCGCTATAAGAACAAGATGAACTTCCTACGTGCAGGAATGGTATACGCAGACCGTGTCTCAACTCTGACACCCACGTATGCAAAAGAACTGCTGGATCAGAAGGAATTCAAAGAGAATTGGCTGCCCCTTCTCAATAAAAAACCGTTCGTTGGTATTGGACATGGCATCGACCTGCTTCATTGGAATCCTAAAACGGATGCAAACAATCGGGCTAAATACGACGCGAAGGATTTCTCGAATAAGGACAATGCACGCGAAGCATTACAAAAGAACAGTGGTCTAACTGTTAACGCCGAGGCAGTAGTAGCGGCGTTCATCGGACCGTTAACAGAGGCCCGTGGCGCAGATGCCTTTATTGCAGCCGTTCCAGACCTCGTAGCAGAAGGCGTCCAGGTTATTATTGCATCCGATCTTCCAACGCCACTCAAAAAATCCGCAGACGCGTTGATGAAAAAACATCCACATAGTGTACACGTTCGTATCGGCTTTGATGAAGAATATCTGCACCATCTTATTGCCGGCGCTACTGTCCTTGTAAAACCTTCCAAAGATGAAGTAAGTGGCCAGTTCCAGAACATTGCCCTTGCATATGGTACAATTCCCGTTGTACGTGTTGTAGGGGGCATTACTGAAGGCCTTGTAGAAGCCGATGAAGCTAAAGGAACGGGCAATGCATTTCTGATGAAGAAGGCAGACGCCGCCGAAATTGTAAAGACATTAAAGCGAATAGTTAAAGCACATGCTTCACACGAGGAATGGGGTCGCATCGTCGGCAATGCTATGACCACAAAGGTCGGCTGGGCAGCTTCGGCGCTAGGCTACGATGAATTCTACCGCACCTTGGTGAAGGAAACCAAATAACCGTGTCCGCTTCGTTGCGCGCTTCTCGCGCGGCCCTCTCGGCCCTTTTCGTGCTGTGCACGCTTCTCACTGCGTGTAACGAGCCCCCTACCAGTGTAGGCTCAGAAATTGTACCAGGCACAGACACAATCTATGCCCTGTCCTCACTTTCTGTCCCTATGATTGACTCTGGAACAACGGTTTCTAGTCGGGAACCACTAACAAATGGCACATACTTTCTCCTCGGCCACACGCCAGCAGATGATGCGCGGATTTTTATCCAGTTCATCAACTATCCGAAACTAGGAGCCGATTCTAGTTATGATATTCTAGCTGCAGACTTGATGATGTTACCTCAGGATTATAGATACGGTGACACTTCTGATAGGTCTGTTTCTTTTGACACGTATGAACTCAAACGTGAATGGTCGGCAAATGTAACGTGGGATTCAATCTGGGCCGCCGACGGTTCAACAGACTATTATTCAACGTCCGACCCGTCTGTGTGTTCGTTCACTGAAACGATAACAACACCCGCAGATACGGTAGTGTATGTTCCGTTCGATAAGGTAGCCGTAAAGCGTTGGCTAGTTGCTGGGCAGGATTCACAGGCCGTAAAGGATGTCCATGGCATTGTTTTACTGCCAAGAAATTCGTCAAATGTGATTCGCCAATTCCGCGACTTACGAAGTGTAACTCAGTTGATGAAACTTCGTGTGATTAGAAAACTTCGCGATTCTGCAAGCACCGTCGATACTGCTTTGATCGAAGCGTCTGTTGCCAACTTCGTAAACACACCAGACCCCCAAGTGGGTGAGATGGTTGTGCAAGGGGCCAGGGTTCACCGCGCATCGTTTAACGTCAACCTCGATTCGTTGCCTTCAAAGGGTATCATCATTGGTGGCACTCTGCGTATAACATCAGATCTCGCTCGCTCGCAAGGTGGCACGTACGGACTAGACGAAGTGCTTGCCATACGGTATGAACCCCCTGTTGGCTCGCCAATTGAATTGCAGGCACGTGTAGATGCCAATGGTGTATATGTATTCTCGAATATTGGACCTCTCATGCAGCTCATACGCAACTATGGTGGCAAGGCAGTTCTCGAGATTAAACCCACGGGCTCTGATGAATTCTGGCGCATGAACCGAGTATACATCTATGAGCCCAGCTCTGATGCATCAGTTCGTCCTCGACTAACAGTTGCCTATACCATCCCAGGCGTATTCATCAAGTGACGCGCCTACTCACGATCACGGTATTGATGTTGCTGCCCGTTGCCCTGATGGCTCAAGGGGGCTCCAACTATTCAGCAATTGGATTCGGAGATCTCAGGCGTTCGGTTGGAGCACTGTACGATGGTATGGCTGGCACTTCCATTGCCATGCCTAGTGATCACGGTATTAACGTAGTGAACCCAGCATTGCTTGGTATGTCTCCGTTTACCCGGCTTCAGGCCGGCTATCGATTCAATCAACATCTGGTAACAGACGAGAATGGATCAACAAAGCAGAACAACGGCGAGATTGATGGTCTGCTGGTTCTATTTGCAGTTGATACAACACATGGCTTTGGTATCTCGTTTGGCGTGTTGCCATATTCCTCCGTTAACTACCTCGTTAAGCGAGAGTTCTCAACAGACGTGGACGGCACCCTCCTCACCGGACGGAGCCAGCAGTCTGGTACGGGAGGCACATCTTCGATTCAACTTGGCGCATCGGCACGGCTCGGCAATCTCTACGCTGGCGTTTCCGTGCAATCACTCTTTGGTGTGATAACGTTGGCGGACGATATTTTTACAAACGGACTTCGTGAACATGTTCGCTCAACAACATCATTTGATACTCGCGGCCTGCTCTTCAAAGGGGGCGTGTATTATAAAGCAACAAATGCCCTGTCTATTGGTGGCTATATTTCTGGCGGTCCCACAGGCAGTCTCAACAGCGTGTATCGAGCAACAGCAACGCTCAATGGTTCGGCGTATTACGACTCGATTCTCGTTCAAAAATCCTCAACGCAACTTCCGATAACAGTTGGAATTGGAGCTTCGTTGCGAAATGGACGCTCGATGTATGGACTCGATCTTGAGTGGAGCGACTATTCACAGGTTGATGTTAATCCACGTGCTGATGCAACATATCAACGCTCTCTTCGCGCAACTTTTGGATATAATCTTCCAGCCGCTCATTATGCTCCCTCATTCTGGGAAAGGTGGGGCTTTAGAGCTGGATTGGGATATCAACGCGACTATTTTGCGTTCAAAGGGGCTGACCTTAATGAATATTTCGGCTCAGTGGGCGTGGACTTTCCTCTTGGCCAAAGCGCCACTGTTGATGCTGCCGTGCAAGCTGGATACAGAGGCCCATCGGGTGCAGGACTATACGAATACATTGTTCGTGTAACGATGACGGTGAGCATCGGCGAAACATGGTTCAAACCGTTCGTACGCGAGTGATCAACGAGGTTGTAGACCGGCCTTCCAATAGCGGAATTGTAACAACGCTCCCACCTGCAGCTTCAACGATGTCCGCGCCAACAATGCTGGCTCGCGTGTAATCGCCCCCTTTAACAAGCACATCAGGCACGAGCAATCCGATTACCCGCAGCGGTGTGTCTTCTGAGAAGATTACCACATGATCTACACTTCGCAATCCAGCAACAACTGTAGCCCTGTCTACTTGAACATTTACTGGCCGGTCGGATCCTTTGAGTCTTCGAACTGAATCGTCATCATTCAATCCCAAAATCAATACATCTCCCATCGCACGAGCTGCCTCTAGGTACATTACATGGCCGGCATGGACTATGTCAAAAACTCCGTTTGTAAACACAATTCGTTGTGTTTCTACTCGCAACAATGCACGAAGTTGTTCAATCTCTACATCAGAAGTGATAATCATGATTGGCGCACGTTCACGATAGTGAGGCCGCATCACAAACGGCGTTCAGCAAGCTCTCAGCAGTGATTATTACAATGCCTGGTTCCGCAACAACGCAGCCCGCTGCAACATTGGCAAGTGCTGCTGCCTCACGCATCGAAGCACCGGCCGCTACCATTGCCGTTAGTGTTGCAATCACTGTATCCCCTGCGCCAGAAACGTCGGCTACATTCTTGGCAAGTGTGGGTACACTACTTACATCGCCGTTTCGCTCAAAAAGTATCATGCCTTCAGAGCCCAGCGTAATAAGAACGTTATCACACTCCAACCGCTGTAGCAAGAGTGCACCACCCCGCAGTACCTCATCGTAGGTCTTCATTACTATACCCAATGCATCTGCCGCTTCTTTGCGATTTGGCTTAAAGAGGGTGCATGATTGGAAGTCAAAGAAGTGGCGATGTTTGGGATCAACGAGCACCGGAATAGATTGGCTACGTGCGAACTCCATTACTGCTGCGATGAGCTCAGGAGATAACAGACCCTTGTCGTAATCTTCAAGAATGATGGCGCTTAATGATGGACGGCCACGAAGGAGTCCAGATATGTTTTCAACAACGTCCGAACTAACATGGGTTCGCGTTTCACGGTCGAGCCGAACAATCTGCTGGTTATTGCCAATCACACGTGTCTTCACGGTAGTGGGCCGGCCCCTTTCCGTTACAATCCCACCTGACTCTAGACCGGCCTGCGAGCAGAGCTCACGCAATAGGCGTCCGGATGAGTCATCACCCACCACACCACAAAGAAACGGTTGAACACCAAGGCCAAGTAGATTACTTGCAACGTTTGCAGCGCCTCCAAGGTGATAACTCTCGTCATCAACGTCTACCACAGGAACAGGTGCTTCGGGAGAAACTCGATGTACCGAGCCCCAGAAATATCGGTCGAGCATCACATCGCCGATAACGGCAACGTACTGTCCCGCTGCAGACTGCAGGAGTTCTCGTGTGCGTTGAAGAGACAGATGATGCATATCGCCGTTTTGGTTTTCTAGACTGTTGGGCCCGAAAGAGCAATGGGTGCAGACCTGCTTGAAAGTTGACGGTCGAGCAAATAAATAGATGGACCGTCTGAGCCCACAAGTTTGAGGCGTTCAATAAGTTCAGCTACTATTGCCTCTTCCTCTACCTGCTCGTTAATGAACCACTGCAACATGATCTGAGAAGGTAGGTCCTTTTCCTTTAGAGCCAGCTCATACAAGTCGTTGATACTCGCCGTGATAGACTGCTCATGTTTGCGAACCTGCTCGAAGACATGCAGTGCAGACGTATATTTTTTAGTTGCAGCAGCCAGGGGGCGCAGTTCCACCGCTTCTCCGCGACTATGTAGAAAGTCATAGAGCTTCATAGCATGGAATGTTTCTTCCTGCCATTGCACACGCATCCACTGTGCAAAACCAGGGAGATTGTTCTCCATAAACCATGCCGCCATACCGAGGTAGACGTAGGCACTTTGAAATTCTGCCTGGATTTGAACGTTAAATGCTTGGACGAGTTTGGGCTTCATTGCCATTGCTGCGCTTTCGGTTGAATGTATGTGCTACAAAATTACCCAATTCGGGGCTAGTTTCGGGGTCTCTCTACAACCCACAAATGGAAATTCAATGAAACGCCAGACCGCACTTACAAGATTATCGGTAGTCAACGCCGAATTTTTTGCCTTTCACGGGGTTCGAGAAGAAGAACGAAACCTTGGTGGAAGGTACCAAGTTGATGTAGACGTATGGTATGACACTACACAAGTGGTGGTTAACGACGATCTAAGCGACGCGGTGAACTACGAGGAAGTTTTATATCTCGTGAATGAGCACATGAGTGGCGAATCATGTGAGCTGATAGAAACCTTGGCGTTTGATATTGCCTCTGCAATCGTTGATCGTTTCACGGCTGTCCGGCAGTCTACCATCCGAGTTCGTAAACTGAATATCCCGGTCCAACATGTTCTCGATCACGTAGAAGCCGAAGTTACGGTAACACACGAGAATTGATCGTGACCTCTCGCGTTTTATTGTCTCTTGGTTCGAATATTGGCGACTCTCGAAAATTGGTCCTCACCTCAATGCAGATGATTGAACAAAACGTTCTTTTTGATGCTGTCCGTTCTAATCTCTGGATAACGGAACCTGTAGGTTATGTTGATCAACCTGCATTCATCAATGCAGCAATTGTTGGCTGCACAACATTGACTATTGACGAATTGCAATATGCATGTAAGGCAATCGAAGAAACGCTTGGCCGGCAACACCGTGCGCGTTGGCGTGAGCGCGAAATCGATATCGACATCATTCTTTTTGGCGACTCAATAGTGGACCACGACCATCTCCATGTACCACACCTGAATATGCACGAGCGCCGGTTTGTATTAGCCCCTTGTGCGGAAATCGCGCCAGACATGATTTCGCCACGCAAGGAAATGTCCATCAGCGAACTGCTGCGCATCTGCCCTGATGTATCGGATGTACAGAAAGTGGTTTAACACACATGCGCATTCCTGAACATATCATCGAGCAGGTACGATCACAATCAGACATTGTGGACGTTGTAGGTGAACACGTCAAACTAAAACGAACGAACAAAAATTATCTCGGATTATGTCCCTTCCACAACGAAAAGACGCCTTCGTTTAACGTCAACCCCGAACGAGGAATCTACAAGTGTTTTGGCTGTGGTAAGGCCGGCAACGTGATTACGTTTGTTGAAGAACACATGCACATGGGCTTTATCGATGCAGTGCGATACCTCGCACAACGCTCGGGTATCGAAATCCCAGAAGAACAACGCGATGATCCAACCGGCGAACTTGCTCGGCGCGACGCAGCACTACGAGCACTTCGCGATGCTGCAGAGTTTTACCGCACAGTCTTGGATTCGTCAGACGGGGCTCCTGCTCGCACCTTCTTCACCAAACGTGGCTTTTTGCCTGCCATCGTAGATACCTTCAAACTAGGCGCTGCTCCGGCAGCCTGGGACGTAGGCATGAAACATCTCCTTTCGCGTGGATTCACTACGGAACATCTAGTAGATGCTGGCCTGGTTGTTACTCGTGAAGATGGAAAGACGTACGACAGATTTCGTGGCAGAGCAATGTTTGCCATTTCCGATGAGTCGGGACGTGTAGTGGGTTTCAGCGCGCGGACACTCAGAGACGAACCCGGTACTCCTAAATACGTTAACTCTCCACAGAGCATCGTCTTCGACAAAAGCAGAGTATTGTATGGCCTCGATCGTGCAAAACGGTCCATCAGTGAGCATCGCACGGCAATCCTCGTAGAAGGTCAGGCCGACGTGTTATCTCTTCATCAGGCCGGCATCACGGCAGCAGTGGCTAGCTCAGGCACGGCACTCACAAACGAACAGCTTAGGCTAGTCAAACGCTACGCTGATACGATTGTGCTGGTGTTTGATTCTGATGAGGCTGGCCAGAAAGCCATCACCAGAGGGATCGAGCTTGGACTCTCTGGCGGCTTTGACGTAAAGTGTGTTGTATTGCCGGCGGGTACAGATCCCGATTCACTTGTGAAGGAGCAAGGGGCTGATGTGTTAACACAACTCATCACCAATGCACCGTCCTGGCTCGAATATCAAACAGAACGATTCCGAGGTATGGGGCTCCTCGATGACGCCGTACAACAAGCCAAAGCCGTACGCACAATGCTTGAGTGGATCTCTGCCGTGCCCGATCAACTTCGGCATCCGTTCCTACTTCGTGATCTTGCCTCACGCTTTAACCTTGACGAGGGCGTGTTGGGCAATGAATTGCGCAATCGGCCCCAGCAACGTGCTTCCGCAAAAGGACACGTGCAACAAGCCCCTTCCTTACCAGACCGTCAGGTTGCAGTGCTCCTGCCCCAAGAACGGGAGCTGATACGCATTGCACTAGCCGTGGAGGACGGCCTTGCATTGTTGCTGAATAAATACAAACTCAGCGCAGAAAATTTCTGGAGTGCTTCAGGGCAGCGCATTTACAAAAAAATCCTCATTGCAGAAGAAGAACACGGTGAGTCTGTTCAAGCTCTTTTAAATGACGAAGAGTTGTCTACCGACGAGCGCCGCGAGGTAGCAGATATTATGTTTGCTGTTTCAACCCCAAGTGGAGAGTGGCAACGCTTTAACGTTGAGGTGCCAAACTATGATGTGGAACGCCCAGTTCGAGACGCGCTATTGAGCATCGAGATACACAGACTGCATCATTCGATCGATGAGACTGCACAGATCATCGAGCGTACTGCCGACGTAGATGAACGCAAGAGATATATGTTTCAGATCACCTCGTTGATCCAACGCCGCGAAGGCCTTCGCCGGCGGTTTGATGACGACCTAACAGACCTATCATGGCTGCACAACGATTCAGCTTCTTAACGCTTACAGCGGCCATCGTCTCTGGACTTGGTTTGTGGTTGTATGTTTCGCTTACCCGTACATACGAGGACGATGTTGTTGTGCCGTTTACGGTTATCTCACCTCCAAATCAGGCACTACTCTCAACCGTACCAGCAAACCTTACGGTGCGAGTTCGTGCATCGGGCCTGCAACTGCTGAATGTTCGGTATTTCACAAAATCAGTAGCATGCACACTAGACCTTCGGCGCCTTCGGCCTACTGGACCGTCTACATTTCTTGCCGAACAGCCTGATCTACTTCGCAGCATCGTAAGTGCCACCCCACTGAGAATGCTCTCTGTGGCACCGGGCCAGCTTTCGTTAACCACTGGCGACCTTGCGGTAAAACTCGTACCATTACGCATCGTGCACGTTATTTCTTGTAGGCCTGGCTTTGTTGTAACCGCAGCGCCAAGCAGTGATCAACATTTAGTGGAGGTGCGCGGCACACGAAGTATTGTAGAACGTTTGCAAGAATGGCATACCCAATTGTTATCTCTTGAGGATGTTCACGAGTCTATCACAATTGATCTTCCCGTGCATGATTCTTTAGTGTCACTCGTGAACGTTGCACCTTCTACGGTTCGTGTTCACGTAGAGGTACAACAATCTGCGGATGTTACCATCGCTGACGTGCCTTTGACACTTGCAACCTCAACTGGTTCAGCGGCGATTCATCTGAGCCAGAAGTATCTGCGTGTGCGAGTCCGTGGTGGCGTTGAGAGCGTTGCCGGATTAACGGCAAAGGATTTTCGTGCGGAGATTACAGAGCGTCCTAGCTCGGGCTACGCCCGACCTCATGTGATAGCACCTACAAATGTTGAAGTACTCGGCACCGAACCTGCATTTGTGCGTGTCCGGTCTCGCGAGTAGGTTCCTCAATCGTTAGCGAATGAGAAGAGATGAATCGCCATAACTCAAGAACCGATAGTCACCGTTGAGAGCGGCTGCGTAAACGTTCTTCCACTCATCTCCGCCACAGAAGGCCGCAACAAGCAGTAGAAGCGTATTCCCTGGCTGATGAAAGTTGGTGATAAGTGCATCGGCCATTGCTATCCGGCACCCTGGTGCAAGCATTATACGTGTATCGCCCCAAACTTCTTTGACCTGCACAAGCTCCATCCAACTTTGAATCGCAGCTAGCACTTCAATCCGTGTGTAGTTGCTCAGTGATTGATCAAACGCCTCCCACTGCATCACGTTGGCGGAGCTGTGGGCATGAATGCCATCGCGACATAAACGAGCACCAAAGGCGAACAATGACTCCAACGTTCGCAAAGATGTAGTACCCACAACTGTTGTCCATGGTTGCGCAGAGCTAGCGTGAAGTAGCATGGATTTTATGGATTCGGATGTAACGCCATAGCGTTCTTCGTGCATTACATGCTCGCGTGCATCTAGCGCTTCAACCGGCCTAAACGTTCCCAATCCAACATGTAGTGTTACATCCACTCGATCAATATTCTTCAACGCTAATTCAGAAAACGTTGTTGATGTAAAGTGCAGTCCAGCAGTGGGCGCAGCAACAGAACCCTCATGAACCGCATATACCGTTTGGTATCGCACGGCATCTTCTGCAGTGGCATCACGATGAATGTAGGGAGGCAGTGGTAAGGTACCCACCTCAGAAACAACCTGCGACAACGATACATCTCTCTCCCAAGACAGTTCAAGATGGGCCTCTGCCCCATTTCTTTCTATCACGGTTGCTACGAGATTAGCAGTTGGTTCATGTAGGACCAAACCCGGGTGTACATTTTTGCCGCCTATAAGACACCGCCATACGGACCTATCATGTGACGCTAGAACGGCCGCAGGGTCGCGCAGGGGCCTTACTGGATCCGTCAACAACACTTCAACCACCCCACCAGTGGGTTTCAACATGTGTAGCCGTGCGGCAATAACCCTTGTGTGGTTAACAACGAGCAACGAACCAGCGGGCAACAGCGTTGGTAGATCTTCAAACGATTGATGCTGCAGTTGTGCACTTGGGATGTTATATACCAAGAGCTTGCTTCGGTCTCTCTCGGCCAGTGGGTGCTCAGCAATTCGCTCCACTGGAAGCTCATACCAGTAGTCTTGGAGAGGCAGAGGCGGGATGTTTTGGGGTGTCTGCATGATAAGAACAACGTATTTTGGTACTCTGCAACCTTCGTGACACGGAAGCGTACAACGGCCGCAATCACGCCATTCATACAAAGGCTTTCATTATGCAAGATAACCAGACCTCTTCATCTGTTCCTCTAACACCGATTCCGCCTCCACCTAATGTGGGTTATGCTCCGCGGCGCCGCACTCGGTGGTGGATTCCTGTGGCTGTAATAGCTGGACTGCTCATTATCCTTTTGGCTGCCTTCGGCGTTTTCATGAATATGGTTATCGGCACTTTTGATAAAGAGCCAAAGGCCATTGATGTCAAAGAGAAATCCGTCCTTGTCATCGATCTTTCAGGGGGCCTTCCTGAGTACAAGCCACAAATGGTTCTAAACTTTGGCAACGATCGACCTTCTGGGCCATCGCTGTTAGATATTATTCAATCATTGAACCGTGCCAAGTCTGACGACCGCATCAACGGTGTATATATCAAGAGTGGTGGTCAGGGCTACGGCATGGCCAAGCTCGAGGAAGTTCGTTCGGCAATTGTTGATTTCAAGACATCCGGAAAGTTTGTCTACGCCTTTATCGACATGGGCACCAAGTCTCACTACTACCTCGCCTCTGTTGCCGATTCGATATTTATGCCTGAAGAAGGCATGCTGCAATTCAATGCGTTTGGTGCATCAGCCCCCTTCATGAAGGGATTGTTCGACAAACTTGGCGTGTCTTGGCACACAGAACAGTTTGAAGAATACAAATCAGCCGCTGAGTCTCTTAGTAGGGATTCATGGACGGTCCCTGCCAAGGAAGAGATTCGCGCCTTACTTAGCCAACGTGTTACGATGTTTGTGAGTGCTGTGGCCACGTCAAGAAAATTACAAGAGTCGCAGGTCCGTCAGCTCCTTGACGTTGGAGTATATTCTCCAGATTCTTTGTTAGCCAACCACCTTATCGATGGCTTCACGCGGGAAGGTGCGCTCAAAGAGCGACTTCATCGCCGACTCAACCCCAACGATTCAACTGAGCATCCTGAGCTTCATACGATCTCGATTTCACAATACATGAAATCGAAGAATACTGCACAACAGAGCACAAGTGATCATGGCATTGCCATCGTTTACGCATCGGGTGCAATTAGCTCGGGAAAGAATGCAAGTCCGTTTGATGCAAGTGGAATTTATTCAAAGACGCTGATTCACGACCTTCGTGAGGCACGTGATAACGATGACGTGGAGATTATCATCCTACGTATAGACAGTCCAGGAGGCTCTGCCTACGCATCAGACGAAATCTGGTCCGAGATCAATGAGATCCGCAAAACCAAGCCCGTGTATGCATCCATGAGTGACGTGGCGGCTTCCGGTGGGTATTACATCGCAATGGCCTGCGATACCATCATCGCCCACCCAGCTACTATAACCGGCTCTATTGGCGTGATTATGGCAATTCCGAATTTTGCAGGTACGATGAATAAAGTTGGTGTAACGATGGACACGGTATCATTTGGAAAGTCTTCGAACTTCCTCAATCCGTTGATGCCGACCACTGATCTAGACAGAGCACAGTTCAAATCACTTGGGGCTGGCATTTATAAGAGATTTGTTCAGAAGGTTGCCGATTCTCGGAAGAAGGATTTTGAATCAACTCGCCTTCTTGCTCGTGGACGTGTTTGGACAGGCGAAGCAGCTATCAGCTCGGGTCTGGTGGATGTTAGTGGTGGCCTTGGCGATGCAATTGTTTTGGCAAAGAAGAGAATTGGTGTAAATAAGGATACGAAGGTGCAGTTGTTTCTCTATCCAGAGAAGGTAGACAATCTAACAGCTATACTTAGGGCATTTGGCCTTGGTGACGACGAAGAAGAGAACGAAAGCACCCGCGTGCTAATCGGCCAACATCTGTTAACCGCTATTCGTGGTACAGACCCCGTTACGTTGGCCTTCTACACCTCACTTCCTTCTAGTACCCGAGGTCAGGTACAACATGCGGTGCAATTAGCTCAAATTGGGTTGACTGAACACAGCATGGTAATGCTGCCGATGACCATTCCAATCGAATAACAGCGCAAATCTACAACCACCCAAACATTGAAGAGGCACGCCAAGGCGTGCCTCTTCCGTTATATACCTGCCCCCTCCGTATTTTGCAGCATGGAACTTGAAACTTTTCCGAATCCTCGGCCAAGCCGCCGATTCACGATAACACATATCAATCCCGAATTCACCTCGGTATGTCCGATGACTGGGCTGCCGGACTTCGGCACCATCACAGTTCAATACGTGCCAGATGAGGTGTGTGTGGAACTCAAGGCGCTCAAGTATTACTACCTTGAGTTTCGCAACCGCGGTATTTTTTACGAAGCCGTCACAAACCAGATTCTCGATGATCTGGTTGGCGCCTGCAGTCCATTGTGGATGAAGGTCACCGCCGAGTGGAAGACTCGTGGTGGCATCCATAGTGTGATCGAAGCAGAACACACAAAGGCGTAACGTATGCTCACCACAATCTCCAAGCAGTTCCGTTGGGAAATGGGGCATAGACTTCCCTTTCATGAAGGCCTGTGTAAGAATATTCACGGTCATTCATACGAAGCACATGTGATTCTTGCTGGCCAACCAGACAGCCATGGCATGGTGATGGATTATTTCGACATGAAGTTGCTGATCCAGAATAGGATCGATGAGTTAGATCATGCATTTCTTTGTGATTCGTCCGATGTAGTTGTGCGCACGTTTCTTGAAGAGCATACGCTAAAAATTGTACTTGTTGATTTTCCCACAACAGCCGAGAACATTGCTCTAATGCTACTTGATCATGTGATAGCACAACTACCCGTTGGCCACCGCGTTACGCACGTTCGGTTGCGCGTGTACGAAACTGAAAAGACGTATGCAGAAGTTGAGCGAGCATTATGAGCATCCGTGTTCGTTTTGCCCCGTCACCAACTGGCTTTCTCCATATCGGAAGTCTTAGAACTGCTCTATACAATTATCTTTTCGCCAAACATCACGGTGGCACCTGCATCCTGCGAATTGAGGATACAGACCGGACGCGATTTGTGGAAGGGGCTATCGAAGAACAGATATCCTCACTCGCCTGGGCTGGCGTGGTCTTTGACGAAGGACCACATGTAGGTGGCAATCATGGGCCGTACACGCAGAGTGAACGATTTGATCTTTACCGAGTTCATGGCATGCGCCTAGTTGAAAATGGTACTGCCTACTACGCGTTCGACACGTCAGAAGAGCTCGATGCAATGAGAGCAAGGCAGCAGGCCGCAGGCATTGCTCCGAAGTATGACCGTTCGGCAATGCGAAACCAGTATACTCTTGGAGAACAAGAAACAAAACGTCTCCTTGATGATAACGCCCAGCACGTTATTAGACTCAAAGTTCCTATCAATGCTGAAGTTCGTTTTCACGACCTTGTACGCGGAGATGTTGTTATCAACGGTCGCGAGATCGATGATCAGATTCTTCTCAAGAGTGATGGATTCCCAACGTACCACTTAGCAAACGTTGTGGATGATCATCTCATGGAGATCACACACGTTATCCGCGCAGAAGAGTGGCTTCCATCAACCCCAAAACACGTCTTGCTCTATGAGGCGTTTGGATGGACTCCGCCATTATTTGCACACGTGCCGTTGCTCCTTAACCCAGACCGCTCAAAGATGAGTAAACGTCACGGAGACGTGATGACGCGCGACTTCGCAGTCGCTGGTTTTTTTCCGGAAGCACTGATAAACTTTGTTTCTCTATGTGGCTGGAACCCAGGTACCGACCGCGAAATATTCTCGTTGCAAGAACTCATCGAAGAGTTTTCATTGGAAAGGGTTAACAAAGCAGGAGCGATCTTCGACTACAAGAAGCTCGATTGGATGAACGGCGAATACCTCAAGACTCGCGACCCGAAATTACTGGCTGAAGAAATTTTACCAGCTCTCATCAATCGCGGATACGCGTACGTTGAACCAGAATTTATTGCATCCGTTATTGCCCTTGTTCGCGAGCGCGTGCATTTCCTCAAGGACGTAGTTGACTTTGCAGACTACTTCTTTGGAGACACGCTTAGCCCCTTATCCGATGAATCCGCGGCGGTTATCGCAAACAAGCCCGAACTCAGGACGGCAATGCAAACGTTCCGATCTGGATTGGCCGAGGCAACACTCGCAGACGAATCCGCTTTTAAGGCACTTGCACAGCAGGCCGCTGAATCTGCTTCACTTAAAATGGGGGCTGTTATGAAACCGCTCCGGCTTATCCTCACCCATCGCGATGTAGGTGCTGAACTTTTCGGAACTCTTCAACTTTTAGGCGTTCAACGATGCTCAAACCGGCTAGATTCCTTTCTCTCCTGATTCTAGGCGTTGGTCTTCTCACATCAGCCTGTGGAACACCACGTCCAGAAAAAGTGGCACCTTGCGTACCTGTTGGCCAGACCGAGCTTGTTATCCGCTGGGGCACGGAACAAGATTCGCTAGGCACAGTAGAACAGTATACACTGAACACCAAGGGAGAGATTTTTCGTTACTCCGGGCCCAACAAGACTGACCGTGCTGAAGACTTCTTGCGCAGTATCAATCAATCTCTATACTGCGCAACGGCAAAAGATGTGAGTTCCACATTCTTAAAGACTCAGGCTCTTAGCGTACGCGGCAATAGTATGCGTTTCGTTGAATATCGGAATACCCAGTCTGACGTATATTTACGCGCAGTTTGGAATCCCGACCTCTCCACATTTCAGAGCAGGGATATGCGTATTCAATTTGATGAGCTCATGAAGTTACTCTCGACGAACTAGAACTATGAAGATCCTCATTGTTGACGACAATCGTGATTTCTGTGCAACGCTGGCCGACGTAGTTCGCAGTCAGGGATGGAATGCAGAAATCCGCAATAGCCCTGAGCAAGCTCTTAGCTTTCTCGAAGAGCATAGTAGTGGCGTGGGCCTTATGTTGCTTGATATCGAATTCGGCAGCGAGTCCTCAATGACAGGCCTGGACGTGCTTGGTCGATCGATCCGAGAATACCCATCGATTCCTGTAATCATGATCTCGGGCAAGGGTACAATTGAAACCGCAGTAAATGCCACAAAGCTTGGCGCACTGAACTTCATTGATAAATCATCACTGACAAACGACCGACTCGTTGGTGTGTTAACCAGCGCAATGGCACGCGTCAAGCAAGACACGTCTAACGAAGAGCTTCGACGTGTTGTAGAAAGCCAGGGCATCATTGGCAGTAGCAATGTGATGATGGAGGTTGCAGACAAGGTTCTTAGATATGGTCGCACCGATTTAAACGTACTCATCACAGGCGAAACAGGAACGGGTAAGAAACTTGTTGCACAAGCTCTTCATGCAGTAAGCCGCAGATCGAAACACCCGTTTATCACGGTTGATATTCCGAACATTCCTCGTGAACTTTTTCAGAGCGAATTGTTTGGTCACATGAAGGGGGCTTTTTCTGGCGCCATGGATACCAAGCGCGGCCTGTTCCATCAGGCGCACAAGGGCACGCTGTTCATGGACGAAATCGGCGACATGCCCCTTGAACTTCAAGCAAATCTTTTGCTGCCTATCGAACAACGTGCGGTGCGAAGAGTTGGATCCGTTGAGACGGAAGATGTTGATATACGATTTGTCTGTGCTACAGACCGCGATCTTATTGCTTCCATGAGTGATGGTAGATTCCGCGAACAGCTATACCACCGTCTTCGTGAATGCGAGATCTACATTCCTTCGCTGCGCGAACGCACCGATGATATCCCGCTAATTGTAGAACATTATATCGCCAAGCATAACAAGGAAATGGGCGATCAGAAGAAGGTTGCTTCCGCCGCCGTTGACTATCTCCAGCAGTATCAGTGGCCTGGGAATGTTCGTGAGCTGGCAAGTGTGCTTCGTGTTGCTCTTCAGACAATGTCAAACGAAGTACTCGAGATTACGGACCTACATCGCATCCTGAAGCGCTCCTCATCGCAACCAGCAATCCGTGTGCCTGCAACAATGGTTCGCCAGCCCGCCTCGGTTACGACGTCTGTAGCTCCGCCAACCGTTACGTTTGATCCATCGCCGTCATCCATTGACCTTGGCGAGGATAGGTCATTGAAAGATGACTTGGCAATGGTTGACAAGATGAAGATTGAAAAGACTCTTGAACGCACCAACGGAAATGTAAGCAAGGCCGCCGCGATTCTCTCCGTGAGCCGTGAAACACTTCACAATAAGATTCGCAAGTACGAAATAGACGTCCAGGGCTTTAGGACTAAGGTATAGCCTGAACACCAACCTATAGAATTGCGTTGGATATCGTTCTAAGTTGTGCGTGCAGTGCTACGTCATGCACACGGATCGTGTGGATCTTTTTCTGCCAAAGTAGAGCGTGTGTTAGCGCCGTAGCAACATCGCGTTCAGTAGCCGCATCAATTCCCGTAATCGTGCCTAGGAAACGTTTGCGCGAGATGCCAAGTACTACTCCGCTGGCAAGGTCGGCAAACGCCTCTAGATTACGCAGCAGCGCAATGTTGTGTTCTAGTGTCTTCCCGAAGCCAACTCCTGGATCTACGTATATAGTTTCGACGCCTGCTTTGCGTGCGGCTTGTACTCGCCCCTTGAGAAAGGCATACACTTCTTCCACAACGTCTTGATATACAGGGGCGTTCTGCATTGTAGACGGGTCCCCATTCATGTGCATGAGGATGATAGGAACATTGTACTGTGCCGCAACTCCAAACATGTTTGGGTCAAGCGTACCAGCGGTAACGTCATTAATCATTCGTGCCCCAGCATGTATGGCTTGGCTGGCAACGGTGGCCTTTGATGTATCAACCGAAATATTCACCGACGCGTCAGCAGTGATGATCTCGCGAATAACAGGAACCACGCGGGTAAGCTCCATATCAGCTGGGACGTGTTTTGCACCAGGACGTGTGCTTTCTCCACCAATGTCTATCCAATCAGCCCCTTGCCGAATCATTACCTGGGCACGGTCAACAGCCACGTTTGGATCATTGAACAGACCGCCGTCCGAAAATGAATCGGGCGTGATGTTCAAAATGCCCATGATCAAAGGCAGGGTCATATCAACGCATTAGTGTGTGGGTAACCATGTATCGTCAACTGAGGATACGATTTCATCAAGCCGAGCCCGTGTGTTCATTGTAGGAGCCACGAGAGGAAGTCTGAAGTGGAGACCGATGTGGCCCAGAGCGTGCAGTATGTACTTTACAGGCAATGGATTTGTCTCAAAGAAGTTGGCCTTATAAAAAGGCATGAGATGCATCTGGATATTTTGAGCACGTACAACATCGTTAGCAAGTGCCGCATGAATGAGATTTCCGAACACGCGAGGAAGGTAATTGGAGATCACCGCGATGGTACCCACAGCGCCACACGAGATTGCCGGAAGTGCAAGAGAATCATCGCCTGCCAACAATGAAAAATGGGGCGGAGCATTGCGGATGATCTCACACATCTGTTCTAGATCGGCAGAAGCTTCTTTTGTGGCAATAACATTTGGACATGCTTCGGCAATCCACAACTGTATTTCTGCACTAACGTTTTGGCCAGTGCGCCCTGGAACATTGTATATGATTTGCGGAAGATCTACTGCATCGTTTATCGCGCGGAAGTGTGCTAACAACCCGTCTGCTGACGGTTTATTATAGAAGGGTGTAACAAGTAAAAGCGATTGAACCCCTGCTGCTTTTGCAGCCAGAGAAAGTTCTATTGTTGCTCGCGTATCGTTGGACCCCGTGCCGGCCGTAATTGCCACACGCCCATTAACATGTTGCACGGCCGTTTCCCAAAGCGTAATCTTTTCTGCGGTATTGAGCGTTGCTCCTTCGCCCGTGGATCCACAGACAACAACACCATCCACACCAGCATTGCACTGAAGATCTAAAAGTTGGGTAAACGCCAAGAGATCAAGATCACCATTAGAAGTGAATGGTGTTACGATTGCAGTATGAAGACCGGAGATGGGCATGGGCTATCCCTTGATGGAATGTCGTTTAACGAGGTACTCTCTGAGCGCCACGTCAAATGGCATATCGGTTGTCACCCGCATGTAGTCAATGTTCTGAAGGTGGCAGCCGCGCTTCAGGGTCCTACAGAATTCCTCCACGGCAAGGTTGTAACTATGGCGGATTTGATTGGGTTGAGTTGTTAACTCATCCCCCGTTTCCATATCACGGAAAACAGCTGATGCTCCTAGGTTGAAGTCAACTTCTGCAGGGTCCATAACATGCATCACGAGAACATCGTGACGGTCATGACGAAAGTGTCGAAGTGCTTGCAGTACAGATTCTGGATCATCAAAAAGATCGCTGATGATAACCACCAGCCCCCTACGAGAGAGTTGTTCTGCAATATGATGCAGAGATACGGCAGTGCCTGTGGTAGACGCTGGGTGTGCCGCCTCGAGTGTCTTGATGAGCTCACGCACGTATGACATTCTTGAGCGTGACGGTAACAACGTTTGTAGGTCTGAGTTATACAAGGCCAGACCCGCAGCATCACCCTGCTGAAGTACTAGATAGGAAAGAGCAGCGGCGAGATACGTGGCGTATTGAAACTTGGTGATGTTGCCTGCAGATGCGTAGTTCATCGAGGCGCTCTCATCTACGCAGATCATTGCGCGTAGGTTTGTTTCATCTTCGTATTGTTTAACGTAGAATCTATTGGACCGGCCGTAGATCTTCCAGTCGATACGCTTTAACTCATCACCATGGCGGTATTGTCTGTGCTCAGAAAATTCCGCACTAAAACCATGAAATGGCGAGCGGTGCATTCCTGTGATAAAACCCTCTACTACGAGCCGCGCACGCAGTTCCATGCTGCCAAGTTTGGCAACGGTTTCAGGCGACAGGTAGTTCACACGCCTTCGGCATCAACGTTAAAATACGTCGCATGAAGAAGGGCAAAACGAACGAGACCAGCGGCATTGTTTACACCGAGCTTATCCATGATACGTGCTCTGTGTGTTTCAACGGTGCGTGGAGAGATGAAGAGTTTTTTTGCAATGTCTTGGCTGGTAAGCCCCTTGGCAACCAAGGTGACGACCTCTTCTTCGCGCTTCGTTAGCGTTACAGGGGGCTGATTTGTTTTCCGATTCTGAGACTTGCCTTCAAGGAGATCCAGGATGGACCTACTAAAAACTCGTTCGCCAAGGATCACTGTACGAATAGCCGCAACTAATTCTTCCGAAGTAACTTCCTTAGAGAGGTATCCGTCTGCACCTGCATACATTGCCCGCTCAATGGACTTTGTATCTTCAGCGGCACTGAGCATTATCACGTTGATATCGCGCAGTTCAGCCTTGATTCGCTGAGCCGCTTCAATGCCAGAAACGTTTGGCATGAGAACGTCAAGCAAAACCACGTCTGGTTTTTTTGATCGCGAAAGTTCGAGAGCCATAGCACCATCTATAGCTTCTCCAACGATATCAATATCAGGTGCTACAGAAAGAAGACGTCGTATTCCGATTCGCGAAATTTCGTGATCGTCGGCTATGATAATTCTAATTGGTGATTGCATTCATAATTCCTGTTTAATCTGGCAATGGAACACCTAGAGCTCCAGTACGCAAAAGTACGAAGAGAACGTTTACCCCCGCAATTCTACGGCTAGAATAAGAGCAACTTCATTAAGTTCAGAGCGCCAAAGGAGTACTGAGGCATCACTTGGCATGCGCCAATCTGCCCGCGGGGAAAGGGCTACAGAGCCAACCTTGACGCCGTCGGGCATGGCCGACCTTTTGAACTGATTCGCAAAGAATCTCGTTAGGAATACGTCCAGCCAGCCAACAATCTGGCTATGGCTATAGCTGTTTTCAAAGGCCAGGCAAGCTAAAACGGCGATGGTGTTCACAGATTCTTGCATCCGAACAAAACGGTGGAGGAAAAAGTCATGCACCTCATACGGTCCAATGAGGACCTCGGTCAGGTGCACAATCTCACCGTTTTTCCCTGTTGGCAGCAACTCGGGAGAAATTGGCGTAGCAAGTACGTCTCGCAATACCAAGGCAAGGCCACTTTCTGCTTCATCTGCATACCACGAAATGAGATGGCGCACGAGGGTTTTGGGAACGCCCGCATTGGGGTTGTACATGGACATGTGGTCTGCATTGTAGGTACTCCATCCCAGCGCAATCTCTGAAAGATCACCCGTGCCAACCACTATGCCAGAGTGTTTGTTGGCAACGTCCATAAGAATCTGTGTACGTTCTCGCGCCTGAGCATTTTCGAATACAACACTCGTATCCGAGCTATCGTGCTTGATGTCTTTGAAATGTTGAGATACGGCTTCAACAATCGATATCTCAGAAAATGAAGCTCCCACCGTCTGACCCAATACTCTCGCATTAGTTGCAGTTCTACCAGTTGTTCCGAACCCAGGCATAGAGATCGCAACAATCGCATCGTACTGCCATTGAAGTTTGTTACATGCAATCAGGCAAACCAACAAGGCCAAGGTTGAATCTAGTCCACCCGAAATACCAAGTACAAGAGACGTGGCGCCAGATCTCTTAGCCCGCATGGCAAGTGCCGTGCCCTGCATGTTAAGAATTTCTCTGCATCGCTCGGCTCTGCTGCCGGTGTCAGACGGAACAAATGGGTGCGGATCTATTGGCCTGCGTACATCTGATTTAATGCTTCTGCAAATATGGGCGGGAATAACGCGGTAGACTTCATCACCACGCTCCTGCGACCAGGACATTCCGTTGGCCCGCTCCCTCACACATCGTGCAACGTCTACATCAGCGATAACGCAAGCCCCTTCCATCAAGAGGCGTTCTCCTTCTGCTATCATCTCACCACACTCTGCAACCATACAGTGGCCGCCAAAGATCATATCGGTTGTGCTCTCGGACGGGCCCGCCGATGCGTACACATAGCTAGTGTACGTTCGGGCCGACTGCATGCGTACGAGGTTTGCACGGTAAGCAGGTTTGCCTACTATTTCGTTACTAGCAGAGCAGTTCAAGATGAGCGTTGCGCCTTCTCTGGCCATTTTTCCTGAAGGGGGCTCAATGGACCAAAGGTCTTCACAAATCTCAATTCCAATTGTTAGTGCTGTGTTGGAAGAGTCCGCAATAAGTATGTCTGTGCCAAACGGAACCTCAGAAGCTCCAACAAAAACCACATCGTCTACAGCATCACGTCCACTTGCAAACCATCTCAGTTCGTAATATTCTTGTGAGTTTGGTAAAAATGTTTTCGGTATACAAGCAAGCACTTCACCGTCTTGGACTACGGCTGCTACGTTATAGAGTCTACCCGAGCACATCATTGGCAGACCAACAACAAACAGGAGCGGCACGCCCGTGCTCCAACGACGAAGACTATCAAGCCCCTTCAATGCACCATCAAGAAGTGTTTGTTGCCTGAACAAATCACCACACGTATACCCGGTGATACATAGCTCAGGGAATACAGCTATCTCAACACCGGACGCTATAGCAGACTCGGCCTCACCGATGATCGCATCAACGTTTGCCATAACATCAGCAACCTCTATGTGTGGAGCGATGGCTGCAACACGGACGTATCCGAGGGAGGTTACCAATGACTGATTCATTGCGTGTTACCGATATACGCTGATAGTGTCTTTCGCAGCTTCTGAACACCACCTAGGTCATCAAACGCTACATCATCAATTGCATCAAGCCCCTTAACAACTTTCTTCAGTTTCACGGTGCCTTCTTTGGTAAGCTCAACTGTACGAGCGCGCGAATCAGTAGGATTTGTTGTTCGTTTTACGAGGGACTGTGCCTCAAGTATTCTGACGTTTTTCGACATCGTCATCACGTCCAACCCCGCATAACGAGCTATGTCCACCTGATTGGCCGGTCCATTCTTTGTATGCAAAGCATGAGTAGACAAAAGGACAAGAGTTTTAATTGCAGAAAGGCCAGACTCTTCAAATGTAGATTCGGCCGTGAATCTCCAGCGCGAAGCCGCGAGAAGGAGCAACAAGCCTGGACCTCGGTGAGGAACTTTAGAAAAATCATCTGAGTGTTTTGCCATAGACAACAAACCTACCGGATTTTTCTCCAGTCAGATAGCACCGAACCGTCGAAATCACGTCTGGAATGAAATCTTTTCCCAGATTGATACGTTATACCCGAATCTATGAAGTCAATAATCGCCCTCGTGCTCTTCTTAATATCTGTTAACCTCCTTACTGCACAAGAACTTATAGACGTTCGTGGGCGTGTAATCGACGCGGCGTCAGAAGATCCCTTGCCTGGTGCCACCGTGCGCCTCATCTCGCTCAAGGATACCGCGGTTTTAAAGGGGGCTTTCGCGGCTAAAGATGGGAAGTTCACAGTTAAGGGGGTAGCTCCTGGGCCGTACAAATTAGTTATCACCTATGTGGGCTACGTTAAGCTAGAGGCAACAACGTTTGCGCGTGAATCGCGTCCGGACCTTGGTACATATAGACTTAAGTCCGACTCTGTACGCAAGCGCGAGATCGAGGTTGAAGCGTTAGCAATTAGGGTTGAGCTACGTGGAGATACAACAGAATACAACGCCAACGCGTTTAAGACTAACCCCAATGCAACGGCCGAAGACCTCGTCAAAAAGATGCCGGGCATCACCGTTGAGAACGGTACAATTAAAGCGCAAGGCGAGGAGTTAAAACGAGTAACCGTTGACGGCCGGGAGTTCTTTGGAGACGACGCTTCATCGACACTTAAAAATCTACCAGCTGATATTGTAGACAGAGTTCAGGTGTATGACAGAGGAAGTGACTTGTCCATGTTTTCTGGTTTTGACGACGGCAACACTACAAAAACAATGAACGTCGTTACTAAGAAAGACAAACGCAACGGATCATTTGGAAGAGCTTATGGAGGATATGGATCGCAGGATCGTTATTCGGCAGGTGCAACGTTCAATGACTTTCGTGACATGCAGCGCCTAACGGTGCTTGGTATTTCGAACAACATCAATCAACAAAACTTCGCCTTTCAGGATATCCTTGGTGCCACAGGAATGGGCGGATCGCCTATGGGCAGGATGATGAGCCGGTTTGCTGGCTCCGGAGCTGGCGCCGCGATGATGAGCTCCGCCTCAGGCGGTGGAGGCGGAGGTCCGATGTCTGGAGGATCGAACTTCTTCAATGGCCAACAAGGCGGTATTAGTACAACAAACTCGATCGGAATGAATTTCAGCGACATGTTGGGAACCAGTACAGATCTCTCTTCGAGTTATTTCTTCAATTATGCTGACAACAACCGCAGCACCACATTAGACCGCGACTACATTACGCCGTCTATCGCCGATCAGCGTTATGGCGAAAACAACGGCTCACGATCCGTAGCGCGCAATCACCGCTTTAATGCGCGCTCTGTTTCAACGCTCGACTCAGCAAACGTAATTATCGTCTCGCCACGCGTGATCTATCAGAGTTCCAATACAAATAGCACTGTTCTAGGTCTAACAACTAATGCTGCCGACACACTCAACGCCACCAATACGGACAATGAAGGCACCAACGGTGGCTATACTGCGGCAGTTTCAACAACCTATAGACACCTCTTCCCAACAAAGGGCAGAAACTTTGCAGCAACTATTTCTGTGGATGGTTCAAACCGTTGGAACAACAATGCACTTGGTTCGCAAAACCAGTTCTTCTTGGGCGTAGATACAACGGTAACGTACGACCAACGGTCGGATGGTGGTTCAACTGGTCTGTCCTTAGGCGGCCAGCTTGCGTGGACAGAACCAATCGGCGAAACCGATATGATTCAGTTTTCATACGAACCGAATTATTCGCGCAATACATCGCGCAAGACTACAAATAGCTTCGACTCTCTTACGAACGGATTTACCTCCGTAGATACGATCTTAAGCAACACCTTCGAGAACACGTATATCACGCAACGTGCTGGTGCGTTGTACCGCTGGCGCATGGAACAAACCATCGTTACATTGGGAGGCAACTTCCAACTTGCAGAGCTTGAGGGTATCCAGCAATTCCCATTGCAGAACACGATATCGCGTACGTTTTCCAATGTATTGCCTACGCTGATGATTCAGCACAAGTTCAATCAGCAAAGCAATCTGAGGATGTTTTACCGCACAAACACGTCGGCACCGAGCATTTCTCAGCTTCAAAACGTTGTGGACAATTCCAACCCAGTGCAGCTCCGAGTAGGAAACCCATCTTTGGATCAGTCATACTCGCACAACTTTAACGCACGCATCGTTAACTCCAATTGGTTAGTGGGTAGAACCATGTTTGGTGTGCTGAGTATTGGCTACACAGCTAATTATATTGGCTCTGCAAACGTGATTGCACAGCGAGACACCATCATTGGCAACAACGTTTCTGTTGGTCCTGGTACACAGATCACAACAAACGTAAATCTCGAAGGCATGTGGAATGCACGTGCATTCTTCACGTATGGCTTTCCCATTTTTGGTGCGAACCTCAACCTCAATGCCGCTGCTGTTTACACACGCACGCCAGGCACAATCAACACCGCAACCAACTATGCCAATTCTACAATTGGCTCCCTAGGTTTCTTCCTCGGCTCTGCCAATTCAGAAGATCTCGACGTATCAGCTTCATATAATGGAGCGTACACGTGGGTTGTAAACACCCTGCAGCGTGGTGCAGACAATAACTACTTTACGCACATTGCATCGTTACGTGTAATCTGGAACGTAGGGTCGATTGCATGTAGTACGGACGTGAACAACACACTTTACACTGGATTAGGCACGGCATTCAATCAAATCTATACTGTTTGGAATGCTGGTATCGGATATCGTTTTCTCGATAATAAAGCTGCTGAGATTCGCGTTACGATTTTTGACATCCTCGGCCAAAACAATGCGATCAATCGCACCATCAACGATATCTCAGTAGAAGACTCTCGTACCAATGCACTTACACGCTACGGCATGTTGACGTTTAGTTACGATTTGAAGGCGTTCGGAAAATAGAAGTACGAATTACGAAGTACCAATGGTGGTCTCAATAGGTGAATGCAACAGTTTCTAAATATACTTCGGCTGGAGTTTTATATCCCAATGTCATTCGTGGACGTTGGTTGAGCAGTGTTGCAACGGCGTTGAGA
>Ga0209490_10000365_pt1 | contig 45732 bp, 48 predicted proteins | sample MAT06_FD_187209 | JGI IMG/M metagenome (GOLD analysis project Ga0209490, IMG submission 187209) | Freshwater microbial communities from Lake Fryxell liftoff mats and glacier meltwater in Antarctica - MAT-06 (SPAdes) (version 2) | ecosystem: Environmental > Aquatic > Freshwater > Ice > Liftoff...
GTATCCAGTGGCATCGCCGAAACCAATGCCATGGGCGCGCCAGTGCGTTTGCCTTTGGGATGTTTAACGCCGCGCTTGACATGCCCACCCAATTGTCCATCGGCCCGGGTCGGTACGGGGGCGCGCAAGATGGGACGACTGGTACGGATCAGTTTGCCGGGCATGGCGAGGAGTGTCTGCCCCTTCGCCGAGGCGGAAAGACCTTTGCGGGCACAGGCTGGCTGCCATTCCGCAGCCGGCCAGGGTCACCCAGCCGAAGGACCCGGCAGCCAACGGGCTTTGCGCCTGAAGAGGCGCAGATACGGTGCTGGGCATGGACCACGCTGAATCCCATCCCGCCTGTTCCCGCGCCGAGCGCCGGCGTCGGGCAGAACCCTACGTGTTCTTCTTTGGCACCATGATCGCCATCGCCCTGGCGATCGCCCTCGTGTGCTACGAAGCCTACTTCTCACCGGTGGGGCCCAAGTCGGCCCAGCCCCAGGACGCGCCGATCCACCACCACTGAGTGAACGGTCCGACCGCTGGCACGTAGGACCTCTGCGTGACCATCCGTCACCTTCCGGAGGCCTCATGTTCATGCGCACCGTTTGTGCCTGCCTGCTCGCGACCTGCCTGACCACGATAGGCGTGACTCCTGCGGGCGCCGCCGAACCCGGCGGTCCCGACCCCACCGCTGCCATCGTCGCTGAAAGTAGCAATTTCCGCTATCGGCAGCGTGATCTCGACGCGCTGGTGGCCATCGCTCATCGCCATGCCGGTACCACCCTCAACCGGCATGAAGAGGACCAACTCCGCACTGCCGTGCTCAGCGCCCTCACCGTGCGCGAATCCCTGCGCGAAGTGCTAGCCCTGCTGCCCAGCAGCCTGACCCCCCAGGCCCGCGACCAGCTGACCTTGGATCTGCTCGACTTCGAAGGCGAAGCGGTGCCGCCGGCCTCGACCCGGCCACCCGCCCTGACCCCGCAGAACCCCAACGCCCCGGACGCGGTCCCCGCCGATGCAGCCGCCACCCCGGTCACAGCGGCTGCGACCGAGGCACCCGCGGCCACGCCAGCACCGGCCTCTACCAGCGGCGACCCGATCCTCGTCCGCCTACCACAATTGGCGCTGCCGCGCACCTTTCCCGGCATCGGCAAACGCACCCTGGTCCTCGGCCTCGCCTTCAATTTTTCCAACGAGGCCACCGCCACCGCCTTGCAGGAGCAGGCCCCGATCATTCAAGACGCCATTCTCGGCTACCTGCACGGCTTGCCCGTCGAGGCCTTCACCCAGCCCAGCCAGCCCGCACTCAAACAAGGCATCGACGCCGCGATCCGCAGCAAGATCCCCACCTTTCCTGTCGACGCCGTGTTGATCCCGGAATTGGATGTCACCGGCGGCGAAGCGAAAAAACCAGCGGGCGAATAATTCGCTGGCGCAAAGCGTCATAATACCGCAGGCGAATACGCCGCCGGGAGGGTCGAGCACTGGCTCGACCGGCATTTCTTGCGGTATGCGAACACCACTGGCCATCGGTTCGGTGTCCGCACGGTCGAGCAGGCGCTCGACCGTGCCGGCACTATCGACCGGCCAGATTACACAATAATTCAGCCCCCTGCCGCAACTTTGCATCGGGCACGGTATAGCAGATCCGGAAATGGGTATCGCGTTCGCTAAACACATTTCCGGGGATGATCAGGATATTGTTAGCGATGGCTTTTTCGACGAAGGTGGTGGCGGTGAAACCGGCCGGGGCTTTGGCCCACAGGTAGAACGCGCCATCCGGTGGGGCGATTTCGAAACGTTGCGACAGAATGCCGACCATCAGATCGCGTTTGGCGCGGTAGGTGGCGATATAGGGCGATAATTCGACCTGGGGGCAGGCCAGGGCCGCAGCTTGGGTCACCGACGGCGCGCAAACGAAGCTGTACTGCTGGACTTTGGCCATGGCCTGAATGATTTCCGCGGGACCGCAGGCATAGCCCAGGCGCCAGCCAGTCATTCCATACGCCTTGCTGTGGCCGACCAGGACCACGGTGTTTTCGTAGACCTCGGCCATCGACACCATTTCGGTGTAGGCGAAGTGGCGATAGATCTCGTCGCTGACCACCAGGATACCGTGCTTGCGGCAGACGGTGGCCACCCCTTCGAGTTCGCTGCGCGACAGGATGCGCCCGGTTGGATTTGCCGGCGAATTGACCAACAGAAGTTTCGTCTTGGGCGTGATGGCCTTTTCCAAGGCCTTGGGGTCAATGCCGAAATTTGCCGCGTAGGTATCCAGATACACCGGCGTGCCGCCGAACAGGCGCACGAGATGCTTGTACATGACAAAATAGGGATCCGGGATGATGACCTCGTCCCCCTCTTGGACCAAGGACAGCAGGGCCAAAAATAATCCGCCACTGACGCCCGAGGTGATCATGACCTCGCTCTCTTGCCAATTCCGCCCGGTGAATGCCTTTTCTTCCGCCACGCATTGCGCGCGCAATTCCGCCGTCCCCTGCGTCGGCGTATAGGTGTTGCGCCCGGCATCGATAGCCGCATGCGCCGCCGCCTTGACCACCGCCGGCACATCAAAATCCGGCTGCCCAATCGACAGATTGATCGGATCCTTCAAGGACTTGGCAAGATCGAAAACCTTGCGAATGCCTGAAGCATCAATACGGGAGACGCGGTCGGCTAATGTAAACATTCTGTCTCTTTTCATGAGAGCGCGTTTGCGTGGCGCCTGTTCCGATGTGGTGACGGTTCTTGGCAGAGATTGCGTACTAGGTCCTAGGTCTATTGGCAGCGTATGTATTTCCGCTTTCTGATTCTATTGCGGAAGAATGGTAATCCTCGCCATGCTTGTCCTAGGTCCGAGGTCCTAGGTCTTTCGGCAGACTATCATTCCCCGCCCTTGGACTTTCATCCTGGATAAGAGATGTTCCGCGCCCTGTTTATTCGAGGTTCGAAATCCGAAGTCCCGACTTGCGGGATTCAGGGCGCGGAAATCATCTTCCGCTTAACATATTCCCCAAAGCGGATGGGAATGTGCTGCCGATAGACCTAGGACTTAGGACAGCTCCGTAGTCACTTTAATTTTGGAACTAAAGCAACCCCACCCCGTGAAGCAGAAACCATCGCCGTATCCAAAACGCCGATAACGCGGGCAGCACTTTCAGGAGTGACCGAGAGCTTTTCCTTCTTGGTTAGGTGCGCCGCGACGTTGGCGTAATAGCCGTCCCAGTTCGATTTCAGGAACGGGATTTCGGTGGTGACGATGCGGCCACGGTGGAATTCCTTGACGATCCATTTGTCTTGGCCGTAGCTGATCGAACCATTTTCACCCAGGATCATGAAGCGATTCTTGTCGACCGCGGCGATGTTAGACATGGTCAGGGTCGACCAGCAGCCGTCCGCGAAACGGATGTGGACCTCGGCGTGGTCTTCGTTGGTGTAGTCTTTGGCCCAGGCGGGATTCTTGAGCGTATAGCCCTGTACGCTGGTGATCGGATCGGGCTTGATACCCAGGATCCAATCGGTGAAATGGGCGCCCCAGTCATAGATCGTGCCGCCGCTGGTCTTTTTGTCCGAACGCCACCAGTTGTGCTGTTTGCCGTAGTTGTAAAAGCCGGCTTCGATGCGAAAGATGCGGCCGATGATGCCTTCGGCGACGATCTTTTGCAGTGCCATATAATCGCCATCCCAGCGCCGATTATGGAACGTGCTGAGAAAGAGCTTTTGTTTCTTGGCTTCGGCCACCATGGCGGTGACTTCGGCGGTGGTGATCGCCATTGGCTTTTCGACCACCACGGCAACGCCAGCCTTCAAGCACTGCAGGGCGAGCGGCGCATGGGTGTCGTGCGGGGTAATAATGATGACCAGATCGAGCTTGGCCTTTTTCAACATCTCGGCGACGTTGGTGTAGGTCTCGATACCAGGGAAATCCTGGTGCGCGACTTCGACGCGCTTGGCATCCAGGTCGCAGACAGCGGCGGGGATGAATCCCTCGTTCTTGCGCAGGCTCTCCAAATGGGTCTTGCCCATATTGAAGGCGCCGCCGTAGCCGATGGTGCCGATGCGATAAGTCGTGGGGGATTTGGCCATGAACGCTCCGTATGGAAGCGCTTCCTACCCGCTTTTCAGCGCCGCCGCAACGGGTGGGACGGGGCGCGACCACCGGGGTGGCCGGGCTGCCCTTCAGGCGACGCCAGGATCCGGCGGATCCCGCATCAGGCTTTCCACCGCCGGCTGGGTCGGACGGCGGATGACACCTCGGCCGGTAATCACGGCATCCACCAGCTCGGCTGGGGTGACATCATCGGCATCGAGCTGATCACCGCGCTCGACGCTGAAATCAAAGATGGTGTAGGGCGCCGCCACCAGCACCGGAACCCCATGCGCACGCGCCAGACTGGCGAAGGCGTAGGTGCCGGGCTCACCGATGATATCGCCGCGAGCGGTGATGCGATCCGCGCCCGCCATGGCCACCGCGATCTTGCCCTGGCGCAGCTGTTGGGCGAATTCCGCGAAATTGATCTCGCGCACGGGGACCGCATGCGCCAGACATTCCCGGGCCGTCGTGCCGCCGTCAGATTCAGCGAGACTGAGCACCTCCAGTTTCTTGCCGTCGGTGCAGGCGCGGATGATTGCTGCCAACGCGGTGCCGTTACCGCCCTTGGCCAAGGGACCGATCGAACCGATGGTCGCGATGGTTCCCTGGTCCGGCAATTCCGCTGCCCCCAGCTTGGCGATACGGTCGGTCAATTCGGCAAGTTCGCGTTGGATGCGCTTGGCTTCCATCAATAAACGCGCCGATACCTCAATGGCGGTCAGTGCCCCGACATGGCGATCGAAACAATCGCGCAGGCGCGTTAATGCGCGCAGGGCCGGCAGGTTGCCCCCGGCGAGTTCGCGCAGGCGTTCGAGCGCATGCACGATAGCCGGCTCCAATTCGCTCGACGCGCGGCCCTGCGGAGGTTTTTCCGCGCTGCGAAAGGCATGCAGCGGCACCGCGTAGGCGACCAGCAAGCCGATGGCGCCGACGCCGGCGACGGTGCCAACCTCGATCGCGCGACAAACCTCTTCTAAATCATGCAGGGTGCGCCGAACCATACGCTTGGGCAACGCGCGACGATCGGTGACGATCAAGCGCGCGTCATCGACGCCACCGAGCCAGGCCAGCGGTGCGAGGGATTCGTGGGCGGGTTCCGCAGTCATGGTCGCCATGCTTGTCAGCAGGTCGACCGAGACAAGCAGCGCATGCATTTACGTGCACAGCACGTACCAATGACGCAGGATCTTCATCAGATCTTGCCCGCCTTCCCCAATGAACGTCAGCGCGCGCCGACCTGTTCGGCAAAGCGGCGGAACAAATACAGCGGATCGCCCGGGCCAGGTCCCGCCTCGGGATGATACTGCACCGAAAATTGTTTCTTGGCGGTATGTTCGATTCCGGCGCAGGTATCATCGTTGAGATTACGATGACTCACGCGCACGTCGGCGGGTAAACTTTTGGGATCAACCGCGAAGCCATGATTGTGGCTGGCGATTTCGACGGCGCCATCGCTGAGCCGCTGCACCGGATGGTTTGCGCCGCGATGACCGAACTTCAATTTGTAGGTCGAGGCGCCGTAGGCCAGGGCCAGGATCTGGTGGCCGAGACAGATACCAAAAATCGGCGTCGCGTCCTTGATCAATTCCTTGACCGTCGCCACGCCGGCGGTCACTGCCGCGGGGTCACCAGGGCCATTCGATAAAAAGATGCCGTCCGGCTTCAGGGCACGGATAGTGGCGGCCGAGGTCGCCGCCGGGACCACGGTCACGCGCAGATCATGGGCCTGCAGCAGGCGTAAAATATTGCGCTTGATGCCGAAATCGACCGCCACGATGTGGCCGCCTTTGCCGGGCGGGTCGATCACGGCCGAGCCGAAGGTCGCCGGATCGCTGGCTTCGTCCCAGGCATACTGGGTCTTTGATCCAGCATCGCTGGCCAGGTCCAGACCCGCCATAGACGGCTGGGCGCGGGCGCGCTCGACCAAGTCGGCGTCGCTGAGCGCTGCGTCGGTGGAGATGATTGCGTTCATGGCGCCATCGACGCGCAATTTGCGGGTGATCGCGCGGGTGTCGACCTCATCGATGGCGACGATGCCCTGGCGGATCAGAAAAGCGCTGAGTGATTCTTCGGAACGAAAATTGGAGGGCACCGCGCAGCAGTGGCGGACCACAAAGCCCGCGACATGGCTACGCGCGCTTTCCATATCCGCCGAGTTGATGCCGTAATTGCCGATTTCCGGATAGGTCATGGTCACGATCTGGCCGCTATACGACGGATCGGTGAGCACTTCCTGGTAGCCGGTCATGCCGGTGTTAAACACCGCCTCGCCGCCCGAGGTGCCCTCGGCGCCAACCGAGCGACCATGGTAGACGCTTCCATCTGTGAAGGCGATACGGGCAGTGGTCATAAGGGGCCTCCGGAAACCGCGCGGCACCGTAGGGTAGGGTCTTGGTTGGGCAAGGGTTGGGTGGGTCTTGGGACTGCCGTTTTACGAGCGGTCGTCCTGCGTCCTGCGTCTTCGCATTTCGCGGGATTGCCACTGGTCCGAGGTCCGAGGTCCTAAGTCTGGTGTGCGGGGCTTGGCGGGGGGATGAAAGAGGTGCTTTTTACAGGCGTTCTGGGACGAGGGGCCTGGCTGGCTGGCTGGGTTAGAGCCAGCGTTTGCGGCGGAAGAAGGCCAACATCGAGACGATCACCGTGATCATTACCAGCCACAGCAGCGGGTACCCCCAGCGCCAATCCAATTCGGGCATGACCTTAAAATTCATGCCATAGACCCCGACCAGGAAGGTCAGGGGAATGAAGATCGTCGCGATGATGGTCAGGACCTTCATGATTTCATTCATGCGGTTACTCACGCTGGACAGATAAATGTCGAGGAGGCCGGATACCATATCGCGGAAGGTCTCAACCATATCGATGACCTGCACAATATGGTCGTAGACATCGCGCAGGTAGGGGATGGTGCCCGCGTGAATCAGCTGGCTTTCATCACGCGTCAGGCCGCTGATAACTTCACGCAAAGGCCAAGTCGCCTTACGCAGGAAGATCAATTCACGCTTCATGCGCTGAATCCGTTCGACCATGCGGTGGTCGGGATTTTCAAGCACGTCGCGCTCCAGGCTCTCGATTTCTTCGCCAATGGATTCAAGCACAAGAAAATAGTGGTCAACGATGATATCCATCAGGGTATAGGCCAGGTAATCGGCCCCGGATCTGCGCGCCTTGCCGATGTCCTTCTCCAACCGTTGACGCAAGGGGTCGAAGTCATCTCCTCCGCGTTCCTGGAAAGTAATGACCGTGGTCCCCGCCATGAACAAACTGATCTGCTCGGACGTGACCTCGTGGGTGTGCGCATCATAGGTCAGCATGCGCATGACGATGTAGATCGAGGTATCGGTGAACTCCACCTTGGGCCGCTGATCGGTATGAAGGATATCTTCCAGAATCAGGGCGTGGATCCCAAATTGTTCGCCCAGGGTCTTGACCACCGCCGGATCGTGCAGTCCGGTCACATTCAGCCAGGAAATCGTCGGCTTGTCCCGAAAGGCCAAGGCTTCGTCCACGGTGCTCAGTTCGCAGCGCTCGAAATGGTGCTCGTCATAATTGATCACCTCCAGCTTGACCGCCTCGACTTTCTGCTCCCCGACGTGGACCATGCTGCCCGGTGGCAGGCCGACCTTGCGCGACCGACTCCGCCCGAACTTGCGCAAGCGCGGACGTGACGCCGTGCCGGTTCCAGGTGTGCTGTGCATGCGCATGATCTCCCTGATCCGAAACCAAGGCGGCTTGGTCCCCGGCATCGCCATCACATCGTCACGGGGGAGGCACGCCATGCGAATTCCCGCGAATCGAATGTTCATGCATCGCCATGACTCGCTCAGCCCAAACCTCTCTATTATTTCTTCTGAGCCTGCTCCGCTGGGGTTCTTCCCGTGCGGGGGAAATATTTAGCTGGAGCCCAGCCATTCCCAGTCAATACGCAGACGGTGCTCACGCCAGCGCCCTGGCGGGATAAAACACGTAGTCGGCCGACCGAGATAGGCCTGCGCGCGGCTTGCTGGCGGTTCGCCCTCAGGCCAGGGCTTGGTGCTGCATTCCATACCCCGCACGCGCGCTTGCCCATGCCAAGGTGCCTGGGTGCGGCTGCAATGCTGGGTCCACAGGGCTAGCCATGGAAAATTCGCCGCTTGCCAGGAATACGTCAGGCGTCGGCGCTGGGCCCGGTTGAGCACCGACCACCAGCCGTTGCGGACGCGGGCGGTGAGGACGTCGCCGCAGGCCGTGGCGGTCGCGGCGGGGAAGGCCAGCGCGGCGGCAATGGGCACGTCGCCTTCGGGCGGGACGTTGGGGAAGCGGGCATCGGCACCGACCCCGTCCGGCCATTGCAGGGCGCGATCAATACCCGCGGTGAATTCGGCTCTTGCCAAAAAGGGATCGCCGATATTGACGTGCTCGGCCCATTCGATGGCACGTGGCTCCTCGTCATCATGACGCACGGCATGATCCAAGAAGATGCTGGTGTCGGTGATTGCCAGAGTCGTACGCAGAAACAGGCGAGCCTCGGGCAGGAATGCGGTGAACACCGCGCGCTTGCCAGCAAACGGTTGTAATTTCCAGGTCACCACACCGGCTTCGCCATGCTGCGGTCGTGACTCGCCCGCACGAGGAGGACCGAAACGATCGCAGCACCAATTATGACCAACGATGGTCGCCAACAAGGCAGCGCCTGGCGGATCGCCGTACGCGCTCAGATCCGCGGCGGTGGGATCCGCGGCTGGCCACGGCGGCTGCCACAACGGATTGAGTCCGTCGCGACGGTCCCAGAATGCCGCGAGGTGGCCGCCGACTCGGGTAATGATCGCCACCATCCGGCGACTTTCGATACGCCAAGCAGCAACCCCGCGCCACGTCGATTCACGGATAGTCAGCAGGTCCATATATTCCCATGGGGGCAGAGGTAGCTCACGAGCGAGCTTGGATGACCACGAAAGCCAGCACCGCGAGCAACGCCAGCACGAAAAGCACCGCCCCGGTGACTTTCCACCGCGACCACGGGCGATCGCCCTGTACCGCCCCATTCTGGCCATTGACGGTCAGTACGAAGCGGCGCTGCCGATAGCGGTAGCCCCCTTCCCAGCGTGGGAGCAGAATCAATTTCCACGCAATTCCACGATGCGCGGTGATCACTTGCACGCTGCGCTGAACATCACCGCCGATCTTGCCGCAGCAGATGCCATAGAGCCGTGCTTCGATCGCCGACTTCGCTTCGCGCCAACCTTCCTGCGGATCGCGTTCGGCGCGCAGGGCGGTGGTGCCGGCGAGTTGGGCTGGGACATAGGCTTTAGCGCTGCTGGTGCGCCACGAGCGATCGCCGCTGGAAATTGCCGCTGCCGGAACCAGTTCGTCGTCGATGAAATCCTCGTGCACGCCGCTGCGGGAAGTCCAGCGCGTGCGCCGTTGCTGACGGCGATTTTTTCCAGATCCGACGCTCACGTAATAATGATGGCCCGCCTGGCCCGAATAATGCGACACGGTGTGGGTGTCGAAGGTGAAAAAAGGCAGATAGACATCGCGGAAACCTTCGAGATGTACCAAATGATTGAGGTCGCTAGGGGCAAACCAGCGTTTGCGGATCCACTCTTTTATCGCCGTTTCCGCGCCTTTGCGATCAAGCAAAAAGGGCACCACCGCTTCCGGACGGATCGAATCTGGCAATTCTTTGCGCTGCAAATGGCCGCCACAATACGGGCAGGGTTGTGCGGCGATGGCCGGCAGGCCATCGACCGCCGCGCCACAGCCCGCGCAGACCAGGGGTACGTGCGCCGTATCGCCTAAACCAAGCACGGGAGCGGGCGGCTGCCATTCTTCCAGGGCTTGCTCGCGGATGGCCTCGGGACTGAGGGGAATGGCCTCTTCGGCGCCACAAGCCGGGCAGCGCAGCACCGTTGCTCCCGGCGCAACGATGAGCTGGCTGCCGCAGGTGGCGCAGGGGAAATGCCGCCGACGCCCATCATCCGCAGCGCGGGTGAGAACCGGGGCTTCTTCCGCTACTGGTTCGTCAGTCACCGGCTCGTCGGTGGAACTCACCCCAGTTTCGCCCCGCAATTCGTGCAGAATTTCGAGCCCTCAACGGCCTTGGTGCCACAGGCGCCGCAAAACCGGCTTCCTGCGCTGGGAGTTGCCGCGCTCGGGGCAGCCCCAGCAGATGCAGCCCCAACAGATGCAGCACCCGCACCCGCGGCAGTCGACTGCGGCGAGAACACATCCGGCGGCGCGTGCGGATTCGGCGGCATTAACGCCCCAGCCATATGATGACCCATCGCCGCGCCCATGCCGACGCCAACGCCCATGCCGACTCCGGCTCCGGCGAGGCCCTGATTAGCTGCCGCCGTCGGCAGCGCCTCCGCTGCCTGCAATTGGGTATAGCGACCGAGATCGCCCAGCACGGCCATTTTGCTGCGCGCATCCAGAGCCTGTTCGACCTCGGGCGGCAAGGAAATATTTTCAACGTGCAGATCGGTCAGGCCTAAGCCCTGTTCGGCCAGTTCTGCGTTCAACCGTTCAAGCAGATCGGCTGATAATTCGTCATACTTGGCCGATAGATCCAGGGCCGGAATCTTGGATTCGGCCACCGAATCTGAAAAGCGCGCGACGATTTTATTACGCAGATGTTCTTGCAGATCGCTGACTAACAATTGCTGGGCGGTGCCCGCATGCTGGCCCACGAAATTCTTGCCATCGGTGACCACCAGGGCGTAGGTGCCAAACGCGCGCAGGCGCAGCACTCCGAAATCCTGATCGCGCAGCATGACTGGATTGAGGGTTCCCCATTTCAGATCGCCGAAGCGGCGGGTATTGGCAAAGACCACCTCGGCCTTGAATGGCGAGGCGAAGCCGTACTTCCAGCCTTTCAGGGTCGCCAGCACCGGCAGGTTCTTGGTCGTCAATTCATGGCGGCCGGGGCTGAAAACGTCGGCAACGGTGCCTTCGTTCAGGAACACTGCGATTTGCCCTTCGCGGACGGTCAGCTGGGCGCCATATTTGATTTCATTGCGATAGACCGGGAACCGCCACAGCACGGTATCGCGGCTGGCGTCTTGCCATTCGATGATTTCGACGAATTGGCCTTTGGCCCAATCGAATAAGCCCATGGCGGCACTCCTGTCCACTCAGGCTAGCCGGCATCGGCGCAGGTTCCACGGTCTATGCGGCGGATCCGTATCGTTGATTCACCGCGCAAGAATCTCGGCGCCCTCGCACACCAGCGACGGCCGATAGCTGCGACGGGGCAGAAATCCGCCCAAGATCGCGACCATGCCGCCGCCGGTGGTGACCACCGCCGCGATGCCGGTCTCGGCCTGCATCCGTTCGACGCAGGCCTGCAAGGCAGCGGGAAAACCTACGCCCACCGCTGCCGCAATCGCCGCGGCGGGAGTCCGCGCGAGCGTGGTGACCGGCTGCCACTGCGGTTCGACCTTTGGCAATACTGGCGCTGCCGCGGCCAGACCAGCAATCCAGGCGCCGGCGCTGGGCAGAATCAAGCCACCCAGCACGGTCGGACCGCCGTATCTCCACGCGGTCACGGTGGTGGCGGTGCCACCATCGACCACGATTACATCGCACCGTTCCTGCGCCGTCGCGGCCAGGCCCGCACACAGGCGGTCGACGCCGAAACCCGGATACTGACCGTACTCTGGAAGGGCGATATCGCGGCCCAATTCGCGCTGTGGTCCAGACCACCAGCTGCGCACCGCCGCCGCCGTGCGACCCGTCGGGACCACGACCAATTCACTGATGGTCGGCTGATGGGGTTCGCAGAAAGCGTTCCAGGCGGTCACTTCGGCTGGCAGACGTTCGTGCAGCCAGACGCCGCCCTCATGCATGAGGGCAAGTTTGACCGTGGAATTGCCGCAATCGGCGATCAGGCGCATTCAGCTGCCCGTCGAACCAAAGCCACCAGCACCGCGTGAAGTCGCATCCAGAGAATCGACTTCGCGCAGCGTCGCCTGCACCACCGGGGCAACCACCAATTGCGCAATGCGCATGCCGCGGCTGATCTCCACCGGCTCGCTGCCGAGATTTATCAGCAAGATCTGCACTTCGCCGCGATAATCGCTGTCGATGGTGCCGGGTGTATTCAGGCAGGACACGCCCTGTTTCAGCGCCAAACCGGATCGCGGCCGCACCTGGACTTCAAAGCCCGGCGGAATTGCAAAACAGAGGCCGGTTGGAATCAGAGCCCGGGCCAGTGGGGCGATCGTCACCGTGGCAGAAACGGCAGCGATGGCATCCATCCCGGCTGCACCGGGAGTGGCATAGGCGGGCAGTGGCAGCCCATGCGCATGGGCAAGGCGGATAACGGGGATCACCGGCATGGCGGCATGCTCGGCGGAGGATGGCCTTTGGCAAACCCGGCCCAGCGGGTACACCCCGGCCATGCCAGCGGTTTGGGCCCTCAGCGATCTCCACCTCTCGACCAGCGGCAGTAAGCCGATGGATAAATTCGGTGATCACTGGGGCGACCATGCCGGGCGCATGGCCGCGGCCTGGGATGCCACCGTCGCTGATGACGACATCGTCATTAGTCCTGGGGATTTCTCGTGGGCCAACAAACCAGCGGAAGCCGCTGGAGACTTTGCTTGGCTGGGGGCGCGGCCCGGCAAAAAAGTCATGGTCAAAGGCAATCACGACCATTGGTGGCCGGGCAGCCAGAAAAAACTCGCCGAATTGCTGCCTGCGCGCACCTATGTCCTGAAAAAGACTGCCTGCATTCTCGATGACATCGGCTTTTTCGGGGCCCGCGGTGGGGATTTCGCGCCGTTGACCCGGTATGGCGATACCCGCACCCAGGCCGACATCGATGCTTGGCTCGACCGCGAAGAGCGCGAACTGGACATGTCGATCACCGCTTTGGACGCGTTGGAGCAGGCGCGGGGCACCCCACTGGCGGTGCGCATTTGCTGCTTTCACTACCCGCCCATCCCCCCGGGTCGCAGTCACAGTCGCTTTTCCAAACGCATCCGCGAGGCCGGGGCGACGTGGTGCGTGTACGGTCACCTGCACGGCAAGGAACTCGGGCCCGCGAAGGTCGAAGGGCTGCTCGATGGCGTCGAATACCGCTGTACCTCGTGTGATCAGATCGACTTCACCCCGACTTTGATCGGGCGCTGGTAAGTGTTGATGTCCCCACCCGCGCTCTCTGTTATCACCACGCTTGACATGCTCGGCAGGCTCACCATGCTGCCCCGCCCGCCTGAGGAGGCTGTATGAAGCTTTTCGTCCGTAATAGCGCGCTCAAAGGCCGCAAAATGCGCGGTTTCCGTCGTAAGATGAAAACCAAAGATGGTCGCAAGATCCTCAGCCGGCAGCGCAATCGCGCCACCGGCGCAGCGAAGTTCAACCGCAGCCGCCGCGGCAAAGACCGTGCGCGCAACTTCCGCGCCCAGGGCCGTAGCTGATCCTTCATTGATTCGCACCCCGTGCTGACTGACACCTCGCCCCCGGCGAGGTGTTGTCATTTGCGGTGTTTCCTCGTTCCCCCAGGTATGCATGCCGACCTACGTCTACGAGACTTGTCCCGCCAACCCTGCTCATCCCTCCGAGCCCGCCGCAGCGCCGCGACGCTTTGAAGTGAAACAGGGCATGAGCGACAAAGCGCTGTCCCGCCATCCCGATACCGGCGAGCGCGTGCGCCGCGTCGTCACCGGGGGACTCGGTTTCGTCTGCGGCAGCGGCGGGCATACTGCCGCCGCCTGCACCCAACCTGGGTGCTCCCCCCACGGTTGAGATCCCAGTGCCCGACAATCTTTATGCCTGACAATCTTTACGACGTCTTCGAACGTCGCGGCTTCATCGCTCAGACCACCGACGCGGAATTGAAGCGCCGCTTCGAATCACCGATCACCGCGTATTGCGGATTTGATCCGACCGCTGACAGCCTGCATGTGGGCTCGCTGGTGCCGATCATGGGCTTGGCGCACCTGCAGCGCTGCGGCCACCGTCCGTTGGTTCTGGTCGGCGGTGCGACCGGTCTGGTCGGCGATCCCTCGGGCAAAACCGAAGCGCGGAAAATGTTGACCCGCGAGGACATCGATGCCAACGCGCACGCCATTGCCGCCCAAATCGGTCGCCTCGTCACCTTCGACACTAGCTCGAATGGCGCCAAACTGGTCAATAATGCCGACTGGCTCGCCAACCTGAACTGGATCAGCATGCTGCGGGAAATCGGCCCGCATTTCAGCCTCAACCGCATGTTGACCATGGATTCGGTCAAAGGCCGCTTAGAAAATGGCGGCATTACTTTTCTCGAATTCAATTACATGGTCATGCAGGCCTATGATTTTCTGCATTTGCACCGCGCCGAAAAATGCACCTTGCAGCTTGGTGGTCAGGATCAGTGGGGCAACATTGTCATGGGCATCGAGCTGGGCCGACGCCTGGCCGACGCCGATCTGGCCGGGTTGACCTTCCCCCTGGTGACCAAGTCTGACGGCGGAAAATTCGGCAAGAGCGAAAAAGGCAATATCTGGCTCGACGCCAAGCGCACGCCCCCCTACGAATTTTATCAATTCTGGCGCAATATCGCCGACGACGATATCCGCCGTTTCTTAGGGCTATTCACCTTCTTGGCGATGCAGGACATCGACACCATGACCCGCGAAGGTGGTTCATCGCTGAATTACGCCAAGGAAGTTCTCGCCTACGAAGTGACCGCGCTGATCCATGGCTTCGCCGCCGCCGAAGAAGCCCAGGCCAGCGCGCGCAAAGCCTTTGGGGTGGCCCACGATGTCAGCGGCGAAGCAATTCCACACGCCCGCGTCGCCGGTAGCGAGTTGGAGGCCGGTATTCTGTTGGTCAATCTGGTTGTGCGCGCTGGCCTCGAAAGTTCCAACAGTGCTGCGCGTCGACTGGTCCAGGGTGGCGGCGTCAGCCTGCACAGCGACCGCGTTGATGATCCCAATCGCAATGTCACCACGGCGGATGTCCGCGATGGTTTCGTGCTGATCCGCGCGGGGAAGAAACGGATGTTCCGCTTCGACGTCGGGTGATGATCCGGCGGTCAGTGGCCGTGGTTGGCGATCTTATTGGCCAGGGAGATGATAAAAGGAATGCCATTGAGAAGTAGGCCAATCAACGGTACCCAATGCTTGCCACGAGCCATGCAGCCGGCGATGCCCAATACCAGTCCGACAAAAATCATCAGCCCACCAATGACGAAGAACACCAAATTGTTGGCGAGGCTGGCAAAATCCCCGCTCGCAATAACCGAAATGGCAATCGCGATGGTCACTATATAGATGCCAAATGCGGCAATCGATAGCCAGCCCAACGTCGCCGCCAAGCCGCCACCCGCTGCGCTGCGCCCCCGGCGTCGATGATTGACAGTCGGCGCCGCATACGGATTGGCGTTGCGGGCAACGCGTCGGGTGCCTGGTGCGGCACCGCGATCCAGCCGACTCATCCCGCCCGCAGCCGGCTTTTGGCGCTGCATACGCAGTGGTAGATTCGCAGTGGGACGGGTACGGCGGGTGGTGACCGGAGGCATGGCCGCCATCCTGAATAATGGGCCAGGCTTGTCAGACAGAATTTCAGGTGCCGAATTCTGTTTTGACCGCTCACCTTGAAACATTTGCAACGCTTGATCTTATTTTTCGGGGCGGTCAGAACGCATGGAATGCAAGGAATGGGCGCTTCGCGGTGGCTGGACCTCTGCCAGCGTGCGGCCACACAGGAGAGCTCGGGAGAGTGACGAACCCAGGGATGGCCTTTGTGAGCGGAATGCATTCAGTCGGGCTCTCACACGAATAAACCACCCATCTGCTCCGCCAAATACTGTTCCCGGGATGCGAGACATAGGACATAGGACATAGGACATAGGACATAGGACATAGGACATAGGACCTGCGAAGACGCAGGACGCAGGACGCAGGACGAAGTGGCAATAGAAAAGTGGTAATTCTAGAATGAGCGACCAGCCGCGATCTTTTTTGCGGGTGCTGGTGTGGGCTTTGCCTTCTAAGCGGCGTTGCACCGAACCGCGTGTCGGCTTGGTCGCTCGACGTCGGCGCGGACGGACCAGACAATCGCGGACTAGGGTCGATAGACGTTCTAGACAATCTTCGCGGTTGGCGCGAAAACTGCGCGTTGACGAACCGACGATAAGTAATTCATCGGCACCGGTCAGCCAGTGCGAAGCCGCGACGCGCAGGCGCTCGGCGGCATCGTCGGGCAGGCCCAGATCAACAACGGCGACCCGCAGTTCGCAGGCGCTGGCGGTTTTATTGACGTGCTGTCCGCCCGGTCCGCCGGCGCCCACGGCGCGTATCTCGATGCAACGGCGGGGCACTTCCACGGACGGCGCCAGGCGAAACGGGCCGCTGTCGTCGGAGGTCACCTGCCAACCGTCACTTGCGGTGGTGCTTGACCAGCACCAGACGATTTTTTTGCCCTTTTTCGGCGTGGTATTCGATCAGATCCATGATCTTGCGCATCAGGAAGACACCCAGGCCGCCGGAATGGCCGGCTTCGACGTGGCTGCGGATATCGACCTCACCGAAGTCCTCGGGGTCGAAGGTGGCGCCGAAGTCCTCAATCACCATGCGGAACAAGGTCGGACTGACGTCGAGATTCAATTCGATGGTCGCCTTACCGGGCGGCTGATCGGTATAGCCGTGTTCGATAATATTGGTTACGGCTTCATCGACGGCGATCTGCAGACGATTAAGATAGCTGGTGGGGAAACCGCTCGTCACCAGCCCGGTGCGCACGAGGTCGCGTACCGCGGGCAGCCGGGCGAGATCGTTGGTGATAGTTAGGGTGTACCGGCCATCGGCCCCGGGGGCTGAACCATCACTCATGGGGTTCTCCGCACCGCGATGATGGTCAAATCGTCTGATTGTTCAGCCTGACCGCGATGGGCGGCGATTTCCTGCAAGAGCCCCTGGACCAGGCTGCGCGCCGATTGGGCACCGTTCTTGGCCACGCATTCGTAGAAACGTTCGTCTCCGAATTCCTCGTTGGCAGCGTTCATAGCTTCCGGGAATCCATCGGTGTAAACCACAAACGTATCGCCGGCGCCAAGCTTGAGCTGGGCCTGCTGCACGGTCTTGTCGAAAACCGGACCTTCGTTGAAGCCGATCGCGATGCCCTTGGCATTTGCCAATTCATACGACTTGGTCGCAGCCCGATACACCACCATCGGATTATGACCAGCCGATGCGTAATGTACCGTGGCGCTGGCCTCATCGAGAATGGCGTAAAAGGCGGTAACAAACATGCCGCGCTTGATCTGTTTGGCGATCAGGCGGTTGGTTTCTTTCAGGGTCTCCGCGGCATTGTGCTGATGCTTGTCTGCGACCAGGCGCACAATGGTACGGGTGACCGCCATCACCATCGAGCCGGGAATCCCCTTGCCCGACACATCGGCGACGATGAAGCCCATCAGACCGTTGCCGAGCGGAATAAAGTCGAAGTAATCGCCCGATACCGCTTTGGCACCCTGATAAAACGCGGCGGCATCAAACCCAGGGAGTTGCGGCACTTCCGCCGGCAACAGCTGGCGCTGCACCTCGCGGGCCAGGGACAATTCGTATTCGGCTTTTTCCTGCTCGACCAAGGCCGACTGGGCCTGGGCGAGATGATTGGTCATGCGGTTGAATTCGGTGGCGAGCACCCCGATCTCATCGTCGCTGTGCGGGCGGGTCTGATGGTCAAGATTACCATCGGCGACCATGCGCATATCGCGCATCAACAGATCGATGGGCCGAGTAATGTTGCCGGCGAGATAATTCGCCACCGCGACAACCACCGCGATGGCGATGATCACCGCGATAGCCATGATCATATACAGATTCGACGAGACCCGGTGCACGCTTTCGCTGGCGATATCGACCCGCACCTTGGCGTTGGGTCCGTAATCGCCACCCAGAGCGATGGAAAAGCGGTAGATCGGCCGACGCGTGCCATTGATGTTAGCTGAGGCCTCGTAGACCTCGATCTCGCGCGGCAGCGAGATCGTACTGCCACTCTTGGCAACCAGCAATTGGCTGAAACGGGTAATGATGTTAGCTCCGGCATCCTGTTCACCGAATCCCTTGGCAGTGAGGAATTCGCCGGCTTCGAAAAAGCGGATAGAATAGATATCGCTGACGTCCTCCAAACCCTTGCCCCATACGCTGGCGGCGGTGAGTTGCGCAGTCAGGCGCTGTTCGGCCAGGCGCCGCAACTCTGCGTGCTCGGTAGCGGGGTGGTGCTCAATCCGCACTTTCAGTTCATTGTCGACTGCGATGCCGACCTGGGCCGCCATGCGCGCGACCTCGACGCCCGCATGTCGTTTGATGGCGAAGAGGAAGCGATTGCTGGTCAGCGCCATGGCGATGCCCAGCACCACCAGAACCACAGCCGTGACACCGGCCAGCACCAGCATGAATTTATTGCGCAAGCCCATGCCGCGCGAGGCCCCACGCCCACGCCCACGGCCACGACCGCCATCCATCGATTGGATCCGCTCGGAACGACCAGATCGAGAGCTGAGCTCAGCACCAGTGCCAGGACGTGCGCCCGAGGCCAACGCTGGATGCTGACCGGTGCCGGTTACCCGGCTCTGGTTGCGCATGCGCCCACTGCCGCCTGGTCCACTCTTCGCCATGGAAACTCCTTTACTTATGCAAGGATGGCCGTGGTCATTGCCCCGGCAAGCAAACCTGCGGCACAATCATCCGCCATGATTCCGGCCGTACCACCCAGCGCTTCGAGGGCTCCGACCGGACCCGGCTTGACGATGTCAAAAAATCGAAACCAAAGGCCAACTAGAAGCACGGCTAGGATAGGCTGGGCAAGCACGGCGGCGGGCAGCACGACGACTCCCAGCCAAACACCGGCGACTTCATCCAGGACGATCTGACTGGGGTCACCGCGGCGGAAATAGCGCACCGCCTGCGGGACGGCCCACCCCGATACGAGCAAAATCACCACCACCATGGCGACCAGCCACCAGCGACCGGTCTCGGGAGCAGCGAACAACACCGCCCCCGCGATGACCGCGGCGACGGCGCTACCCCAGGTGCCTGGCGCGGGGCGAAGCAAACCTGCCCCGCCAGCGGTCGCCAACCCCAGGGCCAGCGCATGCACCAGACCGGGCCGCGGCGACCGAGTCGGGTTCTTCACCGCAGCAGCCTGGAGCTGCTCAGGCATCCACGTCGATCTCACCAAAGCGTGATTCGACCACCGCGACTAGGGCCAGGACTGCTTCGGCGGCATCATCGCCATCGGCGGTGATATGCAGTTCACTGCCGCATTCCGCAGCGAGCATCAGCAGCTCCAGGACCGATTTCGCGTCAATTTCCATCTCATCCTTGGTGATTTGGATTTCGGCGGCGAAGCGCCCCGCGGTGGTGGCGATCTGGGTCGACGGGCGGGCGTGCAATCCCATCTTGTTGCTCAGTACTACACGCGCCTCGGCCTTGGCCATGGGTGTCCTTATCGTGGATGGGAGTTCCGTTCGCATTCGAGTTGCATCGCTTGATGGACTCTGTCGAAGGAGGACGTCAATGTAGATCAACCCAGTCAGGGCACAAGAAGGCAATACACAAAACCGCACCGGCCGCCGCCGATCTCCGCCGCATTGGATTGGTGGAGTTGGAACGCCTATTGGCCGGTCAGGGCACGGTGGATGTTCAATTGAACGCCACCGAGGCGAAACCGGGCCCGGCGGACTCATTCACCCCGATAGAGCCGCTCTGCCAGACGATCATCCAATTCCGGAATGCCCCGCACTAATTCAGCTGTGGCATCGATGCTGTACTCAACCCGGCGGAAATACACCGCATCACCGCTATACAAGGTATAGCAGGCCCGCGAATCGCGATCGCGCGGCTGCCCCACCGAACCGACATTGATCAGATAACGATGGCCGTCGCTGACATCGAATCCGTCGGCGAGTTCATGCGCCGGCAGAAAACAGCGATCCTCGGTAAACACGCCGGGGCGATGGGTGTGGCCGACAAAGCACAAGCGTCGGAACGCGGCGAAAATCTCGTCCATTTTGGCTGGGTCCGCGCCATCCCAGAGATCGCTTTCCAGGACATATTCCATGACCGGATCCCGGGGCGAACCATGGACCAACAAGACGTCATCGAACTCATGGCGAATGGGCAGGCTTTCCAGCAGGGACCATAAGGCTTTGCGTTGAGCCGGACCGCCGACGGTCTGCAAGACCGAACGGGTCCAATCCACTGCCCGCCGGGCTGCCGGATGGAAGCCATAGGCACCGTAGAGCACAGCGTGCTCATGATTACCCATGAGCACGAGTTTGCAGCGCTTCGCGATCAGCTCCAAGCATTCAACCGGCTGCGGGCCATAGCCGATGACATCGCCTAGACAGTAGATTCGCTCGACCTTGCCGAGGCTGTCGAGGTCGGCCAGGACCGCTTCGACGGCGGCAAGGTTGGCGTGCAGATCAGAGATGAAGGCGATCACGGGGGGGTCCAATGATGGAGTTTACTGCCGAAATGCCAGAGGGGCAACCCTGCCTCGCGAACCTTCCGCAGGCCGCAGGCTTGGTGCTCGCCCAGTGGCGACCTCAGACGCGGGGATCGTAGTCGTCGATACGCCCCACCTCTTCGCTCACCGGGGCGCCGGGTACGACATAGCCGCCGTCAGCCCAGCGTCCGAGGTCCAGAGTACGACAACGCGTCCCACAAAACGGAAAGGTGGGTGCCAACGGCTGGGTCAGCTCCACCAGTTTCCCGCAGATTGGACATTTCACTTCGGCCATGCGAGCAGCATCGGGAATCGAGACGGGGCGACAACCTCCCACCATCGGTTGACACTTGGTCCCGTGCGTGGTCGACTGCCACGATGTTGCGTTGGCTCCTGCTATCGGTGGTGACCTTCGGTCTGATGGCGGCTGATCTCGCTGGCGGCATCGAACGTCTGCTTGACACCATTCCCGCTGGCGGTCGCGCCGGCGTTCTGGTCTATGATAATACCACGCGAAAAATGCTCTATCGTCGCAACGGCGAGGCACTGTTCGCCCCGGCCTCGGTGGTGAAACTTATCGTTTCAGCGGCGGCGTTGCTGGAATTAGGCCCGGACTGGCGTTTTCGCACTCGGCTGGTCGCTCTGGGTCCGCAGCGCGGCGACACCATTCCTGGCCTGGGCATCGACGCCAATGGCGATCCCTGCTTGGACGAACATTTTTCCGATGGCGATCCGGAACGCTTCTTCCGCGAATGGGCGACTAAGCTGAAAACCCTGGGAATCCGCCGTATCGACGGCGATATCGTCGTCGACCGTTCCCGTTTCAGCGGCCCCGTGAAGGCCCCGACCTGGCCGCAAGATCACAGCAATCAACAAAGCTGGTACAGTGCGCCCTCCAGCGCCTTCGCCTGGAATGACAATTGCATCCGCCTGCGCGTGATTCCGACTGACAATGGTCGCCCCGCCCGTATCGAAATGATGCCGCTATCGCCGCTGGTCCCTGTGTCCAATCGCACCCAGACGTCCCCCAAGGCCGCCAACAACGTCATCGCCCATCGTGCTAACAACAGCAATGCGATCACCGTCAGCGGCACCTATTCGCAGCGCAGCGGTTGGCTCAATCTCGGTCTGCACGACAACGCCGATTTGGCCGCGGCCGGGCATCTTGCTGCCGTGTTCGCCCGTCAAGGTATCACCATCAGCGGATCCGTGGTCGCCGGCAACGTGCCGCATGATGCGCGGGAACTGCTCAGCGAAGAACACTCCCTGGGCCAAGCGGTCGACATCTTTAATCAGCACAGTCAGAATTTCTATGGTGAGCAGATCATTCGGGTACTGGGCTGGCAACGTTTCCGTGAGGGTTCAGTGACGGCCGGCACCCGCGCTGTCCAGACCATCCTGCGCGAGCACCTCGGCAAAGACCTGGGGGGATATACCCTGCTCGATGGCTCTGGCTTGAGTTACGACAACCAAGCCTGCGCTGATTTCCTCGCTCGGCTTTTAGTTTTCATGGATGCCCATCCGCTGGGTCCGCGCTATCGCAACAGCCTGAAAATCATGAACCACGGTTCGATGCAGGGCCGGGTCAAAACCGGATTATTGGCGATCGCCCGCTGCCTGACCGGGTACCTGGATCGCAGCGATGGGAGTCGCGTCACGTTTGTTATCCTGCTCAATCGTGGGGAAGCCAAGACTACCGGGTGGATGATCGGCCTGCGCGAAAAGATCTTCGCAGTCATCGGCGACAACATCCAATGACCCAGACGGTCCTTGCCCTTGGCTGCATCCTGCTTTCCAGCGTGCCTGTCGTCGCGAGCGCCGCCGATTGGCGGGCGGATGCCACTGGTTTCGCCGACCGTTTCAGCGTTGACCGCGATGATGAACATCAGCTCGACGTGAGCCTGGGTCGCCGTCTGGAAAATGGATGGACCCCGGTCGCGGCCCTCACCTTTCAGCATCGCTATCAGCAGATTGATGTCCGTGGCGAAGGCTGGCTCTACACGCCCGGTTTCGGTCCGGTTTACGGCTGGGTCATGGCTGGGGCGACCCACGATCCCGATTTTCTGGCACAAAGCGTGGCCGAGGTCGGCGCTGAAGGTGAATTCGCCACCGGCACTGGCGCCACTGCGCGAGTCCGCTGGCTTGATCATGGCGACCAAACCATCTGGATGCTGTGGGCCGTCGCCCGGCAGCAACTTGGCCCGGTGCAGATCGAGGCGGGCCGCGTGTGGTCGCTGAGTTCAACCCAGCCCCATGTCGGCACCTGGCAGGCCGCCATGCGTCCGCCCGTGATTGGCCCCCTGCGCCTGCGCCTATTCACCAGCATCGGCGAAGAGAATAATCCCCCCCTGCCCATCGGCGATGTCCTGGTCGTCGGCGCCCAAGCCTGGTGGAAACTTGATCCCAGCACCACCCTGCGCGGCGAACTGACCTACGAAGACCGCGAAAATCTCTATAAACGGGCTGGTTTAGCATTAGGGCTTACAATTCTCTTTTAAGCTATTGCCTTTTGTTCTTTTTATTGCCACTGGTCCGAGGTCCTAGGTCCTAGGTCGGATTGCCCCTTATCCTCGAAACGCTATTTGTTGCTTACCGTATTGTTTTGACTCCGAATAAATCACAGCCTCTCATATGAATATATTCGAGGACATTGGACATTGGACTTCGGACTTCGGACTTCGGACCATTCGAAGACATAGGACCTAGGACATAGGACAAGTGGCAATGCTCAGTCTTCCCCTGCGAGGAGAGGAGATAGTCTTCCGCGCATGCCTGACCCCTTCAAAGCGTACGACATCCGTGGCCTCTATCCGAGTGAGCTGAATGAAGCCCTCGCCTATCAGATCGGCAATGCGAGTTGCCAGGTCTTGCAGCTGACCGGCAAACGCTTTTGCGTCGGCCGGGACATGCGGGTGTCGGGCGGGCCGCTGAAACAGGCGTTTATGAAAGGCCTGACTGACGGTGGCGTGCATGTGGTCGACTGCGGCATGCTGTCGACACCGGCGCTGACGTTTGCGATGCATCATCTCGACACTGCGGGCGGGGCCCAGATCACCGCCAGCCACAACCCGGCCCCTTATGGCGGCATCAAGCTCACCGGGCCCGGGTTTAAGCCGATCGGCGGCGGCAGCGGCATGGAAGAGATCGAACAAGTCGCGCGATCGGCGAAAATCGTCAAGCACCCCGGCGGCCAGATCAGCGAAGCGTTGGTGCTGGATGCCTACGCCGCGTATTTGGCCCCGCTTTTTGCCCCCAAGCGGCCGCTCAAAGTGGTCGTCGATGGCGGCAACGGCATTATCGGCACCTTATTCCAGCACCTGCTGCCCAAGCTCACCGGCATTGAAATTATTCCGTTGCTGTTTGATCCCGATGGTCGCTTTCCAATCCATGAGGCTAATCCGCTGAAGGCCGAAAATCTCACCCGCCTACGCGAGGTGGTCCGCGAAACTGGCGCCGATTTCGGCGCCGCTTTTGACGGCGACGGCGACCGTTGCGCCCTGGTCGATGAACATGGCGGGATTATCCCCTGCGATCTCACTACCGCCTTGCTGGCCAAGCATTTCCTGGCCAAGGAACCCGGCGCCACCATCGCGTATGATCTCCGCTCGTCGAAGGTGGTTGCGGAATACATCACCAGCCTGGGTGGACGCGCCGTCGAAACCCGCGTCGGCCACAGCTACATTAAAAAGACCCTCAAGGCCGAACACGCGGCCTTTGCCGGCGAATTGTCCGGACATTATTATTTTCGTGATTTCTGGTCGGCGGATAGTGGGCTGTATGCCTTTCTGTTGCTGGCCAATATCGTCTCGGAAAGTTCGAGTTTGGCCAAGCTGCTGGCACCCTTGCAAAAATATCATCACAGCGGCGAGATCAACTTCACGGTCAGCGATCCCGAGGCCGTCTTCGCGCGGGCGCGGGCCCTGACCGGCGGCCAGGTGAGTGAGCTGGATGGGGTGACGGTGCGTTTTGCGGATTGGTGGTTCAATCTGCGCGCGTCCAACACCGAGCCCGTCGTGCGGCTCAATCTGGAAGCCGATTCGGCAGCTCTGCTCAGCAAACGTCTGGCCGAGCTGAAGACCCTGATTACCGGCAAATAATCAGGCGCGGTCATCGCCCCGGCGCCGCCTGACTGCTGATAGTCCGCTGATTAGGCCGCTGATAGGCCGCAGGGGCCAGATGAAGGCGGCTGACCCATGCCGGCCTGATGTGGGTAGTGACCCGCCACCCTGGCGAGTGGGATCTGGGTCAGGTGGTGGCCGATCACGGTAGCCGTTCGGCAGCGATTGTGAGACTGCTGTAACTCGGTCGCTTTACTGAAGTCATCAGTGACCTCCCCGAGGTGGAATGGGCTATCCGCGAAGCCGCGCTGAGCGGTGGCGTCGCCGTGGATGGTGCGGCGCTCGTGAGTGACCACGCGGTGCGCATCGCCAATGGCGAAGCCGAAAGCATTCTCGCCAGCAACAATCGCCTGACCGCAGACAGCCGGCGGGGCATGCTTATCGCGCTAGACTGTATCGACGAAGCGGAGGCAGAATGACAAGGCAAGACCAATGTGACCATCACCCTGCTGCGCGGCCGGGCCGCAGAAGCCCTTCAAGACTTGCGCCTGAACGATCGCTCCTGGCTGGCCGCCGCATGGTGCCAATGGATGGATATGCATGCACGGGCCGATCCCCAGGCCGCCACGTGGCTCGCACGCATCGTTGCGGTGGTGACCGATTATCGTTGGGGGGAATTGTGGTTCATGCGCGACGTGCTGCCGTATGTGGCCCACAACGGCCTGCCAGGGCTGCTCGACCATGCCCAGACGGTGGCCGCCGCGAGCAAGGATGACCACGCGGATGGCCAGCGGGCGTGGCATTTTTCCGCCTATCTGACCGGTGCGATCGACCGCGGTGCATTCCTGGCTCAACCGGCGCAGCGCCAAGCGACCAGCTGAGTCCTGCTGGCAGATGGCCTGCGCGCTGAAATCGCCGGTGACACGCAGACGGCGCAAGCTGCGTACAGCGCATTTCTCGCCTTGGCACCGTGGCAGCGACCCACGGATGAGGGCAGCCGTCAGGTGACCCTGGAACGATTTGCCCAATGGCGGCTGCACATCGTCGCGCCAACCCCTCATCCTGACCCTGCCGACGAGTCCTGACTCGTCCCCACATGGTGAGTCTGGTACCTTCGCAACGATTCCTCTCGTCTACTTGCAAACGTTTCTCATTACCGTAGAGTTCGGGCATGCCGCAGACACTTCTCGATCCTGGCCTCGCCTTTGGAGAGCTGGCCGTGCCCACAGCCAGCCTGGATCGCCTGCCGGTGGGCGACCAAGCCCGCATTGTCACCGTGCTCGGTGACCCCCGGACCCGGCGGCGTTTACTCGAAATGGGCCTGTGCCCGGGCGTGCTGATTACCAATGTGCGCCGCGCCCCCCTGCGCGACCCGATCGCCTATCAGGTGCGTGGATATCACCTGAGCCTGCGCGCCGAGCAGGCCGAGCATGTTATTGTCACCACGGATCTGAGCGTCGAAATCAGTGCTGGCACCCACCCTGCCAACACAACAGAAGCCACCGCCGGTTCCCGCAAAGTTTAAGATGCCCGATCTTCTCGCTCCGCCGGCGGCGGCGACCGCTGCTGCATCCTCGTCGCCCATCCGCCGCGTTGCCCTGGCGGGAAATCCCAATGCGGGCAAGACCACGGTGTTCAATGCCCTCACCGGGCTACGCCAGAAGGTCGCCAATTATCCAGGCATCACCGTCGAAAAGAAAACCGGTCGGGCACGCCTGGCCGACGGCACCTGGTTGGAAGTGCTCGACCTGCCCGGCACCTACAGCTTGGAGCCGCAATCGCCGGACGAGGCCATCGCCGCGACCATTCTCCGTGATCAGCGCGAGGATACCCCGGCACCGGACGTGGTGATCGCGGTCGTCGACGCTAGCAATCTGGCGCGCAATCTTTTCCTGGTCAGTCAATTATTGGAACTAGGCCTGCCCATCGTCGTCGCCTTGAACATGATGGATGTCGCCGAGCGCCAAGGCCTGACGGTCGATCCTGTCGCCCTCAGCGAAGCTCTGCACCTGCCGGTTATTCCCATCATTGGCCATCAAGGCAAAGGCATCGACGCGTTAAAGACCGCCATCGCCACCGCCAGCGCAGTGCCGCCACTGCCGGCGTGGAATCTGCCCGAGGCGTTGTGGGAGGAATTACACCGGCTAACCCCGATTCTGCTGGAACACGCACCGGGAGCTTTTCCCGAGACGCCAGTTGACCCATCCCGGACAGCGCCGGTGTTCATCGCCGCGCGCCGCCTCCTCGCCGCGGAGACCGGCCCGCTGCTCAAAAAGCTGCACGAAAATCCGCACATCAGCGCCGCCCTTGAGGCCAGCCTTGAACGCTTGGCCGCCTTAAAAATAGATCCCATGCAGGCCGACATCGTCGCCCGCTATGGCTGGATCGACACCCTGGTCACGGCAGCGGTCGTGACCACACCGGTGGCGCCGGGTGCTCGCGCGCAGAAGCGTTGGAGCGAACGGCTAGATGCGGTACTGCTGCATCCCATCGCCGGTCTGGCTATCTTCGCGGTGGTGATGGCGGGGGTCTTCGTCACCATTTTTACTATCGCCGGTCCGCTCAACGATGCCTTCTCGGACGCGATCAGCTGGCTCGGTGCCGTGGGCTTCAGCGGCCTAGACGGAGGCCCCCTGCGCAGCCTGCTGCTGGATGGAATTGTCGCGGGGGTGGCCTCGGTAGTCGTCTTCGTGCCCCAGATCGCCTTGCTGTTTTTGTGCCTGGGCATTCTGGAAGACAGCGGCTATCTCGCCCGTGCCGCATTTTTGATGGACCGCCTGTTGGCCAAGGTAGGCCTGCACGGCAAAAGCTTCATCCCGTTGTTGTCATCCTTCGCCTGCGCCATCCCTGGGATCATGGCCACGCGCACCATCGATTCGCGCCGCGAACGCCTGGGCACCATTCTGGTTGCGCCATTTATGAGCTGCAGCGCGCGGCTGCCGGTCTATGCCTTGCTGATCGGTGCATTTTTCGCCAGCGCAGGTCCGCTGGTCCAGGGTGGCCTGCTTCTGGGATGTTATGCCCTGGGCATCGCCGCCGCTGCCGTGGTCGCCTGGGCATTCGGCCTGCGCGCGCGGCGCCGCGGTGAACGTGGCTCCACCTTTATTCTTGAATTGCCGACCTATAAACGACCGCAGGCGAGCTTGGTCGCTTGGCAGGTCTGGAATGGCTGCAAAGCGTTTTTGACCAAAGCCGGCACTACCATTTTCTGCCTGACCGTGCTGATCTGGGCGGCCTGCACCTATCCTGGCGCTCCGGATGCGGCGCGCACCACCGCTGCCGATCAGGCCGAACAATTCGTACGCACCGCCGCGACAGCTGAAACGCAGCCAGACGAGGTCGACGCCGCCATCGCCACCGCGCGCACCAACGCCGAAGCCCAAACCGATCTCGAACACAGCATCGCCGGACGCTTGGGCCACCTCATCGAACCCGCCATCGAACCGCTGGGCTTCGATTGGAAAATTGGCGTCGGCCTGGTCGGGGCTTTTGCCGCGCGCGAAGTCTTCAATTCCACCCTGGCGGTCATTTATAATCTCGGCGCCCGCGACGCCGATGACATAACCGATCTCAGCACCGCCATTCGCACCGATAGGCGCGCCGACGGCACCTTGATCTGGCGCCCGCTGACCGCGGTATCGCTGTTAGTGTGGTTTGTCCTCGCCATGCAATGCATCAGCACCACCGCCGTGGTCCGCCGTGAAACTGGCGGCTGGACATGGCCGATGATCCAACTCGTCGGCATGAACATCATGGCCTACATCGCCAGTCTGATCGTCTTCCAAGGCGGTCGCTGGCTGGGATATTAATCATGCCTGACTGGATCCAACACGCCATCGTCGCGGTCATCGTCCTCACCTGCCTGATCCTGCTGATCCGCCGCTTTCGCCGCAGCCCGCGCCATGGCGGCAAAGCCTGCGATTCGTGTCCGTCGCGGGATCGGCATTGACAGGCTGTTGAAAACCCCCTGGGTGGGTGTTGAAGAGGGCTTTGAGCCCCCTGGACAAAGAACCACTCTGCGAATTTTCGGGGACACTCGTGGCCGCAGGTCGCCCCTGGAAAGTCGCCGGGCAGCAGGCTGTTCATGTTCAACGGCCTGCTCAAGACGGTCTCACCACAGACCAGCTGCTCCGGGGGCGGAATGCTCGCCTTGCTGGCAATAATTAAGAGGAATCACCGTTTTGGTGGCTCACCGCGACCCAGCGACCCAGCGGCAGGGCAGTCGAACTCGGTACGGCAGTCGCGGAGCCTGCGCCCTGTGAGCCGCGGTGCCACAAAAGCCCCGCGTTTCAGCACGGTACGGATGTCGATGGCTGGGGGCACAATTCCCGCGCTTGGCATGGGACATGCTTAGCTCTCCCTGAACGCCTAGCCCCTCCTGGAGGTTCCCATGGCACCCCGTGGCGACAAATCTGCCTATACGGCGAAACAAAAGCGCCAAGCCGCGCACGTCGAAGAGTCCGAACTCCAAGAAGGACGCTCGACCAAAACTGCCGAACGGATCGCCTGGGCGACCGTCAATAAGCAGGACGGCGGCGGCAAAAAGAGCTCTGTCGGTGCGTCCCGAAAGTCCGCGATCACCAAACGTAAACCCAGTTCTCGTAAAAACACCGCGTGATGGCTCGGTGCAGGTTCGCCCCAGGTCCCCGCCCTCCCTTGCGCAAACCCTTTTCATTCCCTTCCCCACCTAGGCGAATTTCCCATGCTTACTCCCCTCCGTTTCGGTCTGCTCACTCTGACCCTGACCGCATTTGCTGCTGAACCGACCGTGCCTACCCCGGCCCCGGCTCCTGTTGCACCGCGTAATGTTGCCCCCAAGGCGACGACCACGCCGGATCCAGTTCTACCGGATCCGCAGCAGCCGCCGCTCGATGACGGCATCCGCGACCCGGGCGAAAACGTGATGCCGCAACCGCGCCCTGGTCTGCGCGTCGAGGATCCTGGAAACACCCGTCGCGGCGAGATTCGGCCCGGTAATGACGGGATTCGTGGTCCCAGCGCGATTCGTGATCCCAGCGCGATTCGTCCCGGAAATGATGGCATCCGTGATCCCGGCGAGAGCAACACGACCCAACCGCGTCAGGGAATGTCTGTGGATCCGGAAGACGGTATCCGTGATCCCGGCGAGACCCGTCCCGGAAATGATGGCATCCGTGATCCCGGCGAGAGCAACACCACCCAACCGCGTCCGGGGATGTCCCTGGATCCAGAAAATGACCAAGGCTTGGGCGGCGACGGCATTCGTGATCCTGGGGAAGGGAATTCAACCCGGCCGCGCCCTGGTGTAGTGGACCCTGGCGGGCGGCCACGGCCCGGCACCGCCCCGGCAGCCTCTGGCACCTCCACCGGAAATGGCGGTCGCTGACTCGGAGGCCTGAACCTGAGCGTGAGCTTCGGGCCCCTCTCAGGTTTTCTCTGAATCGTTTCCTGGGTGTCAGCGCATCGGTCATCCCGTCCATACATAAATGAAAAATGCCTCAGCGGATTTCGCTGAGGCATTTTGGTAGGCACGACCACGTCGCAGAAGTGCTAACCGTACGACCTCGTGGTCCTGGTCTGATATTTCGTGTCGTAAGCGCAGGCCCCGTCGGCCAGATGCAAGGCGCGGAAGGCGCAGTGGGATCAGGGCTACCACTGCGCCTTCCGCAACGCAGCAGATGGCTGGCGCGGTCACGTTTGCGGCATGAAATATCAGACTAGGGCCACGGGGGTCACGAACAGCCACGGAAGACAGCAACCAAGAGGACTATCGGCAATGGCACGCCAATGGCCCAGAGCAATATTGTCCAATTGACCTTTGCGGCGCGATGAAGGACGGAACGCATCGGGATATCTCCTGATTAACCATGAGCAGCAGGCAGACCAATTCCGCCACGCAAAAGCCCCCGTTCTTTCCGGCAAAGCGCATGGAATTCCTGCTGGTCGAACTCCATTTTGCAGGCTTATGATAAGGAGCGATCCCCACTGGCAGCCGCCACTGGGGATCGCTCTGTTCATCTGTTCATAAGGAAGCGCTGCTACCGGGACCAACCCGGCATTTTCGACAACATGTTCAGCGGCGGCAGATCAAGCACGCAACCGCAGCACCAATTGCAGCCGAAACCGCGATGGATTTCAAGGGGTGGTCTTCGACCGTATGGGTAAGGCCGTCCACCGCAGCGCGGCTCTTCGCGATAGCGCCGTCCTTAATCGCGCTCATACCCTCTACCGCGCCTTCTTTGAGATAGGTCAGTTTATCGCTGGTGATGCGACCAGACAGTTCAACCACCTGCCGAAGATCGGTTTTGAGCTGGGCCATTTTTTGGCTGAGTTCGCTGAGGTTCAAGGATTCGGTATCGATAGGCATGACAGACTCCGCTAGGGGGGATGAGAAGGTGGATTGGAAACGGGAAATATTACTTTTTCACCAGCACAAGGCCGGTGATCAACAAAATGGCGAAGACAACGACGAAAACCCAGAACAGGAATTGAGCGATGCCAGCGGCACCGGCGGCGATGCCGGTAAATCCGAACAACGCAGCGATGAGGGAGATAACGAAGAAAATGGCGGCCCACTTCAGCATGACGTGCCTTTCAGCAGGGGTTGATGGAAAAGTTGGAGATGCGCACGAACGGTCTGCACGAGGTCATCCCAGGTGAGATCGGCCGCGTTAGCGGGCGTAGGTGTGGAAACTCGACGGCTGCGATGCCAGGCCGGTGTGACCATGCGCAGCGACCCAATGGTCGGGGCGGTCGACCACAGCCACGGCCGCGCATCGACCCCTTTCAGACTCAGGCACGCAGCTGCGACATGGGCAACCGTTCCCAACAGAAGTCCGCCCGGTTCAGGAACGATCCATTGGGTGGCGGCAGTGGCGCGCCCCGTTTTGAGCAGCACACGCGTCTGCCGGCGGAGCAACGCCAAGCACGCCACCATGCCGTCCACGGGAATCTTTCCGCCGTTGTGCGCTGGCCGCTCCATGGCATCCAGCACGGGCAACCAGATCCGGGTGGCGCGCTCCTGAACGGACACGGCCGCGGCCGCTTCGCCCAGATAATAGGCCGCGACTACCGCCTGGCGCTCTTCGACGGCAGCGAGCAGGGCGTGGATAAGCGCTGCGGCCTCATCACCAAGTGGAGACTCTTGAGGAGGAGACCCCGGCCAAGCGGCAGTGGGTGCGGTTGACGATTGGAAAGCAACTTCAGTAACTTCAGTCAGGCTCATGGAGGTCCGTTGGTTAGGAGTCTCCATTGCACAGGTCGTGCCAGAATAAACCGCCCGTCAGCCCCGTGCGGTTACCGATTGGTGGGTATTTTCACCGCGCTTGTGCAGGAACCCCGCTCGGCTGAGCCTGCAAAACGCAGGACTGAGGATGATTGCCCCAATCCGGTCAGTATCCTGCCTGCTTTTTGGCCTCGGTCGGATTGGCGACAAAGGTGGTGCGGCAGCGCTTAAGATAATTCAAGGCGTGGACCTGCCCCGTCATCTCTAACTCGCCGCGGTAGATGGGATCGTGCCAGCCTTCAATGTCGATGGCACCGTGGAAGCCGACTCGGCGCAATTCACTGATGATGTCGGTCCAGTTGCTGTCGCCAAAACCCGGGGTGCGGTGGTGACAGAACTCGCGACCCGACAGGATACCATGGCGGCTGATCACATCGCGATACACCGAAGCATCTTTGCCGTGCACGTGGAAGATGCGCTTGGCATATTGGCGCAACTGCGGCATGGGGTCGATCAACTGGCACATCTGATGACAGGGTTCCCACTCGAGGCCGACATTATCCAGGCCGATCCAAGCAAAGAGCAAGTCCCACGCCGTATCATTGGTAGCGATATTATAGCGGGGACTGCCCCAGGTCCCGCCCATCGGGCAGTTTTCCCAGGCGATACGCACCCCTTTGGCCTTAGCCCGTTCAGCCAGGGGGATCCACACCCGCTTGACCTCTTCCTGATGTTTGTCGATAGCCAATTCCGGGTTGGCGCCCGCGAACCCGGTAACCACGTCGGTCCCGAAATGGTGCGCATTATCGATGAGGATTTCCCATTGCTTGGCGTCATCTGCACTGGTGATCGGATTGCCATACATGCCGATGGCGGCGATCCCGGCGCGCTGGCCCATCAGGGCGCGCAGTTCTGCGGCCAGGGCCGGCAGATCCTGCTGCTGCGGATTTTTTCCCCAGCCCCAGGTCAATTCGAAGGTCTCGAACCCATGATCGAGGATCTGGCGGATATAATCAGGGGCTCCGGCGCCACTGACGAGGGTACCAATGCGAATGGTGTCGACGGGATTGGTCACGGATGCTCCGGTGCACGGCGCGTGGTAGCGCGGGGAATGAGGGTAAGCGGCAGCGTTTCGCTGGGCGGTTGGCCCGTGCGTTCGATCAGGATCTGAACCAGGGCCTCGGCGGCCCAGGCGCCGAAATCGTCCATCGGCTGGCGCACCGTGGTCAAGCCGAGGTGATCCATCAGTGGCTGGTCGTCAAAGCCGATGACCTGGATATCCTTCGGCACGACGCGGCCAACTTCACGCAGATGATCCAGCACGCCGACGGCGAGCAGATCATTCACGCAGACGATGCCATCGACGGCGGACTCAGACAGCACCTGCGCGGCGGCGATGCGCCCTTCTTCGGGGCTGACCGCCGCACAGCGGAATACCGGGGCGTCACTGCCCGCACTGGCGTGAAAACCTATTTCGCGATCGCGAAACGCATGCGCCGCTGCCGGGCCGGTGACCAGGGCGAGCTTGGTGCTGCCGGTGCGGCGCAGATACTCCGCCGCCAATTTTCCACCGGCGATATTATCGACCTGCACCGAGGGTATTTCAGGCAAGGCGTAATCGACAGCCACGATCGGAATGCCAGCGCGGTGGAATTCGTCGCGCCGCTCCGGGCCAACCCCCATCGAACACAGCAGCAGGCCCTCACACGAACGTTCCTTCAACAGGCGGTCGAGCTGGCGATTTTTGTCGGCACGGTCTTGGATATTGCACAACACCAGATCAATGTCGGCCGCAGCCAGCCCTTGCGAGAGCGGCTTGCACACCGAAAAATAGAAATTGGTGCTAAAGAACGGCAGCAGGGCGGCCACCCGGGGCCGATTCGGTCCGCCGGCGGCTAAACGCCGCGCAGCGCGATTGGGGCGAAAATCGAGGTCAGCCATTGCCTGGACGACGGCTGCGCGGGTGGACTCGGCGACGCGGGCGCTCCCGTTGATCACCCGGCTGACCGTAGCGATGCCGACCTGGGCGCGTTTGGCGATATCGTAAATAGTCGGTCCGCTGCCCATGAAAGCGCTTTCATAGGGCAGGATTCGCCCCTCGCAATGCCGGAACCCCGGCGGGTTCCGGACCCACGCCGCGCGACCTGCCACTCTTCATAGACCCAGCCCCGCCCTGCGCCAGCATTCGCGCCCATGACCTCACCTACGACCACGACGAACATTCTTTCCGCCTGCACAATTTCACTGACCCAGGACGTCCTGCAGGCGGGCAATGAACATATCCAGCGGACGTGGCGGGTGCAGGCCGGTGCGTTAATTCCGTTATCGATGCGCGTCGGCAACCGGGAATGGATTATTGCTGCGGAAGAACCTGGCACTGTCCCTCCCGCGCCCATCAGCGGTGTGGCGACGCTGCAAGTCACCACCGCACGGCGCTTCGGAGTCGAGGCCGAGGGCTTGCATGGCCTGCTGGCCATCGGCGACGCCACCTATGAAATTAGTGTCTTTCCCGGCGTCGCTGCGGTCACCCTACGCCTGCGCGGGGTGATCGACCCGCAGCCCCACGCTGCGCTCAGTGACCACGGCCCCAGCGGCATCGAAGAGGACCATGCCGCCACCCGCAAGGCCGTGCCCGTGCGGGACCTGTGCGAACACATCCGCCTGACCAGCGCGCACGTCCATGTGCACAGCGTGCAGCTCATGGATCGCACGGATATCCACGACAATCTTGCCGAGCAGCGCAGCTGGCGCGCCTCGCCGGTGGAAGTTGTATCGCTGCGCGGAGTCTGCTTCGCGGTCGAGGATCCACTCACCCGTGCAGGCCTGATATTCCTCAAACATGCCCCTTTGCCGCACGCGCGACCCGTGCCCTGCGCCGTCGATCTGCGTGTCCACCACCGCGATATTGCCCTGATTGGTCATGGCGCAGGCGATACCGGTGAAGGCTACGCCTGGAGTGTCGTTGGTTACAGCGGCGGCGCCGAAGGTCGCTGCGCGGCATTGCAAGGCCTGCAACGCTGTTTCCGCCCCTATGTCGTCGGACGCGATGGATTATTTCTTTCTAATACCTGGGGCGATCGCAATCGCGATGGTCGCATTAACGAATCTTTTATTGCCAGCGAGATAGCGGCCGGGGCGGCGCTGGGCGTCGATGTGGTGCAAATTGACGACGGCTGGCAGCGCGGAATTACCGCCAATTCCGTCCATCGCGACAAAGGTGGCGTCTGGCTGGGTTTTTGGGCTGCGGATCCCCAGTTCTGGAATGCCCATCCCGAACGTTTCCCGCACGGCCTTGCCGCAACCGCGGCCCTAGCCCGCGAGCACGGCGTCGGCCTGGGCTTGTGGTTCGCACCCGACAGCGCTGATGATTTCAGCAATTGGCACAAAGACGCCGACAACGTTTTAGCGATGCACCGTGATTACGGCGTCAATCACGTCAAAATCGATGGCGTCAAAGCGCACACCAAACGCGCAGAAGGCAACCTGTGGCATTTTTTCCGCACGGTTCTGGAAGCCAGCCAGGGCGCAGTGGTTTTCGATCTCGACGTCACCGCCGAAATCCGCCCCGGCTATTTTGGGATGATGGCGGTCGGCCCCCTGTTCATCGAAAATCGCTACACCGATTGGACCAAATACTGGCCACATGCCACCCTGCGCACGATTTGGCAATTGGCGTGGTGCATTGATCCCACCCGCCTGCGCATGGAATTTCTCAACCCGAGCCGTAACGCAGACACCTATGCAGGAGACCCGCTCGCGCCCAGCCACTGTTCGCCCGCCTATATCTGCGCCACCACCCTGCTCACCAATCCCCTCGGCTGGTTCGAAACCAGCAATCTGCCGGCAGCGTTCAGCGCCGAGATCATCCCGCTGATCGCCATTTGGCGGCACCACCGCGCCGCCTTGCATGGCGGCGTCATCGTCCCCTTGGGCAATGCTCCCGACGGCACTCAGTGGACCGCTTTCCGTTCCCGTTCGGCCGACGAAATCCATTATCTCATCTACCGCGAATTAACCGACGAAGAAGACTGGGCGACGCCCCTCCCGCTCGGCACCGAAACCTGGCAGCCAGAAGTGCTCTATGGATCCGCCGAAATCGCTGTCGTCCACGAATACCTGGCGATCCGTATCGCTGATCCACTTGGATTTGCGTGGGTACGTATTCGCAGAAATATCACTGCCTAAGAAATTCTATTTGGCCCTTGGCGTTTTATGCCCTTGCTGCGCGTCCGAGGTCCGAGGTCCGAGGTCCGAGGTCCGAGGTCCGAGGTCCCGAAACCGTATGCGGACCTTTGGATGTATCGGTGGGTTTCTTGCCACATCAAGTCTCAATCAGAGTGCCGGGCGATATCTTTTAAACGAGACCCGCCTACATATTTACACTTGTCTCGCACGCTCTTTCGGGACATAGGACATAGGACATAGGACATAGGACATGTGAAAACGAAGGATGGAAATGGCACTGTAGGTGCCAAATATCACTATCCGCCTGAAACGAGTTTGAGTACAAATGCTGCATCACGAAGTTTACCTAAAGGAACCACAAGCAGGCCTTCGCCAGTAGCAGTAACTGAAGTCGGTTGGTCAGCAGTGCCGGTGTTGGTATCCCAGCGGGTGACGGTCCAGGTAGTGCCGAGGGCAACGCGCCAGGTAATGCTTCCTGCTTCAACGAGTTCGGGCAGCGCCAGGGTGCGATCCAGCCCTTCGCGCCACACATAAGCGCGGGCCGACGTTTCGGATTGCATGCCCACGGCGACCACGCCGGGTCCGGTCAGGGGACGCTGCATCCGCCAGGCTTGGCCGCGGGGATCCCAGTCACGCACGAACCGGGCGATGTTGCCATATTCGCTCCAGGCATCGGCGGCATCGATCCACATCCACCACCAGAAACCGGTGTTGCCGCCATACGGCAGCACGGCCTGCATCCATAAGCCGGTATGCAATTCTGCCGCCAAGGTGCGCCGCTCATTGCGTTCCCAATGCCCGCCCCATTCACCGATCAGGGTCGGGCGTTTGAGCACGGTCGGCGGGAAATGGTCGCCGAGATATATTTCAAAAGCGCGGGCCAAGCCCGCACCGGGACCACCGAGGCGTTTTTGCGCATCCTGGAAACCGGTGTAGGCATTACTGTTGCTGAATCCCAGGCCCTCTACCTGCCATAATTGAATTGCCCGCCACGGGTGCGAAAAATGAATGCTGACTGCGCGGTGCATGGGATCGTTCGCCTTAAACCAGGCAAGATTGCGGGCGATCCAGGCTTGGGTGACTGGGGAATGGCCCAGATCATCGTCGTTAAAAGCTCCACTTTCTTTCCAATCACCGGTAAACTCTATTTCGCTGCTGAGTACCAGTGCGGCAATGGCGCTGTGATATCCCCAGCGGGCCTGAATATAGCGCAGGCGCTTTTCCTGATGCTGCCAGGCGGACTCGTTCGTAAAGAATTGACCCGGACTGCTACACATCCCGCCTTGGGTGATACTGTACGGACTGCCAGGATTCCCGCGCCGATCAGCATTCCATTGTTGATCGACGAAATCACTGGTCATGCCATGATTTTGTAATTCGAGCTGAATGTAGACGCCCTCGCGTTCGGCAATTTCAATGACCCGGTCCAAACGTGCCGCTGCGTGCTGATTATAGACCAACAAACCGCCGAATTCATCCCAGTCACGTGACCATTCCAGGCCGCACCACCACGGACACATCCACACCCGGGCCCAATTCATCCCGTGTGCCGAAAATTGATGCAGCCAGCGTTCAAACGCGACCGTGCCCAGGCGTTCGTACTGGGATGACACCCAGCCCGGCAAAGGATCGCTGCGCACATCGGCGTCGCGGCGCGGCGGCGATTTTCCCGCTGATTCCATAACCATGACGCGGTCTTGGCGGGTATCGCCGGGACTGCGCAAATTCGCGCCCAGCGGATACCAGAACGTCCCGTCATCCCGCCGCCACCACGTCGGATCCTGCGGATCCGGACGTACCGGTGGCATTTTTGGCCACGCGTCGGGAACCTGCGAGGTATGCCACGCGCTCTCCGTGGTACATTCTTGATCTTGAATAGTAAGCTTGGCGACGATGCGCCAGCGCCATGCGCCGGGTGTGGGCGGACTGAAACGCCAATGCCAACTGCCTGCACCGGCGGGATTCACCGTTTCGGTGCCGTCGACAAAAGCGAGCGTCATCGGCTCACTCCAATAAGCCGGATAGCGCAGACGTTGACCCTGCGGCCCCTCGACCTCGCCCACGACATCAGCGTAGTCCGGATCAAAGGGATTGCGCACTAGTTCAGACAGCTCGAAATCCACTGCAATCGGCGTCGCGCGTGCGCTCGGTTCCGCGACCACCGTCAGTCGTTCGATAGTCAGCGTCACCGGCAGGGCTTCGGGCCAGCCCAGGCGGCGGATACGATCAATGCGGAATGCCGCGCTGTTTTTCCTATCACCATGCACAAAAACCGCCAAGCCGAGCTGACGTAATTGCCGACGTTGGTCGCCGGTCCACGGCAATGCATGCCCCACCGGTTCCCACGGGGCCCCCGCGTCGAAATGAATGCCCAATGTCATCCAGCGTGGCGAGGCGAGGACCCGCTGCACGCGCATCTGGTACCAGCGATGGTGGCGATCGGTCACCCAGGCATAACAATCCGCGCTGACACCCGGCGCAGCGTCGAGGCGTACGTCATATTCCAAGCGGTCCAGATTGGCGACGTTGGCGCCGATCTCACGTTGCGCCGCTCCGATGCGGACCTCGCCCACGGTGGTCAACGGCAACAGTAATGAGCGCACGCCATCGCTGCCATCCTGGCCCGGCATAGGTGCAACGACACCTGGCCAGGGTGCACGCGTCCAGCCATCAGCGCCAGTTTCAAACGAGGCCCACGGCGGATCCTCAGCGCGGTAACGATACGTCACCAGCTGCGGATGGCGCAACAATAATGGGCGGTCATCTGCCGAATTCGCCAAGGCAGCCAGCTGCGTGGCCACGGTGTGCAACTGTGTTAATTGCGCCGCGTCATTGGCGGGATTGGTCATGCCCGCGGTCCAAGTGGTCAATTCGGGCACGGCGCGGACGCGCGCGATCACTTCGCGGGCGTGCTCGAGCCACACTTCTGCCTGGCCGGTGGTGCTCCACCAGTCCTGGGGATACGCGCAGGGAACCGCGGCGCCGACATGCACCGGATTCTCGCCGAAACGAAATGGACCTTGTTCTTCGACGAGTCCTTGGGGCAGCAGATCGAATGCGACCACCGCCTGCGCCAAGCGCGCGTCCAAAGCCTGGCCCTGCATCGGCGATGTTGCCAACAGCCCGCGAAATCCCGTCCAATCCGCACGCCAGCGCAGAATCGGCGCCAGCGCCGCTGGAGCATCGCGATAGCCGGCGCGACGCAGATCGCCGTGATCAGCCATCGCCACCGCGTCATGCCATGCGGGCACCTCGGGCAGCGAATAGGCTTGGTCGGGCACGTTGGGTAGGACTTCGACGCTGGTGACCAGGGCGGGAATCTGCACCTCGGCGGATTCCCAGTGGGCTGCATGCTGCTGCCATTCGATCCGCCCCACCCGACCGGCTTCGCCTGGACGCAGACGGAATACCCAGCGTGCCGGACCCTGGGCCTGCCAGCCACGGGAGGTGTCGCCACCAGGTTGCTCGAGAAATGCTGGGATGGTGCCCGCAGCGCCGACAAAACGCACGGTGCCCCATTCACCACGGACATCGCCAAGCAGACGCAGGCGCCATTCCTGCCAGCGTGGCACATCCACCCCCGTCTCGCCAGCGCGAGCGGTCCGCTGCACCAGACCACTCCCAACTTGTTCGAGCACCAAAGTCGGCGCCCCGCTCACCGGAAGGACGGTGATCATACCGCTCACCGATTCGGCCCCGGTTCCGCCATGCACGCTGACTCGCACGTGCTGCACCGTGCGGGCGGCGTCGCCGCCGAAACGCCCGGCGCTGCCAGACCAGGCGCCCGCATCCAACGGCAAGCGCCGTTGGCCGCCGAGTCCCGCATGCAGCGGAGGCAGATCTGCACTGGTGAACCAGCGCCCATCCCCGGTGATCACCGCTATTTCCAACCAGCGGTTGGGTACGGCTTCCGGACCGGCGGACATCTTCCATTGCACCTGAAGAGCCGCCGCATCAAGCAAGGCATCCGTCGGCACCGGAATTTCAACGTGGGCACCACCCGTGGCGGCCAGGGTGAAACTCCATGGGTCGGCGCCGGCAAGTAGCGGGCATGCGAGTGCCAACACCGCTATCGCCAATCTCCGACAGACTCCAAATCCCGCACCTGGCTGTTCGCGGCGCGGTCGAGTTTGTTCAGCGGGCATGAACATATCCCCGCACGGAATTGACCACGGCTTGCGCATCCGGCCATCCACCCGCCGAGCCCAGGACGTGGGTGCGCAACCCCCACGGCGCCGTGCGTCCGGGATCGCTGACCCCAAAAATACCAATGACCGGCGCGTCGACCGCGGCTGCCAAATGCATCGGGCCGCTGTCGTTGGCCACCACCACGGCGGCACGCGCGCAGATATGCGCGAAGGCACCCAGACCAAGAGCTGGCAATAAATGTGCGCCCGGAATCGCAGCCGCAGTCGCTGCTTCTTCGCCCGGTCCGGGACAGGCTGCCAGGGTCATGCCGTGGTCGCGCAAAGCCGCCGCGAGGGCCGGGAATCCCGGCCACATTTTGCTGCGCCCAGCCACCGTGCCGACCGCCAAGGGCGCCAGGACGACATACGAGCCAGTAATGTTTGCCGCCGAAAGTGCCTGCGCTGCCTGCTGGCGATGCAGCGCTGCAACACGCAGTCCGAGCCGCTTGGGTGGGCGCCGCCAGCGGCGCCGGCTGGGCAAGGGCCAGCCGCCATCGGCGGCGGCGGTCACCCAGGCCAAGCGCCAAAAAGTCTCGACTTCATGCAGACCGACGGTGAAAGGAATGCGGCTACCCAGCAGCCAACCGCGAGCATCCCGCGCCAAACCGATCGCTTCGCTGCCGGCCATGCGCGCAGCCAAGGCGCTGCCAAAAGAATTGGTCAGCAATAATGTCCGCGACGCGCCGAGTGCTGCGAATTGCTCGACTTGGCCGACCAGGGTTTTCGGCACGGCGACCGTACGCCAGGGCATGCCGGCGAATAGATCAACCGCCCAACCACGTCCGCAGGCGACCACGTCATACCCCACCGACGCTAATAATTCGAGGGCGGGCACCGCCATGCAGGCGTCGCCAACCCAATTCGGTAGGCGTACCACCAAGCGACTGAATCCCCCGCTGCGCGGCGCGCTGCCGGAGTGTCCAGCGACCTCGTGTGGACGCACGATGCGGAACGCGCCGGAGCCGAGGCCGATTTCCGCCGAAGCCGCTTGAATGGGAGACGCCGTCACCATCCATCCAGCTTCGCGAGCACCGCCGCCAGGGAAATACCCGCTCCGGGGGTGACCGGGAACCAGTGCGCCCCGCTCGCCACACACAGACCGCCGTCTTCGCGTTCGCTGTCGCCGATATGCAGGACCGCGCCTGCCGGGCAGGCGAATTGGCGCAGCAGCGGCTGCAAGGTCGCCGGATCCGGCTTGGCCGTACCCAGGGTCGCCGAGACCACCACCGTGGCAAACGGCCCCAGCTCCAGCGCTGCGAGCAACGGTGGCAGACGGGCATCGAAATTACTGATCACCGCCAGAGGCAGACCTCGTGCGGCGAGGCCAGCCAAGGTCTCACGCACGCCGGGCAATACCCGCCAGCGCCCTGCCATGGCGAAGGTATCATAACATTCCCAGGCGACCTCATTCGGCAGCGGTTCACCGAAGGTGCGCCCGACAACGCGGATCCAGAAGGCGCGGGCGTCGTCCTCGTCAGCACCGTACGGCACCGGCCATTCCGCGTGCGTGGTCCGGAACGCAGCGGGAAATTGCGCGTCCAGGCTGGCCGCGTCGCGCTCCAGGCCGTAAGCACGCGCCACCTCGGCGTAGACCGCACCAATGCCAGGATAGGGCGCAATAAGCGTGTTGTGCGCATCGAAGGTGACCAGCCGAAAACGACCCTGCGCGGCTGAATCGACCTGCGTCACAGCCCGAGCACATCTTTCATCGCGTAACGACCCGGCGCCTTGCCGTGCATCCACGCCGCGGCGCGCAAGGCGCCAGAGACGAAAATATCGCGACTGTGCGCCAGATGGCCGAGCATGATGCGCTCGCCATTGCCGACAAAATACGCGGTGTGATCGCCGACCACATCGCCCATACGCAGGGCATGGACGCCAATTTCACCGCGGCGACGCTTGCCGACCTGGCCTTCGCGGCCGTGCACCAGGTCCGCGCGGGTGCGTCCAGTGGCTTCGGTGATCGCATCGGCAATTCCGAACGCCGTGCCGGACGGAGCATCGACCTTTTGGTTGTGATGCGCTTCGACAATTTCGATATCGTAGTCCTCGCCCAGGGTTTGCGCCATGCGCGCCGCGAGCTGAAAAACCATATTCACCCCGACACTATAATTCATCGCGTGCATCGCCGGGGCCGCCGTCGCGACCTGGGCCAGGCCGGCAGCAAGATCGCTGGGGGCAATACCCGTGGTGCCACTGACCAGCGCCATGCCGTGCTTGGCACAATGCGCGGTGACCGCAGCAAAAGTGCTGTGATGACTGAAGTCAATAATCACTGCACCGGGTTCAACCGGCAGCGCGGTCAGCACCGCGGCGTCGCTGACGATACCCAGTGCCGACACGGTACCGCCCTGTTTATCGACCCCGGCCAGCAGGCGAAAGGCCTGCGGCTGTTCCGCAGCCAGCGCCAGTAAACGGCGGCCCATACGACCTGCAGCACCATGAATAATCAGCGGAGTAACCATGCCCCGCAGGCTAGAGGACTGCTCGGTCCTGACCAGCAGGCATTCATGGCCGATCCTGACAAGACCGCCAAAACCGCGCTGATTCATCCAGCCATAGACGTGCGATCGCCTGGACCGACGCGCTGGCGGTCGAGGTGACGCCGAATCGCCAGCTTCAGGCGGTGGCTTAGGCCATCGATGGCCAATTCCGCCGTGGCATAGCGACCGTGCACCTGCACGGTGCCGTGCGGCAGTAGGCGCACCTCGGCGCGAGCTTCGATGTCGTTGCCGCCGCGCGGGCCATTGACGTCGTCAACGGAGAAATGCACCTCGCTGATCGATTCCGCGAAGCGGCCGATGGCGAAGCCCAGGCGACGCTCGAGTTGACCCAGCAAATTGGTGCGGTCGGTTTCGGGAAGGCGGCATTGCAGGGAGATGTCCATAGTGTCTGCATGCTCACGGAGCGGGCACAGGGGTCAAAGATGATCGGCGCAAAGCAGAACGGCCTTTGGCTGGATCACCCAGCTGGCCGCACGCCGCCAAGACCGCGTCCCCCTTGGTCAGACGCATGCGCACCGCCACGCCAGCAGCTTCGATATGATTCCGGAATGCGATCAGCGTCGCATCATCCGGGCGCTGCCACGCTGAACCCGGAATCGGATTGCAGGGGATCAGATTCACCAGCACGTGCAGGCCTTGTACCCAGGCGATCAGGCGATCCGCCTGTTCCAAGCTGTCGTTGATATCCCGTATCACTGCGCAACTGACCATGAGGCGACGGCCCGGCGGAAAGGGCAGGGCGAGCAAGGCGGCTTTCAGCGTGGCGAGGTCATGGCGCCGATTTACTGGCATCAATTTCGAGCGCAGGGTATCATCGGCCACGGTCAGACTGACCGCGAGATTACTGCGCAGCAGCCCCAATTCCGCCAGACGCGGGAAAATATCGGCGCGCCCCACCGTCGACACGGTGATATGACGGTGGGCCATTTTCAAGCCATGCGAACCGGTGAGAATCGCCACCGCCGCCGCCACCGCTTCGACGTTGTCGAGCGGCTCGCCCATGCCCATGAACACCACGTTGCGCGGGGTCGTGCCCAACTCGCGTCCGGCGGCAAGCACCTGGCCGATGATTTCATGCGCGGATAATTGCCGCACCAAACCCATGCGCGCGGTCTGGCAAAAACCGCAGCCCATGCCGCAACCGACTTGGCTGGACACGCAGACGGTATGGCGTTCGCCGCCGCCCATGGGAATGACCACGGTTTCCACTTCGGCGCCGTCGGCGAGGCGCAGCAGTAATTTTATCGTGCGTCCGCGGTCGCCGTCGTCGGCTTCCAGACGCCGACTGACAGTGGGCACTTGGTCGCCATCAGCCAGAGCGGCCAAAGTCGCCAAAATGCCAGGCCGCGAACGTTCTGCTTCTTGCCAGGCCGGGACCGCCGCGGGATCCCAGAGCCCCGTCAGATGCAGATGGCGGAATGCCGCCGCGTGAAATCGCCGGGCATGGCCGACGTGCTCGTGCAGCCACGCCGAGAAGGTGGTGAAATCCACGCCCAGCAGGTCGCTGCGCCCTGTCATCGCGGCCCAGCCTGCAACTTGGCCTGCAACCAGCGCAGCAGATGCGGATTGATGCCACCGTCGTTGCTGCGTTTGGGCAGACTGAGATCGCCACCGGCGGCGATGATCGCTTCACTGCCGCTGCTCGCGCTGGAATAGCCGATGATCACGCTGTGCTGTGCATTTTCGCACTGGCGCAGGCGGCGGGTCACGGCGTCGCCGCGGTCATCGCCCAGGAAGAAATCCATCAACACCGCCTCGGGCTGGGTGCCCTGGCGCACCGCTTCAGCAAAGGCGCTGATCCCGCTGCCGCCCTCCAGAAAACCACGGAACTGCACCGCTGGCACGAGGGCCACGGTGGCGGCCACCACCTGATGGTGGTGGTGGGTGTCATCAATCAGCCAAACCTGCATGGGCATCCCTGCCCCACACGGGGGCCGTTGGCGTCATAGTGAGCGGATCAGCTGCAGTACCAGCCTCGCTCGCTATCTCTGCCAGACTCCGAGCTCTCCGTTGCTCGGCCCCAGGCACGTTCCACCATGCCAGAGAAGTTCCACTCCTATCTGAGTGGCGCCGCCACGCCCCTGTCCACGATTCAGCCATGCCGGTCACCAATCCCTTCTCCTATGTCCGCCCAGTGCGCACCGCTTCGCGGTTGTCGCTGGTCCTGGGCCACATGGCGGTCGAGGCGTTGCGGGCAATGGGCGATGTCGCGCGTCTGCTGGGACTGACCCTGGTCGCATTACGGCGCGATCCCCAACGGCGGACGATTTACTTCGCACAGTTGTACCACATCGGTTATCTCAGCTTGCCGGTCGTGCTGGCGGGCTGCACCGCGATCGGATTGGTCCTGGGCGTGCAGAGCTTTGCCACCCTGCACCGTTTCAATGCCGAAGTGATGAGCGGGCCGATGGTCAATTTTTCTCTGATCACTCAGCTCGCGCCGGTGATCACCGGGCTGATGCTGGCCGGACGCGTCGGCTCGAATCTGGCCGCGGAATTGGGCACCATGAAGGTCACCGAACAGATCGATGCCTTGCGGGTGATGGGCACTGATCCGATTGCGCATCTGGTCGCGCCCCGTTTTCTGGCCCTGGTCCTGCTGTCGCCCTTTCTGACCGCCATTGGGGCCGCCGCGGGCATGATCGCGGGCAGCTTTTTAGTGGTGAATGTGTGGCAGGTCGACGGCGCTGCGTATTGGTTCCAATCGGCAAAATATATCCGCATGTACGATATCATCACCGGCTTATGCAAACCGGTGATATTCGGAGGCCTCATCGCCCTGGTCTGCTGCCGCCGAGGTTTGATGACCCGCGGTGGCGCCACCGGCGTTGGCGAAGCCTGTACCCGCGGCGTGGTTCAGGCCAGCATTCTGGTCCTGGTCGCCAATTTTCTGTTGTCGCTGATCTTCCAGAAGATCTGGGACCTGTTCGGCGCGCCCTAGTGCTGGCAAGAGTGCAGGTCGCGGTGGTCGGCGGCGGCGTCATAGGCCTGGCCTGCGCCGCTGAATTGGCACTGCACGGGCACCTCGTCACCGTCTACGACGCCGCCCCCGAAGCGCGCGAAGCCAGCTGGGCCGCGGCTGGCATGCTGGCGC
>Ga0209490_10000366_pt1 | contig 45715 bp, 32 predicted proteins | sample MAT06_FD_187209 | JGI IMG/M metagenome (GOLD analysis project Ga0209490, IMG submission 187209) | Freshwater microbial communities from Lake Fryxell liftoff mats and glacier meltwater in Antarctica - MAT-06 (SPAdes) (version 2) | ecosystem: Environmental > Aquatic > Freshwater > Ice > Liftoff...
TCCCACTTCACACGTCGTGTAACTCGGGCAGTCCCAGTCGTCCTCGCACGAGCAGGTCGCCATGCCGGCGCCAGCGGCTGCACACGCGCTCGTGAAATAGGCACCCGAGCCGCAGCTCAGTTTGGCCACATTGCCGCTGCCGCTGGAGGCGCATTCCAGCACCTGCTCCCCCTGGCACACGCTCGTACCGGGCATGCAGGCATCCGGCATACAGCTCGTGCCGTCGCAGAACTGCTCAGGCGGGCAAGCGACATCGCTCGCGCAGTTAGTCGCACAGATATTGCCACCCATGGGGTGCGCCGCGCAGTGTGTGCCCTGAGCACAAGCGAGCTCCGTGCACTCGCGATTCACACACGAGGCCGCACCGACAGCCAGTACACAGCGCTGACCCGGACCGCAGTTTGCCGTCGCGCACGCGTCCATGTTCGAGGCACCCGCCGCATTGCCACCCACTCCTGGATTCGGCAACATCAAGCCAACGCCACCGGTCCCAGTCTGCGAGCTCCCAGTACCTCCACTCGTGTTGCCATTCCCACTGCCGCCAGTGGCGGCACCCGCGCCTCCGCCGACCCCACTCGACGTGTCGCCGTCGGAACAACCGGGCGCCGTTAGCCCGCCGAGCACACCAACGAGCACGCTCACCACGGCGCGCCGCCAAAACTGATGCATCATGAACTCACATTTACAGTATGGGCCCACCGCATCCAACCCCATTCAGAGTCGGAGCTGCCAAGTGCCCAATCAAGTCGGAGCGAGAGCGCTGCTTCCCCCCATCCACCTACGTTATCCTCTCAGTTCGGAGAAGGCCTCCACTTTTCGGTGGAGCTCGTGGTTGTTCTCGCGGAGGTTTCAGAAAACGCAACCGCGGACTGAGCGGAGTATTGCGGTTGGCTTCGGGCTCCAGACTCGCCCTACGGAATCGGATTTTCTCACCTGAGCCGTGATCAATCGCCGGACGAGCGGCCATTCAACGGGCAGCGCAACCTCTATCAGTTGAGTTCTGCGCCTATTCACGGCCCGATGTCAGAATCCCTATGCTCCGTCATCAATTCGTTCGCCTCACCGCACTGGGCATTATTGCAGTGCTCGGACATGGCTGTAGCGAACACTCGTCGAGTGAGGAGCCTGCCGCCGCAGCTGAGCTCCAGGCACTCAGCTGCCCGGCGAGCTACGAAGCCGAAAACATGGTCAAGACCACCGGGGGATCGACTCAGGGAGGCTGGAATCTCTGGTCGAATGGTTCCGTCTCGACCCAGCACGAGTTTGGAGCAGGGAATAATAGCCTGACCGTGATCGCCAAGGGAGAACAATACCAGGGGGCTCCCACGATGATCGTCAGCGTCGATGGCCAAGTTGTCGGAACCGCAGATGTGTCCGCCACCAGTTGGGCTTCCTTCACCTTTAGCTACAGCGCGACTAGCCCTGGAATTCGCGATGTGAAGATCTCGTTTACCAACGACAAGAAGGGAACGGACGGCGACCGAAACCTTCACATTGACAAGATCCAGTTGACCTGCAGTGGTAACACCGGAGGAACCGGGGGAGCTGCATCGAGCGCGAGTGGCGGCACCACTGGTGCTGGGGCCGCAGCCAGCACTTGCGTCGCGGCCACCTACGAGGCCGAAGCCATGACCAAAACCACGGGCGGTGGAACCACAGGCGGTTGGAACCTGTGGTCACCTGGTTCCCTGTCTGCCAACCACGGTTTTGTCGCGGGCAAAAACACCGTGAGCGTTCTTGCGAAGGGAGATCAGTACCAAGGGGCCCCTCGGATGATCGTGAGCGTCGGTGGCGTGGAGATCGGCTCCGTCGACGTACCAGTTACGGCTTGGACAGCTTACAAATTTACCTACAACGCAAGCAGCCCTGGCGTGCGCGAACTACGGATCGCTTTCCCGAATGATCTAAAAGGCACGGATGGCGATCGGAATTTGCACGTCGACAGGGTCACTGTCTCGTGTGATCAGAGCGCGGGGAGCGGGGGCAGTGTTAGCGCTCCCGCAACAGGGGGTGCTCCCGCAACAGGTTTCGTTCATCCTGGGATCCTGATGAACAAGCCCATGCTCGACTTCGTCAAGGGTAAGGTAGGCACGGGCGCTAACCTGTGGAGCGCAGCACTGGCGAAGGCCAAGAGCCACAGCAGAGGCTCGCTCAGCTACACGCCGCATCCAGTCTCAGACGTCCAGTGCGGCTACTACTCGAATCCGGACATCGGGTGTAGCGACGAGCTGTACGATTCAGAGGCCGCCTACACTCATGCGCTCATCTGGTACTTCACCGGCGACACGAGGTACGCCGAGAAGTCTGCGCAGATCATGAATGCCTGGTCGGCCAAGATCACTAAGCACAGCAATGCTAACGCCCCCCTTCAGGCCGCTTGGGTTGGGCAGGTCTTTCCTCGGGCCGCTGAGATCCTGGAGACGGGGTATGCAGGATGGACCAGCGCTCATCGCACACAGTTCGCGTCGATGCTGCGCAATGCCTATCTCCCCAACTTGATCGGTGGCAGCGGGAACAATGGAAACTGGGAGCTGAGCATGATCGACGCAATGCTCAATATTGCTGTCTATACCAACGATCGCGCGACGTTCGATAAGGCGATTGCCATGTGGCGCAAGCGCGTGCCGGCGTACATTTATCTCAAGACGGATGGAGCTACCCCCGTGCCCCCTCCTACCGGAAGCAAGACCGGGAGCGCGCTCACCGAATTCTGGTACGGACAAACGCAACTCGTCGACGGTCATATGCAAGAGACTTGCAGAGACTTGGCACACAGCCAGATGGGCATGTCCGCACTCCTCTACACTGCCGAAACGGCGCGAATCCAGGGAGTGGATCTCTTCACAGGAGAGGCTCGACGCATTACCGCAGGGCTTGAGTTCCATGCGAATTACTTGCTCGGAGCGTCGGTGCCGAGCTGGCTGTGCGGCGGGAAGCTGAACACGGTCACCCCGTACCCGATGTGGGATCTAGCTGCCAACGTCTACGGCACAGTGCTTGGATACCCGATGACCAAGACGAAGCAGCTGGCGCTGAGCCGTCGTCCAAGCGGCATCGACAAGCACATGGTGTGGGAAACGCTGACGCACGCCGATCTCGGCACGGCTGGGTGGAAGTAAGGGGAAGCCTAGCCACAGTACAGGCCGAGGCCCCAAGCCCAGCCAACGCTGAGCTTGGGGTTTCGCTCTTCCATTTGGCGCTTTCGACTCGACGCTTGCTTTGCATCAACTCGAATTGCTTTTGGATTACCGTGTATCCCCAACGAGGAGGCGCAAACGTGGCGTCGCTGGGCCTTTGGGATACGAACGGAGCACCCCCCGCGCGACCTCAACGGCTTCGACGCGGCGACCCAGCTGCTCCAGTGAATTGATCCGGAGCACAGAGGCTTCGTAGCCCATCGCCGCGCGTGGGTAGCGCGCGCGAAACGTAGCGAGGAGCTCCAACGCGCGCGCTGGGGGAGCGCGACGGGCCTCATCAAGAAGGGCCAGCTCTCCCGCTAGCGTGCCAGCGCTAACCTGCGCTGGAGGCGCGAGCCTTCTGGCAACAGCTGAGGTAGCAGGCCGCTCAAGTTGACGCTCGTCATTGACCTGAGCAGAGGCGACCTCAGCGTGGGGATTGGCCGATGGGCTGGGTGCCTTCGCAGTACCCACAGCGGCGATCGCTATCGCAGCAGAGGGACTTTCGGAAGAAGCGGAAGGCGCTGAAAATGCTGCCAGCACGCCAACGACCGCCCCGCCACCGAGTGCGAGTGAGGCGCCCACAATCTTGAGAATTGTGCCCGTCGACCACTGGCTGACATTGGTAAGCGTCGCGGCGGTGCCCTCGGTCATGGCATTTGTTGCGGTGGCAGCAGCGCCGAGTGCCGCAGTGCCCAACCCCAGGCGGCGTAGCACTCGATCCCGGGATCCGTCCGGCGGGCGAGTATCCCGTGCGGCGGACAGCAGCGCAGCTATCGCGCTGTTGGGAGGATCGTGCAGAAATCGAATGGGATCTTTCACGACGCCTCCTCGTTCGAATCGAGGCGCCAGGCTGCCACCGCTGCTTCGAACCGAGTGCGGGCGCGGCGCAACCGAGACGCCACAGTGCCGGGTGGAATCGATAGTGAGAGGGCAATTTCCGACATAGTCACTTGCTCAATTTCAAACAGCACGAAGACCTCGCGTTCTTCTTCTGTCATGGCGGCCTCCAGGATCTTGTCGAGTAAGACACCCGCGCGGCTGCGGTCTGCCAACTCTTCGGGGCTCGGTGATAGATCTTGAAGCTCTGCCACAGGTTCCGCCGCTACTTCGCGCCGGCGGCGCTGTGTGCGCCGATAGGTTGAAGCGATCCTTCGAGCCACCCCGGCAAGGTACGCGCGCTCACTCCCGCCACAGGGCGCACCTCGGTGGGAGTTCAGAACCAAGAACACTTGTTGGGCCATGTCGTCCACATCCGCCTCCCCCACACCAAGTCGACGCAGAAAGCGCCACACAAAATCGAAGTGTTCGACGACCATCTTTCTGACGCCGGCATCGTCCATGGGTGAGGAAAGGTCGCTGGGCATCCCGCACCTTAGACTATCGACAGCAATCTGCCCTTGATTCGGAGCGCCAGGGGTTGGGAATTCACGTGTCTGCAAGAGCTATGGCCGCAAGTGGCCTGTCTGATCATTCAGGGACAAATTTTCACCGGGAAAGCGGAACTACTAGGTCTGCTGAGAAGGAATACCCAATCGGATCCACTCGCAACACCCGACGATCCTGCCCTGTGCCGTCGACCACGACGAACTCATCTCTGAGGAGCGGCAGCATGCCTACGCCGACCAAGAAGACGCTGAACGATCTGAAGGAGGCACCCATACGCGCGCCACCCTCCGCGGAAGCAACCCCGCGGAGGCGCACCGAGCGACTGGCGAGCCCGGGCGATTCGGCCCTTGCTTGAACCGCCCCCACAGCGGCACCGGCGCAGAAATCAAGGTTCCACGGTAGAGCCAGGAGGAGGCGCGGGCAGAGCGCAGCCCGTCCGAGCACTTGTGTGAACGCAGCACTGACTTCAGCTGTCGACGTGGGGGCGTCACCGCTTGCCAAGTCGAGCGAGAAGCGTAGGCCCACCTCGCCGCCGCGCGCAAAAACGACGCCCACGCCAAGGCCCGGCACGGGAACCGACGGCGACAGGAAGGTTCCCGTAGCCCCAAGCAGGAAGGGGTCGCGTTTACTTTGCGACTCCATTGGGAGGACGGGGGCTGTCTGCTCCGCCGCAGCCGTTTCGTCCCCACCAGCCAGCTCGCTGGGCGGCGCCTCCGGAGTCATTGGATCGAGCGCGAGCGCCAATGCGAGCGCCAAACCGGCGCGGACATCGGGGCAATGCTGACTCGCGAGTTGCCGTACGCGGTCGCGCTCTTGGCCTCCAATTTCCAGGCGACCTCTGAACGAATCAGCCGCACCCCGAGCGATCGTGACCGCCACCGGTTGCCCCTGCTGCGTGAACTCGAATCCCGTGGACCGAGTTTTGACTTCCGCCACGAACGTTTCCACCGTCCCGCACTCAGCGGGAGCTTGGAAGACAAGCGCTACCGCTACTAGCAAGGAGCGCTGAGGCTCAGCAAGGGCCGGTTTGGCGAGGGCTAGAGCTATACATATACAAGCTAACTTCAAAGCGCCCATGGCCTCACAATCCCCTCGGAGGGCCGCTGCCATGGCGCAGTTCATCGTGAATCACACTCGACGTGGCGTTAGAATCACTGCGAAACAGGCCTTGCTTCACGTACACGGATTGGCCAGAGTAGAGAGTCGCCCGGCGTGTTGGCATCACCAGCTGGTTGCCATCCAGCCACAATTCAACCAGCCCCTGGCTTGCGCTGGCTGACCAAACAATGTGCAGCAGAAAGTCATGCCAACGCTCTCGCTGCAGCTTGCCGAGGCGAAACGCCGAAGAATCGGGCGAGGTACAGGCCGTCGCGGATACCGTGGGAACGCCACCTCGCACGAGCAAGCGTAAGGACTCGGTTCCATCATTTGTGACATCCAACGCCACCGGAGGTCGACAGCCAGCATACCTATCGGTGGTGCTCACCCAGTGCATGAAGATGGTCCACTTGTTGGCTCCTTCCTCGACGACGAAGTCGGCCGGGAAATAGGTGGACCATGCCCACCAGGACTCGGTTCCTTCCCCTTCGAAATCGGAGCGCAGGAGCTCGGCGCGTTCGCCGTCCAGGCCTAGGGGATCGTCTCCAGGGCGCAGTGTGAAACGAGCTGCGAAACTACCTGCGCGCACCGGAGAGCTGACGATTCGAATGCCATCCCCGGCGACCTGTGGCTCGCGATCCCATTGGGCGAGATCGCCTGTTTCGTAGTCGGCGCGCCACGTGAGGCCCGTCGGATCACCTGGGCTCGCACTTGGAGCGCCGCCCCGAGTGAAACCGCTCCCTTCGCTGAGGCGACCCAGCTCGACGCGTTCGCCACAACCGAGGCTAACGAGCGTCGCTGCTGTCAGGACCACACCCGCCGAGTTGGCGAGCCAGTCGCGCTTCAAGAACCTTGCCATCCTGAGCGGTTGTAGCAGCAAAGCCAACTCGCCGGCACTCAAGAGCTCATGCCCAAGCGCGTCACTCCGCGCTGGACTCGCCAGCCTGAGCTCCCCAGTCGAGGCAGAGACCGTGATAGGGTCGGGTTCAATGCCCAAGCATTCGATTCCCGCCGCCAGCCGGGTCAGCCTACTGTTGCTCCTGTGTGGACTCACGGCGTGCAGCTCCCAGCTTCCGAGCAGCAAGCCGCTCGGTGGCATCCCTTACGATGAAGCTCTGGCGCCAGTTGAGCCCGTCGTAAAAAAGAAGGCAGAATTGACAGCGGCGGCGCCGCCAGTCGTGGCACCGAATGAGGAGAAGGTGGCCGAAGAAGCAGCGGAAACAATCGCTGTTATCGCCGTGGATGCGCCGGAGACTCCAGCTGTACCTACAGGCGTGCCCGAGTACGTGTGGAAACCACTCCTGCCGGGTTGGGTCATGACCGAGCAATCACAGATTCTGATCGCTATGAAGATGACGCTCCCGGGTTCTAGCGGGCGCAAGATGGAAATGTCCGTCGCTCAAAGCGCCACGAGTTCCCTAGAGGTCAAGGCCAGCAAAGAGGGACTTCCCACAGAGTTTGAGCTTTCGCACTCAAACAGCAAGGTTGAGGCCACGAGCCTGGGAGACACCAAGAGTCAGCCTTTTGAGACGGATGGCAAGCGCTACTCCATCGCCGTCAAGAATGGGGTGCCGGAGGTCCGGGCACGCAACGGCTCGAAGCCTCCTGAAGTCGAAGAGCGAGCGATTGCGGGAGAAGCCGCGGGGTTCCTCGCGCTGGCGCGCGCTGCAGCCCATTTGAACGGAACTAAGATCCAAAAGGGGGAGCGGCTGAGTGTCGACGGTGAGATGTTTAGGAAGCTCCTTCATGTCCATCGAACGCTGAAGATCACACGTGCCGAAGCGACCGTTGAGGAGCTGGCGCCTCACGCCGGTGTGGCTGCGGTGAGAGCGAAGGTGAAGCTTGGCTTCGAGATGGCTGAGTCAGGCAGCGCCATGTTGGTGGAGCTCGAGGGCGATGTGTGGCTTGATGTGACGCGTCTAAGATTGCTGGATGTTTCACTTAAAGGGTCGGGCAAGCCAGATCCCAAGGGCTCAGCGCCTGCAGAGGCGATGGCGCTTGAGGCAAACGTAGAAGTCTCTGGGCACTACACTTACCGTGAGCCTTAACGCGGTCCGATGCTTCAAAAAGCCTAGCCAAGCGCGCGAAGTTTCTGTACAAGCCGCGCCCAGAAGTGCATAGGAAGCCCTTGATGAATTCAGAGGTCGAGAAACAAAAACGAAACGTGAAGTCCAAACTTCAGCAGTTGATTGAAGTGAGGGAAAGCCTGATTCATGGTCGTGGCGTTTTCGCCAAAACAACCATTCGAAAGGGTGCCCGGATTGGAACTTACGATGGAGAGGTAACCCTCCGTGACGGAACGCACGTGCTTTGGGTGCCGATGGAGAACGGGAAGTATCTCGGCGTGCACGGCAGGAATGAGCTCCGCTTCATGAATCATTCATCTCAGCCCACGGCGAACGTCGACGGCATTGAAGTGTTCGCGGCCAAGACCATTCGCCCCGGCACCGAGGTCACGTTCCATTACGGCGATGAGTGGGAAGACGTGGATTGAGCCGTCAGGCTCGCTTCCTGTCGTCGTGGGCACCCAAATGCGCCCTGGTGTGCTTATTGCTGGCGGCGCTCGCCTGCGCCGGCAGAGCTGCACCTGCTGGTGCGGTGGCGCCCCATAAGTCGAAACCTCAGCCAACGCTGAAAGTCGGGCCCAACCCCGCCAGGGTTCACGGTCTCTTGTGGCGAGTGCAAGGGACTGCCGGCGTGTTGCATGTGCTTGGGTCGATCCCAGTTGTCGGCAAAGACTGGTATCCTCTGGATCCACAAATCGAGCACGCGTTTAAGACCTCGACCCGCTTGGTCGTCGAGATCAATGTGGAGGAACAGGAGCGCGAGGCTGCTGCCGAGGGCTTGGTGGCCGCGGCAAGATATACTGAACCCGACACCCTTGAGAAGCACGTCGGGGAGGGGACGTGGGTGCGCCTTGCCGAGGTGCTGGGCTCGGCGGCTGAGCGCGATGCGCTTAAGGGATTTAGGCCCTGGTTCATTGCGTTGAACATGAATCTCGGTCAGCTCGATCAACTCGGGGCTCTGCCGGAGCAGAGCCTTGAGGCGCACTTCTTGGCGCAAGCACACCCCAAAAAAATCAGTGCGCTGAATAGTGTTCAAGACCAAGTAGCGCTCTTCCAGTCGCTCGATGCCGCGCTCGCTGAGCGTTTCTTAACGAGCATGCTCGCTGAGCTCCCAAAGCTCGGCGAAGAACTCAAGATGGCGACTGAGCGTTGGCGAGCTGGTGACGCCGACGGAGTCTTTGATGCGCTCTCCGGTTCGCTACGTCGGAATTATCCTGATGTGTTCGCGCGCCTGTGGCAAACGCGTAGCCAGAGTGTTGCGCGGTCCTTATTGCGATTGATGAAACAAAGCGGCGGGATGTTTGTCATTCTCGACGCGTCGCTGCTCATTGGAGAGAACTCAGCGCTCAATGAGTTGAGCGTTCACGGCCTGACGGTTCAGCAGCTCTAGGCTGATTGAGGCGCGGGGGACGGGGGCGTCCATTCGTGTGATAAATATGTCCATATGCGGGAGTGTTTTGGTTGCTAATTAGCAACCGTTGCTATGCCCGTATCATCGCGCGCTGCTAGCATGCACGCTTCGCCGGTCAACCCAGGCCACCACCACGCGTGAGAGGAAGTTAACCTATGAGTGACGCGACGCCGCAATTGTTGAGCCATTTGGATCGCATCTTGGTCGTGGGTTTCGCCCCGTTCCAAGGTAGATCACGGAACGGCTCGCAGACGCTCTCAGAGGCCCTAGAGAAGAATGCTCCGCGCGGTGCCGTGTTGGAAGCCTTGGTGTTGCCGGTTGCTTGGGGCAGCGTGGAGCAGCTCTTGATGCCCAAGTTAAAGGCCTTTGCTCCAAGCTTGGTGTTGGGCTTGGGTGAGGGCAAGCCTGGCCAAATTACCTTAGAGCGCGCGGCACGTAACGCACGCTCCGGTGTGGATGAGTGTGGCGCCCGAGCAGAGAATGAATGGGTTGAGATGGACGGCCCCGAAGTCATCAATTCGCGGCTCAGCTATCGATTTCAGCGCCCAAAGGAGCTGCAGTTTCCACTGGTCCTCAGTGAAGATGCCGGGGAGTTTCTGTGCAACTCTGCACTCTATCGCTGCCTGGAATCAGCGGTCCTAAGTGTTGGTTTTGTCCATGTCCCGCCTCAGGAGCTGGCGGACGACGCGGCCTATCTGGGTAGGCTCTTGCCATTTTTGCTGTCGCTGATCGAGCACAACCGAGCGTCCTATCGAGGGGCGGCACCTGTGCCCGGTTCGCTTCACTCGGGGGCCACCGGCTCCTGAGTTTTTCGAGCGCAGAGGCTGGTCTTCTAGTAGCCTCTGGCGCTTGGAGATGGCGAGAAAAGCAAGGCTCCAGCGATCCTACCCTTGGTGCTGTTGGCTCTTGGGTGCTCTCGGGTCGGCTTGCAGCGACGCGGGCGTAGTGCTTTCGGCTCTTCCTCCTGAGTCCCGGCCCGCCTTGGCCGCTGTGGGCTTGGTTGCAGCAGGCGATGAACACGCGTGTGCGATTAGAGACGGAGATCTATTTTGTTGGGGTCTGAATGGCAAAGGGCAGGCAGGGGGTAGTGCCGCCGCTCAGCTCACACCGAATCGGCTAGGGGTGGGCAGCCGTTGGCAAGTGGTGGCGGCTGGAAGTGGAAGCAGTTGCGCGCTTCGCGGCGACGGGCAAGTGTGGTGTTGGGGTGATAATGCTCTCGGGCAACTCGGCACTTCCGATTTGATCGGGGGCCCACTGCCGCGACAAGTGCTGCTGGCGAAAGGCGCGAAGTCGCTGAGTTTGAAGTTCAACCACGCCTGCGTTGTCCTTGATGATGGTAGCCTGTGGTGTTGGGGTGATAATTTCGAGGGGCAGTTCGGTCTCGGAGATTTTCCGCCGGGGCAGCCAGAACCTTTGCCGAAGCAGCTTCCGATAGCGGGGATGAGTTGGGCATCTGTAGCTACCGGTCAGGGTCACACCTGCGCCATCGCGAGCGATGGGAGCCTGTGGTGCTGGGGGAGGAATACTGGCGGCGAGCTCGGGATTGGGCCAGGACCAGGGCAAATGAGGACTCCCGTTCAAGTGGGGTCGGCGAACGATTGGCTTGAAGTGGCGACGGGGCAAAGCTCCACCTGCGGCATCCGTGGCAAGGGTGAGCTGTGGTGCTGGGGGCAGAGTATCGAGGCTAGTTTGGGCACCGGTGTGAGCGATGAAGCCATTCAGTTCCCGAAGCAGATCGGCACAGCTTCGGATTTTGTGCACATTGCCGGCAACACATTTCATTCTTGCGCGTTGAGAAGAAGCTCAGAAGGTAAGCTGTGGTGTTGGGGCAGGCGGCAGGAGGGGCAGCTGGGCGAGGCACTCTCGACGCCGCGGGTTGTTCCAGAACTGTTCGACAGCAACCTCACCTGGCAAGGGGTTGCGATTGGGCGCTTCTTTACCTGTGCCTGGAAAGCGGATGGGCTGTTTTGCACTGGCGAGAACAGCCAAGGCCAACTGGGCCTGGGCGACACGAGCCGTCGCCAAGCCGCGACGCTGCTATCTCTCCCCGAGCCGTGACGTTAAGTTGCCTGCGCTCCGGATTTGAGAGCAATTCGGAAGGAATCCTTATCCACCGCTTTGGCCAACGCTTCGTCCGGCTCAACCAGGCCTTTTTTCACCAGATCGAGGAGCGCATCGTTCATAAGGCGCATGCCGGAGTTGCGCGCGGTCTGCATGATGGAAGGGATTTGGAAAGTTTTCCCTTCGCGGATGAGATTGGACACGGCTTTCGTCACCAACAAGATCTCAAGTGCCGCCGCCCGGCCGCCGCCGATCTTTTTGCACAAAGTCTGACTGACCACCCCTTTGAGTGATTCGCTCAACATCACACGGATTTGCTCCTGCTGGTCGGGCGGGTATTGGTCAATGATGCGGTCAATGGTCGAATAGGCAGTGGTGGTGTGCAGGGTCCCGAAGACCAAATGGCCAGTTTCCGCCGTTTCGATGGCGATGGCTATCGTCTCGAGATCCCGCATTTCACCGACCAAAACGATGTCTGGATCTTCACGCAAGGCCGCGCGCAGGGCACGCTTGAAGGAGTGCGTGTGGACGTTCACTTCGCGCTGATTCACGAGGCATTTCTTGTTTTCGTGCACAAACTCAATCGGATCTTCGATGGTGATGATATGGCCGGAGCGCGTACGATTGATCAGGTCCACCATCGCGCACAGGGTGGTTGATTTGCCGCTACCTGTTGGCCCCGTCACCAGCACCAAGCCCTTGCTCAGATTGCACATGTCAATGATGGCTTGCGAGAGCCCAAGCTGTTCCGCCGTTAGGATTTTGCTAGGAATGATGCGGAAAACACCCCCGATCCCCTTTCGGTCCATGAACAGATTCGCACGAAATCTTGCCTCGCCGCTGAGCGCGTAGGCGAAATCCGTATCGTTGTCCTCCGCGAATTGTTTGCGGTTGCGTTCCGGGATGATAGGCCAGACAAGCGCGCGCATTTGTTCGGCGTTGATCCGCCCGTAGCGGTCAAGGCGCATGAGTTCGCCATCTTTCCGGATCATGGGGATCTCGTCGGAACTCAGATGCAGATCGGAACCACCGAGCTCAATCAACAGCCGAAAGAGCGTGTTCATGTCGAGCGAACTCTTGCTGCTCGCAGGGGGCGGGCGCACGGGCTGCTCAGTAGGCGCTGGAGTGGCGAACGGCGCGGCGTCCAGCGCCATCAGGTCTCGCGGTTGAGCTGGTGCTCTTGGAGCTTCTAGACGCGAGCCAAAACCCAAAACCGCCGGCATGGAGGGTTTGCTTGGGGGGTCACTTTCGGCTGGCCTGACCGCGGGCGCTGATGGCAATGTTGCTGAGCCGCCCATGCCGTTCCAGCCGCCAGCGCGCTCTGGTGCCGTGGGTTTGGAAAGCATGTCTTGCCCGTCCAATTCGAGCATGCTGGGCATATCGCGCCGTCCGTCGCTCGGGCGCAGGGTGCATTCGACTCGCCCTTTCCAGTCACGAATGCTCACTTCAACGGATGCCAAGCCCGGCGCTGTGTAGATAAAGTCCGAAGCACCGGAACGCTCAAGCTCGGTTCGCGTTTGGTCGGTTGCGATCTCGGAGACGAGAAACTGTACTTGCCCAGCGGTGGGGCGTTTAGGGCCCAACTGCGTGGCTTGGCCAGCCACAATCATGATGGGATCGGAGTTGCCGATCATCTTGATTTCACTGCCTTTTTTGGCAAACATTGCGGCTATAAATTTGTCAAGTTGTGCCATCAGGACCTCGTTGTATTGGGGGTTTCGCTGGAGGTGGGCGGCACCGTGATAGAAGGATTGTGGTCGCGAACGGTTTGAATGGCGTCGCGGTGTAGGTACAGAATGTGGCTGCCAACAAACAGGGGGACGAAGGTGCTTTGGGTGTTGAGCCAGTCCAACGTGCGTGACCGCCCTTGCGGGAGTGCGAGATAAATCATTCCCGATAGGGGCGGCTGTCCCATGAGCTGAATAGTCACATTCACCTCGCTGGCTTGGGAACGAGCCGAACGTGAGCGGTCGTCAGTTGGCTTGGGCGCCTTAACATAGGCGATAGCGGATTTGCCAACGAGCAGGGCGTCGCGCGGCACTCCGGTTTCATGCAGCACTGGGAAAAACGCCTGCGATTCATTCAATCGATCATCAAGGGTCTCGGCGCCTAGGTGTTTGCCAGCCGCCGGGCGCAGGAACACGCAGCCAAGCAGCGTGCGTCGGTCGCGGAGCACCACTTCGACCTCTACACTGTGGGTCTCTAGTTGAAAGTCGCTGTCTGTCATTGCCTTGGCTCGAAATGAGAAAACGCCCAAATAGGTAGGCGGCAGCTGCCCCGAGGAGATTAAGGCCTCGCGCACTCCACGTGGAAAAATCTAGCGATTCTTGCAGCTGGCTAGCCGCCTTTGCCTACAGAGAAGGAGGCGTTCGCACAGTGTAATCCTGGGCCTAGTTGCGATCAAAACGGATTGGGGCGCAGCTCCCGTGCGCAGGTGCCGTTAGATGAGAGGGGGATATTTGAGCATGGCATCCAGCGACTTCAAGATCACCCAGGGGGCAGGCCCAGCAGCGGCGCGCATCGTGATGGTGGAAGGGCCTCACATTGGCGAGCGCTTCAACCTGTCGTTGAGCACGGTGATAGGGCGCTCCACCCTGGCAGATGTGTGCGTAGAAGACGTGGGGGTTTCGCGGAAGCACGCTCAGATCCAAAAGTCCGAAGAAGGTAGCTATGTGCTTTCTGATCTAGGGAGTAAGAACGGCGTATTCGTCAACGATAGCAAGATCGACCAACACAGCTTGAGGCCGGGGGATCGAATACAGCTCGGGCCGCGCGCGACGTTTGTCTTCGGTTACATGGATCCGGTTGAAGAACAGTTGCGGCAGAAACAACGCCTGGAAACGCTCGGGCGGGCAGTTGCTGGTATCGCGCATGATCTGAACAATGTGGTCGGCGCGTTGTCGGCCAATGCCGATTTTCTGGCGAGGCTGAACCCTGACGCCAACTTCAAGACGGCAGATGTTGCCGAGGCTCTCGAAGACATGAAGCTGGCAGCGTTGCAGGCTCGCAACCTGACTCGCAGCGTCGTGAACTTCGCTCGCGGCCGACCTACGAGCTTTGGCTTGGTGGATATGTCCGAGCTATGTTCCGAGACCCTCCGCTTGGCTCGGCACGCCTTAGGCCGCAGCGTGGAAGTCGAACTCGATTTGACCCCAAAGCTCGTGGTTCGAGGCTCTCAGTCGGAGCTTCAGCAAACCGTCATGAATCTTCTGGTCAATGCCCGAGATGCCATGCCAAACGGCGGAAAATTGAGAGTTTCCACCAGGTCGCGCCAAGGCAAGGATTGCGAGAAGACGCTCGATCTAGTGGCTACAGAAATGTACGTCATGGTCGAGGTCGCAGACGGTGGTGCGGGGATCGACCAGGAGATCTTACCTCACATCTTTGAGCCCTTCTTCACGACGAAAGGGCATGGCAGTGGTTCGGGCATTGGCCTGGCCACCGTTAAGGACGTCGTGGGCCTGCACAAGGGCCGTGTGGCCGTGCAAAGCAAGGCCGGAGAAGGCACCGTCTTCCGTATCTATTTGCCGCGGCTTGAGCTCGAGGCCACAGCCAACCCGAGCACAGGGAAGATGGAAGCCATCAAGCTTGCAGCCGAGCATCCCAATCGCGGCAGCCTCATCCTGATTGTGGATGATGATCCACTGGTGCGCCGCAGCGTCGCACGCCTCCTTTTGGGCGAGAGCTACCAGGTTGCGGAGGCGGAGAACGCCCAGAAGGCCTTGGAGCGCTACCAGCAATTTCCTCAGCCCGATCTGGTGTTGATGGACCTCGATATGCCTGGCATGGGCGGCGAAGAGGCTTACCGTGAGCTGCAGAAGATAGACCCGGGAGTCCTGGTGGTGCTGTGCACCGGCCGAGCGGATCTGGATCCAACGGCTCGGGGATTGGTGAGCGGTGCCGCCGCCACGCTACAAAAGCCCTTCAGCGGCGACACACTGCGCGCCACGCTCGCGACACTCTTGCTTCAGGCGGCAGCACTTGAGGACGAGGTCACGGTCATGCACCAGGATCTCAGCAAGTATCGCCGAACGCCGTAAGCGGTGCCCCCAGGAGGGTGTTGCCCTTACTTGGCGGGCTGTTCCTTGACCTTGGTGAACGCAATCTTATCGACGCCATTTCTCTTCAGGATGTCCAACACCCGGATCACCAGGCCATGCTTGGCCTTGATCTCACCGTTGATGATGGCCTTCACATCCGGATCCTTACGCTTGGCATCGCGCGCCCGCTGGACGAGGGCCTGAACATTAGGGAGCTCTTCGCCGTTTAGAACGATCTTCTGCTGCTCCGTGATCTTGATGCTCAGAATTTCCATGACCGCGCCAGCTTGCGTCGTTGACGACTTCGGTAACTCCATCGTGAGCCCCTGGGAGATCACGATTTTGGCAGTCACCATCATGATGATGAGCAACACCAGGGTTACGTCCACGAGGGGCGTCACGTTGATGCCGGAAATCATCTCGTCACTCTCTGATCTTGCACGGCGCGCCATGGGGTGTCCTCTATTCCTTCAACTGAGCGGGCCCTTGGGCCAGCCAACACCCGGCACCGAGGAGGGCGGACTCTAGGGGAAAAGCTTCCGGCGGGCGAGAGCTTCGTTCACGACGTCGATCAAATCTTGTTGGCTTTTTTCGGGGGCAGTGCTCCGCGCTCGGGTGATCCCGGGAGGCAGGCGGGTCAGCGCCAGGCGGCGCTGGGGGACAGAAAACTGCAGGGAAATGTCACGGTTCCGACATTGGCCGCTCGGATCTCCGCTTGGGTCGTTCCAGTAAGTATTCATTAGCGGGCCCGCACAGGCCTCTGAGATGATGCCATGCGCGACATTCTTAAAGTTCAAAAGTTGGCTATGCGTGAGAGTCGTCGCCGCGAGGCTAGCCCACTCGGGAGGCGTGACGGGATCGTGGAACCCACTCAAGAGCAACGTGGGGACATCGCTCGCCGCGGCCAGGTGCTCCTCAGGAGCTGCAGGAGACACATTCCAAGTTTTGCACTGTGTTAAGATTCTCGTGACCCCCGAGATCGCGACCACGGAAGGAGGGAGATCCTTCTCCGCCTGCAGCGTTGCTTCGAGCGACGCAAACGGCGCGTAGTCGCTGCACACCACGGACAGGTACATCCCGAGCGAGAGGGTGCTTTCCGCTGTAGGATCCGGATCGCCAAACACAACGCCCTCAAAGAGGCTAAAATCGCCCTCAGAAAGCTGGGAGATGATTTCGGGCACCGCCGCGACCGCTGAGGCGCTGTAGCTCAAATTGAAGATCAGGGACATCACATCGCTCCCTGTGAGCTGATGTGACATGCCTGCGCGGTTGCCGACTGGTGCCGGTTGAGCGTTCAGGCGATCGATGAGATCATAAAAGACGCGCTCAAGATTCGGATAGCCGAGCGCGCAGTCGCTCTGTGCAGCGCAGGTTTGGAACATGGCGTCCAAGGCGCGTTTGAAGTTCACGGCACCCGTTGCGGCGAAGTCCACCTGGGTCGGGAGTACGGAATCCAAGATCACACTGCTCACGCCCTCAGCGTGATAACGCGCGACATCCAGGGCGAGGCGTGTCCCGTAAGAAACTCCGAGCAAGTGCCATTTGGCATAGCCGAGAGCGCTGCGCAGATCGTCCACATCCGCCGCATTCTCCCGGGAATCGTAGTCGTCGAGGTGCGCGATGCTGGAGAGTCGCGTGCGGCAGCTTTGCAGCTGCGTCAGTGCCTGAGTGGCTGCCGCTGCACCCATCAAACTTTCATTCGTCCCCGGCCCTCCCAGCTCAGGGCAGGTGAGTGCCAGGCCGTAACCCGTGCCGCGCTGATCGAAGACGACGAGATCCCGCTCGGTGACTAACGGTTCAAAGGCGATCGTGAAGCCGCTCGTAACACTTTGAATAGCGTTGCCGCCGGGGCCACCCTCTAAATATACGACTGGCTCTCGTGTTCTGGCGAGCGGCGAGGAACTCCGGATAACGATAACTGGAAGCCGCAACATTCGAGTGCTTCCACCGGTGCGCGATTCGGGCACCGTCAGCTCCCCACAGTCGACATTGGCAGATAAGAGTGTCAGCGGGCAGGGGGTGCCTGTGAGGCGGCCGTCCGCGCTGGTAACTAGCGGTCGCCACGCCCAGCGTTCAAGCGGGGGGGGCTTGTCCTCGCTGCTGCAGTTCAGCAGCGCCAGGGCCAAGCCAAGTCCACACCACTTCCGAATTTCACGCATCCGTTTCATTGGTCACCTCCCGGTGCGTCGCCGCGCTCCTCGAGTGCTCTGGCTTAACACATGGGAGCTGGCTCCGCCCACCCTTGGTCCGGTCTGGGCGCAGGGGCTAGTCGGATTCTTGGCCTTTGCTAGGCTGGGGTTGGGCCCATGACCCAGGCCACTTCAAAGGCGCCGAGCGGCATTCTTGCATTGCTCGGACCGACCAACACCGGAAAAACGCACCGCGCTATCGAGCGGATGTTGGAACACGCTTCTGGCATGCTGGGCTTGCCACTCCGCCTGCTGGCGCGAGAGGTGTACGATCGGATCACTGAACGGATTGGGGAACAGGCCGTCGCGCTGATAACTGGCGAGGAAAAACGCATTCCTCGCGAACCTCGCTATTGGGTGTGCACCGTTGAGGCCATGCCCATGAGTCAGCAGGTCGATTTCCTTGGTGTCGACGAAATCCAGCTCTGTGCACATCCTCAGCGTGGCCATATTTTCACGGAGCGGTTGCTGTCTGCGCGGGGGCGTCTGGAAACCTGGTTCATGGGTGCCGATACTATGCGGCCGCTCGTGCGGGAGCTCGTGCCGGAAGCTCGAATCAAGCGGCATCCGCGCTTGAGCCAACTCCACGCAGTGGGTCGCGTGAAGCTTGGTGCATTGCCGCCACAGAGCGCTGTGGTGGCCTTCTCGACCCCTCGCGTTTATGAGCTTGGAGAGCGAATTAAGGCTCGGCGCGGAGGAGCTGCGATTGTGATGGGGGCGCTTTCGCCGCGTGCCCGAAACGCCCAAGTGGCGCTCTATCAATCGGGTGAAGTGAAGTACATGGTGGCCACCGATGCGATCGGTATGGGCCTCAATATGAGTCTCGATCACGTGAGCTTTGCGGATATCTCAAAGTTCGATGGCGTTTCGCAACGCGAGCTAGAGGTGCCGGAACTCGCTCAGATTGCTGGGCGAGCCGGGCGCCATTTGAACGACGGGACCTTCGGCACACTCTTTCCCGGGCGGGCGCTTGCTGAGCCGGTGAATCGCGCCATTGAGCTTCACAGATTTTACCCGCTTCGGCAGGTTTATTGGCGAAATTCTAGCTTGGATCTGGGGAGTTTGGACGGGCTCATCCGCTCGCTGTGCGAGCTGCCGCGACAGCCTGCGTTTCGCCTTTCCGAGCAGGCGATCGATCTTCGCGTTCTAAGGCGTCTGGCTGATACCGAAATCGTGAGGAAGCTTGCCACGACCGAGCAAACGGTGGCCCTCTTATGGCAGGTTTGTCAGGTGCCTGATTTTAGGCAGCTCACGCCCGAGGTTCACGGTAAATTAGTGCTCGAAATATTTTCGGAGCTCATCGAGCGTGGGCAGTTGAGTTCAGAATGGATGCGGGCACGCGTGCGCGCTATCGAACGGCCCGACGGCGATCTTGACTTGTTGTTAACCCGGATGGCACAGATCCGAACCTGGACCTATGTGGCCAATCAAAGCGACTGGGTCGAGCACGCCGCCGCCTGGCAGGCCGCCACGCGCGAAGTTGAAGACCGCTTGAGTGACGCGCTGCACGCGCGCCTGGTGGAGCGTTTCGTCGAACGGGGTCGACAACTGGTGACGATCGAAGGGGAGCCGCCCATCTCGGGCAAAGGGCTGTTTTTAAGCCCTTTTGAGAGCCTGCGCACCCGTTATGGCGAACTCCTGGCGGGGAGCGAGTCGCCCGGAAAAAACGGCGGATTCGTCGAACGTCTGATAGATGCCCCCTTTGAAAGGCTGCATTTGGATGCTCAAGGGCGAATGACCTTCGAAGGGCGAGAGGTGGGTAAGTTAATGGCAGGCCAGAGCTTGCTTTTGCCCGAAGTCACGGTGCTGCTTCCCGAGTTGAACGCTGGGGAACGTCGTCGCGTGGAACGGCGCCTGCGTGCTTGGTCAAAAGATTTGCCCGAAGAGCTTTTCGGGAAGTTGCGACACGGGGAGTTGCAAGAACTCTCAGGTGCAGCGCGCGGTATCAGGTACCAGCTCGAACAACATCTGGGCAGCATCCTGGTCCGTGAGGCGCGTGAGCAGATGGCGGCGCTCACCGAGCCGGACCGCCAAGGGCTCCGTGGGCGTGGTGTTCGAATTGGACGCCACGTGGTTTACGTTGAGTCGAGCGTCACCGAGTTTGCACTCACGGTCCGTTTGGCGTTGTGTTCGGCGTACACACGCCGGGCTGCGCCCGTCCTCAAAGGTGAAGAGTGCGTGGACTTGGCGCCCGGCTGGGATGCAGCGTCCTACGCCGCTTTTGGGTACTGGGCGGTTGGGTCACGGGCGCTCCGCGCGGACACCGTGGAACGTCTCTCAAGCCAGATTTATCGGCTCGCTCTGAACCAGGAATGCCTCCCGGAGCCGATCTTGGGGATGCTGGGCGAAGACCCGGGAACGCGCGAGGCGTGGCTGCGCGCGCTCGGATTTCGGTTCTCCGAGGCAGGTGAAGTGCTCCTGCCCAAGTCGAAGCGTCGTCCCAGGTGGTACAGGCGTCGAACGTCGGCATAGGCCCTTTGCTAGCCGGCGGGCTCTCGTGTTACGCGGGCTCGCTATGGCTCGCATTCTTCGCTCTCTCCCTGCACCGGGCACACGGATTGGGATCGCTTTTTCTGGTGGTCTCGATACACGCTGCGCCGTCGCCTGGCTTTCGCGGCACGGTATCGCGGTTCACGCGTACACGGCTGACCTCGCTCAGCCTGATGAACGCGATACCAGCACCATTCCGCCGGCAGCCATGCAGCATGGAGCCTCCGCGGCCAAGCTCCTCGATTGCCGTGAGGCGCTGTGCCGAGAAGGCATTGTCGCCATTCAGTGCGGCGCATTTCACCTCAGCACCGGTGGACGTAAATATTTCAATACCACGCCGCTCGGCCGCGCTGTCACCACCACCGCCATCATCCGAGCCATGCGCGAGGATAACGTCCACATTTTCGGCGATGGCAGTACCCACAAGGGTAACGATATCCAGCGCTTTTACCGCTACGGTGTGCTCACCAATCCCGACCTTCAAATCTACAAGCCGTGGCTCGATCAGGCATTCGTCGATGCCTTCGGCGGCCGCAAAGAAATGAGCGAATACCTCGTCTCTGAAGGCCTGCCCTACAGCATGAGCACCGAGAAGGCTTACAGCACGGATTCGAACTTGCTCGGCGCCACGCATGAGGCAAAAGACCTTGAATACCTGGATCGCGGAGTCAATATCGTGGACCCCATTATGGGGGTTGCCTTCTGGCGATCGGATGTCCAGATCACACCCGAGAAGGTAGCGGTGCAGTTTGAGCGGGGAGTACCTGTGGCGATCAACGGGCAGCGCTTCGCTTCCAAATTCGAGCTGATGCGCGAGGCGAACACGGTTGGGGGGCGGCATGGCCTCGGCATGAGCGATCAGATCGAGAACCGTGTGATTGAGGCCAAGAGTCGCGGCATCTATGAAGCGCCCGGGATGGCGCTTCTGCATATCGCTTATGAGCGCCTGCTAAGTGCCATCCACAATGAGAATTCACTCGACCTCTACTTCACGCTCGGTCGTCGGCTCGGGCGCATGCTGTATGAAGGGCGTTGGTTCGACGCGGAATCGATGATGATCAAAGATGGGCTGACGCGCTGGATGGCGCCGAGTGTGAGCGGAACGGTGACGCTTGAGCTGCGGCGTGGCGAGGATTATTCGCTCTTGAAAACCGAGGCCGAGTACATGGCGTATGCGCCCGAGAAGCTCAGCATGGAGCGCGTGGAGGACCCAGCGTTCACTCCGGGGGATCGAATTGGTGCACTGGAGATGCAAACATTAAGTGTCACTGATACTCGAAGCTTCCTGATGCACCATCTAGAGAGCGTCCAGCAGCTCACAGGTGTAGAATCTCCGCTGCGGGAGCTGTTGGAGAAGAAGGAGTAAGACCTGGAGCGCAGTTCTTTGTGGTGGAGCGTCTCGAAATGAAACCCGCCTGCGGGCAAAGCTTGCTGGATAGGCGGGGTCGGAGTAACAGGCGCGAAGCTGCTACCTCATCAGTTTTTCGCGGTCGTCGTTGAGATCCGCTCTGACGGCCGGCCGACGTCATGCTACCTTTGCAGACTGAGTGGCACAGCTCCTCAATGCCACCGACTCTAGCGACCTGAGCGCACCACCCACATCAAGCCGCCACGGGGTTTACCACGAATGTCAAAAGACTCTACGCCCGCAGTAACGAGCCCTCCCAATGGCCCTTCGAGCCAGAACACCAGCCAGCCGCGAGCACCGATGAATCCACCCAAAGCGAAACCAGGTGAACCAAGAAGCCTCGCCTTCTATCTTCTCTATGCAGTCGGCATGCACGTCGTGCTGTTGGTCTTGGCGGGGTTCAATAAAAAGCCCGAAGCGGCAGTGACACCGGAAACGCCAATAGAAGTCACGCTAGAAGCTCCCAAGGAGGAGGCGCCGCCCGCGAAGATCGAGCCTCCGCCTGTCGAAAAGCCTGTCGAAAAGCCTGTTGAGGCTGCTCCTCCCGAAAAATCGGAGCCAAGGCCGATTGAGAAGTTTGTTACCCGAGAAGTGGTTCCTGAAAAGCAGCCTGAGGCGAGCATCGCCGATGAGCTAGCGACGATCGATGAGCCCTCTTCCGCTGACAATAAGCCATCTTGGGTTCCACAGGTGAATCCAAGGAAGGGGACAATCAAGGGAGAGGCTGTCGCCGAAGTGAAGCCTCCGCCGAAGTTCGATCAAGTTTTTAGCAAGCAGGGAACCCGCAAAATGGGCAGTATTGGTCGCCGCGATACCGCTGCAGGAACGGGCAATGGTCCGGTGGGTGCAGGGATAGTGTGGGGCAGGCCGAACACCGGCTTGCCGATCGTGTCGGGGATGGGTGTGTTTGGCAGCGGTAAGAAGGGCGCGCTCAAGGGGACGCTGTGCTTCGTCCCGACTGACACCAATAGCCTCGCGAGCGTGCGGCGCTGTGTGGCCGAAGGCATCATGTACACCAACTCGCTGAACATTTCGAAGCGTCGCTTCACCTCAGGTTTTCCAGGCGTGAATGAACACTTTGAATGGTTCGCCCTGGATTACAACGGCAGCTTTTCTGTGAAGAAGGCGGGCAAATACATTTTCCGGATCTTGTCGGATGATGGTTCTTTGGTGTGGGTGGATGGAAAGTTCTTGATTAACAACGACGGCCTCCATTCAGTGGCCAGCAAGACAGCCGCCATTGAGTTAGCCGAAGGCAAACACAAGATTCGCGTTTTCTACTTTCAGGGTCCACGCGTTGATATCGCGCTGCAGCTGTTCGTCACGGTCCCCGGTGAAGCCGAGAAGCTCTGGGGTCCAGAGCTCTAAGCCGCGCCTAGAGTTGGTGTCGGAGCGCGGCCCAGCGCAGCTTCCACACCACGAGCACCGCTTCGGCAAAAATTCGGCGATTCATCTTGGAGCGCCCCAGCTCACGGTCCACGAAGACGATGGGCACTTCAACCACCTTTAGACCCTTCATCAGGGCCCGAAAGGTCATTTCAATCTGGAAGGAGTAGCCGTTCGAGCCTACGAGGCTGAGATCAATTTCTTCAAGCGCTCGCCGCGTGAAGGCTTTGTAGCCAGTCGTTAGGTCGCGGACGTCCACTCCCAGGATCGTGCGCGAATAGAACGAACCGCCTTTGGAAAGTAAGTGGCGGTCTAAACCCCATCCTTCAATCCCACCACCGGGCACATTGCGCGAGCCGACAATCACATCCGCACCTTGCGCGAAGGCTTGAAAGAAATCGGGAAGGTGGCGCGGATCATGGGAGTGGTCGGCATCCATCTCAAAGAAGAAGTCGTAATCTTGGCGCAATGCCTGCAAAAAAGCGCTGACGTACGCGGTGCCTAGTCCAAGCTTTTCGGGTCGGTGCATGACGCGCACCCGTGGATCTTTGCGCGCGAGGGCGTCGGCAAGATCGCCGGTGCCGTCTGGAGAATTATCATCAACGATCAACACGTGAGCCGAGGGTGCCCACAAGAACACGCTGTTCACGAAGGACTCGATATTGTCGCGTTCGTTGTAGGTGGGAGTCACAACGAGCGTGCGCGTGCCGGGCGTGGCTGCGTGGGGTGCCAAGGTTGAGCTTTCTGGGGCAGACATAAGCCGGGTTCCGGGTGAGGCGGCGGGCCCTTTTAGCGAGAGATGCGTGTGGCTTGGAAGTCAAACTCGACGAGAGCTTCAGAGCCCATCGTTTTCCCCAATTCTCGGGCCTTTTCACTGACAACCACCCCGCTCTCTGTGCGCGGAAGGATGTCGTGGGCCAGAAGTGAGAGCGGGAAGGGGGAACGGCTCGTGACCTGCACGCTCTCTGGATAGGGATCGGCGCTTGGCGCGCCGTAAGTGAAATCTAAAGTGAGCGGCACAGTCTGGCGGACTCGAAAGCCGTGCAGCAGAAGCTCGCCTTCAGCGACGGCTCGCACTCGATGTTGCTCGCGCTCGGTTCCTGTCTGGGAGCGGCCAAGGCGTGCTCCATCGCGGGGCGTTCTGGCGCTTAACTGAGTGAGCGAGGTGAGTCGGAAGCTTGCGGTGCGTAGCGCCTCTCCGTTCGAGGCAGGTGTTTTTGCCTCGCCAAGTCCAAACCATGCGTGCGCCTCTTTGGAATATTGATCGGGGCTTCCACCTTCGCCGGTAGAGCCAACGCGGAGTGTGGAAAGATCGAGGCTGAGGGTCGCTTTGGAGCGTGAGAGATCGCCGGCATCAACTGTGAGTTGTCCACGAACACCACCCACGCTGCCCCGCAACAGCAGGCCCTTCGTCTTCAGCTGAAACGTCGCGAGGCCGTCAGCCTTCCAGGCGTAGGTAGCAAGGCTTGGTGCAATCGGCACCTGGGCAGGCGCGTTGTGGTTGCTGTCTTCGTTATCCGCAGCCAACTTTTTGGAGCACGCAGCAAGCCCAGGCGTGGTTATCGCCAGAAAAAACCAAACTGCGCTCCGCCGCGCCGTTTTACTCAGTGCCAAAGTCCAATTCCTGCGCTTCCACGTCGTCGACGAGCTCGGGCCGCAACGTACCGTGTGTCCGACTCGGTGGTGAGTATTTTTTGCCCGTCGCCTGGGTGAGCTGTGCGGGCCTCGAAGTTCCGCGTGGAGCCGCTCAGGGACGAGAGGGTCTCGACGGCGTCGTTCTGCGCGATATAGTCTGCGCCGTGCAATACTCAGCTGAGTTCCGATGCTTTTCCGGTTGCGCGGGTGCTTGGCCCGTGACGCAAGCCATCTATCGCTGCCCAACTTGTGGTGGCCTTTTGGAAGTCGCGCACGACCTCGAAGCCCTGCGTGATCGATCCGGGCCGGCTTGGGTAAAGCTCTTCGAAGAGCGCTGGCGCAAGAACGACTGGCCATACGGCTCGGGAGTGTGGGGCAAGCGTGAGTGGGTGATGCCGCAGATCCCCGATTCCGACATCGTGTCGATGTACGAAGGAGGAACGAATCTATTCTGGGCTGAGCGCTATGGCCAACAGCTCGGGCTCTCGGACCTTTGGATCAAGCTGTGCGGAAATAGCCACAGCGGCTCCTTCAAGGATCTTGGGATGACGGTGCTGGTGAGTGTGGTTCGGATGGCAATCCGACAGCAGGGGCTGAAGGTGAAAGCCATTGCGTGCGCTTCCACGGGAGATACGAGCGCGGCGTTAGCAGCCTACGGCGCCGCAGCAGGCTTGCCTGTTGTGGTGCTACTTCCGACGGGGAAAATATCCACGGCGCAGCTCGTGCAACCGCTCGCCCACGGGGCGCTTGTTTTGGGACTCGACACGGATTTTGACGGCTGCATGGAGATTGTTAAGCAGTTAGCCGAGGAAGGTCATATCTATCTCGCCAATTCCATGAATCCCCTGCGAATTGAGGGTCAAAAGACGGTCGCCATCGAGATCCTCCAGCAGTTTGATTGGCAGCTGCCAGATTGGTTGATTTTGCCAAGTGGCAATTTGGGGAACGCAGCGGCGCTCTATGCCGGCTTTCGTCTGATGAAAGAGCTCGGTGTGATCACTCGCTACCCGCGACTGGTGGTTGCCCAAGCCGAAAACGCGAACCCGCTCTATCGCGCTTGGCACGCCGGCAAGAAGACGGTGGAGTCGATGGTCGCCAAGCCTACCCAAGCCACGGCGATCCAAATCGGCAACCCTGTGAGCGCACCGCGAGCCATCAAAGCCCTGGAAGCGATGAATGGAATCGTCGAACAAGCCAGTGAACAAGAGCTCGCGGACGCTGCTGCTCGCGCAGACCGTACCGGCCTCTATGCCTGCCCGCACACGGCAGTCGGCCTCGCCGTGCTTGAGAAGCTCGTCGCCAATGGAACCATCGGGAAAACTGATCGTGTGGTGTGTATTTCAACCGCGAATGGGTTGAAATTCACGGAATTCAAGGTCAATTATCACGATCCGAATCAAACCATTCCAGGCGTGGTTGCAAGCCTTGCGAATCCCCCGGTGATGCTCAAGGCGGACTACGGCCAAGTGGTGGACGTTCTGAGAAAGCGCCTCGCGGGCTGAGTCACGAAGCTAGGAAAAAGTTCAGAACGTGAGTCGTGCTTGGGCGCCGCCACCCTGGGTGGTGACGTAGGGAGTGAATTGAAAGCTGGCGCTGGCGGCCTCGGAAGCACCCGCTTCGTCAGCTTCAGGGCTCGTCAAAAGGACGACCCCGGTTAAGCCAAGCGTGACGGCAACGCCAAACGCCATGTCCGAGATAAGCGCGTTGCGCTCGACTTTGTCCGCATTCTTGGCAGTCGGGTTGTCATTGAAATCACTCTTGGCGCCCAGCGCTTCGACACCAAAAATCCCGCCGACCACTAAGCCAGCGCCTGCCAGGCCAAGCGTGACATAGGCCGGGACCAAACTTCGCTTCGGGAGCGTTGTCGGGGGGGACGAAACGGGGGATGGGGCTGGGGTTGCAGGCGTGGGTGCCGGTGCAGCTGCAACGGGCGGAGGCAACGGGGGGAGTAGCGGCTCAAGCGTCAGCTTGGATTCAGACGGTTTGCCCGCGACAACCTCGATTTCCACGACCTTAGGCGCGTAGTCCATCGCCGAGATATCGAGCTTATGTTTGCCGGCGAGAAGCTTAAGCGTCATCGGCGTGAGGCCTGCTTGGGCAACGCCGTCGACACTCACGCTGGCGCCTTGGGGATCCGTCGTGAGCTCAACTTCACCCAGCTGTTTTGCCTTCAGCTCCGCCAGCTTTGCCGTCGCATCGGCAACCTTCTGCTCGCCCACTTTGACTTTTTCCAGGTTGTTCAGAAATGCTTCAAGTGCGCTGATAGCCTCGTTCGCGGAACTCTCTTGCCCGGCCAGGCTCATGGCAATCCAATATTCTGCGTGCGGTGTTGGAAGAATGCTGTTGGCCTTCCGAAAGCTTGCCTCCGCCTCGGAGTAGCTCCCAGACTTAAAGAATTTTTGGCCCTGCTCGAAGGTTTTGCGCGCTTCGTCTTTAGTCTTTTTACTGGGCTTTGGCTTGGCGGCGTCCGGCGAGCTGGCCTTGGCCTCACTCGCAGTAGACTCATTCTTGGCCCCTTGGGCCCAGGCGGCCGGGGCGAGTAGGCTGCCGGCGATGGCCCCGGCGGTGACGATGGACACCAGTTTTGAACTGAGGGAGTAAGTGCGACATGGCTTCATAGGGGATCCTCCGGGGGCGATCACGCCGGGCAAAAGTACCCCCGAGGTCACCCCTAGGACAACCCCCCTCCGGTGGCCTTCCTGTGACAGGTGGTCACATCTTGGGCGCGGCTAGGCTACGATGTGGTCGCAAAACCGCATCCGTTGGCTCCTCCCGCGCTTCTTATCCGATGAAATCCCTCTCCTCCCCCAGCGACACTTCAGCGACAGCTGAGCGTCATCATCCGTTGCAAAGATTGACGCGATTTCAGGGGCGGACAGCCGAGCTTGCGACGCTCCGCGCGCAATGTTGTACAGCCAAAGCGGAGGGTGATCAGGAGGCAGAGCAACGAGCGAGTGCGCAATTGGCTCGTGCACTCGCTCGCAATGGGATCCTCTTGGAGCAGGCGACCAAGGCAGCGCGGCGTTCCCTGCTTCTTGCAGATCAACAGCCCCTCCGCGAGGAGTTGTCGGTGTGGTTCGCTGGGTTAGGCGAGGCGAGCTTAGCGTGCGCGGCCCTTCGGCCTCTGTTGCAGCAGCAGTCTGGGTCGACTGCGATGCAAACATTGATTCGCATTGCTGTGCTATCGGCACGCGCCGGTGACGATGATGGTGCCGTGGACGCGCTTTCGGGTGCGGCCAAAGAGGACCCTTCCGATCCGTTGCCGTTGGAGCTCTTAGGAGCGGTTCGGTTTTGGTCAGAATCCTCGATCTCTGCCGAGAAAGCTGCGGGATATTATCTGGCGGCGGCAGCGCGCCGACAAGCCCAAGCGGAGGGTTCCGCGGCGTTTGAAGATCTGCTGCGTGCGCTTGAGATGGCGCCAGGCTACGAGCCTGCGGCGAGTGCTGTTGCAGCGGCACTGAGTTCTCGCGGCCGCGACGATGCAGCCGACGAAGTCTGGCGCGAACTCGCAGGACTCTCCCCGGACGCGCGCGAATTGCATTGGGACCGCCTTGAACGCTCCCTTGCGCTTGGTGAACTTCCGCGGGCGTTGGGCGCGGCCTTCGACGGCGGGTTCTGCGGCCCCGAGCCTCGGAATGTCTTGGCGTTGGCAGGAGTTGCGAATCCTGTCGAGAACCTGCGTGCGAGCCGAGTTCAAGAATTGCTTTGGCAGAGCGGGCTCGGCCTGATAGCCCTTTGCAGACTTGCCCTGGCCGCAAGCTCCGAGCAGTTAGGTATTGCAGCCAGAGCCGAGCTCTGGGTGCGAACGGGCCGCGCCTGGCAGGCCCGGTTTTCGAACGACGACGAAGCCAAGCGGACCTTTGAAGAGGCGCTGAAGCTTTTGCCAGACCAGCAGGAAGCGAAGCTGGAGCTGAACCGCTTGGGAGGAACGGATTGGGGCCCGAGTTCGGAGGGTCAGCGTGGGACACTCCTTTCGGAGAGTTCGCCGGCAACGCTCTGGATGAAAGCCGAGAAGGAAGCCGACGTCGTCGGGGCGGCGGCAGCACTTGAAGCCCTTGCCCGCTCGCAGACCCCGAAGGTGCGCTGTTTGCTCACGACGCTTGCGGCTGAAAAGCTGGCGGGAGGTTCCCACTTTGAGTGGGCAATGCGTCTCATCAAGGATGCCATCCTGGCCGACCCCGACTCCGCGCGAGCGGTGCGGGTGCACGCTGACCTCGGGTTGCGCGCCGACCGCGGGTACGCCGAGGCCATTGAGCGTGCAGTGAGCTTGGTGTTGCCTCGGGCCGGTTGGTGTGAAGCCTTGGCGGAGCGCTACCGAAAAGGCGATCCGGCGCTGGCCATGGCCTGGGCTGAACGCCGGCTCGTGCTCTGTCCAGGAAGCTTAGACGCAGCGCAGAGCTTGCTGGAGATTGCCGCGGAGGCCGGGCAAAAAAACAAGCTTGCCGAGGGGCTTTCTTGGTCGCTCTCACAGCCGCAGCCGCTCTTGGCATTGTCGCCCACGATTGCTGCGGCCCTTTCCGCGCTCTCCCTGCTCGATCCCGAGGCGTGCGTTTCGCTGTGTCGGCGGGCCCTCGGAGTATTGGGTCCCAAGGACCCACTGTTGCGCGAAGCGCTGCTTAGTATTTCGACGACGCTGCAGCGACCCGATCTGGGCGCGTTGGTGTATGAGCGCTGGTTTGCTGCGGTGGAAGAGCTGAATCCCGATCGCTACATGGAGCTGTCAGATTGGCATCAAGCTGCAGGCGAATGGCTTGGGTGGGCTACTGCGCTTGGACGAGCCCTCAGTCGTGGGGCCCCAGCCCGGACGGTCCTTGAGCGTCTTGAACGATTGGGGCAACCCGCCGAGCCGGACGCGCTCTTTGCCTTCTTGGAGATACGGGCTCTAGCCCTTGACGCCTTGAACACGGACGGTCGCGTGCGCGCTCTTGCTCATCGCACCTTCGCCGGTGCTTGCTGGGATCTGGCGAGTGACGTGGAGCAAGCCCTTGGCAGTCTTAGATTAGCGCTTGTCGCGTCGGGGGAGCGAGCGCCTGCTTGGCTCCTCCACGATCTGGCCGAACTTGCGGGAGACAGACAGCTTGAATACTTGGGAAAGTTCTTGGCGGATCCAGCGCTTGAAGGCTCGGCCGCGCCGCTGTACTCACTGGCGGCAAGTACGGCGTTAGGGAACGAGAACTCGAGCGAAGCTCTGACACTAGCCTTTCTCGCGCTTGAGCGGGATGCCTCGCTGACGGAGGCTCTCGCTGTTCTGGAGGGAGCCGCGAAAAAATTGGGGGATACGGCGACACTCGAGCGAGCGTATCGCTTGGTGAGTCAGGCGACGCTGGGGCGTTTTGGTGAACGCGCGCTTCACTATCGAGCCGCGCGCCAGTTTGAAGGCGCGACCGACCTATCGGCTGCTCTTGAGCACGCAATCTGCGCCTTTGAGGCGGTGCCAGGCGAGGGTGTTACCCTGGCATTGGCGCAAGAGCTCGCGGAACGCCAAGAGAAGTGGCTATGGCTGGTTGCCGCCATGCAGCGGGTTGCCGCAAAGTGTGATCGACCCGAAGCGCGGGGGGTGTGGCTGGTGCGTGCTGCCCAGATCGCGGATGCGTCCGTGAAGGGGTGTTGTGTGCGAATCCAGCTCTTGCTGGAGGCGCTTGCGATCCGTGCAGACGGGGAAACCTTCTCCAAGGTGCACGCTGCGCTCACCCAAGTTTCATTGATCGCGCCGGAGGAGCGAGCGCAATTTCGGCAGCCCTACTTAGAAATGCTGGATGCGGTGCTACCGAAGCTGGATGGCCCGCTCGGCGCTCGCTCTGCCATTCTTGCGGCGCGGATTGCCCTCGTGCACTTCGGCGACGCGGCCCTCGGACTGCGAGCGCTCGAGCGCGCCGTCGCGTCAGATGCTGACGTGGAGGAATTCGCAGATTTGTTCGACTACGCGCCGTTGCTCGGCAAATCGACCCACGCTGCGGACACATTGGTGCGCCGCGCACTGGAGCTGTCCAAGAGCCGGTTTGCCAGCGCAGGTGCACAGTTCTTGGAGCTTTCCGCGCACATCGCGAGTTCCCTTGGAGAGCCAAGCGAAGCAAGCTCATTGATGGTGGCCGCCGCGCGTTTGGCGCCCGACAATCAAGCCTTGGTTACCCGGGCGCGGGAGTTAGCCGCCCAGGGCAAAGAGCCGGGGCTTTTAGAGTCACTCCCGTTGCCCGCCGATCATCCCGACCGCGGGAAGCTGCTGCTCGCCCGGGCTAAGCTTGCAACAGAACGTGGCGATTTCCGAGACGCCAAACAGAGCATAGACGAAGCACTCGCGCTCGCACTTTTGCCCGAAGATAAGAGCTCTGCTCTGGTTACGCTGTTTCTGGTTCATTCCGAGGTTGGCGAGGAAGTTGAACTTTTCAAGCATTGGGACGCACGAGAGGCATTGGACTCAGGTGTAAGGCTGGCCTTGCTTGTGGCTTTGACGACCTGTGTTGCAGCTGTCGCTGGGCAAGAGTCGAAGGCCCTCGCGCTCGTCTTCGAAGGCAGAACGGAGTTTGAATCCCACCTTGAGTATTGCCGACATTGGCTTGAAATAGCCCGACGGGCGGAGGACGATTCTGCTACCAAAGCCGCGCTCCAAGCGTTGATTCGAGTCGCGGGCGTAGCCGAGCGTTTGGAGCATCAGCGCCAGCTGGCGCGTGTGCTCGAGAAGTTGCACGATGGTCCCGGGGCGGCCCTGCTCTGGGGGAGCGTTTACGAGGAAGACCCTCTCGATATGGATGCCTTGCGCGCGCTCGAACGCGAGGCGGAAGCGCACGGGGACTATCCCAAGTTGGTGGACCTGCTGGGCGAGCGTGCTGCGCTAACGACGGACGTCTCTGGTCTTCGCGACCTTCGGCTCCGGCGCGCGCGTTTGATGCTTCGGAAGCTTGAGCGCCCCGATGCCGCAGTCCGAGAGCTCATCGCTGCCTTGGACCAAGCGATACCCGATCCGCAAGCTGTCACGAGTCTGGTTCAGTTGATTCGAGAGCGGGATGAAGCTGCGCTCACGCCGGCCGTGTGGTTGCGGCTGGCACCCCTTGCGCCAGATTTCTTGTTGCGCCTTGAGTACGTGCAGAGGGCGTGTGACGGCTTTCTTTCGCGAGGGGATGTGAAGAGCGCGCGGCTCGCCCTGGAGGGTCTTGCCGCCTCCTGTTCAGAGGCAGAACTGCTCAGGCAGGGCGTCGAGCTTGAGCGGAAGATTGGCGAGCCGGTGGCGTTGGCGGGCACGTTGGTAAAGCTCTGCGGAGTGAGTGGAGAAGCCCACAAGGTTCGCGCGCTCTATCTTCTCGAAGCTGCGCGGTTGGTGGCGCGCGCGGAGGATCTAGCGCAAGCCTCGCGTTACGTTGAGCACGCTCAAGAGCTTGACCCCAACAATCCAGATGTGCACGTTTCTCTGGAGTGGTTAGCCTATCTCGCGCGGGGCCCCGGATCGGGTGAGCTCAGTCAGCAAACGGTTCGCGATCTTCGGAAGTGGGACGTTGGGATGTCGCCAAATCTGGCGCCACTTCGGTCATTTTTGTTGGCGGAGGCACTGGACGTGGTTGAGGGTGGAGGCGCGGGTATGCGTGAGCTGCAAGCTGTTGCGGCGGATCGTGGGGAGTCCGGCTTGGTGGCTCTCGGGCTGGCGGAACGCTTTGCCATTTTGGAAAACTACGAACGGGCTCTCGCTTCCTTTGATCGAGCGCTCGTGGGCGATCTCATGCTGGTGCGCACCGTCGGACAGGTGTTGATGCGAGCGGCGCAGGTGGCCCGCGGAGCCGGCAAGTTTCAGCGCGCAGCCCAGTACCTCGCGAGCGCTCGCCGTGAAGTGGACGTCGGCTCCATGGCGAGCGAGCTCGAAGCACGTGTCGAGCGTGAGCTTGCGACCGAAAATAGCCGGAGGCAATCGCGACCTCCCGAGATTGTTCGGCTCGGAACACTGGATTCCAGCTTCGCGCTGCCCGCTCCAAGCGCTCCTTCAGTTTCCGAGGGAGACACATTGCGGACTCCGCCGGAGGCTTCCCCGCTGCACGCCGCGGTGCAGCGTCCAGCCGAGCGCCATTCGGATCCGCCCCGGCCAACCAGCACGGTGGGGGGCTACGCCTTGCAAGCACCGAACGCAGTCGAGGAAACGATTGTGGTGCGACCCTCCGGTAGGCCCCGAAAGCCAGAGTCGCGCAGCGCTGAAATCCCAACACGCGGGCCCGGGGCGTATTCGCTCGGCGCCGCAGCAGAGGAGGTGATCGGTGTGCGGAGTATTAGTAGCCATCCGCCCCGCATCGTGCACGCTGAGCCGGAGGCTTCTAAAGAGCCAGCAACCCAGCGCGTCAGCTCAGTTCCCCCAAGTCCGCGTGGACATTCATCGGCGCGTTTTCGAGCGCTCCGACGTCTCGATCCCGCCAGCATTGAACCCCAGAGTCCCCACGAAGCAGAGCTCCTAGCAGAGCTCCAAGCAGGCAGTATCGCGGCCGGTAAGGAGCTGATTCTTGCTTTCGAGAAAGCACCCGAGCGGGCACAAGATTGCACGCTCCTCTGCCATTACTTAAGCCATTTGCTGCCAGGAGAGCCTTGGGCACTCATGAAGCTCCATGAATCTGCGCTCAAGGATCGCGATCACGTATTGGCGCGGGCGGTGCAACACGTTCTCGCGCTCACCGGCCGGGGACCTTTCACGGAGCCTCCTTTGCTCGACGAACAATCCGAACAGGCTGAAGCGGTTCAGTCTCTCCTATTCCGGGACGCGGGCTCATCAGCCACGGAAGCAATGGCTTTGGCTTGGGAAGGTGCCCAGCACGTTTTTCATCGGGATGCCAAGGTGTACGGCTTAGCGACCTATGAGCGCGTTCCGCTTGGCGCGGCTCTACCCGTGGGACGCGTCTTCACGAGCGTGGCTCGCGCCCTTGGGATGGTCAAAGTTCCACTTTACTATCGGGCCAATGCCGAGCCCTTTGACGCACGCGTCGCGCTGATCGCTCCGCCATCGATTCTCGCAGCGGGGCAAGCTAGCGAGGGTTCACGGGAGTTCCAGTTTCAACTCGGAGCGGCAATCACGGCAGCTCTGCCTCAGTACGCGTTGCTGTTCGGGTTACCGGAGTCCGAAGCCAGCGCGGTGCTGCTGGCCCTCGTTTTGGCCTTTGGCCCACCGCGAAAAGGTCACGGCAGCCTGGCAGCATCGGCACAGCTCGCGGAAGTCTTGTGGGAAGGAATACCTCGGCGGTCGCAACGGCGTCTGCAGGAGCTTTGCGCGGACGTTGAGGATTTTTCCTACGAACAGGCTGTGGCCACAGCGCGCTTGGGTCAGTATCGTGCCGGGCTTTTTGCGTGTGGAGACCTTGCAATTGCGATCCAGCAAATCTGCGCACTCGAAGGAATCACGTTCGGAGGATTCTCCAACCCGGGCGAGCTGGCTCGGCTGTGTGCCGTCAGCCCGTCTGTCGCCGATCTGGTGAGGCTCTCCTCAAGTCCGCCCTACGCTGAGATGCGCTGGCGCCGCATCGACGCGGGCGCCAATCGGCTGTCGATCGAGTAGCCATGCCGATCTCGCTGTTATCGCGCTTGGGTGCGACAGGATTGTCGTGCGAGACGCCCCAAATTTGCCAAAGATTCCGCATGAATTCGGGCTTGGCACGTCTCTCGCAGTCCCGCTGGGGGAGGCCTTTCGACCTCTCCCTCATCCCCTGCGTCATCCTATGCCTCAGCTCGTACGGTTGCCTCTTTTCAGGACCGCCTGAGTTCGAGCAGTCCACCAAGACCACGCCTGTGCTGAACTACAACGAAGCTGTGCCGTCGATAACAAGGATCCTTGACGCGCGTACGGGCGATTCAATTGCTTTCAAGGTGCCATTTCAGTCACAAGATTTCAGCTCGCAAGATGATCGCGAGCTAGTCGAAGGTGTGTTGTTGCTTGACTACAATCTCGTTGATCAGGATACGCGCGTAGGCGGACCAACGCTGATGGATCCGGATGTTTTCGCGCGGAAGCGAGAGATGGAGGTGCGCTGGTCCGTCGATGCCGGTTTGAAGGGCTGCCATCAGATTTCGCTCCTCGTGGGGCATCGCTCAAATTTCGACAGCCAAACTCATTTGCCAAAGTTGTCTTCAGTCAGCAGCGCGGATATGGCCAGTCGAGCGGGGATTGCGATCGCAGTTTGGTGGGTTAACGTGAATCCCAACGCCGATCAGCCCACCTTGCTTGAGTGCCCTCCGGTTGGAGCCGCGCCATGAAGTTTAGCCTGGTGGTGGGGTTCGTTTCGTTGCTGTTGTGCTGCGTCGTTGGTTGCTCAAGTGCTCCCGAGTTCGCAGCAGGTGGCGCCGTTCCCGTGAGTCAGAATGTTTGTTCAGAGGACGCGGAATGCGGATTGGGTGCCTGTGTGGCTGGCAGCTGCCGTTCGCTCGGAAACCAATTCACTCGGGCATTGTTCGAAGTTGCCTTCCCGTCGAACGCGACAGATAGCGCGAGCGCACGATTTTTTCTCCCAGATCAGGCGATCCCGGTCGAGTCTGGTAGGCTAGATCTCCAGACCTATGGTTTAGTGCGTGTTGCTGGCACGGTTCAGCCTCGGTTTTCCAGCGCGCAGGAGAAGCTCGGCTGCAAACACCAATTCATTGAACCGGTGTCGGGTGAAGTCGCTGCGATCGCCTCGGACGAAAGTGTACCCGTCAGAGTGACGCTGACTCCAGTCGAACGCTTTCTAGGCCTCAACACACAAACCTACTCCACGAAAACATCTGCGCTCAAGGCTGGTCAGCCAGGCTATGAATTCGCGCTCTTGGTTCCGCCAGGTGAATACGATGTCTATTTTCAGCCCGACAAACCGACGGTGGCTGATTGCTCCGTGCCCCCGGTTAACCTGCGGCGCGCATTCACTGCGGACACAATGCTCAGTCTGGCTCTTGCCTCTCCCGAGACCCTCGTGCTCACGGTTGCCTATTCCCCGCTCGGGTGCGACATCGGCCGCTGTGGCAGTCTAGAGGGTTGGGCAGTGGAGGTTGTCGAGAAGGAGAGCGCCCGCGTGATTTCGACCCGGGCCCTGCTCTCGGACACGAACAGCGTTGTAACCGGAGCGATCCGAGAATATTCGGTGGCTCTCAATGTGTCGCTGGGCAGCATGCTGTCGGTGTCGCCAGGCAGCGAGCTCGTGAGGCTTTCGCCGCCGGAGGGCAAGACGGCACCCGTGCTTTACGCAGAGCGGGAGGGGTTGGAGCTTTTTAGCAAAGGGCAGGGGGCAATCGAGATCCCGACGGCAATCGGGAGGTCGGTGACGGTCCAGGGCCTCGTGGCGGGCATTCGGTTGGGTGAATCTGGCGGTAGCGGAGTTTCGGCTTCCGTCACGTTCGTCGCCACGGAGCTTGTGGGCTTTTCAAATGGCCTGCTCGCGGCCTTCTCGCGCACCGTAGAGGCAGATCCGGAGGGGCGCTTCACGGCTGACCTCTTGCCAGGAACTTACAAAGTGCGTGCCGTGCCCAAGGCTGAGTCTGATTTCGCTGCGACCGAAGTCAGTTGGTCCGTGAGCGAGGCGCCGGCAGTGCAGACCGGCAAGAGCATTGAGATTAAACCCAAGGTAACGATTCAGGGTCTCGCACTGGATCTCCGCGGAAGACCGGCGCGAGGCATGCCAGTGCAAGTGGTTCCCTCTGCCGACATGCAGTCCGTCCCGGCGTTGCAGCGTTTGATTCTGCCCGAGGGGGTGGCGCCGCGTGGCGGCACTGCGACGCTCAACTCGTTGGGCGAATTCGTGCTACCAACGGACCCAGGGCAGTACGATATTTCGATCCGGGCACCTGACCAGAGCGGCTTTGCATGGCTAGTCAGACCAAGGCTCACGGTGCTTCAACCTGGTCTCGATCTGGAGCAGATGACCCTGCCGTTGCCAATCGTCTTCGAGGGCGGTGTCCGCGCTGGGAGCACCGAGTTTGTTCCCGGAGCTCTGATTCGAATGTATTTATATCTTGATGCCCAGGGGCGGTATGTCGATGTACCGGCTAAGGCCGCGTCGGTGGTGCAAGTGGCTGAATGCCGGGCGGATTCTCGTGGGAACTTCAACCTATACGTTCCAGCCAAGCTGAACTAGGTTGCCGCATTTCCGTTGCACGAGCTCGCTTGCAGCGTGAAGCCGAGAACTGGGCTAGCGACCGAGCGCGGCTAGACGTATGTTGTGGGTCGTGGAGAGCCCGAACGCGTTGAAGCTCCTTCAGGCGGAAAAAAAACCGACCGAAGCGGATCTTGCTGGCGCTCTGCACGAGGTCAGTAATGCACTCACGGTGGTTTTGGGTTGGCTTGATGTCGCGCGCTCCAAGGCGCTCGCAGGTGGCCCCTTGGATACGATTTTCGAAGCGCTCGATGTCGCCCAGACGCACGCCCGGTTAGGTCATCGTGCAGCACGACAGGCACTGGGCGCGGACGCCAGCAATGCGGGTTCGAGCCAACGTACTGCGCGGACACTGGCTCACACCGCTGTGCAGGGTGTCTCCCCTCACGCTCAAGCCCGCGATATTGAGATGGTGATTGAGGAGCAACGAGGCTGCACCGGGCTAATCCGAGATGTTGCTCCTGTGATTCAAATCCTCACCAATCTTCTGCTGAACGCAATCGAACTGTCGCCGGTCGGCTCGCGGGTCGTGCTCTCGGTGCGGGGCACTGGGTCGGAGGCGGCTTTCACTGTCTCCGACAATGGCCCCGGGATCGCCGCGGAGCGAGCCCCGAATCTCTTTCTAGGTGGAGATTCGACACGCCCTGGCGGCGCGGGTATCGGCCTACGCCATTCCCTAGGCGTTGCGCGAGCCCACGACGGGGAGCTCTTGCTGCTCGAAAGTGAACCCCACGCGAAGTTTCAGCTGACTTGGCCGCTCGGAGCGGGCTCGGCACCACGCCGGCAACCGCCAGCGGCTCAATCGCTGGTCGGCGTGCGAATCCTGGTGGTCGAGGATGACGTCGCGGTCCGCACATTGATCGAGCTGGCACTGGAGGCGCGCGGCGCCGAGCCCGTCATGGCAAGCTCGCTCACCGAGTTTCTTCAGGCAGTCCAAAGCGGTCAGCGTTTTGATGCGGCATTGATGGATCTCTCGCCTATCCAGAGCGACCTCGCAGGAGCGGTCGCAGCGCTTCGAAACACTAGTCCGGAGGCGCGCATCGTCGTCATCAGTGGCGTTCTCGGTGGGCTTCCAGACGAAGTTTACACCCAGATTTCAGCCTGGGTCCGTAAGCCCTTCGAAATGGGCGAGGTGATCGAGACGCTCGGCTACATCCTCGCCAATCCGAACGCATCCGTCCCCTCCGCTCTCCCCTGAGCTCAACGTAAATTCGGCCAGAAGAGGGCTTGCGGATGGCCCAGGCTCTGGGGTAGACCCCACCCCCTGTTCGGCCTGGGTCCAGAGGGGCCCAATCCAAAATGCGAAGGTGGCGGAACTGGCAGACGCACTAGCTTGAGGTGCTAGCGGGGTTATTCCCATGGAGGTTCAAGTCCTCTCCTTCGCACAACGACGGAAATCCGAGACACCAACCCCCAGCTGGGGGGTTGGCTCCGGATCCGTGGGCATGCGTCAGGGCGCCTGGGCGAGCAGCGTTCTCTGCCTCACTCAAATGGTTGGCATCACGTTGCCGCCGGAGACTGAGATGTATTGGCCGGAGATGAAATTCGCGAGATCCGAGGCAAGAAACGCCACCAGGTTGGCCACGTCGCGGTCATAGCCCCTCCGCTTCAGAGGCACGTTGGCTTGATAATTCCGCTGGGACTCAGTGTCGTCGTTTGGAACATTCTCGCTGATCATCCAGCCGGGAGCGACTTGATTGACTGTGATTTGGTGTTCACCGATCTCTTTCGCGAGGACGCGCAGCACGCCGTCCATCCCGCGTTTCCCTGAAACGTAAGCGCTTTGGTTCGGCGCGTTTTGCATGGCGCACTCGGTGTTGATCGCGATCACTCGGCCCCAGCGTTTCTCCACCATCGCCGGTACGAAGGCTTGCGCCATCAGCACGTTGTGGAGCACACACGAACGAAACTGGCTTTCAAAGTCAGCAGCGTTTTGGGCGAGAACTGGCTGCCATTGGTACTGGCTCACTGCGTTGTTGACCAGAATGTCAGGCGCGCCAAGCTCTGACTCGATGCTTGCTTGCATCTTTCGAATCGCGAGAGCGTCGGTCACGTCAGCCTGCACGGCCAGGGCCTGCACGCCTTTGGCTGTCAGCTCGGCAACCAGCTCAGCGGCCTTTTCTGCATTTTGGCGATAGTTGACCACCACGTTCGCGCCGCAGTCACCCAGGATCCTGCAGATGACCCGACCCAGCTGGCCTGAGCCCCCTGTTACCAGGGCCAAATGGCCTTTGAGGTCAATCTCCATGCTCAGGATCTATCACAGAAACCGGGAACTAATGAAGCGGCTGCAGGTTGCATTTGAGGGACGGACGAAAGGGGGCAGCCGCCTGACGCCGCATCAACGTCGCGTCCCATCCCATCAGCTTGGTGCGGAGAGGGCTGCGCGCAAAATCAAGTAGTAAGCATGCTTACTACCTTGGGTCGGCGCGGAGGGGGTGTCCGCTACCCTGTGTGTCCGCAGGTATGCGTCGGAGACGATGTGATTGGACGGCACGAGCAAAGATCTTGATGTTGCTGCCATCAAAGTTGCCGGAAACCTGAACGCTGAGGGGTGCTGCGGAGGGAACGGGCGCCGGTCTAGCTCATTCCGCCGCCGGGGAGATCCGTCGCCGGGGAGATCCGTCGCCGGAGAGAGGGTGCTTAGCGGACGGTGAAGAGCTCTTCTGGTTTTCCTGGTGGCGTCACCCATAGCTGAAGATTGATTTGGTAGCGGGGCCCCTGGAAATATTCGAGCACCATCAGATGATCCCCAGCGGGCAACTGAACCTTGCCGTGCGCCGATTGCGGCGGGTGCTGGCCATCGTTGTCGACCACGAGCTGGCCGTCGATCACAAGCCGAGCGCCATCATCGCTCGAGATGTGGAAATCGTACTCACCGGCCTCGGCCGTTCGGAACGTGCCCGCGTAGCGGATCGCGAACCACTCGAAGCGCTGTTCGATCCCTGGAAACCCCTGGTCCCAAGAACGGGGCGCAATGTTCCATTCGCAAGCGTACAGAACGCTTTTTGGGGTCAGGGAATCATAGTTCTTTGGAAGCTTCTTGGTTTTCGGGGCGAGCTCGAAAACTTGGCCTTCGAAGCAGCCGAGCACAGGTTTCTCGTAGCCAAACACGTTCGGCGGCGGCTCAACGGGCGGAGGTTGGGGCGTTTCAAGCTCAACGGGCGTGGGCCCTACTGGGGCTGGCGGTGGCTCGACAGGTCTGGGTGTTTCGACAGGTTTGGGTGTTTCGACAGGCTTCACTGGCGTCACCGGTTTTTGCGCTGGTGGCTTGGCGGGAGTTCCTGGGACTGTTCCGTATTGAACGGGCTCGCGCGTTGGCGTTGGCTTTTTTACTTCGGGCGTTGCAGCAGACGGGATCGGAGCTGGATCGGCAGGTGGGGTAATTGCTGCGACTGGCGCTGGCGGCGGCACTGGAACTCGTGGCGGCTCACAGCCTTGAGCTTTAGCACCCTCTGATTTCAGCGATCCCTGCGCTTCACCGTGCGTGGCAAGCTTCCCGTTGGGAAGAAGCTTGAGGCTGCCTGAGGCTTTGCCCAAGCCGACGAACTTAAACGGCGCTGCCGCTCGACACAACTTTCCGCTCCGGCCTTGCCAATCCCATTTAACGGACACCTTGGCAGACTTGCGGAAGCTCACCGATGCGGAGTGCTTGCTGCCTCCGGGACTGCGCGGCTCCGGCTCCGGCTCCGGCTCCGGCTCCGGCTCTAGCGCGGGCTCGCTTGCCGAGCTCCCGAGGGAGCTTCCGCTCTTCGTGGAGGCTGCGGCGTGCATTTGAACATTGCAGGCCGCGCTGGCCAACAGCGCTAGGGCTGTCGCTGGCAGGAGCAGTTGCATCTTGCGGGGATTGGCGTGGGTGAGCGGGCTCAGTGTGGTGCGCATGGTTGTCATTCAATCCGTAGCAAGCCGCGCTTCTTTCCGCTGGCGGGGTCGATCGTGTTCTGTGCTTCGTAGAGGCGTTCAGTTTTCACGAGCCAGGGCTTGTAGGAAGCGTTCACGTCGAGGACAAACACCAAATCCTCTGCTGCGAGATAACCGGCGATCGGCGAGTGATGGCCGCTGCCCTGTCCGAACAGTGGGCCGCGGTGGAAATTGATCAGGTAACGCACGCTGGGATCATTGGTGCGCACCATCTGCTGCCGAAACTCAGCGAGGCTGAGATCGCGGAGCATTGTGACGTGCTTCTTGAGCTTCTTGCCAGCTAATTCGGAAAGTTGATCTAGTGTGATCCCGCCAGGTAGGGCACCGAGGACGGTCGAAATGCCCGAATCGTTGAGGATGGTAGCTTGTGTTGCTGGCATTCCAATAGACCGAGACAGGTTCACGACGCTGGTGGGTCCACAGAAGCTGCCATTATGCTGAAAATCAAGGCCCGTCCGATAGGTCTTAGCCACGGGCAGTTGCCAGGCCGCGTTGAGAAAGCGTGGTTCCTGGAACACGCCTGTGGTCCGGATTGAAGCTACCTTCGAATAGTCGACGGCGTCGCCCCAAAGCAGCCCGGGCAACACCGCGACTGAGCCGCCCAAAAGCAGCAGCGCAGCCGCGAGAGCGATCAGTATTTTCTTGTTCATTCCGTTCTTCCCATTCTTCTCAGTCATTACAGGGCACCTTCCCAGGGCATACCTTCATCACGACAATCGGAGACACCTTGCCAGCCCGAGGCACCCCTCATGACCATCTGCACTCGACCCACGGGAAACATTGGCTTATCGGTTTTGGAGGTGAAATCAGCAATGCTGCTTGGGTCAAAGCGAGGCTCTACCTGAAGCACATCCGGTGACCATTGATGGTGGAGGCGGGGTGAGCGCATGGCAGCTTCCCCGCTCATTTTGCCTTCAACCACATCACGGATCACCCAGGCTACGGCGCTCGGGATACTGCTGCCGCCTGGCGAACCGAGCACCATCTGCAGCTGAGTGCCATCCAGCACGAACGTGGGACTCATGCTGGAGAGTGGCCGTTTTCCGGGAGCAGGCGCGTTGCGCTCATTGCCGATGAGACCAAACGAATTGGGTCCTCCGACGAAGAAATCATCCATTTCATTGTTGAGGAGCACGCCGGTGCCTGGCACTACAAGTCCCGAGCCAAAAGGCACGTTGATCGTTCGCGTGAGCGCAATCGCCAAACCATTCTTGTCGATCACTGACAAGTGCGTGGTGTGGGTGCCCTCCTTCAGCGTGGCATTCTTGGGTAGCTCAAGCTGACCAGAAGTGGGGATTCGCTGGGCTTGCGCCTCGGCATACGCGTCAGACGTGAGGCGTTCGACAGGCACCGCGACGAATCCCGGATCTCCAAGGAGCGTGGCTCGGTCATAAAAAACCAGGCGTGAGGCCTCCGTCCACAAACGCAGGCGATTCGCTTGGGGTAAGCGTTTGCGCAAGTGTTCGTAGGTTTGCAAGAGCCCAATCACGAGAATTCCGCCAGACGAAGGTGGCCCCATGCTCACGATGCGCTTGCCGAGAAAGTGACCTTCCACCACTGGGCGTTCGACTGGCTCCGCCGCTTTGAGATCCGCCAATGAGATGCGGCTGCCCTTCTGCGACAGAAAATCGACCAGCTTTTTCCCAACCAGCGTGTCCCAGTCAACGGGAGAATGGTCTCGGGTTAACGCTTCTAGAGTGTCCGCCAGCTCGGGTTGGCGGAGTGTCCAGCCTGGAAACGGACACATGCCCAATATGCCTAGAAAAGTGCGTTTGGCGTCGGGATTGGCGCGAAGTTGCGAGTTTCGAACCCAACACCGCGCCGTGTAATCCTTCCCCACCACCACGCCACCACGAGCCGCCAAAATTGCAGGTCGGGCGAGTCGACTCATCGGTCGACTACCAAAGCGTCGATGCAACTCGCGCAGCCCATTCCATTCTCCAGGCACCGCCACAGAGAGCGCGCCGTTGCGAAGTGCCTGGGGGTCCTTCTGCACGGCCTGTGTGAGCTCAGCGGGCTTCAAGCCAAGCGGCGCGCGTTCGCGAAAATCGAGTGATACGTTGACACCCGTGCTCGGCTCGTGCACCAACGCAAATCCCCCTCCACCCAGCCCCGAATTCCCAGGCTCCGCGACTCCGAGCATCAACGCCGCAGCGATTGCCGCATCGACCGCGTTGCCGCCCTCATTGAGCACGTCAGCAGCCGCTTGCGTGGCGAGCGGTTGACTTGTGGAGACAGCGGAGTTGGTGCTCTTGCCGTTCTTCTTCCCCACCGCGCGTGGCGCCTCGGCACAACTGTTCCGCCAAGGCAGTGTCTTCACATACCAAGCGGCTGCGGCTGCCAGGACCAGCAGCGCTCCGATCCCTATTGCTACCCTCAGCAGCCATCGGCGCATGGCCGTGACCCTATCATGGGACCGCCAGGCGACCGACTCGCACCTCTTCACGTTCTCAGAGCAAAAACACTGTGAGGGCGTAAACTGGGCCAAATATAGCTAGAAATTCGGGGTAAATTCCAGAGCTTCGAAACCCGAGGAGCTGGTATCCTCGCGTACCATGCTGGTCCCCACATTGAATGGAGCCGCCCGGGTTATGGGCTACGCTTCGGCCTTCTGCTTGAGTCTGGCCGTGGCTGTGAGCGCCTGCAGCACCCCAATACGAGGCGGCGCACAGCCGAATAGCGCAGGGACGGACCCGGCATCAGGAACAGGCGGCACGCCTCCTTCGTCCACCACGGGAACAGCGCCGACGACAACCACGACACCCACGGGAACCACGCCGTTCCCTGGCGCGTGCAGCACGCCGAACGCGGGCAGCACGCCCATGCGACGTTTGAACGCGCTCCAGTATGCGAACACGGTGAAGGATGTGCTCGGCGTCTCAGTGGCACTTTCTGCGGTGTTAGCTGAAGACGAAAAAGTGGGGCCCTTCAATAGCAATTTACTGTCACCGGTCGGCGAGTTGCACGTTGACCGCTACATGAGCGCCGCTGAGCTGGTTGCTGCCAATGCTATTGGGCAGTTGAGCACGGTTTTGCCTTGCGATCCCGCTGCGACGGGCGAAGCCGCTTGCGCGGAGACATTCTTGACGCAAACGGGTGCGCGCTTGTTCCGGCGCCCACTGGAGGATCAAGAACGAGTAGCCTACTTGGGCCTCTACGGTTCGTCGCGCACGGCCGGGCGCAGCTTCAGCGATGGAATTTCGCTCCTGGTGCGCGTTTTATTGCAATCCCCCGCGTTTTTGTATCAAGTAGAAACGGCCCCGGCAGGCGCCCCCACGCTCCTCAGCGGCAATGAAGTCGCAACTCGACTGGCGTCGTTCTTGTGGAGCAGCGCGCCAGATGTGGCACTAGAGAGCGCAGCCATGGGTGGACAGTTAACAACGGTGGATGGCCTCCTCACTCAAGCCCGCCGGTTGCTCAGTGATCCCCACGGCGCCTCAACGCTGGCGAGCTTCCACTCCCAATGGCTAAAAATTGATCGGCTGCCGGCTCTCCAGAAAGACTCGGCACTCACGCCCAGGTTCGACGCGGCATTGGGCCAGGCCATGCTCAGCGAGACCGAGCATTTTGCTGACTGGGTGATCCGGAGTGGGGATGGCTCGATGAAGAGCTTGTTCACCCAATCCAGTTCGTTTTTGGACGGAGCTTTGTTTGATGTCTACGGGCTGCCCAAGCCAGCCAAGGTCGATCAGTTGATACCTGTGGCGCTCAAGCCGAGCGAGCGTTCAGGCCTGCTCACGCAAGCGAGCTTTCTGACGGCTCACTCTCATTTTGGCAATACTTCCCCCGTGCTACGGGGTGTCGTCGTGTTGGATAGTGTCTTGTGCAAGGCGCCCCCGCCTCCACCACCCAATGTGATGACTATACCGCCAGCTCCCATTCCCGGTGAAACGACACGCGAACGCTTCGACCGCCACCGCAGCGATCCCACCTGTGCGTCGTGTCATTCCTTGATGGACCCGATTGGCTACGGCTTTGCTCACTACGACGCTCTGGGGCGCTACATCACGGACGAAGGAGGTAAGCCTATCGATGCCTCCGGGGAAATCAAAGGCACGCAGGATATCGACGGTCCTTTCAACGGCGCGATCGAGTTGAGCCAACGCCTGTCCGGGAGCAATCAGGTGCAGGATTGTATGGTTAGCCAGTGGTTCTCGTTCGCGCTCGGGCGCAACCTCGACAAGACGCGCGATGCCTGTTCGCTTCAAGGAGTAAAAACGGCGTTTGCTGCGAGCGACTACAACCTGCGGGAATTGCTGTTTGCCATTGTGAAGTCCGATGCCTTTCGCTACCGGGCGTCGTTGGAAGGAGGTGCACCATGAGTGCACAACGTCGAAGTCCAGCCGTTTATGTCGCGCGTAGGAAGCTCTTGGCCGGTCTCGCCGGCAGCGCGATATTGGCCCCGTTTGTGCCCATTTTGCAGGCTGAAACCCTACCTGGGGCACCGAAGCGCCTCATCCTCATGTTTCACCCGCACGGCGTGATTCGCGACACCTGGCTGCCAACCGGCACTGTCACGAACTTCACGTTGAGCAAGACCTTGGAGCCGCTCAACGCATTCAAGGATAAGTTGCTCATCCTGGATGGCTTGCGGCTATCTGCCGAGACTACCGCAGGCAGCGATCCCGCGTTGGTGGGCGAGCCGAGCGGTGGTCCCCACACACGCAACACGTCGCACCTTTGGTCGGGTGCTGCCCTTGATCCGAATAGCAGCCTCTTCTCGCGCGACGCCACCAAGTTTGGCTGGGGGCTCGGTACTTCCATCGATCAGACAATCGCTGAGCAAATTGGCACCACAGCTTTCCGTTCTCTGGAAGTGGGGGTGCGTCCTGGTGGCGGCAATGCTCCCCACAATCGGATGATTTATCGTGCGCCCGGGCAGCCGTTGTCGCCGGAGGGCAGTCCCAAAGCACTGTTCGATCGGCTCTTCACGGGAGGCATGGGCGGGAGCGCGCTTGGGGAGCAGCTGCGCCAGGATCGGAAGAGCATTTTGGACCTAGTTTCGGCTGATTTGCAGCGTTTGGAGCCACGTGTCGCTCGCGAAGACACCGCGAAGGTCAAGGCTCATTTGGAGGCGATCCGCGCTATCGAAACCCGTCTTAGCGCTTCGGCTGCGCTGTGTGCGACACCAACGGCTCCTGCTGATTTCGATGCGGCCGCGAACGACAATATGCCGATGGTGGCTGATCTTCAGATCAAGCTGTTGGCCAGCGCCATCGGTTGCGGGCTCACCAACGTGGGCAGTCTCCAGTTTGATCGCAACGAAAATAGCGGAACACGCTTCAACTGGTTGTTCACCGATGATCGCGCTCACCACGAGCTTAGTCATCTGAGCGATGCAGACGCGCTCTCGAAGCTCACCCAGATC
>Ga0209490_10000367_pt1 | contig 45679 bp, 31 predicted proteins | sample MAT06_FD_187209 | JGI IMG/M metagenome (GOLD analysis project Ga0209490, IMG submission 187209) | Freshwater microbial communities from Lake Fryxell liftoff mats and glacier meltwater in Antarctica - MAT-06 (SPAdes) (version 2) | ecosystem: Environmental > Aquatic > Freshwater > Ice > Liftoff...
TTAATATAGCAGTCGCCTTTTAACTATTAAGAATTAAGAAAGATTCACGGCGGTTAAAACCGCCAGTGCCGCTTACATCTCATGGCTAAAGCCGATGAGTTTTCCGCTTGCCGAACTTTTTTTATAAAAGTCTTTTTGTACTCATACCAATAACTTGCAAATGCTTCATTTCTTTTTTGAACAAAAGCCTGTAAAATAGTAGCCCTGTCTGGGTTTTTGGCGGGGTGGTCACGCCCCCAGGGTGAGTTTTGGAAGCCTACCAATAGGGATATTAAGATTTTCAGTTGACAGTTGACAGTTGACAGTTGACAGTTGACAGTTGACCTGGGATAGCGACCTCTACCTGGAAGGAAGAGGATTGGAGTAATGAATAGTCTTCTTTTAATTTCTCCCGATCAGGGAGAGGCTTTAAACCAATTCTTTCTGGTAAAGTCTTAAGAATACGGAGTCTGCCATACCGGGGAGTGTCAATCATTCCATCCCAATATCTCTGCCACTTTTCCCGGCAGGGTAGTGACTTCAAATGGTTTGGGAATTACCCCAGCAACACCCATTTTGGCAAATTCAGCCATATCGGTTGACAAAACTCTTGCTGTCAGAAGAATCACTGGAATCGATCGAGTAATCGGATCGGATTGGAGGCGATCGTACACAGCAAACCCATCCATTCCCGGCATTGATATATCCAGCAAAATAGCGTTAGGTCGTTCTGTTTGTAGGATTTGTAAACATTCTTGTCCTGATGCCGCCACCAGGGTGTTCCATCCCGCGAGGTCTTCCAGGCACAACTGTATCAGTTCGCGGAGGTGTTCTTGGTCATCAACGATGAGAATTTGTTTCCCTATCATCTTGTTTTCGGGCAGGAGACTGCCATCATAATTAGCTACTTGCAAAGCGTTCATTTTTTTTGTTGATTAGAAATCAATTTTTCGGTTGCCAATTGGGTCTGAAATACACATCTTTAAGCAATCGCTCAAATTTGCAGTTGAGACTTGAATCCGAACTTGCGATGGCTGAACTCTCAACTCTTTGGCAAGCTGAATTGTTAAACCATCCGGGTGTATTTCAGTCCCATAGGTTTCAGGATGTACGCGGTGGGGCAACGGGATGAGACTTTGAAATCTACTAGGAAGGAAATAACCTTCAACTCCCGCAGCTTCGGTAGGTTGACCTTGAATTAAAACGGTTTCTGGAGTGATTGGGAGATTCAATTTGACAAGATGAATGTCAGAAATGTGAACTTTAAGGATAAGTGTCACATCCTTTTCTTGAATTTTAATACCTGCGATCGGTGTTTCCTCTGTATGAGCAATCCAAAGTGTGGATTGCTGACAACCAGTGGGCAAACCGGAAAATGAACCTGCGAGATCCTGATTTATATCATTCAAAGCCTGAAAAGCATTCAATGAGTCTCCTCCTAATGCAAAGAACTGTTAGCTGCATAACAGGAGACTAAATAGCAACGGTAAGGAATTGGTAAAGATTCCGTTATTGTTACAAAAATTGACAAAAATGGTGAAAGTTATTCTCTACTTTGGCTGGAGAAATCCTGCCTCAGCAAATTGGCTCGTAGATTAAAGAATCCCCGTGCGTTTACGCCGGGGAGTGTCAATCATCCCATCCCAAAATCTCTGCTACTTCTTCCGTCAGGGTGATGGGTTCGATCGGCTTGGCAATTACCCCAGCTACGGCCATCAGGGCAAATTTAGCCCGATCGCTCGGCAACACTTTCGCTGTCAGCAAAATCACTGGAATCGATCGGGTAATCGGATCAGATTGGAGGCGATCGTACACAGCAAACCCATCCATTCCCGGCATAGATACATCCAGCAAAATAGCGTTGGGTTGTGCTATTTGCAGTATTTGTAAACATTCCTCTCCCGATCGAGCCCCCACTGTTTTCCATCCGCCTAAATCTTCTAAGCAAGCCTGCACAAGTTCCCGAAGGTGTTCTTCATCGTCAACAACTAGAATTTGTCTGTCTGTCATGGCATTTTGGATTGGAGATTTTGGATTTTGGATTGATGCTAAAGATTAATCTAAGCGTTATTCAATGGTGGCTAAGGGTAGGGTGAAGCAAAATGTGCTGCCTTCACCTAAGATACTTTCCGCCCAGATTTTGCCGCCATGCCGCTCAACTATACTGCGACAGATTGCTAAACCTAAACCGGTGCCTCCTTTTTCACGGGAGTCGGAGGCATCGACTTGTTGAAATCGCCCAAAAATCAGTTCTAGTTTATCTGCTGGAATGCCTCGTCCGCGATCGCTAACTTGGAACAGCACAAAGTCTGTCTGGTTTTGGGCACTCAGATGAATTGTGGAATCGGCAGGTGAGAATTTAATCGCATTACTGAGCAAATTTGTTAAGGTTTGGACGATCGCATCTCCTGTTGCCCAGACTTCTGCATCTGTGGGGTTAACGATTAATGAGATTTGCTGTTGAGTAGCGATCGCCTGCAAGCTATCTACTGCTTGCTGCATCAAATCGGCAGCTTTGCAAACGGTTTTCTCGACAATTGCCCGCCCGGAGTCTAGGCGCTCCAAATCTAAAATATCATTAACCAGGTTCACTAATCGATTGGTATCGAGGTAGGCAATTTCAATCATGCGTCTCGATTTTTCGGGTTTTTTATCATAAACCCCACTTTTTATTAGTCCCAATGACATTTGAATTCCTGCCAAAGGAGTCCGAAGTTCATGGCTGACAATGCCAATGAACTCATCTTTAATGTGTTCTAGCTTTTGTCGATCGGTAATATCTTCCCCAATGCTGATAGTTCCAATGATGTTTCCCTCTGAATCTTGCAGCATGGTATTGTTCCACGCAATGAACCGTTCCTCACCCGATTTGGTTAAGATCAAATTTTGATAATAGGGATGATAGTTATGGGCTAAAACTTCCGAAAAAACAACTTGAATCGATTGTTTATCAGAATGGCTTAAGAAGTTTTCAAACCAATTTTCTCCGAGAATTTCTGGGTGAGTATATCCTGTGAGTTTTAAGAAAAAAGGATTAACATAATTAACATTTCCCGATTGATCGAGTCCGACAACAATCAACTGCACGTTATCCAAGAGCGATCGCCAGCGTCGTTCGGCTTCTCGGATCGTGGCTTCGGCTTGCTGACGTTCTTGCAGTTCTAGCTGAAGTTGTCGGTAGAGTTTGGATTGCTGGATGGCGATCGACAATTGGCTGGCAATCTGTTCAAGTAATTCTATTTCCCACGATTGCCATTGACGAGGTGCCGTATTTTGGTAGATAGCTAACAAACCCCAGAGATTTTCTCTCAAAAATATCGGGAAAAATGCATAACTTTTTGCTTGTAATTGTTCCACTAGCTCGATATGACAGGGTTGAAGTTCAGCGCAGTAAATATTATTAACCACAAAACTTTTATTATTTCGGAATCGACCGCCGTGAGTTTCTTGCAGATAGGTATCTGCACAATTTTTTTGAAGATCGCTTCCTATCAGTTTTCTCCAACCCTCACCAACTGACTCCACGACAAAATCACCACTCCAATCAGGATTAAATCGGTAAATGGCAGTGCGATCGGTTTGTAATGTCTGCCTGATTTCAGTAACAGCAGTATTTAGAACGGCATTCAGATCCAAAGATTGGTGAATTCCTTGAGTAATCGTCCAGAGCAAATTTTCCTTTCTAGATTTCTGTAGTAAGGCTGCTTCCGCCTCTTGTCGAACTTCTTCGAGGTGCTTCGCTACTGTGATATCTTGATGAACGGCCACCAGAACATCGCCATACTCGGAATGATTGAATACACAGCAAGTGGCACTACACCAAAATGGAGTCCCATCTTTCTTGACATTATGAACTTCATAGCTAAATTCACCCCTTTGTAAAACGGCAGACCGAATGGCTTGATTTACATCTTCAGGACTGACCGATTCGGTGGCATAGTTGAGAATCGAAACGTGCTGACCGTTGAGTTCGCCAAAGTCATAGCCAAACATCTGCTCAAATTTAGGATTGGCATAGACAATTACTCCATTCTCGATTCTTACTAAACAAATGCCTTCCGCCATGTTGCGGGTAATAACAGCCTGAAGCTCAAGCATTTGTTCGGCTTGTTTAAGTTTAGTCAGATCGCGCAGAATGACGATTATCCCTACAATCTTTTCGCCTATATCACGTAAAGGCGTATAGGTAACGCTCAAAAATTGCCTGACTAAATTGGGAGAGTCAAACCAGTTTTCATACTGAATTTTTTCGCCCCCCCAACATCTGTCTAACCTAGGTTTAATCGAGTTATCGAATACGTCTGCATCCAGGACATTTCTAACAGAATTTCCGATAACTTCGCTTTCAGATTTGTTGCACCAAGTCAAATAAGCTTGATTGGCTATTTGATAAATATAGTTGCTATTCATCAGTATAATCGGATCTGTTGTATTGAATACGATGCGTTCATATTGGCTAAATGCTTCTTCAGTACGTTTGCGATCGGTGATATCAAATACGCTAGAACGGCTCATCATGAAGTTACCTGCTTCATCATAAATTGCTGTAGCATTTAAGTTTATCCAAATGATTTTTCCGTTTTTATTCAACATCTGACACTCTAAATTTTCTAGCCCTCCTTGTTTTTTAAATAAGGGAAAGTTTTGATCAAAACTATTTTTACTTTCAAATGTCATTAAATCCCTATAATTCTTTTTATGCACAATTTCATCGCGGGTATAGCCTAACCACTTCAGTTCCGTATCATTAATCATAATTATGGTTCCTGCTGCATCTAGGGAATGATAGCCACAGGGAGCGCTATTATAGAGGTCTTCAACTTGATTGATATATTGTTGCAAGCTATGGTTGACTTCAGTGAGTTCTGCAGTCCGTTCTATGACTCGTTGTTCGAGTTCAGTATTGAGTTGTTGTAGGGCAATTTCTGCTTGTTGCCACTCCCTCAGTTCCGTTTGTAGTAGATCAAATAAATCAGCTTGCTGAATGGCAATTCCAACTTGAGTTGCTAGCTGTCGCATGAGATCAATTTCTGAGGATTGCCATTCGTAAGGTCCTGCACAGTGATGGGCAATCAATAATCCCCAAAGTTCTTCTCCCTCAAGGATAGGAATAACCAGGTTAGCTCTAACTTGAAAATTTGCCAGGAAGTCCCGGTGAAAAGTATCAATTCTGGCAGTATAAATATCTGATTTAGAGGCTAATAAGCCTTGTTTGAAGGGTTCGATATAGCTTTCACCCAAGCAAGGATCATGTATCTGAGTGGATAAGATTGCTGTCCATTCTGAACCAACGGACTCTACCACCACCTTTCCGCTCCAGTCTGGAGCAAATTGGAAGATAATTACGCGATCGCACTGCAGAATGTTTCTGAGGTCAGTTACCGTAGTGTTGAGAATATCTTCTAGTTTGAGGGATGCGGAGAGAGAAAGTGCTGTTTTAGCCAGGATTGGCTGTGGCTGTTGTTGCCATTTCCCATAATCTTGATCAGTATGTTCTATCATTAATCTACTTAATTAATTACATTTTTTAAATTGAGTCAGAAACCGGGTTTTTAGCCCTCGTGCGTAAGTTCTATTTAAGTATTCCCAGGCTTAATTAAAGGACGAGTGCGCTTAATTCGGCTGAGTACCCGCGTGACTAATTCAGGCCCTAGTACCGGCTTGGTAATAAAATCATCGGCTCCCGCTGCAAAGGCTTGTTGCAGAGATTCTGGAGCGGTATGGGCTGTCACCACTAAAATCGGTAAATTTTCCCATTGGATATCCTGTCGGACGACCTGACACAATTCTAAGCCGCTGACGATCGGCATTTCTAGATCCAGCACTACTAAATCGGGTTTAGTGTTAATTAACACCTCCCAAAATTGCTGTGGTTCTTTGAGATTTGTCACCTCAAGTCCCCAGGGAGTCAGTAACGCTGATAATTTAATCAGCATCACAGGGTCATCATCTACGATTAAGACTTTGGCTTCTGAAGTTTTGGGACTGGGTAGAACACGGGCGATCGCTCGAAAAATTTGCTCGGTGGTTGCAGGTTTGTGGAGAAATTGCTTAGCACCTAAGCGCGATACTGCCAAGCGATCGGCAAGACTATCTCGTCCGGTAAAGACAATTATAGGCAGGTTAGGCGATCGCTCTGTCAGTTCTCGCAGTAGCGTCAATCCATCTTCCTCTGTCTCTGCAAAGCTTAAATCTAGTAACATCACATCGGGCATTGACAAAGCAAGATGCGATCGGGCATCAGTAATATTCGGCGCAATTTTCATCCGAAATCCCCAAGCTTCCGATTCTACTTTCAATCGCTCCGTTAATGCAGCATCATCATCAACTACCAAAACCCGATAGTTGAAAATTGAAATAGTAGAAACTGGTACAGCCGTTGATGTAATCGGTGTTTTGGCTAATTCCTGCTGTAAATCTGTCACCAATTCCGAGAAGCGGGTAATTTCCGCAGCAGTGAAAGAGCGATCGTTTATTAGTAAATGCTCTGCAGAGCGTGCCAATTTCGAGCCTTCGGGATAACAAAAAGATCCCAGAGTGCCGGCTAATTTATGAGCTTCATGTTTTGCCGCTTGCTGTAATTCTGTTTCTAAATTTCCTGCTAATAGAGCAGTTTTTGCCAGATCCAATACAGAAATTTGTTGGTTGAAGCCTCTCCGAAACCGCTCTAACACTTTGTCGCTCTCGGACTTATCTACCCCGCGAGATTGAGGTTTTTGGCTACTCTTTGGAACCAACTTGTTGAAGTTAAAGGGCGCAGATTGGGGGTACGGTTTCAGTCGATAGCCCATGCCATAAACTGTTTCGATGATTTCTTCAGTTAAGCCGCCGGCCTTCAGTTTCTTTCTGACATCCTTAATATGAGTGATAATGGCGCGATCGGTTGGTGCGTCATCAAAGCCCCACAGACGATCCAAAATGGCACTGCGGCTAAAGATGCGATCGGGATTTCGCAGCAATAATTCCAGCAGATTATATTCTGTCGCTGTCAGTGAAATTATTTGTTCGCAAAATGTCACTCTACCAGACTCTAAATCTAAACAAAGATCTCCCCAAGTCAATGTATTAGCCGCTGAATTCTGAGTAGAAACTCCTGGGGAAAGTGCTTTACTGCGTCGCAATAAAGTTCGTATCTTTGCCAGTAATACTTCCGTAGTAAAAGGCTTGCTGATGTAATCATCGGCTCCCGCATCGAAAAGAGCCACCACCTCCGCATCTGAATCCCTTGCAGTCATTAACAGGATCGGTTGGCAGTAGCCTTGCGATCGCAATTGCCGACATAGACTAATTCCATCTAGTTTGGGAACCTGCACATCTAACAAAATCAGGTCATACTCAATTGCTGCTGCCAAGTCTAAGCCCACTTGTCCATCATTTGCCCGATCGAACCCGTAATGATTTGCTTCCAGCACCTTAGCCAGTGTTGCACTCAACCCTCCATCGTCCTCTACTAGCAGAATTTTTATCGGAGACTTCTTCATTTTGGCTGTGCGGTTCAAATCCCATGCGATCGACCCGCTTTGATGTCAGGCCGAAGCGTAGCTTTTAACTAAATCACTGCTACTCATTACTACTCCTTTTATCTTACCATTTTTGCAGTCCCATCACCTAAAAATTGCTGTCACTTCCGCAGTTTACATAAGACTGATCCCCCATCCATCCATCTGCGTCCATCCCCGTTTATCCGCCTGCATCTGCGGTTCAAAAAGAGCGATCGCCCCCAAAAAGAGCGATCGCCCTCCCAAACAAATTATCCCTCCTCCTCCGACTTTACAGGCGCGCGCCCAGAAATCACAATAAATCCCACCGACTCAAGAGTCATCTGCGGGCGGCGAATTCCCGCTAAAACCGCTTCACTCAACGCACTTTCGGTACTGATTTCATCACCCAAAACCGATTCTAAAAGTTGTTCCGATTTAGAAAGTCGATTCAAGCGCAATTGCAATTGATTCACCCGGTTTTCGAGTTGGATTGCAGCAGTGACAGCGGAACTATTGCACATTTCCACAAAAGCCGATCGCCCGCGTAGCAATTCCTCCGATACCACCCGCCCCTTTTGACAAAAATCATCCCATTCTAGCGGATCGACAAAACTGTCAATCAGCGAGGTGCGATTCTTTGACAAATTGTAATCCCGATTCGCTCCGCCTTTCCCCTTATAAGCCCGCTGCAAAACCGCTAGAATTTCCGCATCTTCCACCAGTGACATTTCTGCGCTGCGAGCATCTACAAACACAGTTTCAAAAATTGGGAGAAACAGAGCATCAGCGCGGCGCTGCAAAGCTTTCAAGTTGTAATTTTCGATATTTTGTGCTTGCAAAACTTGCTCGGCAGGCTGCACATCAGTCTGGATTGAATAATTAAACTGAAAGCCGAACCACTCCTTCCCGGGTTCCGCATCCCAGCTTTCATCATGCCGCCACATGGCAAAAGCTTGACCCCGATCGTCCCAGCGAATATAAGAGCCAAGTGCATCGATCAATCCCTCACCAATTCGATAAAGAGCGACATCAGCATTCTGATAAGCAATCCGGCGATTGTAACTACCATATTGCTGGCAATAAGGAATCAATCTGGTTCTCAAATCGTTCGACGGAATCAAAGTTTTTTGAGTAGGTTGATAGCGCAGCAACCCCGATATACTAGGATGTTCGATTTGTTTGAAGTGAAGAGCTTGACACAACCAACCCTCAGTAGCCCGCTGCATTTCTTTATGCTTAGCGTCGCAGTTGTCGAGAGATTCAAAATACTGAGATGCGCTGTCATCAAGAGTATCAATTTCATCGAGAACGTACTGTTCATCAATTTTGATTTTCTCTTGTTCGATTTCAGTTTTAATCGCTTCAATTTCGCTGGATAAGCCCTTGCCTCCCTCAGCAAACAACTTTTCTTCAAGTTTGAGAAGTTTTTCCTCAGCATAAAACTGAAGGCTGGCAATAGATTTGTTGAAGATATCAAACCCATCTTTTAAAACTTGAAACCAAGCTTCGTGGGGACTCTCTGGCAAATCCGGGCCTGCAAACAAACAAAATTGCACTCCCATTTTGCTACCAATGCGATCGACTCTGCCGAGTCTTTGTTCTAACTGATGGGGAAACCACGGCAAATCGAAATGAATTAACCAATCTGTCAATTGCAAATTTACCCCTGCTTCCGCCGATCGATCGCACACTAAGATAAAACAATGGGGTTCAGTCTTAAACCGCTTGAGACTAGCCTCAACATCATCAGCCGAGTTGCTCGTGTCATGGCTGGCGATCGCCTTTTTACCAAAGATTTTAGCTAAATTTTCCGCAATCTCTTTACAAGTTGCAGTAAAACTGGTAAAAATCACAATTTTCGGGAAACGCTCGCCCGGAATCGGCCGTTTAATTTGCTGTTGAATTCTCGACAGCAAATCGCGAGGATTGCTGTGATACTCGCGCGGAACCTTCAAAGCCGCTGCCAGAAATCGGAGAATGGCGATTCGTAACAAACTCAGTCGATCGAGTCCTTCCTGGGGCTTTTCCAGGGTGTTGAGCAAGGTTTCCAGCATTTCCCTTTCTTCGGTAAACAGCGCAGTTCTGGTCAAAATTGCGGTGTCGCTTTGTCCGAATTCGCGATCGAGTTCTGGAGTCGATTTTTTCTGCAAGCGAGCTTTGACAACCCGTTCTAAAACACTCAGCCAAGTACCAGAAGCGCGGAAAAATAGCAGAAAAATTCTCTGATATTCGCTAGACTTGGGAGCGACTGTGCGCCACTTATCGAGTACGGTTTGAATTTCCGACCACTGTTCATCATTCAGATCGTACTCAGTTTTGGGGACAGCATCTCGATCGAAAATCACATCTTCAACCGCATCCCGGCGGTTGCGAAGGATGCGACGATGCAGGCGGTAGGTATCTCTAACGTGAGTGCGAATAGTTCGGACAAGCCGAGCCTGTTCTGCGGTTTCTTTAGTTTTCAAACAACTTTCTAACTCTGTTGCTAATCCGATTAAATAATCATCTTTAGCAAAAATAGTGCGAAGTTGAGCGAGTTTTGTTTGCAAAACAGCAGGCTTGGCATTTTCTCGGAAATCCAGCAAAGCGCGACCGATTTCTTGACGGTTTTGCACCTGTTCTTTGAAGCTTTCCAGGTCATCAAGACGGTAAGTTGTGGGATCTAGCAAATTCAGCATTGTTAGAAAATCTTGCTCGTGGCCGAGAACTGGCGTTGCAGATAATAACAATACATTTTTGCTTTTCTGAGCGAGTTTCTGACAGAGTTCAAAGGACTGCTGCTGAGCGCGATCGCTCGAATTTGCCATTGCCGCCACATCATGCGCTTCATCAACAATCAGAAAATCTAGGTTGGCGTTGCGGCTAACTTGATTGATTTCGCTAATAGCAACAAGCTGCACTCGGTCAGCAAAATGAGACAAATAGAATTTATTTTCCAACTCCTGCCGCCACTGTTCGAGCAAGTATTTCGGAACCAGTACCACAGCGCGTCCGTTGGGTTCATCTAGCAGAAATTGGCGGAGAATTGTGCCGGCTTCTACTGTTTTTCCCAGTCCTGGTTCGTCGGCCAATAAATAGCGCACGATTGGGTCTTCTAGGACGCGCCGCACGACTTCAACTTGGTGCGGATAGAGGTCTATGTTAGCAGAAATTAAACCGGTCATGCCGCGGCTGACGGCCCGCTGTTCGATCGCAGATTGAACAAATGCCAATCGGCGATCGTGAAAATACGGCGTTTCTTGGCCTTTGACTGCTAAAATGTCGATCGGATCGGCGATCGGGATATTGCAGCGAACGTATAGTTCGGTTTCGACAGCTTGCAAACTTTGGCTGTCGGGGAGGTCAATTTCGTACTCTAATTTATCTTCATCCCAGTCATAAACTCGACCGATAATCCACCTTTCCTGACTTGTGCTCCAGAGGTAGCAGCGGGTTTGGCGCTGAAGTCTGGCTTCTTGCAGCAAACCCAAGGGTACAGTTTTGCGGATGCGGTTTTTAACTGAGCAAAAATATTCAACTACGGCATCAGTACGCGATACCTCGACAACTTTTCCGATTCCCAAATCGTTTCTGGGCGATCGAACTAACGAACCAACATCAATCATAATTTCAGCCTGACAATACTTACTAGATTACAATAAATCCTTTCCAGTTAAAAATTTTAGCAAAATGCGATTTTTGCCTGCGTCACTTTTCTAGTCAAATGACAGTCAATCTGGTATTCTCAAAACCATAAGTTTAGCATGGTAAATAACATTTGGGGAATTAATAAATATGCTGGCAGCGAATAAGAATAAGTAATTACGAGGAAGGAAAAATAACCCCTGGATTACCGGATTCCCATTTCGGGTATTTCTGCATCACACTGGTATAAATTTCCGACTCTGTAAACCCTGCTAACCAAGCTTGTAGCTGTGGCCAAGGCTGTTCGTTAAACCAAGTTAGATTTGTATGAGCGAATTGACGAACAAAAGGTGCGATCGCCATATCAGCTAATGCTACATTGTTACCAAATAAATATTTAGTGGCGTTTAACTGTGAGTTGAGTTTTTCCAGGAACAAAGAACATTCATACCGATGTACTCTAGCTTCAACACCGGGATAACGATCGGGGTACTTATAACGGTCAAGATGATATTTAAACCTATCATCAAATAGAGCAATTAGTTCCAGCATTTCTGTAACAGAACCTTGCTGTGGCATCAACCATTTTTCAGGATCATGCTGTCTCAATGCCCACAACATGATATCAATACTTTCATCCAGTACCCGCCCGTCAACATCAATCAATATCGGTACGGTACCTTTGGGCGATACATCTAACATTTCTTGTGGCTTGTCTCGCAACACAACTTCCCGCAACTCGCACACCCGATTGCTAACCATCAGCGCCAAGCGCGCCCGCATAGCATAGGGACAGCGGCGAAAGGAATACAAAATCGGGTATGTTGCTGACATATTATATGATTAGTCGATCGCGCGATCGGGCTACAGGAGTCAGAAACCGGGTTTCTTTCGAGATTTCACGCCGCCCAACCTAATTTTTTGTAGAAACCCGGTTTCTTTGAGAAACTACAGGAGTCAGAAACCGGGTTTCTTTCGAGATTTCACGCCGCCCAACCTGATTTTTGTAGAAACCCGGTTTCTTTGAGAAACGCGCTTAATCTATCCCATTATCAACTTTTTCCTTAGCATCATAGCGCGCGCCGATATGTACTTGGTTGCGACGCTTAGCAAGCTCAATCTGACGTTGACGTTCAGATAAGGCTTGTTTTTTGGTTTCAGTTTTTGAGTCATGACAATGAGGACAACTCACACCAAGTACAAACAATTCTGAATCCTTATCTTCCTGACTAATCGGGTGACGACAACCGCGACAAAGTTCATAGTTACCCGGCTTTAACCCCTGACCAACAGAAACCCGTTCATCAAAGACAAAACATTCACCTTCCCAACGACTTTCTGCTTCCGGCACCGTTTCCAAATATTTTAAAATTCCGCCTTCGAGATGATAGACTTCCTCAAAACCTTGAGTACGCAAAAAAGCAGTAGATTTCTCGCAGCGAATACCGCCCGTGCAAAACATTGCTATTTTGGGTTTATCGCGTAAAGCCGCTTCTTGCAGCGCCCATTCAGGTAAATCGGAAAAGCTTTTTGTTTTGGGATTGATAGCGCCTGCAAAAGTACCCATAGATACCTCGTAGTCGTTACGCACATCAACTACGACAACATCAGGATCGTCAAGTAGCTGATTCCACTCATCGGGCTTGACATATTTGCCAGCCATGAGGGATGGATTAATATCAGGTATTCCCATCGTGACGATTTCGCGTTTTAAGCGGATTTTTAGGCGGTAAAACGGTGCTTTTTCGGAAAAAGATTCTTTGTGAACCAAATCAGCAAAACGCGCGTCACAGCGCAAGAATGCGAGCACTGCGTGTACGCCCTCGGATGAACCGGCGATCGTGCCATTGATGCCTTCTTGGGCCAGCAAGATGGTGCCTTTGACATTGTTGTTGTTGCAACAATCGAGTAGCGGTGCTTTCAGGTCAGCAAAATCCGGTAGTTCAACGAACTTATATAAAGCAGCGGTTAAGAAATAAGCCATAGATTCAATTGATAGCACTAATTAATTTTCATAATTATATGAAAATTCAGTCAAAGCGGGCGGTGGGGCTCGAACCCACGACGTCCAGCATGGGAAGCTGACATTCTACCACTGAATTACGCCCGCGCTTAGTGTTTTTTACTTGCTTTCACCTTCTTTGACTTTGGAGGCGGAGCTGTAAAAATGACTAGAAAAACATTGTACAACTATTTTCTGATTTTGAGTATAGCATTTTGACAATCAATTTTGGGCGACAGCCGATCGCACAGCCGAGCCATGATACTGTGGGAGACGAGCCAATTGTCATCGCGGTCATTCGATTTGAGATTTGAGATTTGAGATTTTGGAGGCGACCCCACGGATAAATTCGGGGGCTTGAGGATTTTAGATTTGAGATTTTGGATTGATTCCACGGATAAATCCGGGGGCTTGTACCATCAAGAAATTCTTGGTCAAAACCTGCCACTAAATCAGCAATCGCCTCGGTTCCGAACCTTGACAAAGAGTTAGCGGCTTCGGATCGCGATCGGATCGCGCGATCAAACTGCATCATTTTTAACAGCGCAGCCATTGAGTCCGCAGTTTGACTATGCCGCCATCCCATCGCCACGAACGATCGCACCATCAACTCGGTATCGTTCACTTTGCTCAGCAACATCGTTAGCGCCACCGCAGAATCGCACTTTCTCTGAACCGTTACCCCCCGCAGCCTGTCTTGAGAATCCCAACTTGGCAGCGCTGCTGGGATTTCGCTAATTTCCCTAAGCCCATTAAAATATATTTTTGTTACTTTTCTTTACGACTTTAGCTAGGATGGCCGGATTTTGGGAACATTTAAAAAAATTCAGTTATTAGATTGTGTCGGCCAATTAACAGCCTCAAACTTCAACACCAGAAGAAGTTTAGGAAGTAATTGCTGAGTGTGAGTAATATTGGCAACGGCCGATCGACGATACCTTGAAAATGATTAAAAAGGTACAAATGGCCCAACAAGCAGTGATTAAACACTTATAAAATTATCCCGAGATAGTTTACATCGGCGGGGTGGTAGCCAATTTGCGATCGCAACAACCTTCCTCAAAATGAGATTAATTGCGGTTCTGTAGAGTATGCTGTTTTTTTGAGTTTATCTACTTAATTGTACTGTTTTCGTTCCCAGGAGATTCTCCAGAGTCCCACTGCTTGATAAGGACGGACAAAATTCCGGTTGGAAGTTTCTTGATGAGTTGGGGCATTGAGGAGAACTCCACTCGCTCGCAAACCTTAATAGAATTCCTACGCTGGCAGAATCGGAAAAATTCACTGATTCTTAACTTTTAACAGTATAATTATTGATAATTTCCCGTCTCAATCTTGTCCCCCGCTAGGAAAGGGGGAACTCCAAAATAATGATTTTAAAATCGCTTGAGAACACAGGCCGACTGGCCTAGATATTATATCGGTAGGTAGATGACTTATTATTCATTTTAATATATTTATATTAAATATAATATAACAACGATAATACGCAGGCAGCAAGCTATCTGGTATAAAAAATGAGTCCGAAAAAGTTTTCCCGAAATCGTTAAAGATAAATCGTCGAAAACACCGATCCGAATTTGGGTTGCCGGCTGTTCAACCGGTGAAGAAGCTTACTCGATCGCCATCTGCTTGTTAGAGTTTTTAGCAGATCGAGCTACTGATCTGCCGATTCAGATTTATGCGACAGACATCAGCGAAAATGCGATCGCCCATGCGCGCCGTGGCTTTTATACGCCAGCCCAAGTCGCGGATATTTCACCCCAACGCCTGCATCAGTTCTTTGTGCAAATCGAGGGCGGATACCAAATCGCTCAGTCAGTGCGCGAACTCTGCGTCTTTGCTAAACAAAACCTGATCAGCGATCCGCCGTTTTCCCGGATGGATTTGATCACCTGTCGGAACGTTCTGATCTATCTCGGCCCGCCTTTGCAGAAAAAGCTGCTGCCAATTTTCCACTATGGGCTTCGGCCCGCGGGCTTTTTGCTGTTAGGCACTTCGGAAACGGTTGGTGACTTTTCAGAATTGTTTACGCTATTAGACAAAAAGAACAAAATTTATACTAAAAAACTGCTGTCGCATTGGCTGGGCATGGATTTAACTGCTAGCAACTATCCTGCGACACTCCTCAACCCACCGCTGGTGACGGAAAGCTTAAACGAAATCGAAATCGAGAAACAGGCCGATCGCATTGTTTTGAATCACCATGCGCCTGTCGGCGTCATAATTAACGCAGCCAGGGAGATTCTGCAATTTCGAGGACAGACGAATGCCTACCTAGAACCGTCTCCCGGTAGGGCTAGCTTGAATTTGCTGAGAATGGCAAAAGAAGGATTGCGCCTCGAACTCCGCACTGCAATTGAACAGGCCTCCCAGCAGCAGTTGCAGATCACGCGCAAAGGCTTGCAAATTAGAGAAAGCGATCGCATCCGCCTCGTCAGAATTAATGTGATTCCATTCCCAACAGGCGCTGTAGCAAAAAACTATTTTTTAGTTTTGTTTCAAGACGAGCCGCCGCTCCCTGCAATGCCTGCCGCTGTAAACGATCGTAGAGTCAACTCCGATGCTTTAGAGGGTGAAAGTTTGAAGATTGCGAGGCTGGTAGAAGAACTCAAAATTACAAAAGACCACCTGCAAACGATCGTCCAAGAACATCAAGCCGCTAACCAAGATTTGAGAGCTGCCAACGAGGAGATTTTGTCGAACAACGAAGAGTTGCAAAGTACAAATGAGGAACTCGAAACCGCAAAAGAAGAGATTCAGGCAACCAATGAAGAACTGAACACAATTAATGACGAATTGCAGCGGCGCAATGTTGAATCAACTCAGGTAAGTAACGATTTACAGAATCTGCTCAGCACCATCAATATTCCGATTCTGATGGTGGGAGGCGACCTGCGAATCCGCCGGTTTACTCCCGCAATCGAAAGCATCTTCAACTTGATTTCTAGCGATGTCGGGCGCTGTTTGAGCGACATCACTCACAAGTTGATAGTGCCGGAGTTAGAGCCAATGATTGTAGAGGTGATCCGCACCCTCAATTTGAAAGTTCAGGAGGTTCAAGATCGAGAGGGTCATTGGTATGATCTGCATATTCGACCGTATCGGACGATCGACCACAAGATTGATGGGGCTGTGGTGATGTTGGTGGATATCCACGAGCTCAAAATGAGCGCCCAGCAGTTGACGGAAGCGAAAAATTACGCCGAAACGATCGTGGAAACCGTGCGGGAACCATTGCTAGTGTTAGATCTCAACCTGCGGGCGATCACGGCCAACCGTTCTTTCTACCAGACGTTTCAGGTGATGCCGATCCACACTGAGCAACACTCGATCTTCGATCTTGGTAACAGACAGTGGAATATTCCCAAGTTGCGATCGCTCCTCCAAGAAATTCTGGCAGGAAATGCCGAGTTTCACGATTTTGAGATCGAGCATGACTTTGAGCAGATCGGGCATAAAATAATGCGGCTCAATGCCCGCAAAATGCCTCCCCTCGGCGATACACAGATGATTCTGTTGGCGATCGAGGATATCACGGAGCAAAAACAGTTTGAGACAGAAGGCAGCCTTCGGATTCAAGAACAAACGGCTCGTGTGGCTGCTGAGCAGGCCAGCCGCATCAAAGATGAGTTTTTGTCCGTCCTCTCTCACGAACTGCGGACGCCGCTCAATGCGATGATTGGCTGGACACAGTTGCTGCGCCTGAAAAAATTTGACCAGGCTAAAACCCAATACGGTTCACTTAACTGTTTGTATCACCCGGAGATCCCCCTAAATCCCCCTTATACCATTTTTCTAAAGATATGCTATAGATGAATTCTTAGCCCCCCCTTCATAAGGGGGGGTGGGGGGGTAATCTCTAGCGCTACTTTATGAAATTGGTATTAAAAAGGGGGACTTTAATACAGTTCTTGTCCCCCCATTTTTAAGGGGTGTGCCAGGGAGATCGGGCTTAAGTGAACTGTATTGGGCTAAAACCGAGGAGGCGCTAAAAACGATCGAGCGCGCCGCCAAAGCACAAAACCAGCTCATCGATGACATCTTAGACGTTTCGCGAATTACCACAGGCCAGTTTCGGCTCAATGCTTTGGAAATTGAGCTGAATCCACTGGTTGAAAATGCGATGGAGGTGGTTCGTTTCGCAGCAGAAGCCAAAAATCTTCAACTTGAGTCCCGGCTAAGTCCTTTACCCCGAAAAGTATTGGCCGATCCAAACCGCTTACAACAGGTACTGTGGAATCTACTTTCAAACGCGATTAAATTCACCCCAGCCGGAGGAAGAATTGAAATCGCATTAGACTACATTGATGGCATGGCTCAAATCCAAGTTAGCGATACTGGTAAGGGCATTCACCCTAATTTTCTCCCCTATGTGTTCGATCGCTTCCGTCAGGCGGATAGTAGCAACTCTCGCAGAGACGGTGGATTGGGGCTAGGACTCTCGATCGTCCGTCATTTAGTAGAACTCCACGGCGGTACTGTTGGTGCAACAAGTTCAGGTGAGGGACAAGGGGCAACGTTTAGCGTGAGGTTGCCGCTACGAACAAATATCCCAGAAAGTTAGACGCTAATATTTACCCAAGACATAATTGATATCAATTCCGGTTGTACCATCCGTGATTGTTGACTGTTGACTGTGAGTCAAAAAAAGTGAAACTTGCGCTATATTTGTTGGCAGCTTGATGCGACTTTATCAGGGGGATGAAGCGCGGATTTGAGATAATTCCGGCGCAACCAGAATTGATATTATTTCTAATCTTATCTCCTGTTCTGAGATCCCAAATGAGTTCTATCGCCACGATTGGTTATCAGTCAATACGGTTCACTTAACACTATTTATGCCCCGGAGATCCCCTAAATCCCCCTTAAGAAGGGGGACTTTGAGAGCTTTCTTGTCCCCCCCTTGGGAAGGGGGGTTAGGGGGGATCTGTCTTAAGTGAACCGTATTGGGTTATCAGTAAATCCACTATCAGGGGGTGATTAACCTCAACATCAACCCTTTAATTATGCAATGCCCGTAGACGTGCGTAATCGAAATATTGGAAGTGGTTATCTGCGTTCATCGGCGTTTATCTGCCTTCATCTGCGGTAAAAAAAGGCAAGAATCTCTAAATAACCCTAACCAATAACTATTTAGAAACCTTAACCCGATCGCCATCCTTAAGAAAACCAGCCCCAGTAACAACCACCCGATCGCCCGCCTTCAAACCCTTTTTAACCTCCACCTTAGCAGCAGTCAAATCCCCCACAGCACCCCCGGAAATTTCCCCAACTTCCACCGGTTGAGCCTGCACCTTGTCCTGGCCGACAAGTTTGTAAACAATAGAACTGCCGTCAACTTGTGGTAAAATAGCTTTAGCAGGGACTTTCAAACCTTGAGCCGTTGCCGTCGCAATTGATGCGCGCAAAAACATTCCCGATCGCAAAAACTCGCTTGCCGGCAAATCAATCTTCACAGTAGCTTGCCGATTTTGCGGGTCAACTAGCGGCGAAATATCTCGCACAGTTCCTGACAACTTAATCCGCTTGTCAGAATCCGAAGTAATTTGGACTGCTGTTCCCGGCTGCACTTGCGAAACCTGAGTTTCCGGCACTTTCAATTGCAGTTCCAGCTTGTTGCCACGAATAATCGAAAAGAGTTTTTGACTTCCCGAAGACACATCCCCAACTCGACCAATTCTTTCAGCCACAGTGCCACTATCCGGCGCTCGAACAATTGTTTGTTCTAGTTGAGTTTGTAACTGTTTGACTTGGGCATCATTGCTGCGGACACTTGCTGCGTTATTTCCGACATTTGCTCTCGCACTGCTGACACTCGCTCCAGCCGTATTCACTTTAGCACGAGCGCTGGCGAGGGCTGCTCTAGCCGTACTGATATTAGCTTCACCAGTAGCTACTTTAGCAATAGCCGATCGCACTTCTTCCGCTGCTTTATTCTGTTCTTCCAAAGCTGTATTCAAGTCAGCTTTAGCTTTGTTCAAGTCTTGAACAGCAGTCTGCCGCTCTGTCTTGCGTCTTTCTAAATCTTGCTGACTAATTACTCCCTGAGTCGCCAAATTTTGGCTGCGATTTACTTCTCTTTGAGCCTGATCTAATTTAGCCTGGGCGGAGGCAATGCCGGCTTTAGCTTGAGTGACACCGGCTTTAGCTTGTTCCACACCGGCTCTTGCCTGGCCGACGCCTGTTTTGGCTTGCGCTGCGTCAGCTATGGCTTTTTCAACGCCAGCTTGGGCTTGAGCAACGCCGGCTTGGGCTTCTTGTTGGGCTGACTGAGCTTGCTGCACCTGAGCTTGGGCTTGTTCTACCGTAGAATTGGCCGATTGTACTCCCGCCAGCGCTTCGGCAATTTGCGATCGTAGCACCGAATCGTCCAAAACCGCCATCGTCTGACCTTTTTCTACCGCATCTCCTTCATTCACCAACACCTGCTTGATTTGCAAACCGTTGGCTTGTGGCAGCACCGGCAGCAAGTCATAGGCTGCCACGGTGCCCGTCGCTTCCAAAGTTTCACCCACCTGGGCAGATTCCACAGGCGCCACTGTCACCGTCGGAGCCGTCGCCTGCTGGTTTACCGATGCAATTGGAGCTGCCGGAGGCGAACTCTGCTTGCCCCCAGTCAAGTTTACTGCTAGCAGCGTTGCAGCCACGCCAACCCCTGCGCCCGCCAACAAGGCAGGCCACCTGATTTCTTTGCGGGGCCCAACTTCAGTTGCTTCTGGTTCCCAAACTTCTTCCCCCTCGATTTCTGGAACTTCCAGCGCAACTTCTCGTTCATCTTCCTCAGCGGAGAATTGCCAGCGAGAGTTGTCTGAGACTTCACTTTCAGCTACATCCACTGCTGAGTTCCTGTCGCGCCCGCTCTCCACGGGGGGAAGGGGTTGCTTTTCTTCGGCTTCTGAAAAAACTTGATTAGTCACGGTAGTTCCTCTCGCCAGTATGAGCCTTTCCTTTTTTTTATATTGTAAAGAAAGATTACGATATTATTTAGTTCATTTTAGCGGAGGGCATCTGGAGTGGCGCTTCCTCCTTTTGGGTGAGTGTGGCGCCGTTTGACCCTACAATGGCGATTTTGATTAAATTTGATCAAAGTTTGTACGATCGAGATTTAATTTGATCTGCCTCTGGGGCATACTGAATATTAGCGTGATTCGCGATCGTGGGGTCGATCGGGCGGGCATTGTCTCTCCCCAAGTGGCTTGGCCGTCACCTATCTATCAATGCTCAGAAAAGTCAGTCTAATCTTAAACTGATTATTCCTAACCTATACTCTCATGTGTTTATTGTATAATACGGCACATCTGCTGAAAAAGTTGTGCCACTTTATTTAAAAAAAATCAAAATGAATAGTCTCTTTTCTCCCCTCCAACAGTTTCTAATTACTTGGCTGCTAGTGCTAGTAACGGGATGGTTTACCCTGACTGCTGTCAGTTATGTTGGGGAACTGGTCAGCATTTTAGTAACAGCGGGACTCATTGCATTTTTATTAAATTATGCAGTAAAAAGACTGCAAGTATTTTTGCCCCGGGGAGTAGCTGCGGGGCTGGTTTATTTAACTGCGGGTGTAATAGTAGTAGTAATCGGTTTAACTATTGTGCCGCCGGTGTTCAGCCAAGCGAGGCAGTTGGGGGTGAGGTTCCCGGAATTGCTGGAGTCAGGGCGGCTGCAGCTAGGTGAATTTCAAGCCTGGAGTGCCGAGCGCAATTTACCGTTTGACGTGCAAATATTGGAGCAGCAACTGTCAGCTAGAGTCCAGGGACAAGTCCAGGCGATCGCCGGTACGGGTTTAGGCTTAGTTGTAGGTACTGTTAACTGGTTTTTGGACTTAATTTTTATTGTGGTGATTTCCTTTTATATGCTCCTAGACGGGCAAAGAGTGTGGCAGGGTTTGACCAGCATTTTTTCCCCAGACATTCGCTATGTTTTAACAGAGACTTTGCAGCGAAACCTCCAGCGATTTGTATCGGGACAGTTATTGCTGGGACTATTTATGGCCATCTCGCTAACTCTGGCTTTTTGGTGGCTGCAAGTTCCGTTTTTTCTGTTGTTTGCCGTGTTTATAGGATTGACGGAAATAATTCCGTTTATTGGAGCAACTTTGGGAATTGGCACTGTTAGTATAATTGTAGCGTTTATTGATTGGTGGCTGGCGCTGCAAGTGTTGGTAGTGGCGATCGGTCTCCAGCAAATCAAGGATAATTTAGTAGCTCCCCGAATTATGGGCAATCTCACCGGATTGAGCCCGGTAATTATTTTCACAGCTTTGCTGTTAGGAGGTAGAGTGGGAGGATTGTTGGGAGTTATCCTGGCAATTCCGCTCACTGGGGTTGTAAAAAGTATAGTAGAAATTGTACTCAATCCCAAATTGCCGCCCCAAACAGGCTCATTTTTCTACAATCCTTTTAGCGGCGAGGAGTTGGGAAAAATACCAGAAGAGGAAACTAGAATAATCTTGGTCGCAGATGAACAAAAGTAGTCTAATTTTTGTAGTAAGTAATTCAGTTAGGAAAACTTTTATAAGTCAGGAATTAACTTTTGGCTGCTGAGTCCATTAAGAAAAGACTAAAGTCTCTACAAAGAACTTTAAAAACTTTAGTCTTTATTACTAACCCACTTAAAATCTCAAACCTCAAAAATTATGAAATGGTGGCAAAATCTTAAAAAGAATCCTCTGGCTCGGTTGGGAGCAGTGCTGCTGTTAATTTTTTATACAGTCGCACTTTTCGCTGAATTTGTGGCACCTTACGACCCCTACGACTCTCAATTAAACGGTTCATTGCTGCCGCCGACTCAGATTTATTTAAGCACCCAAGACGGGCGCTTTATCGGCCCCCACGTTTATCCGACTACTCAGGGTTCGGTGGATGCGAATACCGGCGCTCGTGAGGTAATTGTAGACTGGCAAAAACCCTCTGCTGTTGGTTTGTTTGTCAAAGCTTCCCCCTATAAATTTTTAGGAGTTTTGCCTTTCGACAGGCACCTGTTTGGCACTACAGGAGAAGGCCAAATTAACATTTTAGGCACGGATGAACAAGCTCGCGATCAATTCAGTCGCTTAGTACACGGCAGCAGAATTAGCCTCAGCATCGGCTTAGTAGGAATAGCAATTTCTTTTCCCTTGGGATTGTTAATCGGAGGAATATCTGGTTATTTCGGCAGTTGGATTGATAGTGTTTTAATGCGTTTCGCCGAAGTATTGATGACGATTCCCGGTCTTTATTTATTAGTAGCGCTAGCAGCAGTGCTGCCCCCGGGATTGACAAGTGCTCAGCGATTTATATTGATTGTGCTGATTACTTCATTTATCAGTTGGGCGAGTTTGGCGCGCGTAATTCGCGGTCAGGCACTGTCAATTAAACAGCTAGAATTCGTGCAAGCGGCGCGGGCAATGGGCGCTAATCCAATTTATATTATTGTCCGCCACGTTTTGCCACAAACTGCTACTTATGTAATTATTTCTGCTACTTTGTCGGTTCCGGGTTTTATTGTGGCGGAGTCGGTTTTGAGTTTAATTGGACTGGGAATTCAACAGCCAGATCCTTCTTGGGGAAATTTGCTGTCTCTGTCTACTAATGCTTCAATTTTAGTGTTGCAGCCTTGGTTGGTTTGGCCTCCGGCGATACTGATTATTTTGACTGTTTTGGCATTCAATTTATTGGGAGATGGCTTGCGGGATGCTCTCGATCCGAGAAGCATTCAAAGGTGATTGGGAATTGGGAATTAAAATATTTGTAGGGGCGGGTTCACCCAAATTTATATCATCAAATCCCAGAACTAAAAAACCCGCCCCCACCCATCGCAGATACTCAAAAACTTGTTCCGTAATCAGGGTTAATTGGTTGGGTGGGGGCGGGTTTATTAATATTTTGGATGTGAACCAAAGATTGTTGGTGAACCCGCCCCTACGAGATTTGGTAAGACAATTACCAATGACCAATGACTAATGACTAATGACCAATTACTTATTTAATTCTTAACAGGTAAACGGATTGTAAAAGTAGAACCAACACCGACTTGACTGTTTACTGAAATATTGCCACCCATCATGAGGCAAAAACGCTGGCTGATTGCTAGTCCCAAACCTGTGCCGCCGTACTTGCGCGTGGTAGAAGCGTCTGCTTGGATAAAGGGTTGGAAAATGTGCTGCAACTCGTCTGGATTCATGCCAATTCCTGTATCTGTACAATTAACTACTAAAAATTCTTTACTGGGATTTGAGGATGGAGAATTTACCGCAGGTTCAGAATTGTTTTCTGGTTTCGCTGCGCTACTATCGCTGGCGATTTGTTCTCGGCTGGCGGTGAGGGTAATTGTACCGTTTTGAGTGAATTTGGCGGCATTGCTCAGCAAATTTAATAAAATCTGCTGCACTTTGGTAATGTCCCCGTGCATAGTGCCGATATTGCTAATTTTGTGTAAGTTGAGAGTGTTGCCGTTTTTCTGAATTAGTGGCGCGGCGGTGGAGGCGACTTCTTCAATCAAGGCGGCGATGTCGAAGGTTTCTAAGTATAGATCCATGCGGCCGGCTTCGATTTTAGAAATGTCGAGAATGTCGTTAATTAGCGATAGCAAGTGTCTGCCGGAAGTGCGAATTTTGTCTAAATCTGGGGTGAGTTCATCGTAACCCAATTCTTCGGTTTCTTCTTGGAGCATTTCGCTGTAGCCGATGATGGCATTCAGAGGTGTTCGCAGTTCGTGGCTCATGTTTGCCAAAAATGCACTTTTTGCGGTGGAAGCGGCTTCGGCTGCTTCTAGGGCTAGTTGCAAGGCGGATTCAAAGACTTTGCGATCGCTAATATCCTCGACGCTGCCTTCATAGTAGAGTACCTCGCCGTTGGCGTCGCACACTGCACGCGCGCTTTCGGAAATCCAAATTACCTTGCCGTCAACGCGGTAAACTTGTGACTCAAACCCCGAAACTTCTCCGAATTCTTCCATCACCCGCATAAACTTGTCGCCCTGCTGAGGATTGACGTAAGCTTGCTGCCTGATGTTTGTGAGATTTGATGTCAATTCTTCGGGAGTGGCGTAGCCATAGATGCGGGCTAAAGCTGGATTTACGCTCAAGAAGTGGCCTTCGGGGGTTCTTTGAAAAATGCCTTCGACGGCATTTTCAAAGATGCTACGATATTTTTGTTCTGCTTGACGCAAAGCGCTTTGTGTACGATCGCGATCGCTGGCTTCGATCGCCAATGATACCAAATCTGCGAGGGAAGCAGCAAAATTTTGTTCTTCTACTGTCCAGTTGCGAGCAATTCCCACCTGTTCGATACAGATGACTCCGACTGTTTGTCCTCCCAATCGCACCGGCGCATCTAAGGTTGATTTAGTGCCACTTTGTGTAAAGTAAGATGCCACAAATTCTCTGGTTCTGATATCTGATAAAGCGTCATCGGCTGCGATCGTCCGGTCTTCTTCCAAAGCTTTAAAATAAACTGGATAGTCTGGTGCTGCGAGTTCGGCACCTTGGGAATGCTGGCCGTTGGTGCGGTGAAATTGGTCGAGACATTGCAATGAAGATCGACTTTCGTCGTACAACCACGCTCCGGCTACTTCTGCATCTAGGGTATGAGCCGCCGCTTCGGTGATTTCCCTCAAAGCTACTTGCAAATCGCCTCGATATAGCGCTTTATTTCTTGCTAGTTCTAGCAAAACCATATTTTGTTTGAGCAATTGTTTTTGCCTCATCCGCCGCACTGATTCGGCTAGCTTCTGTTCGGTAATGTCGCGGGCCACCCAAATTACGGATGCTTCTGAAAGCGGCGAAATGCTGGCGGCAAAACAAACTTCACGGTCGTCAATGGTTAAATCGTACTCGATGCTGACAGTTTGCTGAGTATCTAAAGCAGCTCGGATGTGGTTGAGAAAATTGTCGGCTGTAGCTTGCGGAAATAGCTCTCCGACAGTTTTGCCAACTAATTCTTCGGCTGGTTTGTAGAGCAGGGACATATTTGTGGGCGCGATTTTCAAATAGCGGCCGGTGGCATCCACAACTATAATTAATTCGTTCATAGCTGCAAACAAAGCCCGCAATTCTGCTTCGGCGGCTTCGAGTTCGGCAGTCCGCTCTGCTACTCGCTGTTCTAAACTGGAGTTAGTTCGTTCTAGGGCTACAAAAGACGATCGCAATTGTCTCGCCATCTGGTTGAAAGACTGAGCCAGCACGCCGAGTTCGTTGACACCTTTGACTTCGACTTCGCCGTCTAATTCGGCGGAGGTGAAGTCGGCAGATTCGGACATTTTTGTTAAAGCTTTGGAAGCTTCCAGCAATCGGGTAATTGGTGTGACAACCCAGCGAGATGTGAAAATTCCCAGGACGATCGCCAATATGAAGGCAAAAAAGCACAATAAGATAGTTGTGCGAGTGTTGGCGTTAATTTGCTCCATAAAGTCTGCTTCCGGGATAGCTACGACAATCAGCCAATCTAGGCCGCGGCCGTCTTGCAGGGGAGCCACCGTAATAAATTGACGTTTGCCGTCTAGATCGAAGGTAAACTGTCCTTGGCTGTCAATTTGTGCAAAACTGCCAAATCGTTTTTGCAAGTAGGTGGAGGCCGATCGAATTAGCAAATTTTTGCTCTGTGTCGCCAACAGCCGTTTTTGTCCGTCTTTGTCCGTGACAAAGGGCAATTCGTCTGTGGAACTGGCGACTATTTCCCCGCTGCGTTCGATCGCAAAAACTTGTCCCGACGGGCTAATTTTGATGCTTTTGAGAAAATCGCTGATTTGAGAAAGAGTCAGGTCAATTGCCAGTACCCCCCGCAGGTTTCCTGTTTCATTGTAAATAGGCATCACCGGCGTAATCCCCAGCACTGGCGAGGCCGTGAAGACGTAGATGGGAGACCAAGTGGCTTTTCCTGCCTGTTTGGCAGCTTGGTACCACGGTCTTGTACGGGGGTCATAGGCGGCGGTTTGGATGAGTTCAGTGCGATTTCCTTGGCTGTCGAGGCGATAAATTTGGCGGTTGGGAGCAGTTGATTCGTCTCTGATGTATACTAATTCTTCGGCTTCGCGTTTGAGCAAGAGGAATTTGCCCTGTTCGTCGCCGTAGTAGATGGTTGTAGTTCGATCGCTCAGCTTGGTCTGGTTCCACAAATAACGCTCTAAGTTGGGGAAGTCTTCCGGGTCTAAGTTTCCAGAGGCGATCGCAGCAGTATTCATTTGCAGGAACAGGTGAGACACCTCTGCAAAACTGCGGAAATTTTCTTTAGTCCTGGCTGCAACTTCCAAGCTTAACCTGGTTGCAAGGTCATTGACGGCTTTCTGACCATTACGAAACGATAGCCATCCAGTCACGCCGACTGCTACGGAGATTTGCACCACCAGCGGTATCAACAAAACTAGGCTCAGTGACATCTTGGGCGAGCTTTTCATCAGACAAGTGCTCAGACTTTTTAATAACATCAATATTTTGACACCTACCGGGTTTGCGTATCGTTTGTCGCTTAAAAGAGCCCCTCGATATAAGTTACAATGTTGTACACAAATAGTGAAGTGCAGTGGTCGCCCACTCAAAACGGGGCTGAGGTTTCCACCGCTACTGTAAAAAATTGTAATATTAATCATGCCACTACTTGCCTGAATGTGGCGATCACTCTGGGGGTTCGCGGCGAAAAAGTCACACCAGTTGACAGTTGACAGTTGACAGTTGACAGTTGACAGTTGACAGTTGATAGCTACCTCTACCTGGAAGGAAGAAGATTGGAGTAATGAATAGTCTGATTTTAATTTCTCCCGATCAGGGAGAGGCTTTAAACCAATTATTTCTGGCAAACAAAGAATATAACAGTAGGTAATCTCCAAACCCTTAATTTATCAATCATTCCCAGTCTAAAATCTAAAATCTAAAATCTAAAATCTAAAATCTAAAATCCTATCACTTCCTCCCCGTGCGGATTGCCCACCTTACCCCTGCTTAATAAAAATTTGATTTTATTTTTTTCTACAGTGCCAGGACAAATGTAAATTCTGTGACAATTTGGTGTTGAAAAATTTGCTATTAATAAGATAAGCCGCACAAATCCCGTAGCGTAGCGGGGCGTAAGCCATCGACTACAAAGAGGATAATTGAAGCACCTGCATTTCATCAACGCCAGCAAAGTAAAGCGTTTTTGGCTTTTTTGGGCGAGCGACATTTTGGCAAAATAATACTTCTGGAGGATGACATGAACTATACATTTGAAATCCTGGGCGTATCTCCAACTTTAACGTTTTTCAACCAGCAGCAGGAATTGCTGCAACAACAGCAGCCGTCCGGTGTAGAATACTTGGCAAACCGGAAGTGTACTCTCGATGCGTTTGTGGCATCCGTAGAGACAGTTTCTCCTAACCGCGGCTGGGATGTCGATCGAGTTGTAGACACTGTGATTAGTTTCTGGATGAACAACTCCGATAGCATCCAGTATTGGAAGCACAGGCTGCAGGATGCCGGCAGCGAAAACTTGTTAGTAGCCAGAGTAGGCGATATCAAGTCTTTGCAAGCTGCATTTGAATCGCTGCTGGGCGAATAGGAAAATCGGGAATTGCGAAAAAGTCGATCGACTTTTTCGCAATAATCAACTTAACTGTCTATTAGCAATTCCCAATTCCCCTGATTCGCGATACGGAAGTCGCAGATATAAAATATCTGTTTCTTCCAGCTTCTATCTTCCATCTGCCTGATGTCTTCAACATCTGGCTAATGATTAATGACTTCGCAATTGGCAATTCCCAAATATTATGTCTCGTTCCAAAGCCCTGCAATCTTATATTTTTGTCCGCTTGCTCCTCGCACCACTAATGTTGTGGACAATCACCACAGCAGTATTTTTGTTGTTGCGGGCCACTCCGGGCGACCCCATAGATGCCATTCTCGGCTCACGAGCTCCTGCAGCCGCCAAAGCAGCAATGCGAACCCAACTCGGCCTCGACGCACCCCTGTGGGAGCAATATTTAAAGTACATGAAAGACTTATTCAGTCTGGACTTGGGAACCTCAATCACCACTCGCGGACAAACCGTGTGGCAAATTATCGGAGATTATTTCCCCGCTACAGTGGAATTAGCAGTTTGTAGCATGGCCATAGCTTTAATTGTCGGCATCAGTATCGGTTCCCTGGCAGCATCCCGCCCCAACACTATTTTCGATGCTGCAGGCCGTTTGTTTGGCATTATCACTTACTCGCTGCCGGCTTTTTGGGCTGGTATGGTTTTGCAATTGATTTTCGCAGTGCAGTTGGGATGGTTTCCCTTGGGAACTCGCTTTCCCGTGACATTCCCCGCCCCCGAAGGCTACACAGGACTATACACTATTGACAGTCTCCTGAGCGCTAACCCTGGTCAGTTTCTCACATCTTTGCATTATTTGGCACTTCCGAGTTTGACGTTGGGGATTCTTTTGAGTGGCATTTTCGAGCGCATTGTCAGAGTGAATCTCAAGCAAACTTTGCAAGCAGATTATGTCGAAGCAGCTAGAGCTAGAGGCATTCCCGAATTGCAGATTTTATGGGCTCACGCTCTGAAAAATGCACTAATTCCGGTGATTACTGTCTTAGGATTGACTTTTGCTGCACTGCTGGGCGGTGCTATTTTAACAGAGGTTACTTTTTCTTGGCCGGGGTTGGCAAATCGCCTTTACGAAGCGATTAGCTTGCGGGATTATCCAACTGTTCAAGGTATTGTGGTATTTTTTGCGGCAATTGTCGTAATTGCCAGCATTGTAATTGATATTTTGAATGCTTACATTGACCCGCGAATTCGGTACTAAAAATATTAAGGAAGAAGGGCAACGGATGCGCGACTGTGGCACTTTCGCCTTTTTCTACCTGTACTTTCTGTCGGCGCGAGATGTTTTAGCCAGCGGTGGCCCTGTAGAAGCAGTTGTCAAAAAGATCGGCTTTTAGAGTGACGACACTTGGCAATTTATGGGCAATACTGGAGAAAATAAACTTCAACATTTGAGGAAACGCTGATGAGAATATTGCGAACAATCGCCGCTCTATCGGCTGCCTTGACCCCACTGATGGCTGAAGCTGCCTTTAGCCGCCCGATGGTGGACGCAGCCGACTTTCCCAGAGCCTCAAACCCCCAAGTAAATGTGCCAGTTTGCTTCATCGAAACCCCAGGCGGCACAACTTTTGATTTAGTCAGCTTGTGTGGCAGCAATGCTGCTCCCCAAAACACTGCTCCGGTTGCGGGCAATGCTCCTGCAAATAACCCCAATGTAAGCACTCCGCCTCCTCCCCCGAACCCCAACGCCCTCACCAGAGATGCTGTCGGCACGCCGATAACTACTCCAACAGGCACGGCAAATCCCAACAATCCCAATAATGTCAATCCGGGAACTTCGCCGACAGGTACTCCCAACAATGTCAATCCGGGAACTTCGCCGACAGGTACTCCCAATAATCTCAATCCGGGAACTTCGCCAACCACCAATCCCAATAATCTCAATCCGGGAAGTGCGCCTTATACCACTCCCAATAACAGTGCGTCTCCCACGGGTGGGGCTGCTGGCGACAGCAACAGCGATTTAGTTCCCAATCCCAATCTCAATCTTCCGAGAGTGCCGCCGAGTTCCTTTGGCCCTGGAGGTGTTGCACCGACTAGAGATGCGATTGATGGCCCCCGCCAGTAATCGGCGAAGTGTCAGAAGTTTTACAGAAACCGGGTTTCTCTGAAACCATCTCTTTTTCAGGGATTGTTCACCCACGAGAAAGCCGGAATATTTATTTGCCTGCGTAATATTGATTTCAGGTACGATCGGCATATTTTGTAGCAGAGTAGCGAAATAAAAGTTAAGCTAAGAACTTGTAGACGCTATCGGCCAAGCACTCTTTCAAAACTGGACAACCAGGTAGAAGCAGTGATAGATAGCCAGCTTTAATCCGTAACAGGATTAGTTATCAGCACAGGTTAAAATTATTCCCAGGCGGGTGCTTGCCAGCTCCAAGTTCTCAACCTAAACCATTAAACAGGCATATTTTTGTTAAGCCAGTGTGGTTGAGAAAGTACCGACTGATAACATTAGCGAGACAAAATTAACCCGATTATTCGGAGGCTCTTCATGAGCAAAATATTTGTTTTAAATTTCAACAAAATTGCTCTAGACCCGATCCTCTCCGTTGGCGTAGCCCCCGTAGGGGCGGGCTTCGCTAACGTACTTGAGGAGGAAATCTAGTGTCAAACTTAGTTCAACGTTTAGAAATAACCGCTCATCCGCAACTTGAAAAATCCCTCGGCTATCGAGGAGATAGTCGCTGGGTAGCTTGGCGCTGGGAACCCGACATCGACCAACTTATTTCCAGCGACGGTAAAACAGTCGGCACTGGCAATAATATGGCTTGGCTGGTGTTTTTGCAGCACGATTTAGTAGATCCTGCAGTACAAGAGTACAACCTCGGCGAGGGCGATCGCTACTGGCTGCTTTTAGACACCGAAACTAGAAATCTCTACGTCGGCGAAGGGAAAATAGTTCAGAATCTGCTCGAACAGCCGGAAAGTTTAGGTTTATTGGCCTGTCTAGATGGCGGCAATGCCGATCGACAAACTGGTGAAACTTGGCAGCAAACCCTATCTCAACTAACAGCCAAACCAGTTGTTCGCCACCTGACAAATGCCCTTCCTTTCGGTATCGCGGCCGCTTTGATAGGTGCTCTAGGCATCGGAACCGGATTGTGGGTAGTGCCAGCCGTGCAGCAGAAACTAGCCGAAAAAGCTGCTTTTATTTCCCCAATTAGTTCTGCAGCCAACTGCGGGCTTGGCGGTTCCGACGATTTTTCAGCTTATATCGGTTCCTCAAGCGGAAACAAAGAACTTCATGTAATAGGCGTTTATGAAGCCAATGCGGATCACGGGAACCGAGATTTATCAAAAAGTGCGTTAGCGAAGCCCTCGCAGAGGATCGAAATCAAAGTAGAACGCCGAAACAAGCCCATAATTCTCGCACTTTCAGCCTATGAACCCGTGCAATGGAACATTACCGCAGAACCGGGCGCAGTTATCGAAAAAATCATCGTTAACGGATACCACAACCAAACTGTTTCAGGAGTTTCTGGAATTCCCATAGAAGAGCACAGCTACGAAGAAACCGGAGACTCTCTCGGCGACTTTATCTACAAGTGGGGTGCTACCGCTGAAAGTACCAATACTTCTTCCCTCGTGACTAAATTGGAACAGAGAAACCGCACCAGTTTAACTTCCTTTCAAGGATGCTACAGAGGTAAGAACTTTACTATTAATTGAGAGCAGCGAGAAACCGCGACAAGTTATACAATTTTCGCTTTTCGATTGGGAATAACTGATTCGATATGGTTTTGAAAGTTGTTACAGTTCCCTTCTTTTTTTAACTGGTGTTAAAACCTATCCCTCTAAAATCACAAAACCCGCGTCGGCGGGTTTTTTATTGAGAGTTCAACTTATTGGCATCTCTATGGTATGATATCCGGTGGCGTGATCACCAATTCCCAATTCTCACAATACTAATAGATTTGCTATGAAATACTGGTACGAAACGCTTGCAGTAGCGCAGCGAATTTTAATTGAATTGGGGAGGCGGCGACGCAGCTTAGTCTTGTGGAGTATTTTTCCAGTTTCTATCTTGCTAATTAACGGTTTAATTTTAAAAGAACGCGCTAATCTCACCACAGCAAAAGCCTTTGAAACTGCTGCACCTGCAAGCTTAGTAGGAGCGGCTTTATTTTTTAGCTGTCTCGGTGGGAGTGTCGCAACAGTAGTAGCAGAGCGAGAACAGCATACCCTCAAACGCTTGTTTATTTCCCCGCTGAGCGGCACTTCCTACTTTTTAGGAATTTTCCTGGCTCACAGTTGCATCGGCATCGGTCAGGTAATTTTAGTATATGCGATCGCCTCTTGTTTAGGAGCACAATTCCAAGGCTCTATTCTGCTAGGATGTGCGATTATTCTGCTCAGTATTGTATCTTATGTAGGTGTAGGCTTTATTCTAGGCACCCAGTTTGCGAGGCGCACTGAAGATGTCAACTCCCTAGTAGCGGCTTTCGGCGTTCCTTTGTTGATTTTAGGAGGCGCATTTTTGCCGACTTCGCTGTTTCCCAAAAGTTTGCTGGATCTCGCCCAGTACAATCCAATTTATCACATGAACGAAGCGCTGATGGGCGTGTGGGCTGAGGGCAAAGATTTGGCTGATATTGCCGAACACTTTTGGTATTTATTCATATTTTCTATTGCCATGATTGCAGGTGGATGGCTTTCTTACCGCAGGATGCTGAGAGTAGAAAGAAGACTTTAAAACTATCTCATTATGTCGTAATTATTCATCTCTCTCTTCTCTGACTCAGCGCCCTCTGCGCTCTCTGCGGTTTAATCGTTCAGAAACAACCGTAAATATATAAAATAATACGGAGAATTAAAGCAGTGCTGCAAATAGAAAAGCTAAATAAGTCCTATGGCGAGCGTTCAGTGCTTAAAGATTTAACACTGCACATTCAATCTGGAGAAATTTACGGTTTGCTCGGGCCAAACGGGGCGGGTAAAACTACAACTATCAATATTTTATGCAATTTGCTAAATGCCGACAGCGGCAAAGTTTTTATCAATGGCGAACCTGTTTCCGAAGCTACCAAATTGTTAATAGGTGTAGCGCCCCAAGAAAATTTGCTTTACAAAAGCCTTAGCTGCGAGGAAAACCTCAACTTTTTTGCTCAAATTTACGGCTTAGAGCGCAAACAGCGGCGCTATCAAGTAAGACACTGTTTGAAAGCAGTAAATTTGACAGATAGAGCTACAAGCCCGGTGGAAACTTTGAGCGGAGGAATGCAGCGCCGTTTGAATATTGCGGTAGCATTGGTACACCAGCCTAAATTAGTAATTTTAGATGAACCGACAACGGGTTTAGATATTGAGGCTCGCTATGAAATTTGGGAGTTAATTCAGCGCTTGCAATCGGAAGGAATTACAGTTTTGCTGACAACTCACTTGTTGGATGAAGCTGAGCGGCTGTGTCAGAGAATTGGGATTTTAAAGAATGGCAGTATTGTGGCTGAAGGTAGTTTAGAAGAGTTGCAAAAACTGATTCCGGCTCAAGAAATTATTGTTGTTAAAACCGATGCAGAAGCTGAAGTCATCGCCCGCGCTGAAAAATACAGTTTTATCCCCCGCCGTTACGGTAGTGATTTAGCTTTTTGGCTGCCGGAACGTTTAGAATTAAAAGAGATTATTTTGCTGTTCGACGGGATTTCTATTGATTCAATCGCTCGGTATCCGGTGCGGTTAGAACATATTTATGTTGAGGTGACAAAACAAAGCGAACGAGGTTTGTAGAAGACCGGGCGGTTGAAACCGCCGTCTGCATCTACTTTTTTACCCGAAAGAATTGGTTTAAAGCCTTTCCCTTCTAGGGGGAAATTAAAATCAGACTATTCATTACTCCAATCCTCTTCCTTCCAGGTAGAGGTCGCCGTCAACCCTTCGACAAGCTCAGGGCAAGCTGTCAACTGTCAACTGTCAACTGTCAACTGTCAACTGAATTAAACAGCTTTTACCCACTCGATCCAAGTTTCCATCGGGCGGAAACCCACTGATTTGTAAAGCTTTGTCGCCCCCGTCAAACTGTCAGCATCGACGCTGAGTTTAGCTGTGTTTGCGCCCGCCGCTTTTAAGGAGTGCAAACCCGCCAGTAGCATCGCTTTTCCTAAACCCATTTTCCGAAAGTCGCGCCGCGTACCCAACAATTCAATCCAACCATCTTTAGTGCCGCTGCGGGCGTTTTTTTGGGGTTTGATTTGACAGTCGCAGAAAGCAGCAAATTTACGATCGCCCGAAACAGCAATCAAGTCTAATTCCGGCTGATAATTCGGATCTTGCATCCAATAACGCACGGTTTCCGCAGTTAAATCGTGGTGATTCCAGTGATCGATAAATGACTGGTTGAACATCTCTACCCAGGGTTGGATGTCTTGTTCTCCCGATACGTGAGTCAGTGCAAAATCTGCGGGAAATTCGGGTGTGGGAATGGGTTCGGCGAGGGATCGGGCCATTGTCCAAAAATAGCGATCGACCTCAAAGCCCTGTTTTTCTAACAGCCGCATCTCATCGGTTTTGTCCTCCCGGCTGTAGGTACGCAATTTCGCGGGCAAATTCCGTTCTTTTCCGACTTCGCGCAGCCGATTTTCTCCCCACTTAATAATGTCTTTTTCTAATCCTTTGCCACGGACATTTGGATGCACGTAAAACCAGAGACAAGCGTCTATTTCAGCCGGAGAATCGGGCATATCTAGGAGTGCTAAACCGATCAGTTTGTAATTACCGTCTTCCCACAATTGCACGTCGCGGGCTTTGTCTAGTTTGGGTGCATCAAGTATCAGCTTGAGTTCAGTTGCTGAGACTTCTTCGCCGAGTCGATCGACTGCTTCGCAAGCATCGATCAAATTTGCGATCGCGCACCAGTCAGTTTCGCCATTGTAGGAGCGGGTTGTTAAGATATTCATAGAAAACTTGCAATCCGTAACTTCGGACTGTTCCTCTTAAGTGGTATTGGCAAACAAGTACAGTAATTCAGACATTTTGGACAAACGTCAGTAACAGGCAAGAGGCCTGTTCCACAAGAAATAAATACTCTTGTGGGGCGGGCACGCGAGCCCGCATCTAAACTGTTTTTAGTATTTGAAAATGGTGTCGATAAAACTCAGAAACCTGTTTATATCACCCAGGCTTTCAGGTTTTATCTCATAGCGCAATCATAAAAATTGGTTTGCCTTTTTGGGCTAGTTTTGTATGTGAGTCTCAGACTAAAGGAGCGCCCAATGTTCGCAAGCAGCCTCCTCAAAGTTATCAAGGCTGGTGCTTGACTAACTGTTGTTTAAATAAATTTGATGAAGCTAAGTAAAGAAGTTGTCACCCCCACTGGGTAGTTGGTTTTTACTTTTGCTATGTTTGACAATAAATCCTGTTTCAGGGATTTGTTGCTCCTCCTGTTAACTCGCCCGATCGGGGGAGGGGAGAAGTTGAACCTATTAAAAAGTTGCCTAGTTTAACTATAACCGCTGCGTTTCTTTTTTGCAAGTTTGATGTAATAGAAGTTCTGTTACTATTAACGGGAGTCTGGAGTCGGCAGAAGCACCGCGCTTTTAACCAGCCGTAACTGTAATTTTTATAACGTTTTTCCCGGAGTTGAGGATTTAACTTTATCCAAACGTTAAACTAACGTTAAACTGTTTTTTACAGATTAATATGAGGTAAATATGCTCGACAACCTCGATTTAGATATTTCCCTGGATAAAGAAACCTATGATGCCAAGATAGAAATTTTAATGCAACAGTTGCGATCGCTCCAACAAACCTGCTGGGAAAAAAAACTGCCCGCAATCATCGTACTCGAAGGCTGGGCCGCCGCCGGCAAAGGCGCGCTAGTCAAAAAAATGATTGGGTACATGGACCCGCGCGGGTTTGCGGTTCACCCGATTTGGCCGCCGTCAGAGGCAGAAATGGGCTATCCTTTTCTGTGGCGGTTTTGGCAGAAACTGCCGGCGCGAGGGCGAATTGGCTTTTTCTATCACAGTTGGTACACTCATGTTTTAGAAGACCGATTGTTCCAGAGAGTCTCCGACGCAGAAGTACCGACAGTCATCAGACAAATCAACGCCTTCGAGCGGCAGATGGTAGATGACGGCGCGGCAATTGCCAAATTTTGGATTCACCTGAGCAAAAAAGAACTCAAACACCGGCTCAAAAAACTAGAAGACGACACCTTACAAGCTTGGCGAGTGCGGCCAGAAGATTGGAAACAAGCCAAAAAATACGAAGAATACACAACTTTGGCCGAAGAAATGGTAACTCAAACTGGCACGGGCCCGGCACCTTGGACGCTAGTTGAAGGCGACTGTCAGCGCTGGGCGAGAGTCAAAGTGTTAACGCAAATGGCAGCGACAATTACAGAAGCCCTAGACAGACTCCCGACGCAATCTGCACCCGTGAAATTGCCGCCTCAAGAAAGATTGCAACCCACCGAACCGGATTTGCTCGCCCAAGTAGATTTAACTCAATCGCTGTCACCCGACGAATATAAACAGGAACTTCGCGCAGCACAAACCCGTTTTGGCAAACTGCAACAAAGCATCGACGAAGAGCAAGTCCCCGTGTTAGTGCTGTTTGAAGGTTGGGATTCGGCCGGCAAGGGAGGAGCAATCAAACGCTTGACGGATATCCTAGACCCCCGCAGTTACACCGTTAATCCGTTTGCGGCCCCGACAGACGAAGAAAAAGCGCATCACTACCTCTGGCGGTTCTGGCGGCGGTTGCCGACTGCTGGTAAAATCAGCATTTGCGATCGCAGTTGGTATGGTAGAGTGCTCGTCGAGCGAGTCGAAGGATTTGCCACCGAACCCGAATGGCGCCGAGCTTACCAGGAAATCAACGAATTTGAGGAGCAACTCACCAGTTTCGGTTGTGTCTTAGTTAAATTCTGGCTGCACATCAGTCCTGACGAGCAACTAAAGCGGTTTACAGAGCGGCAAAACAATTCATTTAAACAATACAAACTCACCGAGGAAGATTGGCGAAATCGGGAAAAGTGGAATTATTATGAAGTGGCGGTGAATCAAATGATTCAGCGCACCAGCACGCCGGCTGCTCCCTGGACGCTAATTGCGGCCGATAACAAGTATTATGCTCGTGTTAAAGTAATTCAAACGGTAACGCAGGCAATTCGGAATCAACTGAAGCGCCGATAAATTGGGATTGCTGAATCGGTAACAGGTAATGGGGAAAAAAAGCAGGCGACAGAAAGCAGACTTGAATTGCCAATTTCACCTGCGGCGTGCTCGATTCATTACCAATTATCAATCAACCATTACCAGTTATCAATTACCAATTAACTGTCAGCAATCTGTGACTGGAAGTAGCGGGCTTGCAGCCTGCAACCAATGGTTGATAGCTGACCGGAAGCGAGCATTAGAATAAATGCGATCGGACTGCGTTATTCGCGAAAGTTAAAAACCCACCGATGCCCGTATTTCCTGCCGCAGTTAAATTAGCGCTCGTTTCCAAAACTTCTGTACTAATTTATGAAGACACAGAATATTGCAAGATGCCAGAACTGTTAGCTCGCATTCTATTTCTATTCCTCCTGTTCTCACTGATCAAATCGTGGTGGGATCAATCAGGAGGCAAAGACAATCCGTTAATAGACCGGCTGCGCGTTTTGCTGCTGATCAGCCTTTTGTTCCTGGCTTTTTTCGCGCCAGACACGCCAGTCGGAGCAGCGATTTTCGGGCTCATAGCCTTCTTCTTTAAGCCGCTGGGTTTTTCGATCACCCTGCTGGTGATTGCATCGGCGCTGATCACGAACGGGGGCATCCGCAACCCGGCGCCGAGAATGATCCTGGCAGCGCTGCTAGTTTTGATCCTTTCGAGTATGCCAGTTGTCGCTTACTGGTTCGCCGAGCAAGCAGAACGGGACGCTGCTGCTGCCGTCCGCACAGTTTGCTGCGATGAAACCGCAGCGGCGATCGTCCTGCTGGGCAAGGGAACCACTCAGCCTCACATCCCCAACCGAGTGGCAATTCAACTAACAGATACAGGCAATCGCCTGCCCTATGCTGCCGTTTTGTACAGCAAAAAAGTGGCACCTATGGTCATCGTTACCGCTGGCCCGAGACCAGAGTTGGAGGGTTATGTTGGCGAAGCTAAGGATATCGAGACTTTGCTGGCAAACAACATGGGCGTGCCGCGCAGTAGTATCGTGCTCGACGATAACGGCAGCAACATACGCACCAGCGCTGAAGAAGTGAGAAAGATACTCGACAGCCGTGGCGCCGCGCGCAAAGTAATCCTGGTAACATCTGCGATTCAGATGCGCCGTGCCAGCCTCGCTTTTGCCAATATGGGAATCCAGGTGATTCCCAGAGCTACCGACTTCTACACTTTCCAGCCCACGTCAGGAGGGAAATCGAGACTCCGCTTAGACGCGGGAGATTTTTTGCCTAGTGCAGAAGCTTTGGTAACTACGACGCGAGTATTCGATGAATATTTCGGGTCTTTCTATTACTATTTGCGCGGCTGGCAGGCTCCCAGAGCCTAAAGTGGCGAGTTGCTGGTGTTTTTCTTAGGCAACAGCGACTGCTCCCCAGATTGGTTTAAAATCTGATGAGAAGAAGACCTTTGTGGGGAGCTGTATTTTCGCATTCCGGCGGGGTCGCCGACAATCAAGTTTGCCATGAATGCAAACAAAACCCAAAAGATAACTGGCTCCCACTCGGATTTTTTGGGCGTTGCTTCTGGGGTTGTGACAGATTCGACGTTGACTTTGATATCTAGTTTGCCTTCAATTTCTTTGCCTTTGAGAACTCCCTCCTTGCACACACCCTTAAAAATCATGGGAGCGGGCTTTGGTGCTTCTACTTTCGCTTCTTCTGCCATTTTTTTATCCTGGTTTTGGTAGATCCGGTTGGATAGTAAATTCTCAGAGGTTCGGGGGTTTTCCGGAAAGGATTACGCGAACCCTGAAAGAATTAAGCTAAATATGCACCCCGCCCCTTGCTGGGGCTTAGACATAAGAATCTGAAGGCATTTCAAGCCAGTGCTGGTTTGTTTTGGGTAGCAGCGTTGCCTTGAAGCTGCTACTTATCTATCTGGGTGAAAGGGAGATTTTTATGCAAAGACAGGTTTTTATGAAAAATTGTCAATAAATTTATTATCTCCACGCAGGCGAAAACGTCAAGACCTTAAAGCTGATCTTGGTTTTGGTCATGTAAGAAACCCCGTTTATTGCAGGAGCTGAAGTGGCGCAATTATTTTAAGAAACCGGGTTTATGGCTCAAAAGCCCGATCGCACTGCCAATCTCAAATCTCAAACGATCTAAATAATCGACAGTGAAAACATCCACCAGCAAACTATCTTCCCTGCAACCAGAACAACTGGCAACTTGGGCAACAGAGGCAATTAATCGCAGTAAATCCGGTCAAATCCCCACGTACATACCTCTGCTTGCGGGAGCCGACAGACAATGCTTTGCCGTGCAAATTCGGGCAATTGACGGTCAAATTTTGAGCTGGGGCAGCGTCGATAAAACATTCCCGCTGATGAGCGTAGTCAAGCCGTTTGTGCTGCTTTATTTGCTGTGCGAGTTGGGCGAAAAAGCGGTTTTTGATTGCGTGGGCTGCGATCCTTCGGAAATGGCTTTTAATTCCCTGACTCAACTGGAAATAGATAAAGGGAAGCCGAGAAATCCGATGATTAATAGCGGGGCGATCGCCCTTGCATCTTTGATTCCCGGTAAAAATGCGGTTGAGCGCTGTCAAAACCTGGGAAATTGGCTGAATCAACAGGCAAACAGTCAGTTATTTGTTGACGAGTTAATGCTGGATTCAGTGAATGCAATGCCGAATCAAAAAAATTGGGATCTTGCCTTAGCAATGGTAGAATGGGGTTATCTTGAAAACTCGGAAATTGCGCTAGAAACTTATAATCGCGTCTGCTGTTTGTCGGGAAATGTGGAGGATTTAGCTAAGCTGGGGATGGTTTTGGTAAATAGTGGCGAAGCGATCGGGGAAAACTGCCGCACTGTCAAAGCGCTGATGGCTACTTGCGGTTTGTATGAAGCATCTGGCCGCTTTGCGGTGCGGGTGGGACTGCCGGCTAAGTCTGGAGTTAGTGGGGCTTTGCTGTCGGTAATTCCGGGTGAAGGGGCGATCGCATCTTACAGTCCGCCTCTAGATAAAGAGGGAAATTCTGTCGGCGGCTTGTTTCTGTTAGAACAAATAGCTAAAGCTCTGCGGCTGAGCGTATTTGATTAGATTGGGAATTGGGCATGGGGGAATTGGGAATTGGTAATTTGGCTAATCAATTGTCAGGTAATCGGTAGACAAGAGTGCCTAAATTTTTGAGTGATCGGCAAACCGCAGATTAAGGTGGATTAACACAGATTAACGCCGATGACCAATGCCCTGTTTGGCCAATGCCCTGTTTGGCCAATGCCCTGTTTGGCCAATGCCCTGTTTGGCCAATGCCCTGTTTGGCCAATGATTAATGCTTTTCGCCTAAAATAGCATAAACCACAGTCTCTTCTTTTTTGCCGCGCAATTGAATCGAGCCTACTTTTTGGCCTTCGTAGCGATCGCGCACATAAGAAAAAGTCCTCCCCGTCACCAACAAATTAAAAGGACTATCAGAAACAATTTCCTTATTCATCGCTTCCAATCTAGCCGCCACGTTGACAGCATCACCGATTACAGAATAATTCAAACGCCGGGAACCGCCGACAGTACCAGCAATTAACTGTCCAGTATGCAAACCAATGCCAAACTTAATTAAAGGTTTGTGGTCAATTCTCAACTGCTGGTTAATTTCGTGGAGCTTTTCGTGCATGGCGATGCAAGCCGCAACTGCATTCAAAGCATCTTGTTGAATTTCTGCATATTCACTATGGCAAAAAGGCACGCCAAAAACTGCCATAATTGCATCGCCGATGTATTTATCGACAACACCGCCGTGATCCATAATACAGTCGGTCATTGCTTCTAAATAATTGTTCAGCCAGTTGAGCAAATCTCGCGCTGGCATTTTTTCGGAAATCGAAGTAAAATTACGAATATCCATAAACAGCACCGTTGCTGTAAGTTCTTGAGGTTCGAGTTCTCCCTGTTCAAATATCTCCGCTTTACGTTCCCAAATAAGCTGAGCTGTCTCTGGAGCGACGTGCTTTTCAAATAACCTCATCAACTGCTGCTTTTCGTACTGTTCCCGCAGTTGCAAAGCAGTGCCAGATAAAATGAGGGTGCCGATAGGTGCGGCAATCGGAACCCACCAAAAAAATAAGCCAAATAACAAAGCAGCAGCCGCAATCCAAATTATAGGCAAACCGAGAGCGATCGCAATTCTCTCTTGAACACCTCGGTTGCCCAGAACCAAAGCGGTAAGCGGGCCAATCCCCAACAATAACAAAATTTCTAGCAGTATTGGCAGCCGCTGCAGCAAGCGTTGATTGAGCAAATTGTCAACCAACGCTGCATATAAATAAACCCCAGCCGTAGTCTTGTTGAGAGGTGAAGATATGGGGTCGAAACCGGTAGCAACTATGCCGACTAAAACTAACTTATTGGTCAGAGCATCTGCGGGAATTCTACCTTCTACGACATCAACAAAAGCATAGGTAGGTAGATTTTCTGTTTTCCCCGGCCAGTTAACCCAAACTTTTTTTTCCTGCTTATTTTTGGACTGTGGGAGCAATACTGGATCTTGGGGATTAGCAGCATTGTACCTGTGAGTCATTGCTAAACCGAAATTAGGAATCCCGTTGAGAAAGATTTTTGACTCGCGGGTAATACCGTCGCTATCGGCTTCTTGGCTGATGTGGCCGACACCTGCGGCGGCTGCTTTTAAAGATGCTACGGGTTCTTCTTTGATGGTTCTAGGGAGTACAACTTTGCCGTTGGCGGCAATTGCAGCGGCTAAAATATCATCTTTCGGACTTGGATCGAGGAAAAGAATGTCAAAACCAACCGCTGTAGGGGGAGATTTTTTCAGTGCTTCTAGCAGTTGGGCGTAGCGGTTGCGAGGCCAAGGAAATTTACCGTATTCCTGCAAGCTTTGGGGTTCGATCGCAATTACCGCAATTCTGTCATCCCACCCCGGATTTGGCAAAATTCCCGATTCTCGAATTTGAAATAGGGTTTTGTATCCCAAATATTCCAGGGGTTTCCACATTCCAAATTGCAGCATGGCTACAGACATTATACCTACTACAGCGCCTGTCATCCAGGGAGGATTTGTGATGATATATTGCCGGATGCCGATCAGTTGATTTTGTTTGAGATGCTCGATCCATTCTTTGAACTTCATGCAATTAATTTGACGCAATAATTGACATCCGAGTCCGATGTTTCGGATTAGAAGACCGGGCGGTTGAAACCGCGTCTATACAAACAAAACCCGGATGGTGCGCGGGTTGAATACCAGCAGGTTAAAATTACCAGAAAGAATTGGTTGAAAGTTGTTTAGGGAACTGCGAGGCTGTAATGCCGTTCTGTGACTGACGGCCCTCGCACTACGATTTTGAGGCGGCGACTTGGAGGTAAAATTCCTTGGATTTTGAAGTTGCCCTTTCGATCGATCTTAATCGCTTCGTTGTTGACATAAATTATGTCGATCGGGTTAATTTGACCGCTGAGGCGATAGATGTTGCCGCTGAGTCTCAACAACCTGCGGACTTTGAGTTGAGCTAGGCGAGGGCTGGCTGAGGGCGCCACGGGCGAGGTTTGAGGGAAAATTGTCGTGGCGTTGCCGCCGTTGACAACTACTTCTGAGTCGGTGCTGCCGGATACTACGACTGCACCTTCAATGGTTTCGACTGAGGTTTTGCCGTCGGGGCCGACGCTAACGCCAAAGGATGTACCCCTGACTCCTGCCACGCCTTCGGGGGTTTCTACCCTGACTGGGGCGGTTCTGGCAGAACTTTTTCGTTGGGCAATTTGACTGGATTTGCCGAGTCCGCTGAAGGTATTGAGGGCGGCTATTTGGTTCGGCGGGATAATTGTTGAGGTGTTGGCTGCGGGAGTTGTCGCAGCAGTTTTGCCGATCGACAATCTGACTCGCCCCCTGCTGACAAAAATAGCTGTGTCATTTTCGCCTGCACTGCTTGACAAATCGGATATTTTGACTGCGGTTTTTTCGGATACTTCGACGATGCCGATGTTGTTGTCGATGCCTAAACGGGCTGTGGAATCGGGGCCGGTGATGATTTCGTCTCCGGGGGCGAGTAGCCGATCGCCCACAACCGCCGGCCGCCCTTTAAAGCTGACTGTACCGCTAATTTCTTCTATTTCGAGCGATCGTCCGGCCGCTGTTCCCTGGGCGTTTATCGTCTCTGCTGGGGATGGATTCGCCGCCACAGTTGCCGGATTTTTTGGAGATTGTGAGCCGGTGGGTAGTGCTGGCGGTCGATCGACTGAGATAATTTTAGTAGCGTTCAACTGCTGTTTGGGGGATGGAGAGAGCGGACTGGCGATCGTCCCACGAAAGGGCGACAGACAGGCGAACATAGCTAAGGACAAACTTAGGAGCGGAATTTTGGTCGATCGCCCACACGTAAAAATTTTATTCATAATTTCAATTTTGTCATATTGAAGTTCCTCGACTTCATTTCCTGTATCAGACGGCATACATCCGGAAATCGTTCCATTTTTTATGCCGTAACACAGCAGCAAAAATAAACTTTATCAGCCTGAAAGTTTAGCATTAAAACTTCTTTTTTTGGTCAGATTTTAGTAAACTGTTACAACATGGCACTTTACTAAAATCTGACCTTCGGGAAATTTGGCCAACCAGACTCAAAGTCCTTTACAGCATGAAATTTCGCCGTTGTCAACGTCAGAGAGGGCAGATTTATATATAGCAAACATAAAATTAATTACTGCTTTTGAATGCTTTTTGGCTTCTGCCTGAAGGATGACTAATTGGGGAGAAATCCTGTAGTTGTGGCAATTAATAAAAAGATTCTTTTTGCGAATCAATAAAAAATAATTATCTAAGTGGTGAACAGCCTCTGCCAGTGAAGCTTGCTGTGGAACCTGATGAAGCAAACCCAAGCGAATCAGGGTAGACGATCGACCAACTCCGACTAGAATACCGTTTTTTAGGGAAAGTTGGTCGAAATTTCGAGGGAAAATCATAGCGAGCGATCGGCTGCTGGTGTTGCTGTTCCGAAGTAGACGCCAAACTGTAAAATGGACGGTTGTATATAGGTTATATAGAGCAGGAGAACAATTTCAGTGGCAATAGAAGTAGGTCAGAGAGTGAAGGTGCGCCGTCTCAGAGATCGGATACCTGCAAATATGATGGGCAAGATAAAGGAGAATCCAGTAGGCACTGTTGATGGATTCAGAATGGTTGACGGTAGCGGAGTAGGCGTGGTTGTTAAGTTTGACGGTTTTGCGACTTGGTTCTTTGAAGATGAGCTAGAACCCGTTTAACAGATGTAGAAGGAAGAAGGAAGAAGGAAGAAGGAAGAAGGAAGAAGGAAGAAGGAAGAAGGAAGAGGAAAAATTTTCCCAATTCTTCCACTCTCCGACTCTCCGACTCGCCGACTCTCCTCTTCCTCCACAGTCCTCCCTCCTCCACTCTGGCTGAAGGTTGCGCTTAAATGTTAAAGAGTAAGCTTTGGCAGTGAGAACAGAAAATGGCTTTGATTTTGACATTTTTGGGCAAAGGCGGCACTGGCCGCAGTACGATCGCGATCGCAACAGCTAAAAAATATGCCGCTCAAGGCAAGCGAGTTCTGCTGCTCGGCCAAGATCCGGGCCCTGCATTGGGTATTCTGCTAGGAGTTCCCCTGACTCTCGCCCCGCAGGAAATCTCCCCGAACCTGAAAGCGGTACAGGTGCAAAGCGCGCCACTGCTAGAACGCAGGTGGGACGAAGTTAAACAATTAGAAGCTGAATATGTCCGTACTCCCTTTTTTAAGCAGATTTACGGTCAAGAATTGGGGGTGTTACCGGGGATGGACAGCGCGCTGGCGTTAAACGAACTTCGGGAATACGACGACAGCAAACAATACGATGTGATTGTTTATGACGGCACCGGCGGCATGGATACGCTGCGAATGCTGGGAATGCCGGAAATTTTGAGTTGGTATATCCGCAGGTTCCGTCAAGCTTTGGTAGATTCGGATTTGGGGAAAGCGCTTTCACCTTTTATTCAACCGGTTGTCAGTACCGTGTTGACTGTGGATTTGTCGGGAGACAATGCTTTTCAATCTACTAAGCAAGTCGATAATCTGTTGGATAAGGGTAAGGAAGCGCTGGCAGATCCGAACCGCACGGCTGCTTATTTGGTGACGACTGGGGATGCAAGTGCGATCGCCACTGCGCGCTATTTGTGGGGAAGTTCTCAACAAATTGGTTTGACTGTCGGTGGTGTAATTGTGAATCAATCACCGATTACAGAAACTGTTGCTGCTGATTTTGATCCTTTGACAGCAGTTGCGGTGCCGGCGCACAGTGATAATAATTGGCAGCCGTTAATTGATGCTTTGCCAGATTTTTCTGAAGCGGGAAAAGCTCCTAAACCAATTAACATAAACATTGCACAGCGTCAAGTTAGTTTGTTTTTGCCTGGGTTTGACAAGAAAGAAATTAAATTGATTCAATCCGGGCCGGAAGTGACTATCGAAGCGGGCGATCAGCGGCGTAATATTTTGCTTCCTCCGGCGCTGACTGGCAAGTCTGTTACTGGTGCTAAGTTCCTGAATGGTTACTTAATTGTTTCTTTTTAGCAGTTAAGTTGTAAGGGATTTAGGGTGGGATTTGGGAACGGGCAAGATGCCCGTTCCACATTTATAGGAAAAATATTTAGAAGTTTAGACAAGATTGTAGCATTCGATATTCAATTATAAAATTATCTGCGTTTATCTGCGTGCATCTGCCTTAGATATGCGGTTGATTTATCAATCAAAAATTTATGCAATAAGTCTTTTAAGAAGGTGAACCCGCCCGTACAAGATGGTCGAAAATGCGATCGCCCGCAGTTCGTCTATAATAAAATAAAGTCATGAGCAAATTTGGGGAAACAGCAATGGTTACAGAACTGCAATCTCCCGACAAATCAAAAATCATCTACCCTGACGACAACGGCGAACCAATGTCAG
>Ga0209490_10000371_pt1 | contig 45336 bp, 42 predicted proteins | sample MAT06_FD_187209 | JGI IMG/M metagenome (GOLD analysis project Ga0209490, IMG submission 187209) | Freshwater microbial communities from Lake Fryxell liftoff mats and glacier meltwater in Antarctica - MAT-06 (SPAdes) (version 2) | ecosystem: Environmental > Aquatic > Freshwater > Ice > Liftoff...
GTCGCGCGTCGACTAGCGCGCGACGACTATCGCGCGACGATGTTCGTGAGTCGGATGGATTCCGTGCCAAGCCGCAACGCCAGAAAGGCCCGGACGCGTGCCACTTCACTGGTATTTGGGACCTCTTTCCACGACGCGACCACGCTGATGGGCATCGGTGAGGCAACCCGGGTTGTATCGGCCGCCACGACGGCGACCGTTGCGACGCGGCCCATCGCCAACGAGGACAGTGATGGGTAGAGCACGCCCAGTTCGCGCGCGAGCTGCGCTGTCGGCAGTTCGCCCGCGCGGATTCGGGCAAATTCCTCCTGCAGCGGACGCGCCAGCGACTCCACGGTTCCCGTCGACAGATCCCGCCGCGTGTTCATGCGCGCGTCGGCGTCCTTGAGCACGCCCTGGCGGATGAGCTCCGTGATCTCTTCTACCGACGGTTGCCTGGCCAGTGGCTGGCGCACGATGAGGCGCGTGCGCGCGAGGCCGTAGCGCGGCAAGACCATGGTCAACGAATCGATCGCGAATGCGCGCATCGGTTCACCGATTTGCGTTGCTTCGATCGTTGAACTATCGCGACCATACCGGAGTGACACATTCAGAAACGTGTGGTCGGAACCTAGCAGCTGGTCGGCGACGAAGCGCCGGGCCGCGCCTTGGAATCGCGTTTCCTGTACCACCTGCCACCCCGTGTACACGCTGGGCAAGGCGATCCCGAGCGTAAGCGCGATGATGAGCCACCGCACGCGAGGGGCCGACGCTGCGTCGTGAGTCGTCGCGCGTTCGAAGCGCATCAGCCGCACAAAGCCCAGCGTTGCCAGGCAGATGAACAGCGCGTTGATCAAAAAGAGGTGCATGGCGCCCAGGAAAAACCGCCAGTCGCCGTGCGCGAGTCCGAAGCCCGCGGTGCACAGCGGTGGCATCAGCGCCGTGGCAATCGCCACGCCCGGCACGACATGGCTCTTGTTGGCGCGACGCGACACGGCGATGATGCCCGCGGCACCACCGAAGAGCGCAATCAGCACATCGTACAACGTCGGGCGGGTGCGAGCGAGCAGCTCCGACTGCGCTTCCGCCAGCGGCGAGACAAAGAAGTACGCGGTCGATGAGAGCAGTGCGACGAACGTGGCGATGAACAGATTGCGCAGACTGCGCCGCAGCAACGCCACATCGCTGACGCCCAACGCCACGCCGGCCCCGACAATCGGACCCATGAGCGGCGAGATGAGCATTGCGCCGATAATGACGGCGGTGGAATTGACGTTCAGTCCCACCGAGGCGATGAGGATGGCGAAGGCGAGCGCCCACACGCCACCACTCCGAAACTCGACATCCGATCGGATTTGCTGCAACGTCGCGTCGTAGTCGGTCTCCTCGCGCAACGAGAGCAACCGTCGCGCGGTGGCGATCCAATCGGGAGTCACGACAGAAGGAGGAGGACTGGTCATGTGGGTTCAGATGTCATCGATGAGGCCGATCGCCGTGAAATACGCGCGCTATCGCCAAGGGGTGGTCGGTCGTGCAAAGCGCAACGCGCGGGTGGCAAGCACGCGTGCGGTGGGGTCCGTGTCGGCCCCGATGGGCGGTCATCCAATACAACATACCGCGTGAGTCATCACCGCTGCACGCGGTCTGCGCAATTCGCACGCACACGACGCGCAACCACCGATCGCGTCCCACACTGCCCAACAGGTTGGCGGATCAGGTCCATAGACACTCCAGAAATCTGTAAAAGTTTCGGACGACCTTCCGGGAACCTGGCACCTGTCAGACTCGGTCGTCGCCCACCGGACATCCATCAACGCGTCGACGAACTTCGATAAAGTATGTATGGTTCGCCGACAGGGCGTGCCTCCGGAACTCGGCAGGCTCAACGGCGTTCGCTCTGGTGAGTAGCCGTCGCGTCCCCCGTGGGCCGCGGCGCATCGACCGTTTTCGACGCACCATTTCCACCATACTTTCTCAGACATCAGCACGCGTGAGATTCCCCACCAAGATCGCGATCGCCGCCTTTGTCCTCGGAGCGGCCTATCTGCTCTGGACTCCCGACAAGGATCGAGCGAGGCTCGAAGCGCTGTATGCATCGCGCCCGACCGATCTCAGGATGGTGGCCGGTGTGCGTCTGCATGTGCGTGACGACGGGCCGCGAGACGCGCCGGTGCTTGTCTTGCTGCACGGATTCGGTTCCAGCCTGCACACGTGGCAGGCGTGGGCGGAGACGCTTGCCCGCGATTACCGCGTGATACGATTCGACCTTCCGGGAAGCGGGCTGAGCGCCGCCGATCCTGGTAACGATTATCGCGATGCGCGCAGCCACCAGGTGCTTCGTGCCCTGCTGGATACGTTGCGCGTCGATCGGGCCACGCTCATTGGCAACTCGCTGGGCGGACGCGTGGCCTGGTCATTCGCCGCAAAGTATCCCACGCGTGTCGAACGGTTGGTGCTGATCTCGCCAGATGGCTTTGCCAGCCCAGGATTCGAGTACGACAAGGCCGCCGAGGTGCCAATCACTATGGAGGTCATGCGCTACGTGCTGCCGAAACCGCTCCTGACAATGAGCCTCGAGCCGGCGTATGCCGATCCCGCGGCAATGACCGACGCCCTCGCGACCCGCTATTACGACCTGATGCTCGCGCCCGGAGCACGCGCGGCGATGCTCGCGCGCATGCGGCAGACTGTGCTGACAGACCCAGTGTCCGCGCTGCAACGCATCGAGGCGCCGACGCTCTTGCTTTGGGGCACCGAGGACCAGATGATCCCCTTCACCAACGCGGCGGATTACACGCGTGCATTGCCGCACGTAACGCTCGTCGCGTTGCCAGGGCTGGGGCACGTGCCGTTCGAAGAGGCCCCTCAGCGATCGCTCGTTCCCGTGCTGGAGTTCTTGCGTCGGACGCCCTGATCGAGTCACCCACAATGCCCCCTTTGAGCGATGGTTGCCGGAAGCGGTGGTGTCTACCTTCCCACAACAAGGCACTCTTCGAAGATCCTGTGTTCAGCGCATTCAACACCTCTTCGACGTCGTGACCGGAACGCGATCTTCGTGTAGTCTCCCGGCCGATGGTCGGCCCTCAGCGAGTAATTCCATGCCCAATCTGATCTGTCGTTTGACCGCCGCGGTTCGGCGCGTGACCCCACAAGTTATGGCCGTGCTTATTCTTGGCGCGATGGTGAGCCCTGCCGCGCTCGCCGCGCAATCCTCAACCATGGTATCGGGTGACTCAGTAGTCATGTCGACCACGGCTCCGGTGCCCGGCATGACGGCACCGCTTGCTACCGTGTCAGGAGAGACTTTGCAACCTACGGCGCGCGGGCCACGCTTCGCACCGTCGGCGCTGACGAATGCGAATGCCAGCACTACGAGACCGTCGCTTCCGCCTGCCGATGACAACGTCAACATGGGTCCCAATCTCGCGCTGATGGGCGCGGGCGCCGCTGCCGTAGTGGTGGGCCTCTTGATCGGCGGTGACGGCGGGACCGCGATTGCGCTTGGCGGTGGCGTGGTCGGCTTGATCGGGCTGTACAGGTACCTGCGCTAGTCTCCTCTCCGTCGTACACGAGGCGTCCACGCGTTTATGCAGGAGGTAGGTGGCATCATGAAAAGCAGCCAGTCGAATAACCCCTTCGCCAAAGTCGGCACGGACGCCCTTTCGAGGGCAGCGATCGGGATGGGATGGGCGTTCCAGCTGATCCTGTCGGTCGCCCGAAAGGTGCTGCTGGAGGGCCCGCCCCTGGCCATTACATGGGGCGATTCTGAGCCCGAGCACGTTCCGCAACTGCGGGCATCGATCGCGCATCGCCCCGTCGTTCGCGTATCACTGGCCCGTCAGGCTATCGCAGCCCGTCGCCGTCGACGAGATCGCGGGACACGAGGTCACTGTCAGTACACAGCGTGAAAACCGACGCTGTGGCTGCGGCGGCGGCACATTGCCGTTGAGCTCAACCACGGCTCCTGCAGTTCCGCCACCCTGATCAAGTTCGATGCGATCGACGGTCGGGTCATGTCACCGCGCGATGCGTCGTCTGGACTCGCAACGGGGAGGCGCAACTACGCGCCACTCATGAGCGCAAACTCCCTTTGGAGTGTGGGAGGAAATCCCGATAGTCGTGAAGAGCGTGCCAGCCGCTGGCCCGGTTGCACTCTTCGCGACGATCATGATGGACGGCAGAGGATCGTGCAGGGCCCGTACACAGGCGACGTACCATGCGAGTAACAAGCATTTTGAGCTCTCGCTCGGTGACGCAGCGCGATTTTTTGATGCGAACAAACAGCGAAAGCCAGAGCTTTGTAGCTCGCGGTAGGGGCATTGGCGCGAATGGCATGAAGGCGACTGGCTCGGACGAGTCGAAATAGCCACTGGCCTTCGGCGTCGCGTTGGCGATGCTGTCTGGGCTTGTCAGTTTGCCGTCGCACGCTCGTGCACAAGAGCGTCCAATCACGCCACGCGGCTCGGCGTTCGTCATTGCCGGAAACAATTCGTGCGCCCGAACCCGAGGTTGCGCCCGATCCGAACTTCAACATTCTGACGGAAAGATACAACGACTCGGTGCGCTTTCGCGTTCCGATGATTCCTCGTGCCTCTGGCGCAAAGACGCTCGCGCTCAACATTAGCGTATCAGAAGTGCACCAATGCGACGCGGCGGAAAGTGCTGGAGCACCTGTCTGTCGGACCGGCCACCGTCAGCGAACTTGCGGCCCCGTTCGACATGCAGCTCCCGTCGTTCGTGCAGCACCTCGCGGTGCTCGAACAGAGCCAGCTGGTGAAATCGAAAAAGCGCGGGCGGGTGCGGACGTATCAGCTCGCACCCGAACGGTTCACGGTCGTTGAAGACTGGCTGACTGCGCGTCGGCAGTTGTGGGACGCCCGACAAGACCGGTTCGACGATTACGTCACACACCTCAGGGAGAAGGAACCACAATCATGAACACGCACTTCGCCTTCAATCCGCAACTCGATTTCGCGATCGAACGGTTCATCGATGCGCCCACGCGTCTCGTCTGGTAGGTGCTGACGAAACCGGAACATCTTACGGACTGGTACGTGCCAAAGCCCCGGGGTCGTGTTGCATCGTGCGAAATGGTCGCGCGACCGGGCGGCATCTTCCGCATCGACATTGCCGTGGGAGACGGTCATCCGTATCCCAACCTTGGCTGTTTTTTAGACGTCGTTCCTGAATGACTGGTCTGGACGTCTATGCTGTTCCCCGGCTATCGCCCGGCTGTTTTTGACGGCATTCCGATCACCGCCATCATTACGATGGAGCCCATGGGAACCGGCACGCGCTACGTCTTCACAGCGCTGCACCGGGATGATGCGGACGTCGAGAAAAACAAAGGGTCAGGCTTTTACCAGGGTACCGAGATCGCCGTCGATCAGTTCGTCGAGCACGTGATCGCGATAAAGTAGTTCAGGCCGATTGTTGCGCGTCCGGCCACCTTGCAATACCGTAGTCTGACCCCGACGGACTTCCCTATCCGGCAAAGTTGCCATGGCTATTCGATCACCAGATTCCTACTTCACCGCCCCGAAGGAAAAAGAACTGGCTCTTCTCGTCTGGGAGGAAGGCACGAAACGTCTCGCGCGAGGATGGTGGTCGTCACCTGTGACACCCGCGTTTCTAGCGATCGAAGCTACGCCGAACGTGCGCATCCTTCTCACCGCCAGCGACTGGATCAGCTACAATCGGGGGGAAGGAGAGGACGACAACATCGCCGACATCAATAAGTTTTTTGGCAAGCCGGAGCGCTACTTCGACCGGGATATGTGCGCGAATGTCGAGCACGTCTACCGCGCGGCATATATTTCTATCGTGCTGACGCCAGCAGCGAGTTTCTTGAGTGCAGGCGCCTATGAAATGGTATTTGATCCGTTTCTCAAGGAACCGCTCGGTCGCGCAATACGAGCCTATAAGGCCAATAATGGCCTCGACGCGTTTCTTGCTGTTTGGCAGCAGCTATCGCTCTTCGGCATCGCCTCGCACCTGCCCGATTCGTTCAAGCGCAACGGCAGCCAGTTTCTCTATATCGATTTAAAGGGCTGGATGATGGCGTCCGATTATTGGAACGCCCTTGCGACCGACCCGGACAACTACGGTCCCCGCGCGCCGGAATTCGACGCAAGGGCGCAAATCAACAAGCTCAAGCTCGGCATCGACGCCGTGAAGGCGAGTCTCAACGCGCAGGCGGCGCGCGCACCTCTTCCCACGGTACCGACTATCGATCCCGCCGACTTTTTGCCCGACACGCCGCCGACCAAGGCCGGTGTCATGCTTTCGCAGATTTCGAAGGAGCGATACGGCGTATTCGAACTGTGGCCGCTGATCTGGAAGTACAATCAAAAGGCCATCGGCAACAATCCGAACCGTGTGCCAGCCGGAACGGTGCTCAAGATCAAGAAGAAGGAGAAGTACACGCCCGACGAGTTGAAATTCGCTCGGGAAAATTGGAAGAACTGGGCGGCTTTCAACTGAGGCGTCACTAGCTTGGCGCCCGCTGGCATGTGGCGCGGGCTGCAACCACCGGGCAACTGTTCGCATCATTGGGGCACAGGACGCCGCGGTCGCCGCGCGCGCTTTACTTCATCTGCGTCCATTTGCGTTGCAACCGCACAACCGTGACCGATCCCTGAGTCGGGGCCGAAATGCAGCGGGGGTGACCGCTGCGTACCATTCCCCGGTCGTCGGGCGGACTTACGGTTTCATCTGATGGCGATGACGAGGGCACGCCACGATACTCAGCGTAATGAAGAGCTCCAGCACCGCGCGCTATCTGCTTGGCGTCGCGTTGGCGATGCTGTCTTGGCTCGTCGGTTTTCCGTCGCACGTTGGTGCACAAGAGCGCCACATCGCGTGGACGCTGGTCAATCCACGAGCACCAGCGACGCTTGGAAAGGCGCTCACCGTCACGCTGCGCTCGACCATTCCGACCGGTTGGCATTTGTATGCTATCTCGCAGCCCCTTGGCGGACCGGTCCGCTCGGGCAAGCGGTAATGCCCATTCTGCTGCGCCATGTCTTCGCGGTTCCTGCCATGCATCAATGTAGGTCAACGCATGTGATCCGACGTAAGCACTGCATGCTGTTTGCTTCGTTGAGCGCGGCGAATGCGTCGAAGGTTATGCACTGCATTCTGCGAATAGACCACTCAACGAAAACGAGCCGTCGTCGTTCGCGTGCTGATTGTCAGGAAGGCTTCAGAAGGCCGAGAAACCTGGAAGCAGGCGATTGCGCGTACCGCCGTTGCTGCACTGAAAGTGCCGTGCGGTGCGCTGTGTAACTGCACCGCATACGCGCTGCTCGGTGCACAGCTGATCTATAAGAGCCTTCGCCGCTCTACGGTGACGTTCAGGCGGCGGCGCGGCAGCGCGCGAAGAAAAGCCAAACACGCACACTCGCTCGCGGACAGTCCAGCTTTGCGCTTTATTTGCGCTGGCAGCGGTGCCGCGGACATGGCTGTGGTCTTCATCAGCAGCGCCAGCACGTCCGGGTGAATATAGGACTTGCGGCATACCGCCACGGTATTGCCGAGCAGTCGCGCCACCTCTGCAATCAGTCGGTGCGCGACGACGGCTGTGATCGCTTCCTGCGCTGCTTGATCCAGCTGCATGAACAGCGTTAGTGCCGTGGCGCTTGCGTGCCACGTGCGAAAGTCCTTGGCAGTGAAGTCGCCTCTGCTGGCCGTGCGTAAGTAGACGTTGACCTCGGCAGACCCGACACTGTGCAGCTGCCCGGAGTCGTCAAGGTACTTGAACAGCTCTTGCCCGGGCAGAGCCTGGCAGCGTTGGACGATCCGCGCTACCCGCTTGTCCGTAAGCGCGACTTCTTGCTCTACTCCGCTCTTGCCGCGAAACTTCAGGCGCAGCTTGTCTCCGGTCAGTGCTGCATGCCGCTTGCGCAGCGTGGTCAGGCCGTACGACTTATTGGTGCGCGCGTATTCGTCGTTGCCCACCCGCACCATGGTGGTGTCCAGCACCCTGACCAAGGCCGCCGTCACAGCGGGCAGGCCAACGGGGCCGCCGGCGGTTTGCGTCAGATCACGCCTGACTGCAGCGCGAACGCGTGGCAGCGCTGAGCCAAACGCGACCATACGGTCAAATTTTGTTTCGTCGCGCGCGGTGCTCCAGTCGCGATGGTACAGATACTGTTTGCGGCCTCGCGCATCTCGTCCGGTGGCTTGCAAATGCCCGTGGGGCGACGGGCAAATCCAGACGTCGCGATACGCAGGGGGAATTGCCAGCTTCGCCAGTCGTTCGCGTTCAGCCTGGCTGGTTACGATTTGTCCGTTCTCATTGCGGTACGAAAAGCCCTTGCCCTGCCGACGACGGCGGATACCCGGGCTATGGTCACTGCTGTGGCGCAGCCCAGCGGGCATCGCGGGCATCGCGGGCATCGCGGGCATCGCGGGCATCGCGGGCATCGCGGGCATCGCGGGCATCGCGGGCATGGTGGGCACGTTAGTCAGTCAAGCGTGAGAGGGTCTGATGAAGCTGTCATTGCGCACGTGGCGAACAAAGGCCAGGTAAGCGCGATTGCGCAGTTGTTTAATGGCGGTTTTACCGGTTGTTTACCAATACAGCGGCTACCTGCCGCCATGTAATTGATGGTGCTGGTGCGATTGCGCAAGCACTCGCCCCACGTCCCAATTCAAAAACCGAGAAGATGGACGCCGAATGACGAAAGCCAAGCCGGGCCTGTATGCCAATATCCACGCGAAACAAGACCGCATCGCCCACGGCAGCAAGGAGCACATGCGCAAGCCCGCCGAGCCGGGTGCACCGAGTAGCGAGGATTTTGAGAAGGCTCAAAGGACGCGTAAGGACAAAAAAACCGCGAAATAGTGTTTACGCTCGGCGGCGAATACACACGGGCTGAGATTCACGCACAACTCGGCGGAAGCCTTGTATCGTGCTTGCCCACCCGCGATGGCGCCATCGTGGCCGCCTGTCTCAGCACAACGTTCAGTCCTCGGGCGCCTGAGGTCGTACTCTGTGGCCGCGGCATACGGACAGGTCCTGTAAGTGCACTGTTCGCACGCCAAGAGGTCCCCCTCCCGGTGTTCATAAAGAGCGCCTCAAATCGGTGGCAGTATCGAGGCCAATTCCTCGTCGTTCAATCCTTCAACTCAGGCGCCCAATTCGAAAGCTTCGTCGGTGGCTCCGGTCGTTCGATCGCCAGCGTTTCCTACGTGGTAGTGCTCAAGCAGTCCGAGTAAGTAACTGCGAACTCTCGTGCGCAGCCTTGACGGAAGTATTTGCGCTTTTTCCTGGCATACGATCGAGCCGTTGCTACACCAGGCGTCGCCCGAGGACCAGCGCGCTGAAAATCACGAGGCCACCGGCGAGGGCACCGACGGCGACCAGCGGCATCGAGCGGGTGGCGATCGGCACTGACCACGCGGCGAACCGGTGATGTACGCGCCACGGCGGTCTTCGTCGGTTCACGAGGCTTCTATCTTCAGGAGATCCACAACCGGCCCCCCCAGCCCCCGCAATCGATTATTTTTCGGGGCTACCCTCGGGCAGCCGCGCGGGACCCTTCCGTCTGCGCGTACTGGCGCAACCACTGCGCCCCAATCACCACACATGTCCGATCTGTCTCGTCAGCCCGTGATCGTGGGCGCAGCCCGTACGCCGATTGGCCGCTACCTTGGCGGCCTGAGCGCGCTGTCTGCACCCGAGTTGGGCGCCATTGCCATTCGCGCCGCCCTCGCCCGCAGTGGCGTGGCGCCCGATCAGGTGCAGGAAGTCATCATGGGGCACGTGCTGCAAGGCGGCACGGGCCAAGCGCCGGGGCGCCAAGCGATGCTCAAGGCCGGCCTGCCGGCCACGGTGTCTGCCGTCACGATCAACAAGGTGTGCGGCTCGGGGCTCAAGGCGGTCATGCTGGCGGCGCAGGCCATCAAGGCCGGCGATGCGCAGGTGATCGTAGCGGGAGGACAGGAATCGATGTCCAACGCGCCGCACTACGTGTATGGCATGCGCGGCGGGGTAAAAATCGGCGACCAGACCATGGTGGACGGCATGATCAAAGACGGCCTCTGGTGTGGCAGCTGCGACGTGCACATGGGCGAGCATGCGGAGTTCACCGCGACCACCGGGCATGTGTCGCGCGCGCAGCAAGATGCGTTTTCGGCGGCGTCGCATCGCAAGGCGATCGCGGCGCAGCAGGCCGGCAAGTTCGACGCCGAGATCGTGCCGGTCGAAGTGCCTGGCCGCAAAGGGCCAACAATGGTGTCGCTCGACGAAGGGCCACGCGCCGATGCCACCGAAGAGTCGCTCGCCAAACTCCGGCCGGCGTTTCCGTCGAAGGATGGTGACAACGCGAACTTAAGCGTGACGGCGGGTAACGCGTCCAGCTTGAACGATGGCGCGGCGGCCGTGGTGGTGACGTCGGAGGCGTATGCGAAGGAGCACGGCCTGACCATCCTGGCGCGCATCACGGGCTACGCAACGGGCGCTGGCGATCCGCGCAATTTGTTCTTCGCGCCCATCACGGCGGTCAAGAACTTGATGCAGAAGACCGGCACAGCCATTGGTGACTACGATCTGATCGAAGCCAACGAAGCCTTCGCGTCGCAGGCGCTGGTGGACGGCGCGGGTCTTGGATGGGACGCCGATCGTGTCAACGTGAACGGTGGCGCCATCGCGCTGGGACATCCGATCGGCGCCAGCGGCGCGCGTGTGTTGGTCACGCTGCTCCATGCACTCATCGATCGCGGCGCACGCACCGGCGTGGCCACGCTCTGCCTTGGCGGCGGTGACGCGGTCGCGCTCTCGGTTGAGCGCGTGGGGTAACGCATGATGCATGCGAAATGATCGCGTCGTGATCACGTGATGATCGTCTTATCGGTCGTGCTGTAGTGACGACGTCGTTATCGAACATGTCGTGAGCGTCGGCTCTCCGCGCAGACGTTTTGCGCTCGATCCCGAACGGTGGCGACCACGTCCCGACGGGCCACGTTGGCTGTACGCCGAACCGGGACGGTTGCGCGCACTGTGGCGGTTGACCGTGTTTGGACTCGCCATCGCCGTCGCACCGCTCATCGTGACGGGGTTCATCGCGCCACTGTTCGGGCTGATCTCTCGCGCCGTTGGCGAACCGGTGGCGGCCTACCCGTGGATTACCCTGGTGAGCGTGCTGGCGTCCACGGCGCTCGCGCTCCGACTCGTTGACGATGCTCCGTGGAGCGCCGTGGCGATGGGGCAGGGCAGCTGGAGCCCTCGCCTGCTGAGTATCGGCCTGCTGCTGGGAAGCGCCGCCATACTTGCCACGATGGCGCTGCTCTGGCTCACCGCCTCGGCGCGCTTTGAAACAACCAGCTCGGCCTTCGCTGACGCGGCCTCCATGGGTGACTGGTGGGCCACCGCAGCCCGCGTCACCGCGCGATTGGCACCCGCAGCGCTCTGGGAAGAGCTGCTCTTTCGTGGATACCTGTGGACCGTGGCCTCCGACGCGGGCGGCGTTCGGGTGGCCAGGTGGTCGACGGCGGTGGCCTTTGGTGCGGTGCACCTTCTCAATCCCGGCGCGGGTGTGTTGTCGACCCTGTTGGTGATGATTGCCGGTTTGTCATTGGGTATGATTCGCGAGCGCACGAACAGCATGGGCGCGACGTGGCTGGCCCATCTGGCATGGAACTGGATCATGGCCGCGGTGCTGCATGTGCCGGTCAGCGGGTTGCTCTTTGACACGCCACTCTATCGCACCGTCGTCTCTGGCCCCTCGTGGTGGACCGGTGGGGCCTGGGGACCGGAAGGCGGAGTCGCCGCGCTGTGCGTGCTGGTCGGCGCGCTGCTGTGGGATGCCCGTCGCCGAGTGGCCGTACCAAGCATTGCAGAAAAAGACGTTGCCGTACCGACGCCCTCGCTCGTCATGAGTGCGACTGGTCGCACTGATGCGCGCGAGATCAAGTAGACACACCACTGAGGGATACAGCGTGGCGAGCGATACAGACACAAGCCTGCACAACGGCGTAGAGCATATACAGCAGGTCGCGGTTGTCGGTGCAGGGCAGATGGGCAACGGCATCACCCATGTACTGGCCGCCGGTGGCTACGCGGTCACGATGATTGACGTCAGCGACAGCGCGCTTGCGCGCGGTGTCGAGACGATTACCAGGAACATGGATCGACAGGTCAAGAAGGGCGCTCTTGCCGCCGATGCCGCCGCCACCGCACTGTCGCGTATCGCCACTGCTACGTCACTCGATGCGGCGTCGAATGCGCAGATCGTGATTGAAGCGGCCACCGAGCGTACCGATCTCAAGTTTCGCATCTTCGAAGACCTCGATCGCATCGCACCAGCCGACGCGATTCTCGCCAGCAATACCAGCTCGATTGCTATCACGGAAATTGCCGCCCGCACCAAGCGGCCGGAACTCGTGATCGGCATGCACTTCATGAATCCCGTGCCGGTCATGCAGCTGGTCGAAGTCATTCGAGGCTTGGCCACGAGCGACGAGACCACGCGTCGTGTCATGGCCCTTGCCACGGCGCTCGGCAAAACGCCCGTGGAAGTGAACGACTTCCCCGGGTTTGTGGCCAATCGCATTCTGATGCCGATGATCAACGAAGCGATCTACTGTGTCATGGAAGGCGTCGGCACACCGGAAGCGATCGACACCGTCATGAAACTCGGCATGAATCATCCCATGGGGCCGCTGGCGCTCGCCGATTTCATTGGGCTCGACACCTGCCTGGCCATTCTCAACGTCTTGCATGACGGACTTGGCGATCCCAAGTATCGCCCCTGCCCACTGTTGCGAAAGTACGTCGCCGCCGGATGGTACGGGAAGAAGTCCGGACGTGGTTTCTACACCTACTGAGCCGCTGATGACCTTGATTGCCCATACAGAAACACAGCGCGAAATCCAGCAACTCGCGCGCGCCTACGCGCAGCGCGAGCTCGTGCCACTGGCCAGTGAACGTGATCGCCACGAGCGCTTTGATCGGCTCATGGTGACGCAGATGGCGGAGTTGGGATTCTTTGGCATGCTCATTCCCGAAGCCTTCGATGGGCTGGGACTGGACGCACAAAGCTATCTGCTGGCGCTCGAAGAAATCGCCGTGGCCGATGCATCGGCGGCGGTGCTGCTGAGCGTGCACAATTCGTTGCCCACGCAAATGCTGCTCAACTTCGGCACCAGCGAGCAACAGCAGGCCTACCTCCCGGCGATGGCGCGCGGCGAACTGCTGGGGGCGTTTGCGCTGTCAGAGCCGGAATCCGGCTCAGATGCCGCGTCGCTGCGCTGTCAGGCCGTGCGCGACGGCGACGAGTGGGTGCTGACCGGTACCAAAGCGTGGGTGTCGCACGGCAGTGAAGCGGGCGTCATTTTGTGCATGGCGCGCACCGATAGCAGCGAAAACCGGCGCGGCAGCAAAGGGATCTCCACCTTCATCCTCACGCCCGATCTTCCGGGCCTGCACATCGGCAAGAAAGAATCCAAGATGGGGCTGCGCGCGTCGCCCACCGTGCAGATCAACCTCGATGGCTGCCGCGTCCCCGGCGATCGCCTGCTGGGCGAAGAAGGCAAGGGCTTCATCTACGCGCTTGGCTCACTCGATCACGGACGGTTAGGCATCGCGGCGCAAGCCGTCGGTATTGCGCGCGCCGCTTTGGAGGCCGCCACACGCTACGCTGGCGAACGCCAGCAGTTTGGTCAGCCCATTCGCGATTTCCAGGCCATTCAGTTCAAGCTCGCCGACATGGCGACGCGCATTACTGCCTCGCGCACGCTGTTGCACACGGCCGCGGCAGCGAAGGAGCGTGGTGAGAATATCACCCGCTTCAGTTCGATGGCGAAACTCTTTGCCACCGAAACCGCCATGTGGGTGACCACGCAAGCCGTGCAGATCTTCGGCGGCTACGGATACATCACCGACTATCCCGTCGAGCGATACTTCCGCGACGCCAAGGTGACGGAAATCTACGAGGGAACCTCGGAGATCCAGCGCATCGTGATTTCGCGCGAAACCATTGCCGCCGCAGCGGCCGCCGACGGTTCACTTCCAGACTGAGTCGCATTCTATGCGCTATTTCGAAACCATCGCCGAGATGGGCCACGAGCAAGTTGTGTTCTGTCACGACAAGGCTGCTGGCTATCGCGGCATCATCGCCATCCACGACACTACCCTGGGCCCCGCGCTCGGTGGCTGCCGGTTCTGGAACTACGGCAGCGACGATGAAGCGGTCACCGATGCCTTGCGCTTGTCGCGTGGCATGACCTACAAGAATGCGGTCGCCGGACTCAACCTCGGCGGCGGCAAGTCGGTCATCATCGGCGACAACAAGACGTCCAGTCGCGAGATGCTCTTCCGTGCCCACGGCCGCTTCGTCGACTCGCTTGGCGGGCGGTATGTCACGGCGGAAGACGTTGGCACGACAGTCGAAGACATGGACTTCGTGCACATGGAAACGAAGTTCGTGGCCGGCATCGGATCCAAGTCCGGCGACCCGTCGTCGGTGACCGCGCACGGTGTGTTCAGGGCCATTCAGGCCTCGGCCTTCCATCGGTGGGGCAGTGATTCACTCGCTGGTCGCACGGTCGCCGTTCAGGGGCTGGGCAACGTGGGCAATCATTTGTCCAACGAACTCCACCGGTCCGGTGCAAAGTTGGTGGTCACGGACATCGACGCCACACGGATTCAGCGATGTGTTGACGCCACTGGTGCCACCCCTGTCGCGCTCAAGGACATTTACAGCGTGAAGGCCGACATCTTCGCGCCGTGTGCGCTCGGCGGGATTCTCAATGACGAGACCATCCCGCAGCTGCAGGTCGAGATCGTGGCCGGCGCCGCCAACAATCAGCTTCTGGAAGATCGGCACGGCGATGCCTTGGAGGCGCGCGGGATCTTATACGCGCCCGACTACGTTGCCAACGCAGGTGGGGTGATCAATGTCTACAGTGAGCTCACGGGCTGGAGCCGCGATCGGTCGCTGCGCAAGGCCGACGAGATCTACGCCACGGTGCTCAGTGTCTTCCGTATTGCGAAGGAGACATCGATCCCCACCTACGAGGCGGCCGATCGCGTGGCGGAGCAGCGAATTCAGGCGGTGCGCGGTATGATGAGGACGTGGCCACAGTATCCCAATCGCGAGGGTTGATCATGGCAGAGACGGCGGCACCCCGGGAACGCATTCCGATCGCCTCAGATCATGCGGGCTTTGAGATGAAAGAACGGCTGCGCGTGGCGCTCGACGAGATGGGGTATGACGTCGAGGACATCGGCACGCACAGTACTGCAAGCACCGACTACCCTGACTATGCACATCCGCTGGCTGCCGAAGTCTCCAGTGGCGAGGCGGCGCGCGGAGTGTTGCTGTGCGGTACAGGGCTTGGAATGTCGTACGTCGCCAATCGATACCCCGGTGTGCGTGCGGCGGTCGCGTGGACACCGGAGATTGCCTCGTTGGCGCGCAAGCACAACGATGCGAACGTGCTGGTCCTTCCGGCGCGTTTTGTATCCGACGAAGACGCGATTGCCATTCTCACCGCGTGGCTGAACACCGCGTTTGAAGGCGGCCGTCACGGCACGCGGGTGAATAAGATTGAACGAGACCCTGAAACGGTGGAGCGAGACGTATGAGCGGGCATGACGTGATGACCGAAGGAACCAGTGCCGCGTGGCACACGTGGGATCGTTTGCCGCCCGGCGCCTCGCTGTTGGCCACCGATCCGGAAATTGCGCATCTCATAACGGAAGAGACACAACGACAGAACGACGGCCTGGAGCTGATCGCGAGCGAGAACTTTGTGTCGCCGGCCGTGATGGAAGCGATGGGATCGCCGCTCACCAACAAGTACGCCGAGGGGCTGCCTGGAAAGCGGTACTACGGCGGGTGCGAGGTGGTCGACCGGGTGGAGCAGCTCGCAATCGATCGCGCCAAGCGGCTGTTCGGTGCTGATCACGCCAACGTGCAGGCGCACAGTGGCGCCTCCGCCAATGCCGCGGTATTTCTCGCGTTCTTGAAACCTGGTGACACCTTCCTTGGCATGGACTTGTCGCAGGGTGGGCACTTAACGCACGGCTCGGCCGTGAATTTCTCGGGATTGTTGTACAACGCCGTCTCCTACGGCGTGACCGCGGACGGGCTCATTGATTACGACGCCATGCGTCTTGCCGCCCGAACGCACAAGCCGAAGATGATCATTGCCGGCTACAGCGCGTACTCGCGCGCGATCGACTGGCAGGCGTTCGCCGATGTGGCCAAAGAAGTCGGCGCGTTGTTTCTGGTGGATATGGCGCACTTCGCCGGCCTCGCCGCGACCGGCGTCTATCCCTCGCCGATTCCGTTCGCCGATGTCGTGACCAGCACCACGCACAAAACGCTCCGTGGCCCTCGCGGTGGCATCATTCTCTGCAAGGCCCAGTACGCCAAGGCGATTGACAAAGCTATTTTCCCGGGCATGCAAGGCGGACCGCTTGAGCATGTGATTGCGGCGAAAGCGGTCGCTTTCCACGAGGCCTTGCTGCCGTCGTTTTCCACATACTGTCAACAGGTGGTCGATAACGCACGCACCCTGGCGGGTGCGCTCACGTCGCGCGGATATCACATTGTGTCCGGTGGCACGGACAATCACCTGATGTTGCTGGATCTTCGCAACAAGGGGTTGACTGGAAAAGTCGCCGAGAAGGCGCTGGATCTGGCGGCGATTACGGTGAACAAGAACACCGTGCCGAACGAAACGCAGTCGCCGTTCGTCACGAGTGGGATTCGCATTGGTACTCCCGCCGTCACGACGCGTGGGATGGGCAGTGACGCGATGCTGCGCATCGCCGCGTTGATTGATCGTGTGCTGTGCGCACCGGACGATGCCGTTGTGTGTACGCAGGTAAAGGCGGATGTCAAGGAGTTGGCTGGCGAGTTTCCGCTGTATCGATAGCGGGATCTCTCGCTCAGACGGTCGGTGAGTGTGGGGCACGCGCTGGATTCGCGTGCCCTCGCTCGTCTCCCTATTGTGTGCGTCGCCGCGATTCTGCATCATTTGATGTGTTGGTTGGGCGCGGTAAACCATCTTCAAGGATTCAAGCAGTGGCCGAGTTGGCGTTCCGCGATGGCATCATGGACCAGATACGTCTGCGAGAGCAGCGCTTCGAGGAGCACGCCTATCTCTTCGTGCTTGCGGCGCTGGAGCACTGTCAGGCACGCCTGACGGAGCGTCGGCATATTACCGGTCCCGAGTTGGCGCATGCCTGTCGCGAACTGGCGTTGCAGCGGTACGGCGTGATGGCGCGACTGGTGCTTGAGCACTGGGGCGTGACCTGTACCACCGATATTGGCGATATTGTCTTTACGCTGGTCGATATGGGGCTGTTGGTCAGCCAGCCGAACGACTCGCGCGACGATTTTTACGGCGTATTTGAGTTTGCATCGGCATTCGAGCGCGAGTATCCATGGAGTACCGCGCACGTCTGAGTTCCCGATGTCCCTGACGCGCGGCGCATATCCGTTGCGCGTCACGACCGCGGTCGAAGCGGCCGCGCGCGATCACGCTGCGATTGCGAGTGGTGTGTCGAGCTTCTCGCTCATGGTGACGGCGGGGACGCGATCCGCAGAGGTCATCATGCGCAGCTACGGGCACGCGCTGGCGGGCGGCGTGGCGGTGTTTGCGGGAACGGGAAACAACGGTGGTGATGCCTACATCGTTGCGGCACAGCTGGCTCGTGCGGGCGTGCGTGTGCGAGTGCTCGGCGCAGGCGAACCACGCACCCCTGACGCGCAGCGCGCCGTCTCGTTGGCTCGCGAAGCTGGCGGGGCGCGGCTGACCTTTGAGCCCGCCACAGGACGCGAAGCGGTGCTTGTTGATGGGCTGCTGGGTACGGGGCATCGCGCGGGACTGCGCGAGCCGATCGCGGGATTCGTCGCGCGGATGCAGGCACACCGCGCGCGCGGCGCGCATGTCGTGGCGCTGGACGTGCCCACCGGTCTCAATGCCACCACAGGTGCGTGCGACGAAGGATCGGTCCCCGCGGCGCTCACGGTCACGTACGGTACGATCAAGCGCGGGCTGCTGTTGTCACGAGCGCATGCCGGTCGTATTGTGCTGGTCGACATTGAACTGGGCGCGCACGTGGCGCTGTCCGACGATGCGTGGTTGCTTGCCGATCATCATTCGCTCGCGCAGTGCCTGCCAACGGTGCCATGGAATGCGCATAAGGGACAGCGTGGTTTTCTGGAGGTCGTTGGCGGCGGCGAGGGCATGGCGGGGGCCGTGACGCTTGCGGTGCGAGCCGCATTGGCATCAGGGCTGGGGCTGGCCCGTGCGTATGTCGCTGGGGCCAGCGTGGCCCCGTTGCAGCACGTAGTGCCGCAGGCCATCACGCGTTCGTGGCGGTTGAGCGACGACTCTGCAACGTCCGCTGCACCCACACCCGCGGACGCCGCCGACGCTGGGTCTGCGAAGGCACCAACGGCACTGGCGCTTGGACCTGGGCTTGGGCGAACGGCTGCCGCGATCGCCGTGATGCGTGAGACGTTGGATGCGTGGCCGACGGTCCCGGTGGTGCTCGATGCCGACGCCCTCAACCTGATTGCTGCGGAGTCCGGCGATGTTGCATTCACTCTTCGCGCATGGTGTGGCGAGGAGCGCGAGGTCGTGTGTACTCCCCACCCGCTCGAGTTTGCGCGACTCACTGGTGTCGCAGCATCGGCCTCGTGGGCGGATCGTGAGGCCGCACTGCGCAACTTCGCTACGCGATCGCGCGCGACCATCCTGTTGAAAGGCGCGCCGACGCTGATCGCGATGACGACGATCGCAACGCCATCGGTGCACGGTGTGGCCGCGCCACCCGCGCGCGTGATCGCCGTGCCGCACGGGACCACGCTTCTGGCCACGGGCGGCAGCGGCGACATGCTGACCGGTCTCATTGGCGGACTGCTGGCGCAAGGCGTTGCCGCGCCCGATGCGGCAGCGGTGGGTGCCTCGGTGCACGGCATCGCGGCGGAGTTGGCAACGGAACAGGCCGGCGGCGTACGCGGGCTGGTGCTCGATGACGTCTTGCGCGCGTTGCCGCAGGCGTGGCGGCAGATAGAACGAGCACTGCTGCCGCCTCCCGGTGTGCTGGCTGATCTGCGGGCGCCGGATGCCGTGAACGGCGCGTTATGAAGGTGCCAACCCTGCCGCGTGCTGCCCCGCGTGCTGCCCCGCGTGTTGCCCAGCGTGTTGCAGCGTCTGATGCGCGACGTCCAGGTGAGCACGTGTTCTTGTGCGCCACGGCCGCCGTGCTGGCGCTCGCGATCGGCTGCGTGCCACCGGGTGGCGGCAGTGCAGGGAGCAGCCGAGGCGACGGGCAGATCGTGAGCCAACGCGATGAGGTGCGCGTCGTCAGCACCTTTGCAGATGTGCGCGCCGTGAGCGTCTCCCGGCGATACGTCTTTGCGGCAACCACCGGCGGCATCAGCGTCTACGACCGGTTGTTCGATCGCTGGCTTGCGCCGCTCGCCAGAGACGGTGGCTTGCAGGATGGCCAAATCACGTTCATGAGTGCCGATCCTGGCGAAGATGCCGTATGGATTGGTGTACCCGGAGCGGTGTTGATGTACAGACCGCAAACCGAACAGCTGCAGCGCACCATGATCACCGGTGTACCCGACGCGATCGTGTTTGCGAAGGCCGCGGGCGGGGACGCGTACGTGCGCGCGTCGGGGCAATGGTCGCGCCTGTCGCGCATTGGCAGCGTTACGTCCGTCTCGGGGCCGCCCGTGGCCGGCAGTTACATCGTGCCGTCTACGCTGAATGAGGTCTACACGCGCTATCCTGCACTGCGTTCCGGATCGCCGCTGCTCTTTCGATCACAACAGAGCGATCGCGCGCTGCGTCCGTATCAAGTGGTCGCCGGTGCGATCGCGCCCGACCAACCCAACGATGTGTGGCTCGGTACGAACGGTGATGGGCTGTATCGCGTCGATGCCGCGGTGCAGCAAGCTACGCCGTTGCGCTATGGCCTCATGGAACGCGGCGTTGGTGCGGTGGCCCTTGGCGCCGGTGGGGTCTGGGCCGCGGGCCTTGGCATGTCGTCGCTGCGCGGAGGCGTGAGCTTCGCCACCAATGATCTGCAACGCTGGCGCTGGATCGATGGCACGATCGCCGTGCCGCTGCTGGGCGTGCGCGCGACGAGTCTCGCCGTGCGTGCGCAGCGCGCGTGGATTGGCACGGACCGCGGCCTTGTGCGAATCCTCATCGACCGTACCGAAGCCATGGCGCGTTGGACGTTGCTTGACGGGTTGCCGGATGATCGTGTGTTCGCCATCGCACCGCGCGGCGACGGCGCATGGGTGGGTACGGCACGCGGCTTGGTGTACGTGACCGATTCGATCAATGCGCGCAATGCGCGGTCTGGCGGCATTGGTGCGCGCCTGTTGGAGAATACGCCCGTGTACGCGCTGCAGTTTATTGGCGACACGCTGTGGATCGGTACCGAAGCTGGTCTTGTTGCGCTGTTGCCAACCGGCGAACTCACCCAACCGCGTAGCGTCGATCCGGCGCTGCGCCGTCGCGTCACCGCGCTGGCGTGGAGCGATTCGGTGCTGCTGGCGGGAGCGAACGACGGCGTGCTGCAGCTGCGTCCAGGTGGCGCGTTTGAGCCCACACGTCTGATGGCGCTCGACGTGGCCCAGGTGGGGCAGCTTACCCGTCTGGCCATGGACGACCGCTCCATCGTGATGGTGGGCACCGATGGCATGCTTGTGCTGCAACGCGCTGGTGGTGTGCGCGTGTTGGCCGCGCCGCGCGACATCCCAGGGCCGGTGCTGGACGTGGCGCTTGCGCAAGACTGGATCTGGTTGGCCACGCCCGATGGTTTGGTGCGTTTGCGCCGCGCAGGCGACGGCGGGGTTCCCTGATGGAATCACATCACGCCCATCGCGCACACCAGGCCATGGGACCGGGTCGTGAGTTTGATACTATTCGCCTGCTCATGGAACAGTGGGGTGATCTTGCGGTCGATATTGGCGATGATGCGGCGGTGTTGCCCGACGTCGAGCATCGTCGGCGCGTGGTGAGCGTGGATGCCTGCGTCGAGGGCGCGCACTTCTTGCGGTCGTGGATTACGCCGCGCGAGATCGGCGTGCGCGCGACAGCGGCGGCGCTGAGCGATCTGGCGGCCATGGGTGCGAATGCGGAGGCGCTGCTGCTGGCGTTTGCCGTGCCGGATGCGTGGCGCGCAGCACTCGGTGACATCGCCGACGGCATCGCGCAGGTCGTGCGGCACGCTGGTGCCCGTATCGTGGGCGGCAACCTCACGCGCGCCGAGCAATTCTCGATCACCACCACCGTGATCGGTTCGGCGGTCCGCGCCGTCCCTCGGCGCGGGGCCGTTCCGGGTGACGTGTTGGTCGTGACCGGACAGCTTGGTGGTCCCGGCAACGCGATACGTGAGTGGTACCAAGGACACGTGCCAAGTGACTGGGCGCGGAGTCGGTTTGGGAATCCCATGCCGCGACTTGCTGAGGGCCAAGCGTTGGCCGCGGCCGGCGCGCATGCAATGCTTGATATCTCGGACGGTGTGGTAGCCGATGCGCGCCACATGGCGGCCGCCAGTCATGTCACCCTTGAGATCGACGCGCGTCTCATTCCTTTGGGTGAGGGCATCAGTGTTGCTGATGCGCTGGTGAGCGGCGAGGAGTATGAATTGTTGGCCGCGTTGCCGCTAGAGGCGGCTCAGGAGCTCTTGAGAACATGGCCGGTGCGGTTCGCCGTGCCACTGACTGTAGTCGGCCGCGTGGGCGACGTTGATCCGAACGGCGCGGTCAATGTGGTTTTCGAAAGCGCGGCCAACGCCGCTGCGGCTCGTCCCTCCGACATGCCGGCGCATTCGGAATCAAAAAAGTCCACGACACGCGTTGATAAGTACTCCGGACACGATCACTTTACGGAGTAATGATTCGCACTGCCCTGACCGCCGTCATCTTACTGCTTGGCACGATCATGTACGGCAGCTTGGTACTGCTCGCTGAAGTGATCGGTGTCAAAAAACGCCCCGGAAGCGTGTTCGAACGCGCGCCGGTCTGGTGGGCGCGTTGGATCCTGCGCGCCGCGGGTGTCACGGTTGTTCGCAAAGGGAACGATCCGCTTGCACCTGGGTCGCCACGCGTGTTTGTGGCCAATCACGTAAGCTGGTTTGACATTCTCGCCATGTACGACGTGTTGCCGCAGTATGGCTTCGTCGCCAAGAGTGAGTTGGAGAACATCCCGCTCTTTGGCTCTGCAGCGCGCGCCGTGGGCGTCATCTACATCGATCGCGACAATCTGAAAGCGGCCTTCGGTGCGTACGACGACGCGTCGAAGAAGATCCAGGCTGGTCAGTCGGTGGCCGTGTACCCCGAAGGCACCCGCGGCGAACGGTATGCGCTTCGCCCGTTCAAGAAGGGCCCCTTCGTGCTGGCCATTGCCGCCGGCGTGCCGATCGTGCCGGTCGTGATTCATGGCACCATTGCCGTCAATCCGCGCGGCGAATTTCGCGCATCGCCCGGCGTCGTGCATATTCAACTGCTGGACCCGATTCCTACCGAAGGGTTAACGTACGATGATCGCGAGGCTCTGGCCGACCAGACCCAAGCGCGCATGGCCGAGTGCTTGCGCGACGAGTTTGGCGTGACACCGTCGATCGAACCACGCCGTTCCCCGCGTTCGGCACCTATCGGGCAAGAAATTTCCGCGTAACGTCAACGCTTCATCACTGCGTCGCATCCCCAACTCCCCAGTCATGTCTACCATCGTTTCCGTTTCAGCCCGCGAGATTCTCGACTCGCGCGGCAATCCCACTGTCGAAGTGGACGTGATTCTCGAAACCGGGAGCGCTGGCCGCGCCGCTGTCCCAAGCGGTGCCAGCACGGGCGAGCGGGAGGCCGTCGAACTGCGTGACGGTGATCCGGAGCGCTACGGGGGCAAAGGGGTGTTAAACGCCGTCAACAACGTCAACACGGAGATCGCGGAAACGCTCGAAGGCATGGATGCCACCGACCAGATCTCTATCGATCGCGCGATGATCGATCTCGATGGCACGGAGAACAAGGGTCGCCTGGGCGCGAACGCGCTACTCGGCGTCTCCATGGCCGTCGCGCGTGCCGGTGCGATGGAAGTGGGATTGCCGCTGTATCGTTACCTCGGTGGCCCGATGGCGCGCACATTGCCGGTGCCCATGATGAACATCCTGAACGGCGGTGCGCATGCCACCAACACGGTCGACTTTCAGGAGTTCATGATCGTGCCCGTTGGCGCCGACAACTTTGCTGACGGACTGCGCATGGGTACACAGGTTTTTCATGCGCTCAAGAAAGTGCTGGTCGCACGCAAGCTCAGCACCGGCGTTGGTGACGAAGGCGGCTTTGCACCAAACCTCGGCAGCGACGAAGACGCACTCAAGATCATCATCGAAGCGATCGAAGAGGCGGGGCTCAAGCCTGGTCAGGATATCGCCCTCGCGCTCGACGTCGCGGCCAGCGAACTCTTTCGCAACGGGCAATATCAGTTTCACAAGAGCGGTGCGGCTGCGCGCACGCCGAAGGCGATGGTTGATTTGTACGAAGGATGGCTTGAGGACTATCCGATTGTCTCGATCGAAGACGGCATGGCGGAAAACGATTGGGACGGGTGGAAAGTGCTGACGGAGCGTATCGGTGATCGCTGCCAGTTGGTGGGTGACGATTTGTTCTGCACGAACAGCGCCATCCTGGCCAAGGGCATCGAGAACGATATCGCCAACGCGATCCTGGTGAAGGTGAATCAGATCGGCACCCTCACCGAGACGCTCGAGGCGATGGAGTTGGCGCGTTCGGCTGGATACAACGCCATCATTTCGCATCGCTCTGGTGAAACGGAAGACACCTTCATCGCCGATCTGGCGGTGGCGACGCAGGCCGGACAGATCAAGACCGGTGCACCGTCGCGCAGTGATCGTGTCGCGAAGTACAACCAGTTGCTGCGCATCGAAGAGCAGTTGGAAGGCTACGCCGAGTATCCCGGCGGCGCGCTCTACGGTTTGTAAGGATCACGTCGATGAGTCCGGCCAAGGAGAAACCCGGTCGCGTGTTCGTGCGACGCGTGGCCTGGATCGGCGGCGCGTTGGCGGTGGGCGTTTTCACGATCGAGGGCGGCGAGTATGGCACGCGCGACCTCTGGTCGCAGAGGAGTCGTAGGGCGACGCTCGACGCCGAGGTGGCGCAGCTGCGGTTGGACGTGGATTCGTTGCGCGCCGAGTACAAGGTGCTCACCACCGACGATGCGCGTTTGGAGCGCGTTGCGCGCGAGGAGTTTGGGATGGTGCGCGGTGGGAAGGAGCTGTTGTACTGGGTGGGGAACGGCGCTGGCAGCGCCGCCGACACGTCAAGTCGCGCTGCTGATACCACGTCGCGCTGAAACGCGACCGCGCTGGCGGTGAACGTAGTCCGATCGAGGCGCAAGGGGTTGACTGGGCGCGTTCGGCCACTAGGTTCCGTTTTCTGACGCGGGGTGGAGCAGCCTGGTAGCTCGTCGGGCTCATAACCCGAAGGTCGCGGGTTCAAATCCCGCCCCCGCCATAAGAGATGGGTGAAGGATTTCGCATCGGCCGGTCCCACCAGGGCCGGCCGTTTGCGTTTGGGATATGAGCGGTACGTCGTGGGGCAGGGTAGCTCAGCTGGTCAGAGCGCACGACTCATAATCGTGAGGTCGAGGGTTCGAGCCCCTCTCCTGCTATCAACGCAGTCATGCCAGCACCATACCTGCAAAAAGAAGCCGTTACGTCGCAAAGACGTAGCGGCTTTTTGCGCCCTCCCAGGCGGCGCGCTGCGAGCGCGCCGGCTAAGATCGCCTTGCAGGCCTATGAGGGATAGGAATTTCTAACGGGTCGGTTCCGCCGCGCCGTGTTGCGGCCGCTCGTGCGGCTGGACCTCTTCGACGAGGAGCAGGCCGCCGGGATGCTCCCGTGGCCGCACGCGGGGTTCCACGTGCATACTACGGCTGGTACGCCAACCGCCCGCGCGGGTTGCGGGGCAAGGCGGCGACCGCTAGGTCACCGCTATCGCCTCTACGACGCGCGGACCGAGTGAAATGAGATCAGGGAGGCGATTGGTCACCGCGTGCATCACAATGACGGCGATGCCCGACGCAGCAATGTGTTGCTGATACGTCACATTGCGGTCGACGGTTACCAACGTCGTAAAGCCCGACGCACGCATCGCTGCCAGCAATTCACCGTTGCGAAGACTGGTCCAGCGTTGATCGCGAGCGGTGAATACTTGGATGCCGGAAAGCGCGTCACGAAAGCGATGCGGCACGCATTCGTCGAGCAGCACCTTCACTACGCTACCGCGCGCGCCAGCAATAGGTCCTTCGCAAGTTCCAGGACAGCGACAGCCTGCTCGCGCGAAACGCTTGGGAAGTCGAGCAGGAATTCGTCAAGAGCGTCGCCGGCCTCTAGGTACTCGACGAAGGTCTGCACCGGCACGCGAGTCCCCGCGAACACAGGCGTGCCGCCCATGATTTCAGGATCGCTAAGAATGGGCAGCGCTTGGGTACTCATCGGTATCCTCCGGTCTGGTGAAGTCTATACCAACGCGGGCCTGATGTGTCGAACGCTCGCTTCTGCAGCGGGCGCTTCAGCAAGCGGCGCGCGGAGCGCGCTTCCGAATGCGCCCGTCTGCAGCAAGCACCGTTGGGCGTGCCCCAAAAAAGCCGCTGGCCCAGCACGGCAAGTGCGGGGAGCCACAAGATCGGCGTCCAGGCAGGAGCAAGTGAACCCAGAACACTTCCCGACCACGCGCTCTGAGGCCAGGACATCAGGGCTACCCAGCTGGCGAAGTAGACGAATGTCCCAAGTGCGAAGACCGTCAGGGCGCGCCGCTCTCGTTGCGTCACACTGTGAAGTGGCATGGCGAATGGAAGTGCGAACACGACAGCGCGCAGCGCGTTTTCGGTGAACACCAATGGAGCGGGAATGTCGCGCCAGAACTCGGCCATTGCGGACGCGGGCATGAGCGTGCTGGTGAACGCAATGTTCCATGCAATCGCTGGGAGCAGGAGTAGCCCGCAGCTGCGCGCGTAGCGACTGTAACCGTGTGGCGTCGTCATGTTCGGATGGAGTGGCACGTGAACGTTCTCGGCTCGCGTACAGCATGACCCTGCACTGCGGCGCTGTGTACTCGAAAAAGGTACCGGCGAAGGCTCACCTGTGAACCTTGCTGTCCGCTCGCTGCGTCCGACCCGTGAGCACGTCGCCGCGCAGAATTTCTCCGGGTCTCTCGGGCTCCTCGAACATGGGGCTGTGCGCCGATCGATCGAATGTGCAAAAGCGTTCCACCGGCGCCGTCACCGCGTCGAAGTATGACCGCGCGAGTCGAGCGTCGCAGGTCAGTCCCATCTCCCCTCCAGGCAGTGGACGGAATTCGCGAGCTCGGGCACCGCCGTGCGCAGATCCGTTGCGACGATCGTGTCCCGGACGACGCTGGTGCCGGAGCTGGATGTGCCACGCCAGAGGTTCCTCTTCTCCGCCCGCGTGTGCTCGCGAAACGTGAACGAGGGAACGACGAGGCCAAACACGAGTGACCGCCAGAGGTCTTCGGCCCGTTGTCGTTCCAGACCCACGCGTGTCCTTCGCTGTCTCATGTCCTGATGGAGTAAGGGAGAACTCCACAACAGTGAAGCCCGTGCTGAAGAAGAGGCGTACCGTCTCTGCATCCACCGGCGGGGCGACGCCCACGGCTGAAAAGACGCATCCTGAGCACGGGGGCCGACACGTTGAGTCGTGCGCACGGGATCAGCGACATCGATGCTGCGCCTGCTGGATAGGTCTTCGGCCCGTCGTCGTTCCAGACCCACGCGCGACCCGCGAACGTATCACGGCTTGTTGGGGTCAGCGAGAACTCCACGACCGTAAAGCCCGTGCTGAAGGAGAGGTATACCGTATCCGCAACCACGCGCCAGTTCGCCTCACGCTCGAACGTTCGAACCCTGCGGTCGAACGTCGCCCCGATCGGTTCGGCAACGCGCATCCATCGAGCATTGGTCTGGTTGCGATACTGGATCGTATCGAGCCGTGCGAATTGTGGCGCGCCAACTCGCTGCAACAACGCCACGTCGGCGACCTGTACGTGAACGCACTTGCCGATGAGCGCGTCGCTCGTTGCCGTCGCCAGCTGTGCGACCGCAAAGCTGGGGAACAGCGTAGCACTCGCCAATGCAAGAACTCGTCTCATCCTCCCCTCGTTCGAGTGCGTCAGTTCTGGCTGTGTACTGAGTACAACTGCGCGAAAGGTGTTCTATCTCGCCGCAGCACGCCAGCGACCAATCGCATACCCAATCGATCCAATGACAGTCGCATACACGACGTGCAGTGTCTCGCGACCTGACGTGCTCGTTAACAACCACCCGATCAGGACAAGCGCCGCCACCGGCACCGCCAGTCCACCAGACACCGTAAAGCGCGCCGCAGGCGCACCAGACGTGCGACGGAGCACCGGGAGCGCGGCGCAGGTCACGCCGAAGACGAGCAAGCGTGCGATCGTACTCAGTGTCAGCACATACACGTGCGTGCTGGTGAGCGACAGCAGCAAGACCAGCCCTGCCGACAGCACGATCGCCGTCACGGGACTGTGCGTCGTGGGATGCAGACGGGCCAGCTGACGTGGCACCAACCCCGCGGTCGCCATGGCATACGGAATGCGCGAGATCGTCAGCATGCCACCGTTGATCGTGCCCAGCATCGACACCGCTGCGCCGAGCACGATCACCGTCCCGCCGATTGGTCCGATCAATGCGGCAGCAGCGTCAGCGAGGGGACGTGTTGACGTAGCAAGCTGCGGCAACGCGGCGCGACAGACGAGCTGAATACCCGCATACAACACGACGACGATGGCCAGTCCGACAAACAAGGCAAACGGCGTATCCCGCTTCGGTTCTCGCAGCTCGCCGGCCGCGACCACCGCCGTTTCCCATCCGACGAACGCAAAGCCCAGCAACAAGACCGACGACGAAAACGCAGCACGGTCCGGCACGACGCGAAGATCGAACACGTCGGCATTGAGCGTGGGAAGACCGATCGCAACGAAGAGGACCAACGGCACGAGCTTGGCAATGGTGATCAGGTTGCCAATGCGCACCGCCTGACGAACGCCCGCGATGTGCAGCGCCGTAAAGCCGAGGATGACCACCGTCAACAACACCGCTCGCGGCAGGCCGGCGTCCATGCCCGGTACGAGAAACGCCACATACTCGGCGAGGATACCGACGATCGCGCAGATGCCGGCGATGCGCGCCAACCACAGCAACCACCCCACCACGAAGCCAACGAACGGACCGAACGCGTCGGTTGCATACAGAAACGGGCCGCCGGTTTCCGCATATCGGCTGCTCACTTCAGCGAAACAGAGCACGATCACGCCGATCAGCACCGCGCAAGCAATGATGGCCAGCACGCCCCACGCGCCAATCAGTGCATCGACTTTGGCCGGCAATCCGAAGATGCCGGCGCCGACGATCCCGTTGATCACCAATGCGACCAGATCCCAGCGACCTACCACACGCAACAGTTGAGGCGCTGCCGAGGGCGCATCAACCGATGCGGCGGTGCTCATGTCACCGGCGCTACACCCGCACCGGTCAGGAGACGCGACGCTGTCGCCGGCCCGCGCAGTCGCGGCATGACCAACTCGCCGAATCGACGACACTCTTCGAGATGCGGGTAGCCCGACAGGATAAATGTCGAAATGCCCAACGCTTGGTACGCGCGCAACTTCGCTTCGACCTGTGCGGGATCACCAACGATGGCCAGACCGACACCGGTGCGCGCCAGTCCGACACCTGCCCACAGATGCTCTTCGACCACCAACGAGTTGCCGGATGACAGCGCCAGCTGACGGCGCTGCCCTTCAGAGTCGGTGCGGCTTGCAGCGTCCACAAACGCGGCGCGCGTTGCTGGGTTTACGCGACTGATCAGTCGATCGGCGGCGGCCCATGCTTCTGCCTCCGTCTCGCGCACGATCACGTGGCACCGCAACCCATAGCGCACCAGTCGACCTGCCTTTTCGGCCTGCACTTGCATGGTAGCCAGTCGTTTGCGCACGCCGTCGATCGTATCCGCCCAGAGCAGATACACGTCGGCAAGCTCGGCGGCGAGCGCTTGTGCCGGCTCGCTGTGCCCTCCGAGATAAATCGGGATCGATGGGTCGGGCTTCGGTGCCAACAGCGCGCCGTCGGTTCGATAGAACGCGCCACTGAACGTGACGCTGTCTTCCAACCACAAACGCCGCACCACCTGCAGAAATTCGCGCGTTCGCGCATAGCGCGCATCGTGATCGTCGAAGTCCCCATACATTGCATTCTCGGCAGGATTCGAACCCACCACGATGTTGAGGCGCACACGACCTGGAAAGAGCGTCGCCGCCGTCGACGCCATCTTGGCGAACACCGCCGGATTGAACATACCGGGACGCACTGCAATCAGCAGACCAGCACCTTGCGTGCGGGCCAGTGTCGCGATCGACGCCGTCCACGCGTCATGCTCGGCGTGAAAGTTGGTGGCGGTCAGCAAGCTGCTGAACCCCATCTCGTGGGCGGTCTCGACCAAGCTCGCGAGATAGGCTGATGTCGGTCGCCGGAGTGTTCCTCCACCGATGAACTCTCCATCGGCGGCGAGTTGGCAAAACCAGAGCAGGTCGAGTGCGCTGGCATCTGTGTCTTCGGTCATGTAGTGCGATCAGGTTGCTGGACGATGAGGAAGAGAGGGTTGGGCGGCTGCCGCGTGGAGTCGCGCCACGAGCGCCGCGCCCATTCCTTGTCTTGTGTGATGGCCCGCTACGAAGACGTGGTCAATGTAGCCGTCTGAGTCGCATCAGCCTATCCGACGATCTCTCCAGCAATCTCTCCAGCAATCCCGATTAAACCGGCGTCGCGTCGCGAACGAGTCGGCGGACGTCGATCGCCGCATCCACGCGGTACTGGACGTCCTGCAGCTCCTTGAGCACGTCCGTCAAGCCGCCCTCTGTGCGATCAGACGCGAGCCGCATGATGTCCAGTCGCAGCGACTCCAGCGCCGCCACGGTCGTTTGCATTCGGCTGCGCGTTTCCTCTCGCTCGGCACGCACCGCGAGCAGCGCCGCCTCGCGCGCATCGGCATCGCGCACGACGAGCGCCGCGGCTTCCTGCGCGTCGACGTGCTGCGCGCGTTCCCGAAGGCGTGTGGCTTCGCGCGCCAGCGCTCGTGCGACCTGATCCGCATCACCAACCGTCTTGCGATGCGCCGCGGGTAAGGCAACAATGGCGGCCTCGACGGCGCGCACGAGGAGCACCTCGGTAGGCGCATCGTCGGGGAACGCGACCGGTGCGGCGCCAGCGGTCCGTTGGCCAAGGAATCGGACCGCTCTCGCGCAGAGTGGAGCGGTCACGCGTTCGCGTATCCAGCGACCGAGGCCTGTGGAGGTGAGGGCAATGTCGGCGCCACGGGCCATCATCATTGGCGGGAGGAACACCGATCCGATCTGTAATGCACCCGTCAGCCAATCTGTGGATGGCAGCTGCATGAACGTGTCGGGGACGTGGATTCTGGTCAGCACGCCCTGCGCGTACGCTAGCGCCGCGCCGGCGACCGCCAGGAGCGTGCCACGCTGCCAGCGCCGTGTCATGCCATCGGTCTCACGAATTTCGACGGGCTCTGAACCCGCCAACGCTACCACCAGGTCTCTGGGGTTCTGTCCACGTCGCAACTGCCGCCGAGTGTCGAGGAGTGCTTCGGCGGCGCGGACGCTCGCGGCAAAGGCGAAAAGTCCCGCCATGCTGAAGCCCATGCTGCTGAAGATCGCCCGGCCGAAGGACTGCGCCGGTTCGCCCGCGATCAAGAGCAGCGTGGACAGGCTGCTGACGGCAGACCAACCCAACATGGCGCGTGCGGCGGCGGCGTGGCGCTGCACGGCGAGCAACGCGGGCGACAACGATGCTTCGCGCACGTCGGGTTCGATGGCCTCAAGAAACCGTTCGGCGTCGGGGAAACGATCGGCCGGTCGCTTGGCGAGGCACCGATCGATCGCTCGAACGAGTGGAAGCGGAAGCGTGGGCGCAAGGCTCTTGACGGAGGGGGCCGGTTGCGTGGTGTGTTGCGCCACGAGGGCCATCGCGTTCGATCCCTCAAAGGGCGCTCGGCCGGTCGCGGCGACGAAGAGCGTGACGCCAAGGGCATACAAATCGGCGCGTCCGTCGAGCGGCTCTCCCAGGGCCTGCTCCGGCGCCATGTAGCGCGCGGTACCGGTTGCGCCACTGGCCGCGCTGCCATTCGCGGGCGTGTGCACCTGATTTGCGTGCTGGGCGATACCGAAATCGGCGATCACGTAGCGACCGGTCGACGCGTCAATAAGCAGGTTCTCCGGCTTGATGTCGCGGTGCACCACTCCGCGCTGATGCGCATACGCGAGCGCCCATCCCACTTCGCGACCCAGGCGGCGCAGCTCTTCGGCGTCAAGCGGGCCTGTGCGACGTAGCCGGTCTGCCAGCGTCTCGCCGCGCACGTAGGCCATCACGATCCACGCGAGTTCGTCGGCTTCCTCGACCGCGTGAATGGGCACGATGTGCGGGTGGAAGCACTGCGCAGCGATCCGTGCTTCGCGCAGAAATCGCTGGCGCATGTCGTGCCGAGCGGCGAGCGACGGGGCGAGCACTTTAATGGCCACGGGGCGCTCGAGCGCGACATCGCGCGCGAGATACACGATGCCCATGCCTCCGCGTCCTAATTCACGTTCGAGAGAGAACCGGCCGGCGACAAGCGCTTGCAGGTGCAGGAAGACGGGATCGACGGCAGGGGCGGGCATATGCGGAAACATACGTGCGGTGCGGGGCCGTGGTGTCAGTTGCCAGTACCGAACTGCTTGGTGAACTTCATGAACACCGAGCGCTGCTGCGGACGCACCCACTCAAAAAAGCTCGTCGCCTCGCGGCCGTCGTTGAGCACGACGAACAAGCCAGTCCCTGCGGTATTCAGCCACCCAAAGCGCACATTGGCCGACCAGATACGCTGCTGGTTATTGAACTGCGTCAGTGTCTGCACAAAAATGCGCGGGGTAATAAAGTAGTTGAGCCGCACCGCTTGCAGTGAGCGGATGAAGTCGCCTTGCGGCAAGCGCACGTCGTTGTAGTCTGCGGTCAGCGATCCTGAGAAGGTCGCGCCGCGCCGTAGTGTCACCGTGCCGCTGCCGCCGCTCCGGCGCCCCGTCCAGAACTGCCCCACATCAAAGCGGCCGGTGGCCCACAGGTTTTCACTCGGATCGGTGGTGTAGTCAAAGCCGAGTGTCCCCCAACTGTACGCTCCCGGCGGCAGTACCACGCCCGGTGCAATGGTGAACGGCTGCTGCAGCCCCTCCCGTGAAATGTTGTACTCGGGACCAAACCGCGTGCTGTTCGCCAACTCGATCTCTGTCAGATCAATATGAAAATACCCGGTTTGATAGAAATCATCACGCGCGCCGAACACACCGCGATAGTTCACGTGTGGGTTCCATTGGCGAAACCACGCCCACTCCGGCTTCCGCACTAACCGCATCGCTGACACGTCGTATGCGCGATAGCCGGCCGGCCGGCTGAGAAATCCGACCTCGGGATTGAAGTCCTCGCCCACCTGTGCCGCGCGCACGCTGTGATTCCAGACATTCGTCTGATACGCCAGGCGTGCACTGTAGGCATTGGCATCACCGGTGCGGCCCGGAGTAGCCGTCCTCGCGGCCCAGAGATCGCTGGTCCAGCGCTGCCCCAGTCCAACCCGACCGTCAATCGCGAACGTACGATTGTGATCTGCACCGTCAGCGGTAGACTGCCGCTGCACGGCCATGATTCCCAGACGTGAACGCGATGAGACTTCGCGAATGGCGCGTGCCACCGTAAACGACTGACCGTCGGTGGTCGCGTCGGGCGCGTCGGTCACCATTTGGAGCAGACCGATTGTCGTCTGCCCTACGCGGCCAGACACGCGTCCGCCGCCCAGGATGGGCTGTGGCGTCCCGTTGTCAGCGATACCAATACGGCGGGTGAAGAAGAGATCCACGGCCTGCGGCGTACCGGCCGAAAAGACACCGGCGTTCTCGAGGAAGAACGGTCGCTTCTCGGGGAAAAAGATAGGGAAGCGCGTCAGATTCACACGCTGGTCGTCCACCTCGACCTGCGCGAAGTCCGTATTGTACGTGAGGTCCAGGGTCAGCGCCGGCGTGACGCCGTACTTTATTTCGCCGCCGACTTCAGTTGGCATGGTGGTCTTCGACGCGGCGTTGGTCCACGTGCGCTGCGAGGCCGTGAGCAGATAGGGCGTGATTGTCTGAATACGCCGAGTGGGGACGGTGAGATTGGTGAGCGTACCCGCCAGCGATAACCGATACAGATTGAACTGTCGCGGAATAAACGACCAGAAGAGCTCTTCATTCTTGCGGCGAATCACGCGTGAAACATTCAGCCCCCACGTTTGCTCCTCGCTGCCGGACTGATAGCGCAGCGTAGAATACGGAATGCGCAGTTCGGCGGTCCATCCCAGCGAGTCAATGTGCGACGCGACGTTCCAGCTGCCATCCCAGTTCACGTTGAAGCCGCCCATGCCACCGGCTTGCATGCGGTTCTGTCCAGCCACCGAAGCGCCACCGCCCTCTCCCTCGCGTATCACCTGACCGTCGTATTCGATACCGGCCGGCGTCGTGGCAAACACGAACCCGTTTTGATGATCGAGATACGTGTCAAAGACGAAGGCGATGTGATCGCTGTTGGCGAGTTGTACATCGCGAATCTTCTCGCCCGGTACAATCAGGCGGGGCTCGCGATCGAACATACGTGCACCGATATACAGGTACATGCCGTCAGTGGCGAGCCGAACCTCCGTGCGCTCCGAGGCGGGCACTCCCTCGTTCAGTTCACGTTGCACGAAATCGGTCAGTGGCGTACCGCTCTGCCACATCGCCTCATCCAGCCGTCCGTCTATGGTGGGCGGCGTCGTGATGCGCTGCGCTCGGGCGACTGGCAGCGCGCGCGCGCGCGCGGCGCGAGCAAACGAGTCGGCCACCGCGGCATCTAAACGAGGGGGGACAGTGGCCGACTGTGCGGCGACGTCGGACGAGGCCGCAGCGATAAGGAGAACCGCAAGGAGCGCGGAGCGGATCGAGCTGGGGTCACTCGTCGGACGTGGCGACACGGAATGCGGGCTGGGGAGTGTGAGTATCATCGTCGACAATCTTGCACGACCCCGCGTCTTGCGCGAGTACCGGGCGTCCGGCCGATGCATTCGCAGTCCGTTGAAACGCCGCACATGCCTGAACGCGCACGGACAGCGTACCCCGTTTCGCATTCTCCCTTGACCCGGCGCGGCCGCCGAGCGTACGCTCGGCGGGTACAGGCAACGGAAGGATCGCTGCGGCAAGAGCACGGTGATGGGATTCTGACGAGAGTGTGCATGTTGCGCCATGCGCACTCACTCCCATCTGACAAGGATCACGCGGACATGTTCATGGCTTCTCAGGGCGTCTGGACGCTCGACGCGTTGGATCGGTTGCCTGACGACGGCAACCGATATGAGCTGCTTGACGGCGAGCTCTTTGTGACGCCGGCCCCGTCGCCCGCGCGGTTCGCCGCGAATGCGCGCCAACTGCCAACGCATCATCGTTACGACTGTGGTGGAATACGTCCCGGCGTTGGCAGCGCACCAATGCGTGTCAGCTCCTGCTCAAGCTCCGGAAGCTCCGTCGTCAGCAAGGGCTTGAGTTTCGCATATTCAGCGGTGAATTCGCTGAGGGCGATGTCATACTGCTCGCGGTTCGTACTGGTAGGCGGCGCCAACATGCCGTCGGGGCTGGCGTTGCCGGCATGTCCCTGAATTGACACGGGGACCTGCTCGCCGCGGGCGCTATTGATGTTGTCTCCGCGAAGCGCACGCAGTGAGGCGACCACTCGTTGATTGATACTGCGAGCCCGTTGCCCCAATGCCGCAGGCGCCTGCGGCATCTGATCCAGCACGCGAATGATCGCATCGATTTTCGTTTTCGCCGTATTGGCCGCGTCGATCGCCGACGACACCTCACGCGACAGTTTGGTCGCTTGGGCGCGGAAGGTCAGGTTCGCTTCACGGTCGGCGACGGTTGTCGTGGCGGCAGGATCGTGCAGCACGCTGAATGTTGTCGGTGGCGCCATGGGCGCGGCGACTCCCTTCTCTCGCCGTACCAGCGTGGCCGTGTACGTTCCCGGCGGGACCGCACTAAACGCACCGCCACCGCCACCTCCGCCACCGCCACCGCCACCCCCGACGGCGGTGGTCGCCGCATCGCCCGGGGCATCCAGCGCGCCACGGAGATCCCATACCACGCGACCCACACCCTTCGTGCCCGGTACCGTCAGCACCCGCCACACCTTGCCCGCCGCATCCGCGATGGACACACCAACCACCACGGGCTCTTCCTCAGACTCGGCGATGAAGTCCTGCGCGGTGGGATAGGCAATGGCCTTGCCAGCCTTCTCTGCCGCGCGCTGCGCTTCAACGCGTTTGTCTTTGCGTGACGTAAAGACCGTTTCTTGCAGCGAGTACGTGATCACGGCACCGTAGTCCGGGTTGGCCGCGCCATACAACGCCTCGCCCTGCGAGCCGCGCCCCGCGCCACCGAACGTTCCGCGACGCGCGTACGACGTCGCGTTCTTGATGGGGTACAGCATCGCGCTCGCCGCCAATGTTTGGCTGGTCACGTCACGCAAACGCGAGTAGTCGTCAACCACATAGATCCCGCGACCAAACGTGCCCAGTACCAGATCATCCGCTTGACGCTGGATGGCAATATCACGCACCTGAATGGTGGGGAGCCCTGGAATCTTCATCCACTTCGCCCCACCGTCCTTGCTTACGAACGCGCCGAACTCCGTGCCCGCGAACAACAACTTGGCATCGACGTGATCTTCAGCAAAACCATAGGCGGTGCCGCGCTTTGGCAGATCGCCGGCAATGGAAGTCCACGTGCGACCGGCATCGGTGCTCTTCAACAGGTAGGGCGCGAAATCCCCAAACTGATGGTTATTCACCGCCACGAATACGGTTTTTGCATCGTGGCGTGAGGTGATGATGCGCTGGATATACGCGTTGCGTGGCACGCCCGGCAGGGTATCGGTCTTGCGCCACGTGGTTCCGCCGTCTTCGCTGACCTGCACCAGGCCATCGTCAGTGCCCACATACAGCAATCCCTCTTGCTTCTGCGATTCCGCGACCTGGCTGATATTGCTGTAAAACGCCGTGGACTGATTCTTGGCGATCGCGTCCGGGCCCCACACTTTCCCCATCACCGGGAGGGCGTTGCGGTCGACCTGTCGTGTGAGATCGCCGCTCAGTGCCTTCCAGCTGTTCCCACGATCATCGCTGCGATACAGTCTCTGAGACGCCGTGTAAATGCGCCTGGCTGAGTGCGGTGAGATGATGATGGGCGTATCCCAGTTCCAGCGATTTGGCGCTTCGCCGCGCCCTTCGGCGGGCTGAATGCTGATCGCTTCACCGGTGCGCAGGTCGAGGCGTACCATGCCGCCACCCTGCGATTCCGCATAGATCGTGTTCGGGTCGGTCGGATCGATGCGCGATACGAAGCCATCGCCACCATTGGTCACGAACCAATCGGTGTTCAGAATGCCGGCAGTGTTTCGCGACGCCGCGGGGCCGCACAATGAATTGTTGTCTTGCGTCCCTCCGCACACGATATAGAACGGCGCGTTGTTGCTCACATCGACATCGTAGAATTGCGTGATCGGCAAGTTGGCCCAGAAGATCCACGTCTTGCCGGCATCCCACGTCTGATACAGGCCGCCGTCGTTACCGTTGATGTAGTGATCGGGATAGCGGGGGTCGGTCCAGAGAAAGTGATTGTCGACATGCTTGGCGCGCTCGCCAAGATTGCGCCACGTCGCGCCGCCGTCATCGGAGACCTGATTCTGCACGTCCATCGAGTACAGACGCTGCGTATTGAATTGATCGGCGAAGATCGTGGCGTAGTACATGGGTTGCGCGGTATAGCCGGAGCGCTTGTCCCACGTGATCCCACCATCAGCGGAGCGAAAGATGCCCGCTGCGCCAGCCGCCGCTTCGATGGTGGCATAGACCACACTCGGATCCTTGGGCGACATGGCAAGCCCGATCCGGCCCAAGGTGCCCGATGGCAATCCGTCGGTGATCTTCTTCCACGTCTTGCCACCGTCCGTCGAGCGGTGCAAGGCGCTCTCGGGCCCGCCATTGATCAGCGTATAGAAGTGGCGGCGGCGTTGCCATGTAGCGGCGAGTAAGACGTCCGGGTTGCGCGGGTCCATCGTGATATCGGTGACGCCCGTGCGCTCGCTCACCGTGATCAGCGACGCCCACGTCTTGCCGCCATCGGTGGTCTTGTACAACCCGCGCTCACCGCCATCGGACCAGAGCGGACCCTGCGCCGCCACATACACCACGTCGCTGTTGCGTGGATCGATCAGGATGCGCGCGATGTGCTCGGACTTTTCAAGCCCCATGCGCTTCCAACTCTTGCCCGCGTCATCTGAGCGATACACACCATCGCCGTAGGCCACACTGCGTTGCGAGTTGTTCTCGCCAGTCCCAACCCATACGGTGGAGGGATTTCGCGGATCGATCACGACGGTACCAACAGAGTACGACGTCTGCTTGTCGAAGATCGGCGTCCAACTGGCGCCGCCGTTGTCCGTTTTAAACACGCCACCGGAAGCCACGCCCACGTACATGATGCCCGGGTTCTCCGGGTGCACTGCGAGACTGGAGATGCGGCCGCCCGTGACGGCCGGGCCGATGAGTCGCGGCTTGAGGATCGCACTGAGCGACGACGCGACCGTGACGCTGGTCGCCGCAGCGGTGTCGACGGCGGCTTGTGCGCCCAGCGGTGCGCTGAGGAATGAACTACTGCAGACCGCAAGAGACAGTGACGAAGTCACGACACGCGCGACGACACGGGAACGATGCATTACGAGAAACTCCAAAGGGACGGTGGGGAACATCTACCGCCCCAAGAATCGCCTCTCGTTCGACGCCGCGCTAGCGCCCGTGCTGCCACGTCCTCGTGCCAAACCTCGGCCGACACACCCTGTACGGCGGTAATTCAGTCGCCCCCCAAAACAGTTTTCAATCACGGAGGACACGGAGTGCACGGAGGCTCGTGACGAGCACCCTCCGTGAACTCCGTGCACTCCGTGATTCAAAAGAATGCTGTTAGCAGTCACGAAACGGTCCGCCGCATGGCGCGCGACGCACACAACCGCAGCGAATACGCGACTAAAAGTGTGTCGCGCTCGCGTGCTCCCACGCCCGTGACATCCCGCTCGACTCAGGGCTGGTGAACAGTTGGCCCCGCGTCAGGTGCGGATAGATGTCCGCGTAGCTCCTGATCTCCATCGCACTCACGCGCTTCATCACAAACCATGGTTTGAGATCTTCGGGCTTCTGAAGGCCCGCCGCGCCCAACACTTCAAAGAAACTCTTCACCGTTTCGCGATGGTATCGCGCCACGCGGTGCGACTTGTCGCCAACGTGCAGACCGCCCACCAGCGCCGGATCCTGCGTGGCCACACCCGTCGGGCATTGATTGCTGTTGCAGCGGAGCGCCTGAATACAGCCGATCGCGAACATCATGGCGCGGGCCGCGTTGCACATGTCGGCGCCGAGGGCAACTTTCGTGGCCAGCGCGAAGCCCGTGTTCACTTTGCCGGACGCAATGACGCGGATGCGATCGCGCAGCTCCGCGCCCACAAGGGCGTTGTGTACGAACGACAGGCCTTCGTTCAACGGCGTGCCCACCGAGTCTGAAAACTCCAGCGGCGCCGCACCCGTGCCGCCTTCGCCGCCGTCGACCGTGATAAAGTCCGGGGTGATGCCCGTGGCGATCATCGCTTTGATGATGCCGAGAAACTCATGCCGTTTACCGACGCACAGCTTGAAGCCCACCGGTTTGCCGCCGGACGCATCACGCAGGCGCTTGATGAACTGCAACAGTTCCGTTGGTGTGGAGAACGCGGTATGGGAGGGTGGCGATATCACATCATGCCCCGGTTCGACGCCTCGGATCTCGACAATCTCGCGTGTGAGTTTGGAGGCGGGGAGAATCCCCCCGTGACCGGGCTTCGCGCCCTGCGACAGCTTGATCTCGATCATCTTCACATTCGGCAGCGCCGCTTTCTTCGCAAACGCATTTTCATTAAACTGACCCTGTTTGTCGCGGCACGAAAAGTAGCCCGTGCCGATCTGCCAAAACAGGTCGCCGCCCGGTTCGAGATGGTACGGGCTGAGGCCTCCCTCGCCGGTATTGTGCGCGAAGTCGCCCATCTTCGCACCCGTGTTGAGTGCGAGCACGGCGTTCTTGCTCAGCGAGCCATAGCTCATGCCCGACACATTGAACACCGACGCACTGTAGGGCTGCGTGCAATCGGGACCGCCAACCATCACCCGCGCGTGCTGCGCATCCGGATGCACCGGCGCCAGCGAATGATTGATCCACTCGTAGCCGGTGGCGTAGACGTCTTTCTGCGTGCCAAAGGGCAGTGTATCCAGCTCGCCTTTGGCACGTTGATAGATGATCGAACGATCGTTGCGGCTAAACGGCTTGCCGTCGCTATTCGACTCAATGAAATACTGGTTGACTTCGGGTCGGATCATCTCCAGCAGGTAGCGCGCGTGACCCACCAGCGGGAAGTTGCGCTTGATCGCCTGTTTGGTTTGCACCATGTCGGCGACCCCGCGTCCGATCAGTGGCACAAAGATGAGCAATGACCAGAGCACAGGCGGCCAGAAGAACGCCATCACGGCCACTGCGAGCAATACCGTTGCTGAGAGTCCTACGAAGAGGGTGCGCATGTGGCTAAAGTATCGCCCGCCCACCGTCGAGAGTTAAGGATGGGTCGCTACGCCGTGGTCGCTACGCCGTGGTCGCTACGCCGTGGTCGCTACGCCGTGGTCGCTACGCCGTGGTCGCTACGCCGCGATGCGAAGATAGGCGCTCATCGCGTCGGAGAGCTGTTCGACCAGCACATCGTCGGACAGCGGAATGTCGTCCCCGCTCGGCTCGTTGAACAGCACCATGGTCTGAATGCTCGACTCCGTCATCATCACCGCCATGCGCAGCGCGATCGCTGGCTGGCTGTGCAGAACGGCACCATCACGCTTGAGCAGTAGGAGTGACAGGCGCTGGAGCGCCGGCAGCAGGAGCAATGCGGCGAAGGGTTTGAAGTCCGGATTGGGGCGCGCGCGCACATGGTTGAGGAGCGCCCTCAGCAGTTTGCGATTGCGGCGATAATGCAGCACGCGAGCCTGCACCCATCCGCGCACAATGTCCGTCGGTGCGCGGCCCTCCCACATGGCGTCCGAAAAAGCCCGGTCGAAAGCGATGCGACCCCGCCGGAAAAAGCGCTCATACCAGAACACCAGCAACGCGTCTTTGTCGGGGAACCGCCCGTAGAACGTGCCCACCGCCACGCCCGCGCGCTCGCAAATCTGCGCAACGGTCGCCTGCGCAATGCCGACGTCCGCAAAGACATGCTCTGCCGCGGCGAGCAGCGACTCCTGAGTTTCCCGGCTTCGGGCCTGCTGTGCCGGGATGGGACTTGGGGTTGGATCGACTCGGGGTTTGTGCATGCAGAACGGTTAAGGATCCGAACGGTCATTCGGATTTAAGTCTCGCTCGCGCTCCTCCGTGGGTCAACCCGCCGAGGCCACTGCTGGAGGAGGCGCCGATCGCGACGTAGCTTCTGCGGGAGTCCACCGCCCGCTGTTTACGGCACCCGTTCGTTTCCTTCCCTCGCGAGGTCATTTGTGAAAGCGAATCCGCAGTCCCTCTTCCAACCGGTCGTCGTCGGCCTCAGTCGCGCCCTCGCACTCATCGCCGTGTCATCGCTGGTGGTGTCTGCACAAGCGGTGACCGGCAAGCGCCCAATGACCTGGATGGATCAACAGCGCACGAGAAGCGCCGGCTCGCCGGCCGTGTCTCCTGACGGGAAGTGGGTCCTGTACACCGTCAGCACCCCGGATTGGAACGACGCGCGTACACAATCGGATGTCTATCTCGTGTCGGCGGAGCGTGGGCTGCCGAGCAATCGGCAGTTGACCTTCACCCGCGAAAAGAATGAGTCGTCGCCTCGGTGGCTGCCAAACGGTCAGGCGTTCGTGTTCAGCTCCAATCGCGACGCCACCGCCGCGCAAGCAGCGCAGCAGCAGCTGTTCGTGATGCGCCCCGACGGCGGCGAGGCACGTCGCATCACGGACGCGAAAGACGGCGTGTCCACCTTCGCCATTGGCGTCGACGGGCGTTGGTTGGTATATCGCAGCGGCAAGAGCGACGAGGAGCAATTGTTTGGTCTTGCGATCGCCGATCTGATCGCCGGGGTGCCTGTCGATTCGCTCAAGCCTGTCGCGCTCACCAAACACCCCACCGGCGTGGGCCAGTGGCGATTCGCCCCCGATGCCAAGCGGCTCTACTTCATCACCGCCGACACTGTCGATCGAGATGAGAAGACGCGCGTGGACAAGAAGTTCACCGTGAACATCCGGAACGCCGAAGCGCCCGTTTCGTCGCTGTGGGCAGTCGACCTGACCTCGTCGGCGCGTGCAACCTCGCGACTCACGAAAGACTCGAGCTACGCCGTGACCGGCTTCACGCTCTCTCCTGACAGCCGGTACGTGGGGTTTATCGGTGTCGCGAATGATCGCTACAAGCGTAACGTGACAGAGCAGGGGCTCTATGGCGACCTCTTTCTCCTCGATACGCAGGGCGGCGCCATTGAGCGACTGACCAACAATGCCGAGTCTGGGGAAAGCGCCGTGTCGTTCTCGCCCGACTCGAAACTGATGGCGTTTTCGGCATCAGACGACATGACCGCGTACAACATGAAGAATCGCCGCGTCTATGTGCGGCCTGTTGCGGACAAGACCGCACCGTGGCGCAAGCTTGGCGATCTGGATGGCGACGTGAGTGTGGGCTTCTGGTCGGCCGATGCGAAGACTATCTATTTCGACGAAGGCTGGCGCGCCACGCAGCAACTGTTCGCGCTGGATGTGGCGAGCGGGAAAGTCCGTCAGATCACCGATGTCAAAGCCACCGTGTCGGTCAGCGAAGATGAAAGCACGAAGCGCCTGCTCCTCACTTACGCGGATCCCACGACACCGTCCACGTTGTTCACGGTCGCGTCGGTCGACGATATCGCCTCGCGCGCCAAGTGGGTCACGTTGACCGACGCCAATCCATGGATACGCGAGCAGCTGGCCCTTGGCGAAGAAACCGAAGTGACGTGGAAATCGAAGGACGGCAAGATGGTGGGTGGCGTGCTGGTGAAGCCCGTGGGGTACACGCCGGGCAAGAAGTATCCGTTGCTGGTGGCGATTCACGGTGGACCGGCTGCCGCTGATCTGCTCAACTTCAACGGCGGCTACGGCTCGCAAGTCTACGCGGGGCAAGGATGGGTGATCCTGCAGCCCAACTATCGTGGCTCGACCAACTATGGCGAGGCACACAAGAACGGCATCGTTGGCAACTACTTTGCGCCCGGGTACGACGACATCATGACCGGTGTCGATGCGCTGATCGCACAGGGTATGGTCGACTCGACGAAGATGGGCGTGCTGGGGTGGAGCGCGGGAGGGCACTGGTCCAACTGGATCTTGACCCACACGAACCGCTTCAAGGGCATCAGCTCAGGGGCGGGGACCTCGAACTGGATCTCGATGTACGCGCAGAGCGATGTGCAGCGGAACCGGCAGTACTACTTGGGCAACAAGCTGCCGTACGATGACTTCGACGCCTACTGGCGGCAGTCGCCGATCAAGTACATCAAAAACGCCAGGACGCCGACGATGATTCACGTCGTTGAGGGCGACCCACGCGTACCAAGCCCGCAAAGCGTGGAGCTCCACATGGCGCTGAAACGACTGGGCGTGCCAACGGAGCTGTTCATGTATCCCGGCGCCTCACACGGCATTCCCGACGCGCGCAACCGGCTGGTAAAGAGCGCCGCAGAGATGTCATGGATGAACTACTGGGTGCTCGGCAGCGGCAAAAAGTTCTCGTGGCGCGAAGTGCTGGAGACCCTGGAGGACACGCCCGCGACGGAGAAGCCGACCATCCGCGGACCTTGACGCGAGTGCGAAAAATGCGTCAGTAGGTGCCTACTGTGGAGAATGTTACGACGGGGCACCTCAAGCCATGGATGAGGTGCCCCGGCGTCGTTTCTCGGGTCAAATGAGCGGCATACCGTGCAGCGTGGTCGGTGACGACAAGGCCGCTTCGGCGGCCAGGAGCACCGACATCGGCAGCGGCGTACCCGCACTCCGTCGAGCAGCCTCGACGACCATGGTCAGGGCGCGGGCCTGTGCCGCAAAGGCGGCGAGCAACGCTCCGCCAGCGCCTGGCGTGGCTACAATGTCCTGGGCCAACAAGTCCAATTGCTCGTTCAGCTCGGCTCCGCGCGCTTCCAGTGAAACCGACGACGGCGGCAAGTCATTGAAATACAGCGACTCGGTATGGTCCTCGCCAAAGAACCCCGGAAAGGCGGAAGGCGACAGCGCTTGTTGTACCCGCTGGTTGGTCGCGGCAACGGCGGCCAGGCGCCGACGTGCGGCGCGTGATGACTCGTATCCCACTGATGCGTCTCCGATAATCGTTCAACAGACCTTGACAGAAGGCGGTCTGTTACATAAATGCGACAGGGATCTAGCGGTGTTGCTGATGCGGCGGTAACCGCATGCGGTAGCTTCTCTTGCGCTGAGCGGTCCGGCGCCGGGACGCTAGGTGGTGCAGGATCGTCGGAAGAGCGGGCGACTCGGCGGCTGAAGCGGCCGGTGTCGTGCGTTGCGGATGGGGTCGACGTGCCGCCAATTCCGGTGGTCGTTCGATGTCCGTGAATCCACCCCTCCATGGGAGGTGGCGGTATGCAGGTGCAGAGCCCGGCTGCAGAGCGAGATCTCGCGATCCGTGAACTGGCGACCCTCGCCAGAAGCACGCTCGACGAGCATTGGGCCGTCGCCGCTATTCCAGCGGAGCGACGGGCCTTGTTGCTGGAGCGAGCCGAGGCTGCCTCGCTGGTCGCTGGCGACGGCTTGGGAGAACCCATTGCCGACGGACTGGCGCTGCTGGGCACCGCCTATGAGCTCGGGGCGCTGAGCCACCTGGAAGCGGCCTTGCAACCAGTCGCAACGGCCAGCCGAGAGTTGGCGCAGACCGTGTTGGCGCTTGGTGCCGCCCGCGCCTTCCGGTGTAGCGCGGCACTGCGCCCACCGTTGGACGACGGAGAGTCGGCGGTAAAGTGGGCGCTGCGGTTGGGCGCCCTGGCGCTCGTTGCTCGTCAAACGGACAGCTACGTGCGTTGGTGGACACAGCGAAAGGGCGTTGCCGATACTATCCGACGCGTGTCGGCGTCCCTCGACAGCCAACCGTGGGAACCGTACGCCCGTGGCACGCTCTGGATGTCCTGGCTGGGGCTGCTCGGCGCCCCGGTTGCGGTACTTCCCGAGTACAGCGACGACGACTTGCCTGTGATCTCGGCGACCCGTAGCCGTTTGGCTGAATTCCGTGAGCGACGCGCCGACCATGAAATCCCTGGTGAACCGCTGGTCTTGAATGCGGCCGCACTGCGCGCCCGAATGAATGAATTCGCGATTCGGCATCTGGCGGACGCGACCGAACTGCTGACGGTTGCTGTGCTCCGCCGCACGCTGCCCGATGTCTCGGGAGAGTTCAAGCTGCACTTGAGCGCGGCGCGCTCGGCGTTGGCGGGAGATCACGGTCAGGACGTGCTTTTGGCGTGGTTGCAGGCTGCCGGCGTTACGCTGGCAGGCGGCGTGACCGCCCAGCTCGAACTTCCCGGATTTTAGTCCGACCGCCGCTTTCCTGAGATCCGGTCCGCCAGACACGGTACACTCTGCGGCCAGAGCTTCCGAACGGGAACGCGATCCTGCCTCCGCCGATGGGCGTGATATTCTCCAGCATTTTGGCGATAGCCAGCCGCTCGGTTGGATCTTCTGTACCGCTCACGCTACCAGACTCCGCGCGGTACCACTGTGACACGCCCTCGTCACCGGGCGCCGTCGACCGCAAATAGTAGACGTCGTCCGATCCCCAGAAGGCGGCGATCTGTGAGTTTCCAACAATCGATGCCAAAGGCAAAGACGTGATGGGGGCAGGGTCGAGGTGACCGTTTGGCGCCACACAGGGGAGGACGATCATAGACAGATCCGAGGCGAAGAAAGAACGTGACGATTCGCCGATGACGTTACTCGGCGGGCGGTGATGTTATGACGATCGGACTGCTAACGCAATACGCGACACTCTACCTAAGTCGTTACTGCAATTGTGTATAGCTGTTAATAACCATGTTGATAACGGGCTAAAGCCTATTCCCGTCGCAGAGTGGCTTACC
>Ga0209490_10000374_pt1 | contig 45100 bp, 19 predicted proteins | sample MAT06_FD_187209 | JGI IMG/M metagenome (GOLD analysis project Ga0209490, IMG submission 187209) | Freshwater microbial communities from Lake Fryxell liftoff mats and glacier meltwater in Antarctica - MAT-06 (SPAdes) (version 2) | ecosystem: Environmental > Aquatic > Freshwater > Ice > Liftoff...
GCACCCGCCTCGAGGCGGCGCCCGACGCGGGCCTTGTGCGGACGGGCTTCGAGAGCGTCCATCCCTCGCCGACGTTCCTCGACCTTCGGCGCCGCCAGGCCGTGTTTGCTGGGGGTGAGGAGAGCCCGACGGGGTCGGCGTGGGCGCTCTGTACCGACGACGCCCTCCTGCGCGAGGCCGGGCTTCCCGCGTTCGGGGAGAGCGCCGATCGCTATCTGTGCAGGACGGGCGGGGGGGAGGGACCCCGGTTCGTGCCAGTGACGGCGGGCGCCCCGACCAACGCGTCGACGCGTTCCGCGGAGGACGCGTTCACGTTGGGAGACGGGCTGGTGGATCTCAACGCGGGCGGCGGCCTGCTCATGGTCGTCCGGCACCACCCCTTCACGCTCGAGCGGTACATCGACGCCCTGGGGGCCGCCGCGGCGGGCGAACGGAGCGCATCGGCCTCGGTCCGCGGAGACGCGGACCCGTTCACGCCGGTGCTGCTCTCCCGCGGGGCGCGAGCGGAGCGCCTTCGCGAGGTCCTGTGGGTGAAGCTGATGCTGCTCCGGGCCGCGGCCCAAGGCGTTCGTGACGAGGTCTCCCGTTCGCGGGCACCCATGCTCAACCTGTCGGCCCGAAGCTTCCGGGTGGCGACGGAGCGCGCCGGGAACGGGGCGCCGCGGGCGTGGATCGCGCGGCCGGTGCTGGTCGCGCCGGGGTCTGCCGTGGCCATCGAGGTCCCCGGGACAAGCCAGACGCTCTTCGTCAGCGGCGAGCCGTCCCCGCAGGCGATCTACACCCCCTCGAGCGCCGGCCGGAGCCAGACGGGCTGGGGACAGCTCCGGGTGCGGAAGGTGGCCAACGAGGACGGCGGGATTGTCGTCGAGGCGACGCTCCTCACACAGGAGCGCCTGGCGACGGGCGCGAGGGATCATGTCCGCGTGCGTTTTCCGATCGGTCGGACCCGGGTCGAGCTCTTCGGAGCCGCGGATGCCCGGAGCGGCATGGCGGCGGGCGAAGTCCGCTTCCGCACCGTGCCTCAGCGGCTCGAGGCGGACGTGGCGTCGGCGCTGCGCGAGGCGGAGGGGGCTCCCTTCGACGAGGTCGAGTTCCAGCTGGTGTCCGTCGCCGGCACCCCGAGCGACCTGTATGCCCTCGGGGTGCTTGCGACGCGCATGCTGCTGGTCGATCACGAGCGTCCGCTGCCGGAGGCCCTGGACGAGGTGATGAGCCTGGCCCGGGAGGCGGCGGCCGCGCACGCGCCCGGCATCTCCCTCGCGGCGAGGATCGAGGCCGTGCTGAGCAAGGACCCCCGGTGGACGCACTCGCTGGGGCCCCAGCGTCTGGCCCCGATGCGGCTGACGGCCGAAGCGGCGATGGGGGTGGTGCCGATGTCGCTCTGGTGCCGCGTGCTGGCCTCGATCGTCCGGGCGTTCCCCGGCGTGGGCCCCGACAGCATCTGCCGCGACCAGAGCGATTCGCCGGAAGGGGCGCCGGAAATGGTCTTCGATCCATTCCTGTCCGACGTGTCGCGTTCGGCCGACGCGTCGCGGACCCTGTTCATGCGTGACGCGAAGGGCGATGCCGAGTTGCTCGACGTCGTGCTGGGGCGGCTGCGGGGCGCGGGATAATCGGATAGCATGGCGGGCGTGGGGATCGACGTAGGTCCCGAGGACGGAAGGCAGCGCGGAGGAGCGGTTCTATGCGTGGTGCGATCGTGTCGTGCGTGGTTGCGGCGGTGGCGGGCGTCGGATGCGCGCAGCGCGCGGTGAGCAGCGTCGACGTCGCGACGTCGGGCAGCCTCCGCCGGGCCGAGACGGATCCGATGCCGTCGGTTCGCGTCGACGTGGTGGGCGTGTCGAAGGCGGACGAGGACAAGATCAAGGCGTACCCCGTGCGCGACTGGTACGGGGTGAACGACCAGCGCCGTGCCAATTACCGGTCGCTCGACCTCGTGAAGAGCCTGACGTTCACCGGCGGCACGCCGCAGACCCAATCGATCCCCGCCAACGATCCGATCTGGAAGGCCTGGAGGTCGGCCGGGGCGAGCACGCTGTACGTCTTCGCGCAGTCGAGCAACATCTCGCCGGACGAGAAGGGCGCGGACTCGGGTTGGCGGCGCGCCATGAGCCTGAACTCCGAGGAGTGGAACAAGGCGACCCGGCTGGCCGTGAGCGTCGGCAGCGACGGGGTTTCGATCACGCCCGTGGGGGGCAAGGGCGCGCGGTAGGCCCCGTCGTCCCGGCCGGGGCGTCGCCCGCGGCGTCTATCCACGATGAACGCGTACGGACAGTTCCGGTGCGTGAGACGCCTCCTGGAGACGCCCACGGGGGTTGTCCTGTGGTCGGCCACAAAGGACGGCGAGGACGCGCCGCCGGCCTACGCGGTCAAGGTCTACGACCCGCCCTCGTACCTCGTGGCGGATGCCGCCGGACACCGCGCAGACTTCCTCGAGTCGGCGCGCGATCAGTCGGCGCTCGCCTCGCAATCCCAGGGGTGGGCCACAGTCCACGATGCAGGCGTCGTTGAGGGCGGCGCGGCGTTCAGCGTCACCGACCTCTTCGTGGCACCCGATGGACTGCGGCCCAGCAGCGCCGAGACCCTGTCGAAGTTGCCGGGCATGGTCCCGTCGCGAGGGCTGGCATCGGTCGTCACCGCGATCGTGGCCGCGCTCCGCGACGGTCAGGCGACGGGTCGGCCGCACGGCAACCTCAAGGCCGCGAACGTGCTCCTGGGCACCCTCCGGAAGGACGATCTCCGCGGGTCCCGCGTCGTGCTCATCGATCCCGCGCCGGCATCGAGGCTCCGACCCGGGACCGATGATCGCCCGGCGATCGCCGCGGTCATATGCCAGATTCTGTTCCGGCGGGAGTTCCAGGCGGAGTCGGTCGCGATTCCGCCCGAGGAGCAGTGGCCCGCGACGGGGCCGGCGTGGGCGTTCTGGCGATCTCTCTGCGCGGACCTGCTCGCCGCCAATCCCGGAGCGCGGCCTGATTTCGATGCGATCACCGCGCGACTGGCGGCCGCCCCCTCGGGGAAGCCGCCGCTGGGCGTGCCGAAGTGGGCGTGGGCGACGGCGGCCGCGATTCTGGTTGCGGGCGCGGGGGTGGGAGTGGGGGGGTGGAAGCTGGGATGGTGGAGCGAGCCTGCGGCGCAGGGGCCCGCCGCCATCGTGGCGGAGTTCGATGAGGACGAGTACGCGGAGATCGCCAAGGGTGTGTGGTCCGAACGTCTGGAAAGGGTTCGAGCGGCGCTGGGGCCGTCCGCGCCGAGCGTCTTCGAGGATGTCAAGGCCGGGGGCTCGCCGGCGCAGGAGGGGGTGTGGAAGGACGATGGCCTGCGCAACGCGCTGAAGATTCTGAGGTCGAACAAGCTCTCGAAGGAGAGTTTCGCGCTGCTGCGGACCTCGGCCTCGCTGACGGCGCTCGAGGCGGTGCCGGGAGGGAAGCCGTCGTTGTGGTTCGCGTGGCAGGCGCTCGAGCAGATGGAGGCCTGGCCGCGGACTGCGTCCATCAAGGGATGGGTCGGCGGCTGGTCGGGCACGGACGAGACCAAGCGTCAGGTCGACGCGTGGGAGAACCGGCTGGCTGGTCGCCCCGCGGACGGGAACGTGTGGGATCTCGCTGGGGCGATCGCGCGGAACACCGGAATCAACGAGGTCTTCAGCCTCCACGACGAAGCCAAAGCAACGCTTGTCTTGATCGGCGCGGGCGAGCCGATGGAATCGTTGGGGTTGCCCTCCCCGGACACGGCGTTCAAGGAAGCCACCACGGGAACGACGGGCCTCGATGATCTCAAGGGACGACTGACGGCGTTCAACGCGGGCGCCACCCGCGTGAGGGAGCTGTTGGCGGTCGACGCCCCGCGGCGACTGGTCGCCGGGCCGCTCAAAGAAGCAGTGGATGCGGGCGGCATCGACCCGGGGCCGACCCCCGCTCTTGCCCAATGGGAACGCTGGGCATCGATCGCCGGGAGCGGCGAGTACTTCGAACCCACAGACCCCGATCCGCGAACGCTCCCCGAGCTCGCGGAAGTGAGGCGCATGTCCGATTCCCACGACGCCCTCGCGAAGCTCCTGACGAGCGGCGCGGACGCGGCCCTCGAGCCTGGGGAGGGGCGAGTCATCGCGGACGGGCGTCGCGATGTGGAGGCGGCTGCCGCGGCCTTCGTGGCGACGCTCTCGACCACGCCATGGATTGAGAGGAACCGCGTGGCCGTCCTCGCGCAGCTGAGGACGGTGCGGGACGACGCGGCCGGCTTGGGAGGACGGATCGACGAGAAGGTCAGGGTCCTGAGCGAGGGATGGGCCGCGATGGTCGATGCGATGGTCGCGGACCTGCCCCCGTCTGGATCGGCGGAGCTAGCCGGATTCTGGGAGGCGCGTCGCGGCCCCCTCCGGGACCGCCGGGGAACGGAGAGGCCCGCGGCCAGCGACTGGGAGGTCTACCGCGCCGTTCGCGCGTGGCGCGGGCAGTTCGAAATCGTGGCGTCGCGCCTGGCGGCGATCGCGCCGCCCGAGGCCGATCCGGCCCTTCCCCCGGGAGGCTCGGAAGCGATCGCGGCGTTCACGGCCGATGCCCGCGAGCGGCGGGTCCGGGCGCTCATCCAGGGCACCGCCGACGCGAACATCGCCACGTCGTCCGGCTGGACCGAATTCGACGCCGCGCTCACACAGCTCGGCGACAGGACCTCGGGGCTCCGGTCGATCGCCCGTGAGGCCGGCGCGGTCGTGTCGGGGCTGCGCGATGGATTCGTGCCCGGCGAGGGCGACGTCCCGGTCGACCTCGCGATGTCGGCCTCCGACATGCGGTCGAGGCTCGACCGGTTCGCCTCGGGAAGCGACTCGGCGGCGACGGAGCGGTTGAGGAGCGCGCTGCTCGGCGATCTGGACGTCCTGCTGGAGGCGTTGGGCCGCGTCGGTGCCGGTGACCCGGCGGTCGCGGCGGCGGAGGGCAGTCCGGCCGCGGTGCGGCGAACGGCGCTGAGGCGACTGGCCGAGCGGGCCGCATCGGAATCCGACTGGCGTCTGCCGTGGCCCCTGGAGGTCGCGACCCGCGAGATCGACTGGTTGACGGCGCTGGCGGGTCGGGCGGACGGACCCCGCCGCGCGGCGATAACGGCCGAGGTGGGGAGGTTGGGGCAGTACGCCTTGAGCGCCCACATCGCGTCCGCACCACCGAGCGGGATGGAACGCGCGATCGGGGAGGCGGAGAAGGCGCTGGCGGACCGCGCCCTCGCGCTCGATCGATATGTCGGAGAGGGTCCCGCCGCCGTGCGGTACAACCTAGCCCTCTACCGCATCGCCGCCGCATCGTCGGGAGCGCTCGAGAACGACAACGGGTTCGTCGTTCCGGCCCGCCAGCTCGTCTTGGCCGCGTCCGATCTCGAGGCTCGGGCCCGACCAGCGCCCAGCGGTGGGAGGTCGCTGTCGGCCCAGCTCCTGGAGGAGGTCGACAACACCGGCAAGGAGGTCTCCTACCCCGACCGGGAAGGCCCCGGGTCGATGGGATGGACATTCGCCAAGCTCCCCCCTGGGCCGGGCGGTCAGGAGCAGCGCGCCTACTCCAAGGGCGACCTCACGATGATCTTCGGCGATGTCGGCAGGATCGGCGAAGACCCCGGGCGGACCTTCATCGCGCGGGACGAGACGTCGATCGCTCTCGTCAACCTCGGACTCCAAGCCGTACAGGCCCGCGGCCTCGACGTCACGCGGGGCGTCGGGAAATGGCTGGCGGCAACGGAGGGCTCGCAGCCCGCGCAGACGAGGCTGTCCGGAGTCGGGCCGTGGATTTGGGAGGTCGACCGACGCACTGCCGGGGCGTTGCGCCTGCGGCCGTTCGAAGGCGGCGACTGGTTCGATTGGAAAGCACCCTCGCCCGTCGTCAAGCATCCACCCGGCCTGACGCTCCCGGCGAGAACCGAACGCTCGCCTGCCCAGAGGATTACGCCGGGAGCAGCGCAAGAAGTGGCCGCCGCCCTGGGATGCGGGCTTCCCACGGTCGCCCAGTGGCAGGCCGCGTTATCGCTCGAGAGGCTGCGCCGAGAGGAGCGGGCGGCCCGCGGTCTGTCGCCGTCGACGGCGTCTGACAACATCCGATCAGAGGCATATCGGCTCCAGTTCGAGCATGTAGCCTTGGTGACGGCGGGAGGGGACTTCGCGACCTATCCACGCAGCCAGACCTGCTACGACGTCGGGAACATCGAGAGTCGGGACTCGGCCGTTTGGCCGGCGGGGGGAGGGGTCATCCCCTACCTAGGTCCTCCGGGTCCCGGAAGCCCGGTGCTGTGGTTCGACGCCGCCGACGCGGAGCGGGGGGTGATCTTCCGCAACCTCGTCGGCAATGTCGCCGAAATGGCGCTCGCCACGCCTGCCGCGGATGCGAACTCGTCCGGGAACGTGCGGATCCTGGGGGCGTCAGCCATCAGTGCCCCCACGGCGAAGGCCGCCCCCGACATGCCTCTGGTCGCTCCCAAGCGGCAGACGGACTCGGGCGGCTTTTCCGACCTGGGCTTCCGACTTTCATTCCTCTCCAGCGGCCAACTTCCCTTGGGACAGCGACTTCGCGATGCGATCCTTGCCGCCGAGGTCCAGAACCGGGGGTTCATTTACCCTGACCCGCGCTAATGGACCCCGGGCCGCCTCCGGATTCACCCCGATACCCCCCTGGGTTGTGAGTTTGGGGTGAGTCCGGTACCCTCTCACGAATTCGCCGCCACAGCGCGGCCTCGGAGTCTGCATCGTGGGTGACGGACCTCAACTCTCGGCTTCACGGCCCGCGGCCATCGCCGCGAGGTTGCGGGCTCTCCAGTCGGACCTCGCGGATCAGGACCCCGCCGCCCGACGGTCGCTCCTCGAGGAGGAGCTCGACCGGGCGGTCGAACGCCTGGGGAACAGCGAGCGGGCCGAGGTGCTGGCGATGCTGGCGGAGGACTTCGCTCCCAGCGCCGGACCCGCAACGCCGTCCGGGGGTCAGCCGACCAAGGCGTCGCCTCCACGCTCGGCGAGGGCGGTCGCGGATCTCCTCGCCGACGGGTGGACCCACGCCTCGCCGGATGACAAGGCCGCCGTCCTCGAACGGCTGCGCGATGCCGGTGTGATCGCCGCCACGCCCGCGTCGTCGGGAGGCGGCCTGACCGAAGCGCAGGAGAAGGAGTGGCGTCGGATCCTCGGGCTTGGTCAAGCGGAGGCCGTCGACCCCGCCCGCGCGGCCCAGGTGGGGTTGGCGATGTCTACCACGCTCGTGGACCTTCACCGGATGGTGCTGGAGATCTGGCGTGGCTTTGCCGGGCGCGAGGGGGACACGCGCGGCGCGGCCCTCACGCGTCTGGCCCAGCAGGCGATCAAGGGCGACGCCGCGGCGACCGCCCGCCTGCCCCTGGAGGCGGAGGAGTTCGGCCAGTTGGTCACGATCATCGTCGCGGCGGTTCAGCGGCTGGGGCCGCGGTACGCCCAGGAGCACCTGACGAGGTTCGCCGTCGCGTCGATTGAGTCTGACACGGGCGGCGGCGGGTTGATGCGGCCCAAGGGTGTGCGGTGCTGGGAGCACTACGTGTCGATGATGGAGGGGGTGGATCAGGAGACGATCCAGTCCGACATCCGCACGATGCTGGTTTCGATCGTGGCGGAGATGCGGAGCAAGGCCGCGTCCAGAACGGGTGAGAGGCAGCGGGCATGACGACACCGATTCAGGTCCATTGGCACGAGGGGCTGTTCCTCCTTCCGCACCACCTTCAGCTCCTGCAGCGTCAGGTGCACGACGCCGCGGGAGCGGAACGGGCGCTGGGGTGGGCGTATCCCTACGGCGTGGTTGACGCCCGCCTGTCCGGCGACGCCCTGGAACGGGGCGAGGTCCGTTTCGAACGGCTCCGCGCGATCATGCCCGACGGCACGGAGGTGGATGCGCCGGGCAACGCCGACCTGCGGCCCCTCGACGTCAAGCGCCACCTCGGCGCGGAGGCGGTCACCGTGTACCTGGCGCTGCCCTCCTACGACGCCTCGGGCGCCAACGCCCTCGAGATCGGGCGGGATGACCCGCTCGTCCGCAGCCGGTTCCGTGTGGCCAAGACGGCAGTCAAGGATGAGAACGCCGGGGACAATCCGCAGGACCTCCTGCTGCGCCGGCTGAACGTCCGCCTGCTCGTGCAGGGGGAGGACGCCTCGGGCCTCCAGACCCTCCCGATCCTCCGTGTGCGCGCGGGCGTCGGGGACGACGCCGGGAGGCCCAAGGCCGACCTCTCGTTCGTTCCGCCGTGCCTGGGGCTGAACGGCTCATCGACGCTCCGAAACCTGCTCCGCGACCTCAGCGACGCGGTTCTGGCCACCCGCGGGGAGCAGGCGAACCAGCTCGGCAAGTCCGGATGGGACCCCGAGAACGTCCGCGGCCCCCAGTTCCTGCAGCTCATGCGCCTCCGCACCCTCAACCGGTTCGCGGGACGGCTCCCCGCGATGCTGGCCTCCCCCGTCCCCGGAGGTGCCGGCCTGCCGCTGCTCCACGCGTATCTGGAGTTGCGGGAACTGCTGGGCGAGCTGGCGGCCCTCGCGCCGGACCGCGATCCGTTCGACGCGCCGCGCTACGACCACGACGACCCGGGGCCGGTCTTCGCCGGCCTCGATCAGCGCATCCGGGCGCTCCTCAAGCCGGTCGGGAGCGGACGGGTCAAGAAGATCAAGTTCACGCCCGACGGCGCCGACTTCGTCCTGGCCGAGCCGATGGGTGAGGAGGACTTCGGCGCAACGGGATTCTTCCTGGGCATCAAGGCGAAGGGCGACGGCAGGGCGATGCGTGCACTGGTCGAGAGCGGCGAGAAGTTCAAGGTGATGCCCCAGAGCCTGCGGGTCTCGAGCGTGGGCTACATCTACGGCGTCAAGGTCGAGGAGGAGCGGGACCCGCCTCCCCTGCTGCCCCGACCGAGCGGGCTGCACTACTTCCGCCTCGTACCATCCGAGAGTCAGAGGCGGTGGGGGGACATCAAGAAAGAAAAGCGCATCGCCCTGGTCTGTCCGGAGGGCGAGCGCCTCGAGAGCGACGAGGTCGTCCTGTACATGACGTTTCCCTGAGGCGCCGGGCGTGACGCCCGGCGGAGGCGAGTCCCATGCGTCTGGTCGATCTCTGCGAGCCTCTGTTCCAGTACGTGTGCTATGTCAACCGCCTCGCGCGCAAGGGCGGCTCGATGCCCCCCAAGGAGCTCGAGGCCCGGCTGGAGTCGCTCCTGGCCGAGATCGAGATGAAGGCCAAGGCCGATCCCCGCTTCACGCTTGCGTACGACGACAAGGTGCGGTGGGCGCTCATGTTCTTCGCCGACTCGATGGTCCGCCAAAGCCGCCTGCCGTACGCGGCGACGTGGTCGGGGCTGGCCCCCAAGCGGGGGAACAAGGCGGGCGACGAGCAGTTCTTCGACAAGCTGGACCAGACGCTCGAGGAGGACGGCGAGGTCGCCCGAGAGCGGTTGGCCGTTTTCTACACGTGCCTCGGCCTGGGCTTCACGGGGATGTACGCCGTGGAACCCGACGCAGTCGAGAAGGTCATCCGGCCCAAGATGCGGGAGGTTTTCGCCCGGATCGGCGGGCGCGTCGATGAGCAGCCCGGGCGGATGTGCCCCGAGGCGTACGAGAACATCGACACCAGCGAGCTCACCCGCTCGTCCAGCAAGGCGCTCGTGATGGCGGGAAGCGTCGCGGCGGTCTGCCTGGTCGGGGCCCTGGTCGCCAATTACATCCTGTTCAAGCGGGCCGAGTCGCAGCTGGGCTCGGCGCTCCGGAGGATCGACATCGCCCACGCCGCGATCGTGGCGCCCGCGGCGGCGCCGGCCCCGCCCGCCCCGGTGGCAACCCCGGCCGGAGCCGGGAAGCCATGACCACGATGGGTCAGAAGATCGCGGGGCTTCCCGGGTCCGTGAAAGTGGGCGGCGTCTGTGGTACTGTCGCCGCCGTGACCGGCGCGGCGGCCCTCGGGCTGAACCAACTCCTGATCATCCTCGCGGGGCTCGCGGCCCTTGGCGCCGCGGCGTGCGGCGTGGTCGTCATGCTGGGCAAGGTCCGCGAGAAGGCGAAGGCGCGCAAGTTCGTCGGCGAGGTCCAGAAGGAGGCGGCGCGCACCGGGCGGGCCGGTGCCTCGGACGCGCAGGAACGCGCCCGGCTCGACAGCCTGCGAAAGAACTTCCAGGACGGGCTCGCCCGCTACGAGCAGTCGGGGAAGCGGGTCTACGACATCCCGTGGTACGTCTTCGTCGGCCCTCCCTCCTCGGGAAAGACCGAGGCGATCAGGCATTCGGGCCTCAAGTTCGCCAACGGCACCAAGCCCCAGCAGGGAGCCGGCGGCACCACCAACATGCACTGGTGGTTCGCCAACGAGCGGGCCGTCCTGCTCGACCTCGCCGGCGCGGTCTTCATGGACGACGACCGCAAGCAGGAATGGCAGGCCTTCCTCAAGATGCTCGGCCGCGCCCGCGCCCGCACGCCGATCAACGGGATGTTCCTGGCGATCGACTGCAAGCGGCTCCTCCAGGACGATCCCAAGACGATCGAGGACGAGGCGAGCAAGATCTCCGCCCAGCTCGACCTCATCCAGCGGACCCTCGACGTCCGCTTCCCGGTCTACGTCGTCGTGACGATGAGCGACCGGCTCCCGGGGTTCCGCGAGTTCTTCGACGGCGTGACCACTCCCGAGCGCCAGAACGAGATGCTGGGCTGGTCGAACCAGGCCGACCTCGACACCGGCTTCGACCCCACCGAGATCGACGATCACTTCAAGGCCGTTCGCGAGAAGCTGGTGCAGCGACGCGCCCGCCTCCTGCTCGACCCCGTCCACACCCGCGACTCCGCCCTCCGCCGCGCCGACGAGGTGGACGAGATGTTCGCCTTCCCCGACCAGATCGAGCAGCTCATCCCCCGGCTCAAGCGCTGGCTCGAGATCGTCTTCACTCCCGGCGAGTGGTCCCCCAAGCCCCTCTTCCTCCGGGGGATCTACTTCAACTCCGCTCTGCAGGAGGGCGCCGCCCTCGACATGCTCGTCGCCCAGACGCTCCGCGTCTCGCCCGACGAGCTGGGGCAGACTTTCCGGGTCGAGAAGTCGTACTTCATCCGCGACCTGCTGGTGACCAAGGCCTTCAAGGAGAAGGGCCTCGTCACGAACGCCAAGAGCGTGAGCAAGGCGGAACGCGCGTACTGGATCGGCACCTCGGCGGCACTCGTCGCCGCGGCGGCCGTCCTGCTCGCGGCGAGCGTGTGGGCGTGGCGCGACCTGCAGACCAGCATCCAGGGCCCCGCCCAGTTCTGGTCCGGGGTCGCCAGCGCCATGACCCGCTCCGCGACGAATACCGCGACCCCGGGAGGGCCCTCGCCCGACGGCTCGGTGGCGAGCGCGGTGGGAATCGTTTGGCACCCCACCGGCAACGCGGCGGCGATCCGCTACGCCAACGGGGATCAGATCAAGGACGCGCTCCAGCCCGGCGACGGCCCTGCCCCCTTCGACGCGGAGAAGCAGCCCGTCACGCGGGCGGAACTCCCGGCCGCGACGAAGAAGCAGGCCGAGGCGTCCATCCGGCCGAACTTCGTCTTCAGGATGCTCGGGCGCGGAAACGTGCTCGCCGACGAGCGACGGGCGGCGCACCGTCAGGTCATCGACGCGGTGCTGCTGGAGCCGGTCGTGCGTCGCGCCCGCGCTCTGCTGGCCTTGGAACCAACCTGGCAGCCCGACGCGGACGGGGTTCCACCCGATGCGGTCGCGCTTCGCCTCGCCCTTGCCGAGTTGATCCGCACCCAGACGTTCGCCCTCCGCGCCCGCCCCGCGGCCGATCAGCCGCTTCCGGGCGCAGCGGCCGCAGTCGCGGCGCGGCCTCGACTCGATCTCGTTCCCCTCATCCAGGTGATCGACGAGAACCTGAGGTATCCCAAGGCGCCCGCCGCGGCCGACGCGACCCAGGGCGACGCCGATAGTCCGGCGCCTGCCACGATCGAGCGGGTCCGTGCGGAGACGCTCGCGCTCAACCAGTTGGTGACCGACGCCTACACCGACGATGCGTGGCCTCCCGCGTTCCTTCGCGCCTCCGACCCTGCCGAGGTCCAGCGTGTCCGCGACGCCGTGGGAAGGTTTGTGGACGCCGCGGCGACGCCCGATGCCGAGACGGCCAAGATCATTCGTCTCCGGGATGCACTCCGCAAGTTCGCGTCGGCGATCGACGGAGCCCCCGGATCTGTCGCGGGTGGATCGGATCCGGCCCTCGTGGACGTCTATTGGCCCAACGAGCGGCGGCCGGGCATCGTCGAACCCATCCCGGACACCGAGGACGCCCACAGCCGCGTGTACCGGCAGGGGTGGTCCGAAGCCGTGAAGGCCGTGACCACCGCGGCCGACGGGCTGGATCGCGCCCTCAAGGACGCGCCGGGCGGGCTCGACGGCGCTGACGCCGCGTTCCAATCTCTGTCCGCCGCGGTGGGTGCCCACCTCAACGTGATGCGTGCGCAGCTCCCCTTGCCGGGCTGGAACGAGAAGGGCACCGCCCCCGCCGCTTCCACGGGGACGACCGAGGCGATCCGCGAGGCGCTCGGCCCCAAGACGGAGGAGGCGCTGACCAAGCGCCTCAGGGATGGCGCGGCTGAGCTGCTCGCGTTGAACACCGGCTACGGCGGCTGGATCGGGAGCGATGCACCCGGCTCGCCACGCCGCTATCGGCGCCTGCTGGAGCTGTGCGCCAAGCTCGATGCATACCTTGCGCAGGGCCCTCCCGCTCCCTACGCGATGGGGATGCTGAACACGGCCGACGAAGCGACCGTGCGCCAACTCGTCGCCATCCGCGACCTGACGACGACGCTGACTGCCTCTCCTGCCGTGGTGCGCCCCGGCGCGAAGCCCCGAGAGGGTGGACGAGGTGTCGACCAGACGGTCTTGGCGAGCATCGGCGCCGCGGAGCGATATCAGCGGACGCGACTGATCCGCGATGCGCTGACCGCGGCACCCCTCACACAGGCCCGGCTGAGGGAGATGGCCACGGCGAACGCCGCGGCGACGCCGCTCCCCGTCGCGTCCCTACCGCTGCTGGCATCCTTCAAGGGCTTGGATCCGGCGTTCGGCCCTCAAGGGTTGTCCCTGCTGAAGGACTGGGACTGGGTCCAGTCCTCCATCCTGCTCGACGCCGTGCCGGCCGCGACGGTCGGCGGCGTCCCGGGGCAGGCGGACGCGCGACGCGTCCTTGGCGCGGACGACCTCAAGAAGTTGCCGCAGCACGCCGATGCGGACGCCGCCTTCAAGGGGTACGCGGACGACTACGTCGCGTACTGGACCCGGGACTTCCTCGACTCGCTCGGCGGCGCGTCGGCGCAGACGTGGGCCGCGTTCCGAGCGGCCGCCCGCGACGCGCGGGTGGTCGACGTGGTTTCGGATCTGGTCCGACTCGGCACCGTCGGTCGCGCCGCGGTCGAAGGGCTTCCGCGTCGCTTCCAAGCAAGATCCGAGACGGCGATCCGCGAGTTCCTCGACGGTCTCCCGCCCGACGCGGAGATCGTGCAGCTCAAGGCCAAGCCCGAGGAGACCCTCGCGTTCCTCGACGCCTTGGGCAACGACCCCACCGAGGCCCGTCGCCGCCTGCTCGCGAGCGCCGCGGACGGCAGCCTGCAGAATCGCGGCCTCATCGCCTACCCGCGTACCGAAGGAACCCGCGAACGGCGCACGATCGTGACGGCCTACTACGGCGGCGTCGTCGACGCCGCGCTGCGGGCCATCCGAGACGACTCATCGGGCGAGCTTGGCAAGGCGGCCGCGCGGGTGGGCACCGAGCGTCGGCGTCCGCTCGTTCGGGACGGGGACGGCGTGATCCTCCCCAATGAGGTCGAGCAGGTCCGGAACGATTTGGCGCTTGTCCTGAGCGCCCGCCCCGCGGCGGCCGGGGGAGGGGCGAACGGCGTGGCCCTCGAAGCGTACCCGCGCGTGGCCCGTACGCTCAACGATCTCCGCGGCAACGGCGGCCTGAGCCCGGAGGAGCAGTCCCGACTCGAGATCATGGCGGAGCTCGCCCGAGGCCTCGCCGAGGGCAAGATCGAGTTCGCCCTCCGACATCCCGTGAACACTGAGTTGCTGGGCTTCTTCGAGTGCGTCATCGAGGGCAACGGCTTGACCCAGCAGGTGGGCTTGGCGGACGCCAAGGGCTCGACGCCGCTCCCGCTCCGCGTCGCCGCGCCGTACAAGCTCCGGCTCGTCGACGCCAACGGCGCGCCCAACGGCCCGACGGCCGAACTCGCATCGCCGTGGTCCATCCTCGACGCCTTGCTGGCCGCCGGGTCAACCGACATGGCCGCGGCTCCCGGGGCCGATCCGAAGGCGCTGGTTTTCCGCGTGCCCATCAGGTTCACGGGCGGTGGGGGCGCGGCGATCGATGCGGTGTGGGAAGTCGTCATCACCGGCGACGGCGTCCCGACGCTCGAGAGATGGCCCCGCACTCGGCGCGGAGGGTGAGCTATCCGCGACCTGATCGATAAAATCGGGACGGCCAACGTCAAGCTCCGGGTGCCCTCGATCGCGGTCTTCGGCAAGCATCCGGGCTGGCCCGACCACATGCCGCTCGTGGGAACGCCCCATCCCACGCTCGTCCGCACCTGGAAGCTGCTCTACGAGGCCGGGGTCCAGGGGAACATCGACGAGGGCGCCTGGGGTGATCCCGCCGAGGCCGCCCCCGAGTGGCTCTCGCCCTATGGCCACGTTCTCCTGTGGCGGCTCGACGGTGACGCGGTCGTCGGGCGTGTCTGGTCGTCGCGAGACCAGAGCGGCCGCGATCGCTACCCCATGATCGGGTGCGCGGTCGTGCCGGGCCTGGGGTCCGCGGCGTCGCTCGCCGTGGCGCTGCCGATCCTGGACCGCCTCGAGGCCACCTGCCGCGCCGCCGCGACGGAGGCAGACGTCCGGTCGGCAGTGTCGGTGGCGGAACGCCGACTCTCGAGCGCGTCCGCCACGGCCCCGGGCGGCGGAGGGATGACGTTCCGCGAGCTCGCCGCGTTCGTCTCGGGCGCCGGGCTCGCGGCCGAGCCGCAAGGGCGGTCGCGTGTCCTGTACGAGATCGATCGCGAGGTCGAGCAGCTGCGCCTGCTCGGCGATTCGGGCTCCGCGACCGGTCCCGGCGGCGTTCCGCAGCACGTCCGAGGTCGGATCGGCACGGACGTCGCGTCGGCGCTCCACAGCTGGTACGGGCTCCTCGCAGCCAGACTCCCCGCCACCGCGCCGATCCTGGCGGTGGCGCCGTCGTCCGGTGGATGGATCGACACCGTGATCGGGGAACCCGGCGCACGGGAGCTCTTCTGCCTCCGCGTCAGCCCGGAGAAGCTTCCTCCCGCGAGCGACGTCCCGTACCAGATCGACCCGGCGTTCGTCGCCGGAGCGGAGAAGATGATCGCTCTCTGGCGAGAGGACGGACGCGAGATCGAGCCCCCCCCCAAGACCAGTCGGGTCGCGTCCGCCCCCGGCCGCCTGGCGGGGAAGCGCAAGGCGGGTCGGACGGGCCGTCGCATCCCCCGTCCGGCCCTCATCGCCATCGGATTGACCACAGTGGCCGCACTGCTCGCCGTCGTGGCGGCGATGATGCCCTCCGGGTCTGTCGAGCAAAGCGCCCCCACCTCGACTCTCCCAGCCCCACCCCCGACCGTTCTCCGACCGGCGATTCCTCCGCGGTCGGCGGCGGAGACGGCCCCTCCGTCCCGACCATCCGTGGTCGCACCAACCCCGACACCCCCGCCGCCGCCTCCAAGTCCGCCATCCACCGCGACGCCGGAATCCACCCAGACCGGCCCAGGAGAGTCACTTCGTCCTGCCGCTCCCGGCAGCCGGCTGGCAGATATCGCCGAGGAGCGTCCGGCCGCGAGCGCTGTGCCCGCCGACGTCTGGCGTTCGAGCCTCGCCGCGATGCCCGACTCCGTCACCGCCGCCGTCGCGATCAACGAACTCTGGCGACGCGAGCTGGGCTACGCGAGGGCGTCCGTCCCATCGGCGACCGTCATGGACCGCCTCGCAATCGTCAAGGACCTTCTCACCCGTTTGGGTGACGAACACGCAGATGTGCCGCCGCCCTCCAACGCCGATCCGATCGCGTGGCTCGCATCTCATTCCACCCGCGCCCGGCACAGCGCCGACGCCGCGGCGATAATCCTGTCCGATCCGGATGTGCCCCTCGGGGACGTGCGCGCCCGGATGGGTGTTCTCGCGGAGGAACAGCGCCGGTGGCGTGCCGACGTGGACTCCGTCGCGGACGCCGCGACGGAGGTACGTTCCGCGTTGGAGGCCGGCCTCGTACCGGACGAGAGGATCGGCGACGAGGGCACAGCGCTCCGCGAGGGGTTGGGGCGACTCCGGAGCGATGCGACGGCCGCAGGCATGATCGACGCGTTCAAGGGCCTTTGGACAGATGTGGATCGCGAGCGCTCAATCGCCGGATCTTCGGATCTCGAGAGGTTGATGGGCCTGGTCGGCCCGGAGTCCCCCGCGCCGGCCGCCGACTCCACCGCCGCGTGGCTCTCGCTGCTGAACGCCGTCGAGGCCGGGGAGGCCGACACCCTGTTCCGCGTCTCGGAGGCGCTTCCCCATGTCCGCCGCCGACTCGACGCGATGCCCGCCGCACCCGTGGCGGCCCGTCTTCATGCGCGAACCGACGAGGCCCTCGGCGCGGCTTGGCGCAAGGCATTCGACGCCTCGGCCGGGCTCCCGCCTCTCGCCCCGGAGCGGTTGGCGGACCTGGTCGACCTCGCCGATCGGATCGGCCCCGCGGCGGCCACCGAGCTCGACGCCGCCGGCCGCGCGTCGCTCATCCTCTCGCGGATGCGTCGGGATGTGTCGGCGGCGAGGACGGATCCCGACGTTCGCCTCATCTCGGAACGTCACTTGGGAGAACTCGAGCCACTCCGCGACGGCGTGTCGGCCGATGCTGGCGCGTTCTTGGACGCGGTGACGACGGGTGTTCGCGCCGCGCTCGCAGGGCCAGCGCCCGCCGCCGGCTCGGCCGCGGAGGCCGGGCCGGGCGTCGCCGGATGGTCGCTGGCGGGACCCGTTGACGACGAAGGGGTGGAGTACGCGTGGGTCTCGCCCGCGGGTCGTTCGCACGCTCTCCGGTTTATCAAGGTCGTGGTCGACGGCGCACCGGTCATGGTGTCCCGGTCCGAGATGTCCGTCGGGCTGTTCGGCGATCTGATCCGTCCCGTCGCCGAGGAGCTGCCCGTACTGATGGCCGGAGGGGCGAAGCCAGCGGTCGCATGGGAAGGCCCTCGCTCCTGGCAGCTGGCGGGGCCTGGCGGCGCGTCCGCCCCGGACTGGGCCGCTCTGGGGCCGGCGACGCCCGGTGGGCTCCCGGGCCGGGGCTGGCTGTCGGTCGACTCCACGTTTGGCAGCGATGAGATCTACGCGTCCGCCACGGAGCCCGCACCGCCCACGCACGTCTCGCCCATGCAAGGCGTGACGCCCGAGGCCGCGGCCCTCGCCGCGGCGAGGATGGGGTGCCGGCTGCCGACGGTCGCGGAATGGGCCGCGGCCCTCGCGACGGAGCGTGCCGCGTCGGCGACGACGCGTTGGAACCTCCGCGACGCCGCGTGGAAGCGTCAATGGGAGCACACGGCCGCCATGGCCGCGAGACGCGAGCAGGCCGGGCTCACCGCCGTCAGGATCCGTTGGCCAGCGGGAGGCCGCTTCGCGCCCGCCGGAACCCCGCACTCCCCAGACCGTTCCGACGCCGCCGCATCGAGCGAGGACGACGGGAGCGTCTTTTTCGAGCCGGTCGACGCGCCGCGTGGGGAGCGGTTCGCCCACCTCGTCGGGAACGTCGCCGAGTACGTCCTGACGACGGCGTCGGCGTCGGACGAGATGCTCCGACCCGGGTCGTTGTGCGAGGCGGGCGTCGTTCGCGTCGTCGGCGGCTCCGCGCTGTCGCCCCCCGGCCTCGTCCCGGAGGATCCGCAGCCGATCGACCACCGAGCGATGTTACGTGCGGGCGGCTACAGCGACGTCGGCTTCAGGCTTGCATACGCGGGCGCACCCCTCGCCGAACGCCGAAGCCTGGCCGAGCGGGTGGTGGCCGCCCTCCAGCCGTGACCGCGCCGCCCAACTTGACAGGCCCGAGAATCCCAGTATCTTCACCGCTCTCGTGCCCGAACCTTGTTGCGGAAGCGCCTTCCAGTAAGACGCTCCCGGGATCCGAAGGGGTGTTATGACGCGTCCGCCCTCCTCGCCTCCGCACGTCGTTTCGCGTCGGGCTTCTCGTGTTCTTTCTCGTCTGGCCGGCCTCGGCCTGGTCGGCGGCGTTGCCTTCGCCGATCAGCCCATCATCCAGAATCAGGACGTGCGTACGCCGCCTCCGGGGGCGGCGTCTCCCCCCCCGCCTCCGACCCCCGACGCTCCCGCCCCGCCCGGGTTCACAAGCCCAGCGCCACCCGATGCGCCCGCGGGCGACGGTCCGATCTACCCAATCTCCGCGATCAACCTCCAGTACTTCGGCGCCGAAACGACGACGCTCCCCGAGGCGCTTCCCTCGCGAGAGGAGCTGACGCAGGCCGTGACGGTCCGTCTCACCCGGCTTGACAGCGGCCTCGCGGCACCGCGGCGGGGCGCGGAATCGGCGCTCTACCGCCTCTCTGACCTGACCGGAGGCGAGGTGATGCCCGTTCACCTCAGCGCCGTGAAGGCGATCACCGAAGCGGTCGTGGCCGAGCTCAATCGGCGCGACGTCTTCGGCATTTTCGTCGGCCCGCCCGTCGACGAGATCGGCGACGACGGCGCCGACCTGCGAGAGGGCCGCACCGAGATGCGGCTGGTCATCGTGTACGGCACGGTCAACCAGATCCGGACCGTCGCCTCCGGCGAGCGCCTGGGCGACCCGCGACTGAACAACCCGGCCCACGCGCGCCTGCTCTCGCGATCGCCCGTCGTCACCGGGGGCCTGCTGAGCAAACGCTCGCTCGAGGACTACGTCTCCCGCCTCAATCGCCACCCGGGCCGGCGCGTCGACGTCGCGGTCGCGCCGTCCTCCGAGGAGGTCGGCCTGGTCGACGTCGACTACCTGGTCTCCGAGAACAAACCCTGGTCGATCTACGCCCAGCTGAGCAACACCGGCACCCGGGAGACGGACGAGTGGCGGCAGCGCTTCGGCTTCGTCCACAACCAGGTGACCGGGCGCGACGACATCCTCCGCTTCGATTACGTCACAGCCGGCTTCTCCGAGGTGCACGCCCTCCTTGCCTCCTACGAGGTGCCCGTGCTCGACTGGCTCAGCACGCGGGCGTATGGCACGTACAGCCGGTTCAAGGCGTCGGACGTGGGAGTCGTCGACGCTCAGTTCGACGGCGAGAACTGGCAGGCCGGCGGCGAGCTGATCGGCAAGTTCATCCAGCACCGCGAGTTCTTCATCGACCCCTTCATCGGCGTCCGCTACGAGCGCGCCCGCATCAACAACGAGTCGGCCGAGACGAGCGGCACGGCCGGCTTCATCATCCCGGCCGTCGGCGTTCGTTTCGAGCGCCAGGTCAACGAGTCCGCCACGTTCGGCAACGTCATCCTCGAGTGGAGCCTCCCGGGCGTGACGGCCACCGACGGCGAGGACATCGAGAACCTGGGCCGTTCGGATCCTTCCGCCCGGTGGACCATCCTCAAGTACGAGGTGGAGCACTCCTTCTTCCTCGAGCCTCTCCTCGCCCCTCGCACGTTCCGCGGCGAGGGCCTCGCCCCGGGCGAGTCGTGGCAGCCGGGGATGACCCTCGCCCACGAGGTCGCGTTCTCGGCCCGCGGCCAGCACTCGTTCGACAACCGGCTCATCCCGACCCAGCAGCTCCCCATCGGCGGATTCTTCAGCGTCCGGGGCTATCCCGAATCCATCGCGGTCGGCGACGACGTCATCGTCGCGACCGCCGAATACCGCCTCCACGTCAGCCGCCTCCTCCGCCCCGACGGCGCCCAGAGCGGCTTCCGCTGGCGACCGGGCGAGCCGTACGGCACCGCCGACTGGAATCTCCTCTTCCGGGGCTTCATCGACGCGGGGCACGTCTCCAACAGCAACAAGCTCCCGTTCGAGTTCGACGAGACGCTTGTCGGAGCCGGCATCGGCGCCGAACTGCAGGTCTACCGCAACCTGAACCTCCGGCTCGACTGGGGCTTCGCGCTCAAGGAGCTCGACGACCCCGCTTCGGCCGACATCGAGGTCGGCGACAACCGCCTCCACTTTCTGGCCACGTTCCTCTTCTAGCGCCCGTCGTCCGAGCAACGCCCGCCTCCGACAGCCACACGTCGCGCCCGCCGCGATCCGGAACACCCGCCATGGCCCGCACCAGCCCATCAAACCGTCCCGACCGTCGGCACGCCGCGTCCGCGATCTCCATCGCCGTGCTGCTCGTCGCCGCCGGAACCGCGATCGCGGGCCCGCGCGTCGAGCGGATCGTCCGCGGCACCGTCTCCGTCCACGAGCAGGGCGGGCACACCCGCATCGAGGCGAGCGACCGCAGCATCATCAACTTCCGCTCGTTCGACATCGGCGCGAGCGAGTCCGTGCGCTTCGTCCAGCCCGGCTCGTCGGCCCGCGTGCTCGGACGCGTCACCGGCAACACCCCCTCCGCGATCGAGGGGAGCCTCTCGGCCAACGGCCGCCTCTACCTCGTCAACCCGGCCGGGGTGATCTTCGGACGGGGGGCGGTCGTCAACGCCGCCGGCTTTTACGCCGCCGCCGCCCACATGACCGACGCGGACTTCCTGGGCCGGGTTGACCGCTTCACAGGCGCCCGAGGCTCCATCATCAATCGTGGCGCCATCACCGCCGGCGCGGTCTCCCTCGTGGGCGCCTCGGTCCTCAACACTGGCACGATCGTGGGCAGCACGGGCGCGGTGGTCATGGCCTCGGGGAGCGAGGTCATCATCCAGCCGCGCGGCAGCCGCGTGATGGTCCGCGTCGACGCCTCGTCCGCGGTCCCCGCGCACGCCGCCGTCGCCGCGATCGAGAATACGGGGCGCATCACCGCACGCACCGGCGTCTCGATGATGTCCGGCGACCTGTACTCGATCGCCGTCCGCAACTCGGGCTCGGTCAAGGCCCCCGTCATCGAAGTCGCCGGCGGCACCGGGCTCGTCGAGGTCTCGGGCGTCCTGGACGCCTCGGCCCGCGCTCCCGGCGGTCGCGGCGGCGACATCGCCGTGACCGGCGATCGCGTGGGCATCACGGGAGCGATCCTCGACGCCTCGGGTGACGCGGGCGGCGGCCGCGTGCGCGTCGGCGGAGATCGTCAAGGCACGGGCCCGCTCGCCAACGCCCGCGTGCTCTATGTCGGCGCCGACTCCGCGATCCACGCCGACGCCCTCTCCCGAGGTGACGGCGGGACCGCCATCCTCTACGCCTCGGACACCGCCCGCATTCACGGCGAGGTGACCGCCCGAGCTGGGCGGGGGGGCGGAGACGGTGGATTCATCGAGACCTCCGGACGTCGCCACCTCGAGGTCGGCGGCGTCCCGGACGCTCGCGCCGTCGGAGGCCGTCCCGGAACGTGGCTGATCGATCCGACCGACCTCACGCTGACCGATGGCGGGAACGGCGCCGCGACGACCCCGGGCGTCTTCAACCCCCCCGATCCCTACGAGGTCGGCTCCGGGGTCTCCACCCTCGACATCGACAATGTCCGGGTCGCCCTCGAGGCCGGCTCCAACGTCACCCTCCTCACGGGCGTCATCGGCGAGCCAGGCGATGTCGGCGCGGACGCCGGCAACATCGCCCTCAACAGCCCGCTCCTCGTCGCCGCCGACATCCCGGCGGGAGTGCAGCCCACCCTCACCATCCGGGCCAACAACAACATCACCTTCGGGAACGGCGCCTTCATCGATCTCTCCGCCGCCGGCGAGACCCTGACGGTCGACCTCCAGGCGGTCAACGGATCGATCACGCTGAACAACAACTACGGTGCCGGCGCGAGCGGGGGCGCACTCCGCGCTTCCGGCGCCGGCACGACCCTCAACGCGATCTTCACGGCCGGGCTGAACGTCACGCTGGGAAACAGCGGGGGCGGCGCGGCCATCTCGGCCGCGGGCGGCACCGTCAACGCGTCCATCGTGACCGGCGGAGGCGCGACCGGGCTCGTCACCGTCGCCACCGACCTGGCGCTCGGCTCGGACGGGACGTTCGTGTCGAGTTCCGGCCAGTTCAACCAGACCGGCGGCGTCATCGCCGTCGACGCCGCCGACGGCGGCTCGGGAGTCGCCGCTCGGATCACGACGACCGGCACCGCGACCCTGGGCAGCATCACCAACACGAGCGGCACCTCGGGCGGAATCCTCGCCGTCGCGGGCGATGATCTCACGGTGACCGGGGACCTCGCCTCGACCACCGGGACGATCTCCCTGCAGGCCGGGTCCGCGGTCCAGGCGACGCTCGCCGTCGACGCCGGCGTGACGATCAGCGCCCCTTCGATCGCACTCCGCGCCGGCAGCGACGCGGCCGGAGGGGCATCCGACGTCGACCTCTCCGCCGCCGACGCGTCGACCTTCCGCGGCGCCGGCGGCGCCGGCTCTCCTGAAGTGTTCTCGCTTCGTCAGGAGGCAGCGCTCTCAGACGCCCCCGTCGCGGCCCTCTTCCAGGGCGGGGTCGCCGGCCTCGACTATTCGCTCCGCGCCGATGAGGGAACACTCACCATCGCGACGGCGGCCCGCGTGGCCGACAGCGACCTCACGCTCCGCAGCGCCACGGGTGTCGCGATCACGGCGGCGCTCGACCTCCAGTCCCTTTCGGTCGTCGGTCCGGTCACCGTGTCGGCCGCGGGGACAACGGTCACGCCGACCGTCAGGACGGGGGGGGATCAGTCGTACGACGGGATCGTCACCATCGGCGCCGACACGGTGCTGACCTCGGACGGTGGCGGCGACATCACCTTCGGACAGAGCTTCCGATCCGACGCCGACGGCCGCACGCTCGAGATCAACACCTCCGGCCTGACCTGGCTCAAGGCCGGCTCGAGCGCGCTCGTGGGCGAACGGCTGTCCGAGATCACGACGGACGGCCCCGCCGCCGTCGCGATCGAGATCGGCGGCACGACCCGCATCGGCGATGGGTCCGGCCCGGTGGCGATCACCACGCTCGACCTGCAGACGTACCGCGACGCCGTCGTTCTCGACGCCGACACCACCCTCACGGTCGTCAATCCGGGGCAGATCGACTTCGCCAACACGGTCGACTCCTTCAGCGCGGGCACGCCCCGGTCGCTGGTCGTGGAGACGTCCACGGCTCTCTTCAACTCCAGCGTGGGTGCCGTGGCGCCGCTCTCGAGCCTGCGGGCGACCGGCGCCACGACCGTCGGGCTCGGCACGCCCGGCGGTTCGCGCTCCGTCATCACGACCGGCGCGCAGACGTACGAGGGCGTCCTGACGCTCGCCAACAACGTCACCCTCACCTCGACCGCGAGCGGAACGATCTCCTTCGACGCCGTCGTCCGTCCCGACGCAGAGGCCAATGCCCGCGAGCTGACGATCAACACCGCGGGCATCACCTGGCTCAAGGCCGGCACCAGCGCCGGCGGCACGCTGCTCCGCTCCCTCGTCACCGACGCCACGGCCGCCGCGGCGAACGAGCGGGGCGGATCGACCCGGCTGGGCGATGGCGCCCCGGTCGCCGTCCGAACCGTCGCCACGCAGACATACAACGACGCCGTCGTGCTCGCCGCCGACACGACGTTCGAGACGTCCGGCGCCCTCGCGGACGTGCTGTTCGTCCAGACCATCGACGCCCTGAACGCGACGGCCCGCGCCCTCATCACCGCCGTCGGTGCCGGCGGTCGCACCCGCTTCGGGGGCCTTGTGGGTCGGACCAACTCCCTGCTGAGCGTCGACGTGAGCGGCCCGATCACGCTCGCCGTCGCCGGCACCACCGCCGATCCCTCCATCACGACCACCGGCTCTCAGGACTTCGGGGGTGATGTGACGCTGGGGGCCGACACGACGCTCACATCGACCGCGTCCGGCGCGATCACCTTCGACGCCTTGGTCAACGCCGACGCCGCCGCGAACGGGCGCGACCTGACCGTCAACACGGCCGGCCTCACATGGTTCAAGGGGGGCGCCGGCAACGCCCAGTCCCTCGCGAGCCTCACGACCGACGACATCGCCGCGCCGGGCGGACAGCGGGGTGGATCGACCCGTCTGGGCGACGTCGCCGCGACCGGCGTCATGACCTCCGGAGCTCAGCTGTACGGCGACGCCGTCGCGCTGAGCCAGGACACGGTCCTTACGGCCGGCGGTCCCGTCACCTTCTCGTCGACCTTGGACTCGCTCACGGCGACGGCTCGCGCGATCCAAGTCGCCGCCGTTGGCACCACCACCTTCGCCGGCGTCGTCGGCAACACGAACGCCCTCTTGACCGTCGAGGTGACCGGTCCCGCCAGCATCTCCGCCGCGGGAACGACCTTGGCGCCTTCCGTCCGCACGACCGGAGCCCAGACCTACGCCGGCCCCGTCACGCTAGCCGCGGACGTCGTGCTGACCTCGACCGCCGCGGGCGGAATCACGCTCTCAGGCGCCGTCGATGCCGACATCGCCTCGAACGACCGCGACCTGACCGTCAACACCGGCGGCGTCACGACCATCTCGGGCGACGTGGGCGCGTCGCAGCGCCTGGCGACGATCACGACCGATGCGCCGGGCGGCGCGACCCGGCTCGGCAACCCCTCCGCGTCGACGGCCGTCCGCACCCTCGGCGGCCAGACGTACGGCGAGTCCGTCCAGCTGCGGGGCGACGTGACGATCAGCTCCCTCAACGGTGGCGACGTGACCTTCTCCTCCACCGTGATTGCGGATGCGGCGGACCGGGATCTGACCGTCAACACCGCCGGCCAGACGTGGTTCAAGGGAGATGTGGGCTCCGGTCAGGCGCTCGCCACGGTCACCACCGACGCCGCCGGCGCCCCGTCGGGCGAACGGGGCGGCAGCGTCCGACTCGGAGATGCCGCCCCCGCCATCGTCCTGACGACATCCGGCGCACAAACGTTCAACGACGCCGTTCTCCTCTCCGCCGACACCACGATGACCTCCGCGGCGGGCGACATCGCGTTCAACTCGACCGTCGATTCGCTGGGTGCGGGCCGCTCGCTCTTGGTGAACACCCCCGGCGTCACCCGCTTCGGCGACGGCGACGCCGACCTCGTCGGCGGCGTGCTCGCCCTTTCGTCGCTGACCACCGACGCCCCGGGCTCCGCGAGGTTCGAGATCGTCGGCGGCCCCGCCTCGGTCCGGACCACCGGAGCCCAGACCTACGCGGACGCGGTGACACTCGCGTCGGACACCCGGCTCCAGGCCTCCTCGTCCGGAGCGGTCCTCTTCCGGTCCACCGTCGATTCCTCCAGCGCCTCGGCGCGGGCGCTCGCCGTCGCGACGAGCGGGACGGTCACCTTCGGTGATGGCGGCCCCGACTTCGTGGGCTCCATCTTCCCGCTCTCGAGCCTCACGATCGAGGGGCCGGGCTCGGTCCGCTTCCACACGTCCGGCCCCGGGACCGGCACGGTCCGCACCACGGGCGGTCAGACGTACGCCGCGATGGTCCTGGGCTCCGACACGCTTCTCGTCTCCACCGCCGGCGGCCAGATCTGGTTCACGTCGACCGTCGACTCCGATCCCGGGTCGCTCTTCACGCTCGAGACGTCGTCGAGCGGGTCCACGCGGTTCCAAGGCCGCGTCGGCGCCACGGACGCCCTCCGCGCCCTTCGCGTCGCGGGGCCGGCCCGCATCGACGCCGCGGGCACCGGCGTGGCCCCGTCCATCCGGACGTCCGAGACCCAGGAGTTCGTGGGCCCCGTCACGCTCTTCGCCGACACGGTCCTCGCGTCGTCCCTGAACCGCGCCATCACGCTCGGCGCCGTCGACGCCGACGACGCGGCCAACGGACGTGATCTCTCCGTGAACACCGGCGGCGTCACGACGTTCCGCGGCGACGTCGGCGCGACCCAGCGTCTCGCCACGCTGACCACCGACTTCGCCGGCACGATCGGCGAGAAGACGGTCCTCGGCGGCCCGTCCGCCGTCGCGATCCGCACCACCGGCGCCCAGACGTACAACGACGCCGTCGAGCTCGGAGCGAGCGCGGCCATCTTCTCCAACGCCGGCGGCGACATCGTCTTCGAGCAGACCGTCGACGCGGCCTCTCCGGCCTTTGGCCTCGACGTCAGCACGAGCGCCCTCGCGTGGTTCAAGGGCGACGTGGGCGCCGTCGGCCCGCTCGCGTCCCTGGCGACCGATTCCAGCACCGACCCGCTCGAACGCGGCGGCGCGACCCGCCTCGGAGCGGGCGGCGCGATCGCCGTCCGAACCACCGGCGTCCAGACGTACAACGACGTCATCGCCCTCGCCGCCGATGCCACGCTCACCTCGCTGACCGCCGGCGACGTCACCTTTAGCGAGCTCGTCGGCACGGACGCCGACGGCCGTGCGCTCACCGTGAACACCGCCGGCGTCACCTGGCTCAAGCCCGGCACCACATCCGTCGCCGGTACCCGCCTCGGCTCGATCTCGACCGACGCTCCCGGCTCGACGCGGTTCGGCGCGGGAGGCGCTTCCGACACCTCGAACGTCACCACCGTCGGAGACCAGACCTACCTCGACGCCGTGCGGCTGGCCGGCGCGGTGATCCTGACGTCCGCCTCCGATGGCGGCGTGACACTCGGTTCGACCGTCGACGCCGATTCCGCGGCGAATCCCCGCACGCTCGAAGTCCGCACCGGCGGAGACACCTCGTTCCTGGGAGACGTCGGGGTCGCCGAACGTCTGGCCGGGCTGATCACCGACGCCGACGGAGCCGTCGGCGAGCGGACGCTCCTCGGCTCAGGCCCCGGAACGATCGAGGTCCGCACGGGCGCGTCCGGCCAGTCCTATGCCGACGCGGTCGTGATCGTGTCGGACGCCGTCCTCTCCGCCGGTTCCGGTGGCGGCGTCACGTTCGGCTCGACGGTCGATTCCGGCGACTTCGGCGCCCGCTCCCTCACCGTCAACGCCTCCGGGCAGACCTGGTTCCGCGGGAACGTGGGTGCTACCACCGCCCTGAACGCGCTCACCACGGACGCCCCTTCCGCCGCCCTCTCCGACCTCGGCGGCACGACCCGCATCGGCGACGCCGCGCCCGTGACCGTCACGACCGTCACGACCGTCGCGACGCAAACCTACAACGACGCCGTCCGTCTCGACGCGGCCACGACCCTGATCGCCCTCGGCGACGTGACGTTCGCCAGCACCGTTGACTCCTTCAACGGCACCTTCCGTTCGCTCGTGGTCAACACCCCCGGAGTCACCCGCTTCGGCGACGGCGGGGCCGACTTGGTCGGCGCCGCGAGTGCGCTGTCCTCGCTGACCACCGACGCGCCGGGAAGCACGTCGATCAACATCGTCGCCGCCGCTCCGCAGGCCTCGATCATCACGGACGGCTCCCAGACCTTCGCCGACGCCGTGACGCTGGAGGCCGATTCCATCCTGGTCTCGTTCTCGGGCGGCGACATCGCGTTCCTCTCGACCCTCGACTCGGGCACCGCGGCCGCCCGCTCCCTCACCGTCAACACCGCCGGCTCGACCCGATTCGGCGATGGCGGAGCGGACTTCGTCGGCGCCGCCGCCGCTCTCTCTTCCATCGTGACCGACGCGCCCGGCCTCACTCGGATCTGGGCCGTTCCGAACGCCTCCGCTCCCTTCGCGACCGTGCGCACCACCGGCGCCCAGTCGTACGGCGACGCCCTCGTGCTCGCCGCCGACACCCGTCTCGCCGCCACGTCGGCCGGCGACATCTCCTTCGCCTCCACCATCGACTCTCTCGACGCCACCCCCCGCGCCCTCGTGGTCGACACGGCCGGCGTCACCCGCTTCGGCGATGGCGGGCAGGATTACGTCGGCTCCACGTTCGCCCTCGCCTCCCTCGCCACCGACGCCGCGGGCTCGACGATTCTCAACATCTCGCGGCCCGCCCCGGGCTCCCCTTCGACCGTCCGCACGACCGGCGGCCAGACCTACGCCGATGCCGCGGAGATCGCCGCCGACACGCTGCTGACGTCGAGCGCCTCGGGCGACGTCACCCTCGCGAGCACGATCGATTCGGGCGCCGCCGGCCCTCGCGCCCTCATCATCGACACGGCCGGCCGCACGACGATCCGCGACGCCGGCGCGAGCCGCCGTCTCTCCACGCTCACGACCGATGCCGCGACCGCCCCCGCGAACGAGCGCGGCGGCATCACCGAGATCGGCACCGTCCGGACCACCGGCGGGCAGGCGTACAACGACGCGGTCGAGGTCGTCGCCGGCGCTCTCGCCTCATCGTCCGCCACCGGCGACATCGCCTTCGCCTCCACCGTCGACTCCGTCGCCGCCGGCGACGGCACCCTCCGCGTCGACACCGCCGGTTCCACGACGTTCTCGCGCGACGTGGGCTCGACGCGCCGCCTGGCCTCGATCGTGACCGATGCCGAAGTGTCCACCACCGCCGAACGCGGCGGCGTCACGATCCTGGGGTCCGGAGCGGACGGCGCCGCCATCCGCGTCGAGACCTCGGGCGATCAGACCTTCAACGACGCCCTCCGCCTCCGCGCCGACGCCACGCTCTCCGCCGCCGGCGACGTCACCTTCGCTTCCACCGTCGACGCGGACTCCGCGGCGTCGAACCGCGATCTCGTCGTCAACGCCTCCGGCGTCACCGCCTTCCGCCGCGACGTCGGCGCCACGCAGCGCCTCGCCTCGCTCACGACCGACGCCCCGTCCGCTGCGCTCGGCGATCGAGGCGGACGCACCGACTTGGGCGACGGGTCCTCTCCCTTCGCCCTCTCGGCGACGGGCGACGTCCGCTTCGGCGACGCCGTCCTCCTCCGCAGCGCCGCCACGCTCTCCAGCGCCGCCGCCGGCGAGGTCGCCTTCGCCACCACCGTCGATTCCGCCAGCCCCGCGGCGAGGTCCCTCATCGTCAACACCGCGGGCGTCACCCGCTTCGCGGGCGATGTCGGGTCCACCAACGCCCTCGCTTCCCTCGCGACCGACCGCTCCGGCACCGCCGCCGAACGCACGGTCCTCGGCGGCCAAGGCGCCTCCGTCCGCGTCCGCACCGTCGGGGCCCAGTCCTACGCCGACGCCGCCGACCTCGCGGCGGACGCGGTGCTGGTCTCGGACGACGGCGGGACGATCCGCTTCGAGCGGGCGATCAACGCCGATGCATCCGCCAACGGCCGCGACCTCATCGTCAACACCTCCGGCCTCACCTGGTTCGAGGCCGGTGCAGGCGCCACCGCCGCCCTGGGCTCCCTCGTGATCGACGCCGCCGACGCCACGGCCTCCCAGCGAGGCGGTGAGTTCCGCCTGGGCAACGATGGAGGCGCCTCCATCAGCCTCATCACCACCGGCTTCCAGCAGCACAACAACGCCGTCCTGCTCTCCGGCGACACCACGGTCGTTTCCACCGCCGCCGGCGACGTCAACTTCGCTTCGACCGTCGACTCCCTCGACGCGACCCCTCGTTCGCTCACCGTCAACACCTCTGGCGCGACCCGCTTCGGCGACGGCGGGGCCGACGCCGTCGGCGGCCGCCAGGCCCTCGCCTCCCTCACGACCGACGCGGGCGGCGTGACCGCGTTCAACGTGAACCGCTCCGTCGCGGGCTCGCCCGCCACCGTCCGGACGACCGGCGCCCAGACGTTCGGCGACGACCTGGTCATCGCCGTCGCGACGGCCTCGCGATCCGTCCTCTTCCGCTCCACGGGCGGCGCCCCGATCACGTTCGCCGGCCGCCTGTTCGTCGACGGCGGCGTCGGTGCCGATCTCGCCGTGGACACCGCCGGCGATTCACGCTTCGCCGCAGACATCGGCACCGCCTCCGCCCGCTTCCGCTCCTTCACTACCGACGCGCCGGGCACAACGGTCCTGGGCGTCGCCGATGGCCCGGCGCTCTCGGTCTTCACCTCCGCCGACCAGACCTATCGCGACGGCCTCCGCCTCGCGGGCGACACCACGCTCGACGCGGGCGCCGGCCGTCTCCTGCTCTTGGGCGGCGTCGCCAGCGATTCGGTCACGCCCCGCGATCTCACGCTCACCACGGCGGCCCCCTCGTTCTTCGAGTTCGGCGACGCCAGCGAGACCCTCGCCCTGCGTACGCCCATCGTCGTCGGTCGAGGTCTGGGCACCACCGACCGTCCCCTGGGCGTCCTCACCCTGACCGATCGCGACGTCCCCTCCAGCCGCACATCCCTCGAATTCGCCACCCTCGTCCTCGGTCCCGTCGCCAACGTCGGCGAGGGCTTCGTCCGCCTCGCGGCAGGCCAGGAGGGAGCCGATCTCGACATCATCGCCTCGCGCTTCGTCATGGGGCTGGGTCACCGCATGACCGCCTTCGGCGACCTCACCATCGGCGGCCCCGGCGGCTCCCGGGCCGACGATGTCGTCCTTGGTGACGTCAACACCCTCGGCGACTTCACCATCCGCGCCCAGCGACTCATCCTCCGAACCCCCCGCCTGGTCAACGTCGCCAATCGCGACGGCCTCCCCGTCGAGGACAAGGAGGTCAGCATCGCCTACGGCGGCCTCCTCGACGCCGACGAGGTCGGCGTGGTCGGCAGCCTCCTCCCCGGCGAGGACTTCACCCAGTTCGGCGACGTCCTCCGCATCGGCGACCGCCAGAACGTCTTCGGCGGAAACACCCCCTTCGGCTCCCCCGTCCTCCTCCAGGACTTCGCCTTCCGCGAGTTCAAGCCCGTCCTCGACCGCTCGACGTTCCTCACCACCAGCGACGATCCCGCCGACGCCGACATCCTCCTCCCCCTCAGCCTCCCCGCCGACGGCCCCGTGGGCCTCAAGCCCAATCCAGCCGGCTCTCTCCCCCGCGAGGATCAGAGCGCACGGGTCGACAGCCGCCGCACGCTCGACGCCGCCACCGTCGACGAACTCCTTCAGCTCAAGGTCCTCGCCGTCCCGCCGGGCACCGACGAACTCGTCTCCTTCCTCGTCGGCCGCCGCCTCTTCAACGACGCCGGTCGCTACGAACTCCGCCCCGCCAGCAACGTGCGGGTCTCCCAGTCGCGCTTCGACCAGCAGGCCGTCTCCGACGCCCTCGCCGTCCTCCGCGAGCTCAACCGCAGCCGCACCCGGACCACCGACGGCGTCGCCGAGGAGCTCCGCGGCTTCGAGTTCATCACGCTCGCCTTCGCCGACGCCCAGACCGGCTTCGACGAGAAGTACCCCACCCTCCCCCTCGAATCCATCACCGCCGCCCAGTTCGAGGCCTACATCCGCGCCGAGCCCGCCCACGCCGACGCCGCCGCGGCCCTCGACGAACTCCGCACCCTCTCCGCCCGCCTGGAGAGCGTCGGTTTCACCTCCTACGAACTGGCCCGCATCCGCGAGAGCCTCCGCGAGATCTACCTCGCCAAGCTCGACGAGCGCATCGCCCGAGAACTCCTCCTCCCCGTCAACGCCGCCTCCGACCCCCAGCCCGAGGCCGCACCGGCCCCCGCGGGCGAGTAGACTCGCGCCCCGATCCCGGCCCGTCCCCATGCCCTCCGGAGAGTGTCCTTGCCCGCCCCGGACCAGCTCATCCCACCAGCGCTCCTCCGCCCGCTCGACGGCGCGCCCTGCGGCGTCGACCTCCGTCAGGACGGCGCCTTCCTCAAGCTCCTCCGCGACATCGAGACGCGGGAGGTCGTCCGTCGCCTCAATCCCGAGACCAAGGAGGAGGAGATCGTCGCTCCCGGCCGCGAGCCCGAGTGGCCCGAACTCCGCGACGACTCGATCACCCTCCTCGCCCGCAGCCGCGATCTCCAGCTCCTCCTCGTCCTGACCCTCAGCCTCCTCAAGACCGAGGGGATGGTCGGCCTCGAGGCCGGCCTCAGCGCCCTCCGCACGCACGTCGAGGTCTTCTGGGACCAGCTTCACCCCCTCCCCGACCCCGACTTCCCCGACGACCACATGCTCCGGGTCAGCCTCATCGAATCGATCACGACCCCGTTGGGCACCGAGCGCGATCCCTACATGTTCCTCCGCCGCGCCTCCGAGGCCCCCCTCGCCGAGTCGAGGCAGCTGGGCCGCTTCAGCCTCCGCGACCTCGCCGTCGCCAGCGGCAAGGCGAAGGCCGCCCCCGACGCCAAGCCCGTCGACTTCAACACCATCGAGGCCGCCTTCGCCGAGACCGAGACCTCCCGCCTCGAGACCTTGCGCGAGGCGATCGAGGGGTCCCTCGGTCACGTCGACGCCATCGCCGCGTTCCTGAATTCCCGCCCCGGCCTCCCCTCGGTGGACTTCGGCAACGTCCGTCGGGTCCTCAACGACGCCATCAGCCACGTCCGGCGCCATCTGGAAAAGCGCGGTTCGGGCGCCGCGATCACTCCGGCCTCCGTCCCCGGAACGGGTGGTACGGCAGCCGTAGTCGGTCCGGGAAGCGCTCCCCGGGCCCCCGGGGGAATCTCCTCCACCCGCGATCTGGTCGAGTCCCTCTCCGCCGCCGCCCGATTCTGCGCCGCCCAAGAGCCCTCCAGCCCTATTCCCCTCTTCCTCGAGGCCGCCATCCGCCTCGTCGGAAAACCCTACTTCGAGGTCGTCAAGCTCGTCCCCGCCGAGCTCGTCTCCACCCTCGAGTCCATCGCCGGGGTCCAGCGGTCCGAATAGTCTCCCCGAAGCCCGAGTTCTTGGTAGACTGTTTTCACTTGATCCTCACCATGCGTCAATCCCCTCTCCAACTCCCCCAGCGGACGAACACCACCCGCTCAGGCCGCGACGCCGCGGCACCGTTCCCGCTGTGTCCGGCAACGCGTCCAAAGGCCAGCCGCCCGCTCCGATCGTCCGTCGCGTGACGGCCCCGCCGCAGTCGGCCCGCGCGCGGGCCCGAGGAAGATCATGCCTCCCAAACCAAGCAGCCAGAAGTTCATCGGCCGCAACCGCCCGCCCCGTGTCCAGATCGAGTTCGACCTCGAGACCGGCGGGGCCACCCGCAAGATCGAGCTCCCGTTCGTCATGGGCGTCATGGCCGATCTCTCCGGCAAGCCGTCGGACCCGCTCAAGCCCCTCGACAAGCGCGACTTCGTCGAGATCGACGCCGAGAGCTTCGACACCGTCCTCAAGGGCACCAAGCCCCGCGCCGCCTTCCAGGTGCCCAACACCCTGACCGGCGAGGGCAACCTGATGGTCGACATCAGCTTCGAGAAGCTCGAGGACTTCGAGCCCCACCGCATCGCCGCCAAGATCGAGCCCCTCCGCCAGCTCCTCGAGGCCCGCACCCAGCTCTCCAACCTGCTGACCTATATGGACGGCAAGTCCGACCTCACCGCCATGGTGGGCAAGATCCTCGCCGACCCCGCCCTTCTCAAGAGCGTCACCGACGCGCCCAAGCCCGCCGACGGCGGCCCCAAGGAGGGTGCTTGACCATGAGCCAGGCCGCAACCCAAGGAAACACCTCTCTCCCCACCGCCCAGCCCGCCAACGCGACGCTCCGCGACCTGATCAAGGACTCCAAGGTCAAGATCAAGGACGACGCCCAGCGCAGCCGCATCGAGCAGGCCGTCCAGAGCCTCGCCGGCATCGCTCTCACCGAGGCCAGCCTCATCTCGGACGACGTCGTCCGGACGATCGAGCAGCTGATCGGCGCGATCGACCGCAAGCTCTCCGAGCAGATCAACGCGGTGATGCACAACCCCGACTTCCAGAAGCTCGAGGGCACCTGGCGGGGCCTGGCCCACCTCGTCAACAACACCGAGACCGACGAGAAGCTCCGCATCAAGGTCTTGAACATCTCCAAGAAGGAGCTCGCCCACACCCTCAAGCAGTACGACGGGGTCAAGTGGGACCAGAGCCCCCTCTTCAAGCAGCTCTATGAGAAGCATTACGGCATGCCCGGCGGCGTCCCCTTCGGCGCCCTCGTCGGCGACTTCGCCTTCGACCACTCCGCCCAGGACGTCAAGACCCTCGAGGGCATGGCCAAGATCGCCGCCGCGGCGTTCTGCCCCTTCATCGCCGGGGCCGACCCCGCCGTCATGCAGATGGAGTCCTGGCAGGAGGTCGACGACAAGGCCGACCTCTCCAAGATCTTCCGCACCGACGAGTACAACCCCTGGCGAGCCCTCCGCGATTCCGACGACTCCCGCTTCCTGGGCCTCACCATGCCCCGCTTCCTCTCCCGCCTCCCCTACGGCGCCAAGAACAACCCCTCCCAGCAGTTCAACTTCGAGGAGAAGGCCGAGGGCCACGACGCCTCCAGCTACACCTGGTCCAATGCCGCCTTCGCCATGGCCACAAACATCACCCAGGCCTTCAAGTTCTACGGCTGGTGCTCCCAGATCCGCGGCACCGAGTCCGGCGGCATCGTCCCCGGCCTCCCCTGCCACACCTTCCCCACCAGCGACGGCGGCGTCGACATGAAGTGCCCCACCGAGATCGCCCTCAGCAACCGCCGCTGGGGCGAACTCTCCGACCTCGGCTTCATGCCCCTCTGCCACTACGCCAACACCGACCAGGCCGTCTTCTTCACCGCCCAGAGCCTGCAGAAGCCCCAGAAGTTCGAGGGCGCCGCCGGCGCCGACGCCACCGCCAACGCCAACATGAGCGCCCGCCTCCCCTACATCTTCGCCAGCAGCCGCTTCGCCCACTTCCTCAACCGCATGGTGCTCGACAAGCTCGGCAAGATCACCGACCGCAACAAGCTCGAGACCGAGCTGAGCAACTGGATCGCCAACTACGTCTGCACCGACCCCGCCGCCTCCGACGAGGTCAAGGCCCGTCTCCCCCTCGCCGAGGCCAAGGTCGTCGTCGAGGAGGTCCCCGGCGACGTGGGCTACTTCCGCGCCCGCGCCTACCTCAAGCCCCACTATCAGCTCGAAGGCGTCACCATGTCCCTCCGCCTCGTGTCCAAGGTTCCCGGCCAGCAGTGACCGCCCGGCTTCCCCCGCGTCCACGGCGCGGTCCACCTCGTGACCGCCCGCCCACACCCGCGTTGCCCGCCGACGGCACGCACCAGGAGACTCCAGCATGGCATTCGACGCCTTCATCAAGATCAAGGACATCCCCGGCGAGAGCACCGATTCGATCCACAAGGACTGGATCGAGCTCCAGAGCTACAACTTCTCCGCCGCCCAGCCCCAGAGCGGTTCCATGAGCGCGACCGGCGCCCACTCCGCCGGCCGCCCCGACCTCGAGGACTTCGCCTTCACCTGTCTCCTCAGCAAGGCCACCCCCAAGATGGCCCTCGCCCTCGTCAACGGCACCCACATCGGCGAGATCGTCGTCGAGGTCTGCCGCGCCACCGGCGACAAGCAGAAGTTCAAGGAATACAAGTTCACCAACTGTATGCTCACCTCGATGTCCAGCTCCGGTGCCGACGGCGTCGAACGCCCCAGCGACGAGATCAAGTTCAAGTACGGCAAGATCGAGTGGACCTACATCGAGTTCTCCAACGACGGCAAGAAGAAGGGCGAGATCAAGGCCAACTACGACCTCACGACAAACACGGGCCACTGAACCGCCGCCGCGCCCCAGTCGCGCACGACCCTCCGGGCCGCGGACGCTCACCCGTCCGCGGCCCGCTTTCCGCTCCCCCGCCTCCTTCCGTCTCCAAGGGGCCGCCGCCGTGACCACTCCGACGACCGCCGGCCAGCCCGACGTCAGCGCCCTCCTGCGAGCGGGCAAGCTCGACGATGCGGTCGCCGCGGTTCAGACCGCCGTCCGTTCCGCCCCCGCCGATCCCCGGCACCGGATCGCCCTCTACCAGCTCTACGCCGTGCTCGGCCGGTGGCAGAAGGCCGCCGATCAGCTCGAGGTCGCCGCCGAACTCGACAAGTCTCAGATCATGTTCAGCACCCTCGGCCGCAGCCTCTGCGCCGCCGAACTCCACCGGGCCGAGGTCTTCGCCGGCACGCACGCCCCGACCATCTTCGGCGAGCCCCCCGACTGGATCGGCCCCATGATCCAAGCGGCCAGATTCACCGCCGAGAGCCGCCACGACGCCGCCGCCAAGCTCCGGGCCCTCGCCCTCGACATGGCCCCCGCCGTCGCGGGCCACATCGACGGCCGCCCCTTCGCCTGGATCGCCGACGCGGACCCCCGCCTGGGGCCTCTCCTCGAGGCCTTCGTCGACGGCAAGTACTTCTGGGTCCCCTTCGAACGCCTCCGCCGCCTCTCCATCCGCCTCCCGACCGACCTCGACGACTCCGTCTGGCTCCGCGCCACCTTCGTCTGGAGCACCGGCGGCGAGTCCATGGGCCACGTCCCCGTCCGATACCCAGGCTCCCCCGAGGCGGCCGACCCGCTCCTCCGCCTCGCCCGCGCCACCGCCTGGTCCGACGTTGGCGGCGCCCAGTTCGGGCTGGGCCAGCGCACCCTCGCCACCGACGCCGACGATGTCGCCATCATGGAGGTCCGCGAGATCACGATCACCGAGTCTCCCGATGATTCCGCCCCCGGTGCCGCCCAGGATGCCGGCCGTGGCTGACAGCGCGAGGGCCGCCGGCGGCGGCGTCGAACGACTCCAGCCCGCGCTCCTCGACCGCCTCCGCGACGACGAGCCCTCCGATCCTCGCGAGGGCCGCGACCGCCTCGTCATCGGCATGCGCCAGCTCCGCGAGGCCCTCCGACGCGACCTCCTCTGGCTCTTCAACGCCAAGGCCCGCCCCGCCGCCGACCCCATCTGGTCCTACCCCCACGCCAGCCGCTCGGTCCTCAACTTCGGCGTCCCCGACCTCACCGGCCTCCCCGGGTCGGCCACGCGGGAACGCGGCCTCGAGGGCATGACCCGCGACGCCATCGAGGCCTTCGAGCCCCGCATCGTCCGCGACACCCTGGGCGTCAAGACCGTCGCCGCCGAGGACGATCCCGAGGGCGGCCATCTCTACATGACCGAGATCCGCGGCGAGGCCTGCCCCATCCCCATCGCCGAGCTCCTCTACCTCCGCGCCGACGTCGACCTCGACGCCGGCCGCTGCGTCCTCCGCGACTGACCCAGCCCGCGCCCTCCCCAACCCCGCCCCTCCGCAGACCGCCCGCATGGACCACCGCCTCCTCAGCCTCTACGAGAACGAACTCACCCACGTCCGCACCAGCGCACGCGAGTTCGCCGACGCGCACCCCAAGATCGCCGCCCGACTCGGCCTCCGGGGCATGACCTGCGACGACCCCTACGTCGAACGCCTCCTCGAGGGCTTCGCCTACCTCGCCGCCCGCGTCCAGCTCAAGCTCGAGGCCGAGTTCCCACGCTTCACCCAGAACCTCCTGGGCGTCGTCTACCCGCACTACCTCGCCCCCACCCCCGCCGCCACCATCGTCCACCTCGACGCCAAGCCCGACGCCGCAGAGCTCGCGCCAGGCTTCCCCATCCCCCGCGGCAGCATCCTCCGCAGCGCCACCCGCAGCGCCGGCGGCACCCCCTGCGAATTCCGCACCGCCCACGACGTCCGCCTCTACCCCATCACCGTCGTCGCCGCGGCCTATCACACCCGCGACGTCGGCGCGCTGGGCCTCGACCTCCCCCAAGGCACCCGCGCCGCCCTCCGCATCCGCCTCCGCGCGGGCGGCGGGCTCACCTTCGACAAGATCGCCGCCGATTCCCTCGTCTTCTACCTCAACGGCTCCGACGCCGTCACCCGCCGCCTCTACGAGACCCTCTTCACCGCCGCCACCCAGGTCGTCGTCCGCGCAGCGGCCGACCCCGGCAAGCGCTCCCCCGCCCTGCAGCAGCGCCGCCTGGGCGTCGAGGTCATCCGCCCCGTCGGCTTCCGCGAGACCGAATCCCTCCTCCCCTACGACGCCCGCAGCTTCCAGGGCTACCGACTCGTCCACGAGTACTTCGCCTGCCCCCAGCGGTTCATGTTCGTCGAGTTCGGCGGCCTCGCCCCGGCCCTCGCCGCCTGTCCCGTCCCCGAGATCGAGATCGTCGTTCCCTTCGACCGCGCCGACGAGCGGCTCGAGGGCGGCCTCGTCCGCGCCGACCTGCTCGTGCTCGGCTGCACCCCGGCGATCAACCTCTTTCCCCGCCGCGCCGCCCCCATCTTCCTCACCGACCGCCAGCCCGAGCACCGCGTCGTCGTCGATCCCCAGGCCTCCCACGACCACGAGATCTTCGCCGTGACCGGCGTCACCGGCTACGGCGACCGCTCCGACGACGACCGCAAGTTCCGCCCCTTCTACGCCGCGACCGACGCCGGCGGCGACTCGGGGTACTACGCCATCCACCGCGTCCCCCGCGTCCTCACCGACGCCGAGCGCGAACGCGACCCCGCCGCCGCGCTCTACCCCGGCAGCGAGACCTACATCTCCCTCGTCGATGCCGCCGCGGCTCCGTACCGCGACGACATCCGCCAGATCGGCATCGAGGCCCTCTGCACCAATCGCCATCTCCCCCTCGAGATCCGCGACGGCGACCTCCGCCTCGTCGAGGGCGGCCCCCTCCGCGCGGTCCGCTGCCTCGTCAGCCCCACCCGCCCCCGCGCCCCCCACGCCGAGGGCGCTGCCGCCTGGCGCGCGGTCAGTCACCTCTCCCTCAACTACCTCTCCCTCGCCGGCACCGAGGGCGGCTCGGGCGCCGCGGGCCTCCGCGACCTCCTCCGGCTCTACGCCGCGACCGTCGGCACCGACGCGGCCGTCCACGCCAAGCAGATCGCCGGCGTCCGGTCGATCACCACCGTCCCGATCGTCGCCCCCGTCCCCTCCCCCGGCCCCATCACCTTCGCCCGCGGCCTCGAGGTCTCCCTCACGCTCGACCCCGCCGCCTTCGAGGACGCGGGAACGTTCCTCTTCGGCTGCGTCCTCGAGGAGTTCTTCGCCCGCTACGTCACCACCAACTCGTTCACCCGCACCGTCCTCAAGACCCCCGACGGCAAGGAGATCAAGCGATGGGAGAGCCGCCTCGGCCATCGGCCGACGCTCTGATGCGGCGTCTGGCCGACGAGCCCTGGGAGTTCGACTTCTTCCAGGCAGCCCGCCGGCTGGAGTGCGCGCGCCCCGATCTCCCCCGCCTCGGCCGCGCTCCCAGCGTCGACCAGGAGCCGATCCGCTTCGGACAGAACCCCTCCCTCCGCTTCGCCCCCCGGTCCGTCGACGGCCTCGAGCCCAATCCCGGCTACGGCGCCCCCCGCCTCGCGCTGCACTGCTTCGGGCTCTTCGGCCCCGTCGGCCCCCTCCCCGAGCACCTCACCGAGTACGCCCGCGCCCGCGAGCGCCAGCACCGGGACCGCACCCTCACCCGCTTCCTCGACGTCTTCGGCCACCGCCTGGCCTCGTTCTTCTACCGCGCCTGGGCCGCCTCGCAACTCACCGTCAGTCACGACCGCGCCCGATCGACCACCGACGCCGCCTCCGCCCCAGAGGCCGACGACTTCGCCCGCTTCATCGCCAGCCTCGTCGGCATCGGCACACCCGGCCTGGCCGACCGCGACGCCGTCCCCGACGCCGCCCGCCTCCACTTCGCCGGCCGTCTCTCCGCCCGCACGAGGCACCCCGAGGGCCTCGCCGGCATCCTCTCCTCCTACTTCGGCGTCCCCGCCGTCGTCCAGGAATTCATCGGCCGTTGGGTCGATCTCCCCCCCGAGCACCGCTGCCGCCTCGGCGGCCCCCGGTTCGCCGCCTCCCTCGGCGGCCGCGGCGTCGCCGTCGCCGGCTCCCGCATGTGGGACTGCCAATCCACCATCCGCGTCCGCCTCGGGCCCATGTCCTTCGATGAATACACCCGGTTCCTCCCCCTGCACCGACTCGACCTCCCCGGCGGCCTCAGCTTCCGGCGGCTCGAATCCTGGGTCCGCTCCTATCTCGGCGACGAGCTCGCGTGGGAGGCCCAGTTCATCCTTCGCGCCGCCGACATCCCGCAGACCCGCCTGGGCGGCGGGGCCCGCCTCGGCTGGTCCGCATGGACCCGTTCCCGCCCCGCCGTCCACGACGCCGCCGATCTTGTGCTACAACCCGCCGCGAACGCGGGCCCGCATGCCGACGACGAGCTCGGTGCGGACGCCTACGCCCGCCCCGACGACGCCCTCCAGGAGAGTTTCGCGTGAGCGACATCAGCCGCACTGCCCTGTTCGAGAAGCTCGACCCGCTCGCCTACGGGGCGCTCGAGACCGCCGTCGCCTTCTCGCGCCTGCGGGGAAACACCTACGTCGAGCTCGTCCACTGGCTCCACCAGATCCTTCAGCTTCCTGATTCCGACCTCCTCCGCATCGTCCGCCGGTTCGGCCTCGACGCGTCCCGCCTCGCCGCGGACATGACGACGTCCCTCGACCGGCTCCCCCGCGGTTCCTCCTCCGTTTCTGACCTTTCGGAACACCTCGACGACATCGTCGAGCGCTCGTGGACCCACGCCAGCCTCGCCTTCGGGGCACCCCGCATCCGCACCGGCCATCTCCTCGTGGCACTGCTGAAGACCCCCCGCCTCCGGTCCATGCTCACGGCGATCTCCAAGGAGTTCGACCGCGTCAAGCCCGAGGCCCTGGGCGATGAGTACGCCGCCATCACCGCCGGCTCCCCCGAGGAGCCCCGCGCCGAGGACGCCCCCGCCGGCGGTGGGGGGGCCGCGCACGCGGGCGCGATGGGCCAGGCCGCGATGGGCAAGCAGGAGGCCCTCCGCCGCTACTGCGTCGACCTGACCGAGCGGGCCCGCGCGGGCGAGATGGACCCCATCGTCGGCCGCGACGAGGAGATCCGTCAGTGCGTCGACATCCTCATGCGCCGCCGCCAGAACAACCCCATCCTGACCGGCGAGGCCGGCGTGGGCAAGACCGCTGTCGTCGAGGGCTTCGCCCAGCGCATCGTGGCCGGCGATGTCCCGCCCCAGCTCAAGGACGTCCGCCTCCTCGCCCTCGACATCGGCCTCCTCCAGGCCGGCGCCAGCGCCAAGGGGGAGTTCGAGCAGCGCCTCCGCCAGGTCATCGAGGAGGTCCAGGCCTCCCCGCGCCCCATCGTCCTCTTCATCGACGAGGCCCACACCCTCGTCGGGGCCGGCGGGGCCGCCGGTCAGAACGACGCGGCCAACCTCCTCAAGCCCGCCCTCGCCCGCGGCACCCTCCGCACCGTCGCCGCCACCACCCAGGCCGAGTACAAGCAGTACATCGAGAAGGACCCCGCCCTCACCCGCCGCTTCCAGGTCGTCAAGGTCGACGAGCCCGACGAGCCCAAGGCCCTGCGCATGATCCGCAACCTCGCGGGCGTGCTCGAGAAGCACTTCAAGGTCCAGGTCCTGGACGAGGCCCTCGAGGCCGCCGTCCGACTCTCCCGCCGCTACATCCAGGGCCGCCAGCTCCCCGACAAGGCCGTCAGCCTGCTCGACACCGCCTGCGCCCGCGTCGCCGTCAGCCAGCACGCCGTCCCCGCCCCCATCGACGACTCCCGCCGCCGCCTCGAGGCCCTTCGCACCGAGCAGGGCATCCTCGAACGCGAGGAGGCCACCGGCGGCTGCCACGAGAAGCGCCGCGCCGAGATCACCGCCGAGCTCGACGCCGAGGGCGGCCGTCTCAAGGAACTCGACACCCGCTACGCCCGCGAGAAGGAGGTCGTCTCCAAGATCCTCGAACTCCGCGCCAAGCTCCGCGTCGGTTCCAACCTCAGCCTCGACGCCGCCGGCGCGGCCACCTCGCCCGCCACCCCCGCCACCCCCGCCACCAGCGGTGCCGCGGCCCCCGCCCCCTCCCTCCAGATCGCCCCCCCCGCCCCCTCCCAGGCCATGTCCGAGGAAGACCGCCTCGCCCTCCTCGAATCGCTCCGCGCCCTCCAAGGCGAACTCGCCGCCATGCAGGGCGAGAACCCGCTGATCCTCCCCAGCGTCGACGGCCAGGCCGTCGCGGCGGTCGTCGCCGACTGGACCGGCGTCCCCGTCGGCCGCATGGTCCGCGACGAGATCGAGGGCGTCCTGAAGCTGGCCAGCACCATCGAGCGCCGCGTCATCGGTCAGCGCCACGCCTTGGACGCCATCGCCCAGCGCATCCAACTCTCCCGCGCCCGCCTCGACAACCCCGCCCGCCCCGTCGGCGTCTTCCTCCTCGTGGGCCCGTCGGGCGTCGGCAAGACCGAGACCGCCATCGCCCTCGCCGAGTCCCTCTACGGCGGCCCCCAGGCCCTCATCACGATCAACATGAGCGAGTACCAGGAGGCCCACAAGGTCGCCACGCTCATGGGCTCCCCCCCGGGGTACGTCGGCTACGGCAAGGGCGGCGTCCTCACCGAGGCCGTCCGCCGCCGCCCCTACAGCGTGGTCCTCCTCGACGAGGTCGAGAAGGCCCACCCCGACGTCCACGAGGTCTTCTTCCAGGTCTTCGACAAGGGCTCGATGAAGGACTCCGAGGGCCTCGACATCGACTTCCGCAACACCATCGTCCTGCTCACCTCCAACGCCGGCACCGACCTCGTGATGAAGCTCTGCAAGGACCCCGACCTCCGCCCCGGCCCCGACGAGCTCGCCAAGGCCATGCGTGAGCCCCTCCTCAAGGTCTTCCCCCCCGCCCTCCTGGGCCGCCTCGCCGTCGTCCCCTACTACCCCATCGGCGACGACATGCTCCGCCAGATCATCAAGCTCCAGCTCTCCCGCGTGGGCGCCCGCGTCCAGGAGGGCCACAAGATCCCCTTCACCAGCGACCCCGCCGCCGTCGACCTCATCGCCGCCCGCTGCACCGAGCTCGACTCGGGCGCTAGGGCCGTCGACGCCATCATCACCCGCCAGATGCTCCCCGCCATCGGCAAGGAAATCCTCCAGCGCCTCATGGACGCCCGGCCCCTCGCCCGCGTGCACGTCGGGGTCAAGGGGTCGGAGTTCGAGTACGCGTTCGAGTAAGGCAATACATGAGCGATGCCCTCTTCGATGCGATGAAACCGTATCTGCTCGCTCACGAAGCGGCCGTCCCGCATTTGTATCTCGACAGCAAGGGGCACCTCACCATCGGGATCGGTCACCTCGTCCTCCGCGCAGAGGACGTCGGCGACAACGACAAGTTACAAGCAGCGCTTGGGCTTCTGAGTCATCCGCAGTACGGACTGATGGTGCCTGCCAGGACCCACGGGCCGTTCCCGAAACCCCCGATGTCGATGCGGCCGTGCGTTCGCACATTAGTGTCCGCGGCAGAGCTCGCGTACTGCGGCAGGGGTGCGATCGACATGTCGACGGAGGTTCTCACCCCTGGCGTGTGGGGTGGCGACGGCCCCGGCGGGAATTCTGATCGTCTCGCCCAGCTGTCAAAGGACGCCGTTGCCGCGCTGGCGGTCTCGGGCACCAATCTCGGATGGTGGAACTGGGCGGACAAGACGAAAGTCAGGATGTCAAACGCGGGCATGATGGCCTTGAAGCGACATGACTTCTTCGGCATTCTCGACGGCGGGGGCACTTGGGGTCGCAACGGTGTGCGTGCCAAATTCCACGGCTTCGATAAACACCCCCGTGACGCGCAGATGGCGATCATGGACATCGCGTTCCAGAACGGGCCCAAAGGTGCATGGGAGAGCATCGGCGATAGCTCGGCGAGCGGTTCGTGGCGAGCGCTCTCGCAGCGGTATAGGGGCCGAGTCTACACCAAGGATGATACCTTGAAGCGGAATAAGAATATTCGTAATGAGAACCGAGCGGATTGGTTCGCCAGAGCCGCGGATCAGGCGGAAGCGGCGGAGAAGTTGAAGCGATCAACGCCCGCCGTACCGGCACCGGCTCCCCCCACGTCCCCGTCGGTCAGAGCCCCGACTCCGTAGGCTCCTTCGAACTTCCGCATGGCCGTGGTACGCTTCGCAGCGGCCAGCCTGAATCGAGCCCATCGGGCCTTGTCGCGAGCCCCCCCATGACTACCCAAGCCCCCACCCAAGCCAACCGCCCCCTCGCCGTCGGCACCCCCCTCGGCGAGGACGCCCTCCTCATCACCTCCTTCGACTTCTCCGAGGAACTCGGCCGCCCCTTCTCCATGCGCGTCTCCGCCCGCGTCACCAAGGCCGAGCACAAGGCCGAGGCCCTCCTCGCCCAGAACGTCACCGTCCGGCTCCGCGCCCAGGACGACAAGACGACCCGGTACTTCAACGGCCACGTCGCCCGCGTCGCCCAGCGCCTCGAAGGCGGCATCCGCCACTTCGACCTCACCGTCGTCCCCGCCCTCTGGCTCCTCACCCGTTCCGCCGACTGTCGCATCTTTCAAGACACCACCCTCCCCGACATCCTCAAGAAGGTCCTCGAGGCCCGCGGCGTCAAGAAGTTCCAGCTCAACCTCAAGGCCACCTACTCCCCCATCCCCTACTGCGTCCAGTACCGCGAGACCGACTTCAACTTCGTCTCCCGCCTCATGGAACAGCACGGCATCTACTACTTCCATACCCACGAGGACAAGGCCCACACCCTCGTCCTCTGCGACGGCACCAAGAGCCACGACCCGCTCGCCGACCCCTACAAGGCCCTCAAGTTCGACAAGGACGACGACTCCCTCGCCCACGATGAGTTCGGCTCCTTCCGCGTCGAGTCCGAGTTCCTCACGGGCAAGGCCGCCCTCTCGGACTTCAACTTCGAGAAGCCGACCATGGACCTGAACAGGGACCACAAGGTCGGCACGCTCAAGGCCGCCGAGGGCTACGAGATCTACGACTACCCCGGCGAGTACCAGTCCGACGGCGCCGGCACGCAGGCCGCCCTGGTCCGCGCCGAGGAGATCGACGCCGGCTCCGAGGTCTTCGCCGCGACGACCCCCTGCCGCGCCATGCACGCCGGCCGCCGCTTCGACGTCGCCAACGCCAAGGACAACCCCTCGACCGCCGCCAAGGCCTTCCTGGTCACCGCAGTCTCCCTCCACGCCGAGGCCGGCGACTACGAGTCCGGCGGTGGGGGCGGCGGTGGGGGGGGGACGGATTACTCCTGTTCCTTCCGCGCCATCGACGCCGAGCGCCCCTTCCGCGCCCCCCGCCTCACCCCCAAGCCCATGATCGCGGGCCCCCAGACCGCCATCGTCGTCGGCCCCGCCGGCGACGAGATCTACGCCGACAAGCACGGCCGCGTGAAGGTCAAGTTCCACTGGGACCGCAAGGCCAAGGCCGACGAGAAGGCCTCCTGCTTCATCCGCGTCGCCCAGGTCTGGGCCGGCAAGGGGTGGGGCGGCCTCTACACCCCCCGCATCGGCCAGGAGGTCGTCGTCGAGTTCCTCGAGGGCGACCCCGACCAGCCCCTCATCACCGGCCGCGTCTACAACGGCGACAACCCGCCCCCCTACGACCCC
>Ga0209490_10000381_pt1 | contig 45000 bp, 42 predicted proteins | sample MAT06_FD_187209 | JGI IMG/M metagenome (GOLD analysis project Ga0209490, IMG submission 187209) | Freshwater microbial communities from Lake Fryxell liftoff mats and glacier meltwater in Antarctica - MAT-06 (SPAdes) (version 2) | ecosystem: Environmental > Aquatic > Freshwater > Ice > Liftoff...
TAGCATCGTCCAGCAGACGAGTGAGGTTGAGGTTGAGGTTGAGCATGACAACAGAACCTTTGTCGTGTGCTCGTATCCTACCAAGTGGCTCTGGTCAACGCCATCTCCCCGGATCACCTATTGAGCCAAGGCTTCAAAGCTCCGCACTTCTGGGAACAATCCCTCATACAGTTGGCAATACTCATCGACAAAGCGAGTAGTGGGTCGAGCCTCTCTTGTCGCTGGCATAGATCGTTGGGCGCCCTTGAACCCTCTACCCCTATTCTAAATTCCTTTCCTTAAAGTGACAAAAGAGGGATAGTTCTTATAGCAAAATACTTATCTATCAAAGGAAACAGCACTTCAGAAACGCATAAACTGTTAAATGAGTATGAGCCTCCTCATTTTGTATCCTGATTGAATAATCCTGTTTTCTGAGGTTGAGGCAGTTTGACTGTGAACGTTGTACCCACACCGACCTCGCTGTTTACACTCAATTCACCTTGATGTAAATCCAGGCATTTCTTCACTACTGCCATGCCTAAGCCGCTACCTGTTACGCTCCCAGCATTCCTGCCACGACAAAACGGCTCAAAGATTTTGCCTTGCTCTTCTTCTGGAATGCCAATCCCTTCATCTTTGATTTGAAATATCACACTATCAAGTTCACAAGTTAAGGTGAAGTAGACAGTACTCTCTGGGGATGAATACTTAATTGCATTGGACAAGAGGTTGCTCAGAATAGAATAGAGCAACTTTTCATCTAGATATGCGTAGGTACGAGTGCCATACTTGTCAAATTTAAGCGTTCGTGGTTGTTCACTGAAAAGCTGAATATCTTCAATCAAGTTTAAGCAGAAAAACTGCATTTCCAGCAATTCGGGCTTGCACTCTAGCTTTCCGGCATCGGCTCTGGCAAGAGTCAAGATATCATTGAGCAGTTGAGTCATTAACTTGACCGATGCCTGAATTTGAAATAGGTTTTTCAATTTATCAGGCTCGACCAGATTGGTGAGTCGTTCTTTTAATAGTTGAGATGACCCATCTATAACACTTAGAGGCGTTCTAAACTCATGAGAAACCATCGAGAAGAACTGAAGTTTTAATTCACCTAATTCTTTCTCTTGTGCCAGCTTTTGTTGCACCTGTTCAAGCTGTTGGCGTTTAAACATTTGCCGATACAAAAGAACATAAACGCCCAGAAGTCCAACAAACGCCAGGATCGTACCCAGATTCTCGATCGCCATCCTGACCTGAGAGTTAGCCTGAGATTGTTCAACCTGAGTTTGTAGGATTTGTTCTTCTGCGGTTTGCAACTCGGTAATCATCTGACGAATTTGCGTCTGGTTTTGATTGGTTTGAATCACTAAAGGATGATCGGCAGAAAAGAGCGATCGCGGCTTCTGATAGAGTTTAGTGGATTGCTCAACTAGTTCTCGTCGCTGTTGAATCAAACCCTCTAGGGCATTCAATCGTTGTTCTTGTGTCAGCGTGTCTGCTAGGGGTTGGCGCAACTGCTCTAGCGTCATGGTCAACTGTTGCATTGCTTGGTCATAGCCATTTAGTTCTGTTCGATCGCCCAATAAAAAGTAACGCCAGCGCCGGGTTTCAGTATCAGTCAGGGTTTCAGAAACATTGGTGAGCGCGGTAAGAATTTCATGGGTTTGCTTCACCTGACCCTGGCTAGTAATAAGTTGGGTGGCATTTTGGTAAGAAAAGAAATTGACCAGCCCCATCAACAGCAGTGCCAGACAGAATGCTGCCGTGACCCATTTTCTTTCGAGCGACCATTTTAGAGTCTTGAGAGCCATTGCATTCTGAGCATGAGAATCTGCCTTAGAGTAAATTCAGGAGCGATCGCGTTCAGTTGCTTTGCCATAAACCTAATCTAGAGTCTAAAGTCCAGAAGCTCAATGCGTGTTTTAGTTGTCGAAGATGATGTGCGGATTGCTAATCTGCTCACGGAAGCATTTACCAATCGTCAGCATGAGGTTGATATGGCGGCAGATGGGGAACTCGCATGGGATCTCGTCAACTCGCTAGATTATGACCTGATCGTGCTGGATTTAACACTGCCCAAAATCGACGGTATCAAGCTTTGTCAGCAGCTTCGGGAAAGGGGAGCAACGGCGCGAAATGCTGTAACCCCTATCATGATGCTAACGGCACGAGATACGATCGCTGACAAAATCATCGGATTAGATGCGGGAGCCGATGATTACATGGTTAAGCCGTTTGATATCGAAGAACTGATGGCGCGTATCCGTGCCGTGCTACGTCGCGGTAGCCCTACAGCCAATTCAACACTAGCCTGGGGTGATTTGCAGCTAAATCCTAACACTTACGAAGCGACTTACCAGGACGTTCCCCTCAATTTGACTCCGAAGGAATTTGCCTTGCTGGAACTATTGATCTCTAGTGGTCGCAGGGTGATGAGCCGTCCAATTATTATTGAAAAACTCTGGTTGCCGGAAGAAACCCCAACGGAAGAAGCCGTGAAAACACACATCCGCACCTTACGGCAAAAGCTGAAAGCAGCAAATGCACCTGATGACCTAATTGAAACAGTATATGGCATGGGTTATCGGCTGAAGCAGTCAACCTGAAGGCTGAAATCCCCCCGACTTCCCCCCGACTTCCTGCTGGTATCCCGACTTTGGGTTGATACCCTATGGACAACAGGATGTGGAGTAAATTTTTATGGCTATGCAAACAATCGCCAAAACCAAGGAATCTACTCCTACTTGTCATGAGTTTTCGGGTGCAGATGTCATCCAACAATTGGCAAGCCATGCTGACCAGGGTTTGACACTACCAGATATCGCCCAACGGCAGAAGCACTATGGTCTGAACGAATTAGAAATTAAACCTGCGAAGCCTGCCTGGTTGAGGTTTCTACTGCAATTTAATCAGGCATTGCTGTATATTCTGTTGATTGCTGGGGTCATCAAAGCATTTCTCGGATCATGGACGAATGCGGCTGTGATTTGGGGAGTCACCCTGATCAACGCGATGATCGGCTTTGTACAGGAGTCGAAGGCAGAAGGGGCGATCGCGGCGCTGGCAAAAGTAGTCACTACTGAAGCGATAGTCATCCGGGACGGGAAAAAGCAACAGGTTCCGTCTCAGGAATTGGTTCCGGGAGATGTGGTGTTATTGACTTCTGGGGATAAAGTGCCAGCCGATATGCGATTGCTGACGGTGCGTGGCTTACAGGTGGATGAGTCGGCACTGACAGGCGAATCGGTTCCGGTGGAGAAAACAACTCAGCCCTTACCTGCCGATGCACCCTTAGCAGAACGCACCAACATGGCGTATGCCAGTAGTTTTGTCACCTTTGGACAGGGTTGTGGCGTGGTTGTGGCAACCGGAAACATGACTGAAGTTGGGCAAATTTCTCAATCGCTGGATCAGAGCCACAGCTTGAGTACGCCCCTAACTCGCAAGTTTGCCAAGTTCAGTCAGACGTTGCTGTATATCATTCTGTCTCTCGCTTCGCTGACCTTTTTCGTCGGATTGGGGCAGGGACGATCGTGGGCAGAAATGTTTGAAGCAGCGGTTGCCTTAGCGGTGAGTGCTATTCCAGAAGGATTGCCTGCGGTGGTGACTGTGACGCTGGCGATCGGAGTAAACCGCATGGCGCGTCGTCATGCCATTATTCGCAAGCTCCCAGCCGTCGAAACGCTTGGGGGTGCAACGGTAATCTGTTCTGACAAAACGGGAACGCTGACGGAAAATCAGATGACGGTGCAGGCAATTTATGCCGGTGGGCAACGCTATCCAGTCAGCGGTGTGGGCTACGCGCCAGACGGCGAAATTCGTACAGATGTAGGCGAGACAATCGCGTCCGAACGTGTGCCAGCCGCAATCGAGTTACAAGATTTGCCTGCCTTAAAGGACTGTTTGATTGCAGGAGCGGTGTGTAATGATACCTATCTAGACTGGAAAGATAATCGGTGGGCAGTTGTAGGCGATCCAACCGAAGGAGCCTTAATTGTCGCCGCCCAAAAAGTAGGATTGGAGCAAAGCTCACTCAACGAACGCTTGCCCCGTCTGGATGCTATCCCTTTTGAGTCGCAGTTTCAGTACATGGCAACGCTGCATCAGGGGAGCGATCGCAATATTATTTATGTCAAAGGCTCTTTGGAGGCTGTACTGAGCCGTTGTCAGGCAATGCGTGACGGCTCTGGTCATACAGTTCCGGTTTATCGAGAGTTATTGCAGATGGAAGCGGAACACCTGGCAGAGCAAGGCTTGCGGGTGTTGGCGTTTGCTGAAAAATCAGTGCCAAGCCACCAGACGACCTTAGCTCACGCTGACCTGGATGGAGGGCTAATGTTTTTGGGCTTGCAGAGTATGATTGATCCGCCTCGCGAAGAAGCGATCGCGGCTGTGGCTGCCTGCCAGTCTGCCGGCATTCAAGTCAAGATGATCACAGGCGACCATTTGACCACGGCAACGGCGATCGCGGATCGAATTGGACTCAAGCAGGCAGGGCAGGTGATTGGTTTTACGGGGCAGCAACTGGCAAAGATGAGCGACTCCGAACTATCGCAAGCAGTGGACTCAGGCTCAGTGTTTGCTAGAGTGGCTCCGGCGCAAAAGCTGCGACTGGTAGAAGCCTTACAGTCACGGGGTGAAATTGTGGCGATGACGGGCGATGGCGTGAATGATGCCCCTGCTTTAAAGCAATCTGATATTGGCATTGCCATGGGGAAAGCCGGAACCGACGTTGCCAGAGAAGCGGCAGATATGCTGCTAACGGATGATAATTTTGCCTCGATCGAAGCGGCAGTCGAAGAAGGACGCACTGTTTATCAGAATTTGCGAAAGGCGATCGCCTTTATTTTGCCGGTCAACGGTGGCGAGTCGATGACGATTTTGATTAGTGCGTTACTTGCCAGAGATTTGCCCATTCTTTCCTTGCAAGTGCTGTGGCTGAATATGGTTAACTCGGTGGCAATGACAGTGCCACTGGCTTTTGAGCCAAAGTCCGAGCGCACGATGGAGCAGCCACCTCGCAACCCACGAGAACCCTTGCTGTCGGGCAAGTTATTTCAACGAATTGCGGCTGTCTCGGTGTTCAACTGGATTTTGATCTTTGGCATGTTTGAATGGGCGCGGCAGACGACGGGAGATCTCGCCATTGCCCGAACCATGGCAATTCAGGCACTTGTCGCGGGACGGATTGTGTATCTGTTGAGCGTAAGTCATTTAGGTGGCGCGATCGTTGATCAACTTCGAGGCAGGAAAGCGACCTTCGATGACGCGCTGGCGATTGGGATTGGGGGATTGAGTGCGATCGGGCTGCAAGTCCTCTTTAGTCAATGGGGCGTGATGAATACTCTCTTTGGAACGGCTCCCCTGAGTCTGAATCAATGGCTAATCTGTTTGCTGCCAGTCATTCCCATGATGCTATTAACAATCCTGGTCAATCGCCTTGACCCAACAGATTAGGGGGAAAACTCTCATTTTGACTACACCTCTAAACTCGTCTAAAGCATAGTGAAGGAAGAAGGACTGTGATGCTGTCTAACTCTGAAAGACAATACGGAAAAATGGTTCCGTGGGCTGCACTCTTATTGCTGCTATCTGCTTACGCGCTGTTGGGAACCGATCTAGCAAACTTGCCCGTTGTTTGGCTGCACTGGGCAATGGCGATCATCGGCATGTTTCTAGTAACGATCATGTTTTCCCGTCCTCAGTTTAGTATTGACCGATGGCTCTCCAGGGGGGTGAGGTCAAATGTATTTGTCTTTACACTGCTAGTCGTTTCTGCTGCACTAGTTTCCGTTATTCTGCTGTGGCTGCACATTTTTCTGAAGATGATTGCCATCCTCTCAACCGCAGCCTTAGTTAGACTAGAACTGCGCCAAAATAATTTTGGTGTCGATTCATCATTTTGGATATTATTAGCCACTGCTTTGTCAGGGCTAGGATTAGGGTGGTCTATTGGTTACCTAACTTAAATATCGTCAAAGCTCTATCTTGGGGTAGATGTAAATCTTTAGCAGATACTCTTTTAAGTCGAGCTTATTCTACCAGTTGATTAGTTACTCCTATGATCCCGAAACGGCTATTTCAAGTATTGACAGTTCTTCTTGGGCTGGGGCTACTACTTGATTTAGTATCCCGTTTTGCAGCAGAAATGCTCTGGTTTCAGGAAGTTAACTATCTCTCAGTATTCCTGCTCAAATTCCAGGTTCGACTGACTCTGTTGGGCATTGTGACAGGGTTTACGGCAGTTTATTTACTGGGTAATCTGGCGTTAGCCGAACGATTGAAATATTCTCATGTTTCTGACGAGGTAAGCCAGAACGAGGAACATAACGGCAGCCAGCTCGTTTCCCGATCAACCCATAAAGTAAAGCTTCAGCGTTCTTCTCCATTGCGGCTTCAGACACCCTTTGCTTTAAGGCTGCCGTTGCTGCTTTCCCTCACGCTAGGGCTGGGTTTGTTAGCTGGTTGTTTGCTGATCTATTATGGTCAACTTGCCTTGAGCTACTGGCAGTCAGGTCCAACGCTCTCCAGCACGTTTGTTTCTCGCTTCAATCTGAAGAACCTTTGGCAGGTCGGAACGCAATTGATGGGGCAAATTTGGTGGTTAAGTGGGGTGTTGGGCGTAGCGATCGCCCTATTAGTTTATCCTCGATTTGTGCTATGCGCGATCGCAATAACTCTCAGTCTTTTGTTTGGATGGCTGTTCTCAAAACAATGGGCAGCCGTTCTGCAATATTTACAGCCCACCTCATTCAACAGCACTGAACCTCTATTTGAGCGCGATATCAGCTTCTACATTTTTGCCCTACCGCTTTGGGAATTGCTGGAGTTGTGGCTGTTTGGGCTGTTTCTATACGGTTTCATCGCGATTGCACTCACTTACCTATTATCGGGGGGTAGCCTGAGTCAAGGTACTTTTCCTGGATTTTCATCAGCCCAATACAGACATCTCTACGGGGTTGGCAGTGGGTTGATGGGTGCGGTTGCTTTAAGCTACTGGTTGAGTCGATACGAATTATTGTATTCACCGCGAGGGGTGGCGTTTGGTGCTAGCTATACCGATGTTACAGCTCAACTTCCCATCTACACGGGATTGAGCCTTCTGGCTCTGGCGATCGCGCTCTACCTTTTGTGGCGCACGGTCTTCTGGCAACCCAAGTCCCCTCGTCGCCACTGGGTTAACCCCGGATTGGGCTTATTTGGGTTGCTGGTTGTTACTGGAGTCGTTGTCCCTGAAGCGGTTCAATATTTGGTTGTGCAGCCGAATGAACTAGCGCAGGAGCGTCCATTCATCGAACGAACGATTGCCCTCACCCGTCAGGCATTTGGCTTAGAAGCGATCAATGCCAGCGACTTTAATCCCCAAGGACAGCTTACCGAAGCCGATTTGACTGCCAACGCTTTGACTGTCCGCAATATTCGGCTGTGGGATCAGCGACCCTTGCTGCAAACAAATCGCCAATTGCAGCAAATTCGTCCCTACTATCGCTTTCCCGACGCGGACATCGATCGCTACACCCTCCAAACCGATGTGCCTGCTCGTCCGCCTGCAACTCCACCGGATCGTCCCTCTCCTGCCCCAACTGCGCCGACGGAACAACGGCAGGTGCTGATTGCTGCACGGGAACTAGATTACAGTGCAGTTCCCCAGGAAGCTAAGACTTGGGTGAATCGTCATTTAATCTACACGCATGGGTACGGTTTCACGCTTAGCCCAGTCAATACAGTCGGGGCAGGCGGTCTGCCAGAGTATTTTGTCAAAGATATTACGGGGGGTGAAGCTGGAGCGCTGACGACATCCAGTCCTGCGATCCGCGCCAGTATTCCGATTGGGCAACCCCGCATCTATTATGGCGAGATTCCCGATACCTATGTCATGACTAAAACCCTAACGCAGGAGTTGGATTATCCCAGTGGGAGTGACAACGCCTACAACGTCTATGATGGACGGGGTGGCATCAATATGGGTTCCTGGTGGCGACGGAGCCTGTTTGCAATTTACCTGCGCGACTGGCGCTTATTTGTCACCCGTGATTTTTTGCCGGACACAAAGGTGTTGTTCCGACGTAACATCAAACACCGAATTCAGGCGATCGCTCCTTTTCTGCGCTACGACAGCGACCCCTATTTGGTGACAGCCAATGTGCAAACACCGGAGCAGAATGACCAGCATTATCTCTATTGGATTGTGGATGCCTACACGACCAGCGATCGCTATCCCTATTCTGATTTAGGCAGTGAAGGCATCAATTACATCCGCAATTCAGTCAAAGTTGTGATTGACGCTTATCACGGCTCTGTTGAATTTTATGTGGCTGATCCCAGTGATCCAATCATTACCACCTGGTCAAAAATATTTCCCAACCTATTCAAGCCGCTCACAGCGATGCCTGCCAGTCTACGCAGCCATCTTCGCTATCCCGTGGATTTTTTCAAACTGCAATCAGAGCGGTTGATGACTTATCACATGACTGATCCACAGGTGTTTTATAACCGCGAAGATCAGTGGCAGATTCCGAATGAGGTCTATGGTGATGAGTCCCGCCCCGTTGAGCCGTATTACCTGATCACCAGTTTACCTGCCGTGCCGTTTGAAGAATTCATTTTGCTGTTGCCTTACACTCCTCGGCAACGGACAAATTTGGTCGCCTGGTTAGCCGCACGATCGGACGGTGAAAACTACGGCAAATTGTTGCTGTATAAGTTTCCGAAAGAACGGTTAATCTACGGACCCGAACAAATTGAGGCACGCATCAATCAAGATCCAGTGATTTCTCAGCAAATATCTCTCTGGAATCGTCAGGGTTCACGGGCAGTTCAGGGCAATTTGCTCATCGTGCCGATCGAACAATCCCTACTATATGTCGAACCGCTTTATTTGGAAGCCGCTCAAAATAGCCTACCAACGCTGGTGCGAGTCATTGTCGCCTATGAGAACCGGATTGTTATGTCTCCCACTTTAGAAGAAGCGTTACAAGCCATCTTCCGACCCCAAGTCACCCCAGATGCCACAATTATCCGCCCGGTCGAAGAACCGACAACCGGGCAATAAGCAAGATCAGCGCTCTAGCAGACCTTTTAAACCGATCTTGAGCCAATCATAGAGACTAGTGCCGCCAATCGCCAAGGCATACAAGATGGAGAGCGTGAGTGTTGCTCCCAGCAGACACAGCACCATGCCCGCTAGACTGATGGCACCATCGTCATCCAGCAACCCAAAACCTGTCACAAAAATTCCGATCGCAGGCAGAGTATTGGTACCTGGAATCGGAATCATCATTGAGAGTGCCATCAGCGCGATCGCTAGCCCGATGGCTGCCCGACCGACCCGACTCGTACAAATTCGAGTTAGGCGCGGTTTCGATAACCGTTCAATCCGCTGCATCCAGGGAATTCCCAATTTCACAAAGCCCTGCACTCGGCTTAACGGCATAGGATGATTTATGATGCGTGGGGGTAGCCAGGGAGTTTTGGCTCCAACCATCAACTGCACTGCCAGTAGAAGCATCACAATGCCAAAGGGGACAGAGTAGCCTGCTGCTGGAATGGGTAGGGCTGAGGGTAATGCCAGTACAACAAAAAGGAAACCAAAGGTGCGTTCCCCTGCTAGCTCTAGCACTTCTGCCAGCGTCACACGATCGGTGGGAGGTTCTTCAATAAAGAAGCGATGCAAATCTCGTGAGAGTTGAGCCATAATAGCGAGTTTTCTTGTGAAATGGGAATCATCCTACGCCATTATGATTCATCTTTCAATCAAACTCAGTTCAAGAAGGTGAACTCCTTGTGAAGATTAAAACTGGAGATACCACTGCAACTTTAAAGAGACGTTTCAACTAGAAGATGCTTTGAATCTAGAGATTTAAAAATGTGATGAGAAGAGAGCAGTGTCAATTCATCGAAATCCAAACTGCTTTCGTCTATTTCTAAAAGTAAACAAAAGATGATATAAATATGACAACGACAAAGTCGAATGGAAGATATATTCAAAATTCAAGATTGAGCTTTTGATTGAAGCTTTGAAACTAATTCAACGATAGTATTCAGTTGTAATAGTTTTTGGAGGATGGAACAGTGAACATTCTTGCCTGGATTGTCTTAGGATTCATTGCTGGAGCGATCGCAAAAATGATTTATCCCGGCACTCAAGGTGGTGGATGGATCAGTGATATTATTTTGGGTGTCGTTGGAGCGGTTATCGGTGGTAGCATCATGACCCTGATTCAAACCGGAACCTTACAACTCACAGCCGCCAGTCTCAGCCTATCTGGAGTCATTGTGGCAGTCATTGGAGCTATAATTGCCATCTTCATTTGGGAATCTACGCGTCGTCGTGTATAAAAAGCGGCATTTCAATCTCTAGACTCTTGTGAAGTCGGGGATTGAAATGCCATTTTATAAAAGCTGAGCCACATCACTCTAGAGAGACGATTAATTTAGAAGCATTTTCAGCGTTAGAGGATTGTGAATCTTCACTGCAATGATGGATCAACGTAGCCACCAAACCTGTCCAACCCGTTTGATGATTGGCTCCTAGACCGGCACCATTGTCACCATTAAAGTATTCATAAAATAGCAACAAATTGCGCCACTGGGGGTTTTTCTGAAATAAGGCATTGTTGCCATGAACTGAGCGATTACCGGCTTCGTTTTGTTGAAAAATATTGATCAGGCGATGAGATAGCTCGATCGCCACTTCTGCCAGAGTCTTCCATTGCCCTGATCCAGTTGGGCATTCTACTTTGAATTCATCACCCAAATAAGCATGAAATTTCTGGAGCGACTCAATAATTAGAAAATTCATGGGAAACCAGATTGAGCCACGCCAATTCGAGTTACCACCAAACATCCCCGTTGTCGATTCTGCGGGTTCATAGGCAATGGAATGTGAGTATCCATCTACATTAAAGGTGTAGGGATGCTCGGCGTGAATTTTGGACAGCGATCGTACCCCGTAAGGACTCAGAAAATCGGTTTCGTCCAGCAAGCGCTGTAAGATGGGTTTGAGTCGCTCAAACGGACTGACGATCGCTAAGAGCCGCCTTGACTGCTCCCCAGCAGTTTCTAAAGAAGCCAGATGGCGCTGTAAGTTAGGGCGATTGTCGATGAACCACTGAAAACGACGTTTGAAACCAGCAAATTGATCTAATGTTGAAGGCTCCAGAACTTCAACGGCAAATAATGGAATTAAGCCTACCATCGATCGCACCTTCAGATAGTGATGCTGGTCGTGAGGCGGATGCAGTACATCGTAGAAAAATTGATCGGTGTCATCCCACAAAGGTACATTGTTATCACCGACATGGTTCATTGCATCGGTAATCTGGAGAAAATGCTCAAAAAACTTGCTGGCAATATCTTCATAGGTGCGATTAGTTTTTGCCAATTCCAGAGCGATCGTCAACATATTCAGGCAATACATTCCCATCCAACTGGTTGCATCTGATTGTTCTAAATAGCCGCCTGTGGGAAGTTCAGCACTACGATCAAAGATGCCGATATTGTCCAACCCCAAAAATCCACCCTGAAAGATATTGTTACCATCATTGCCTTTCTGGTTTACCCACCAAGTAAAGTTGAGCAGCAGTTTTTGAAAGACACGCTCTAAAAATTCCGTATCGCCTCGCCCGTACAACTCCTTTTCAATTTGATACACTCGCCAAGTCCCCCAGGCGTGAACAGGCGGGTTGACATCGCTAAAATGCCACTCATACGCCGGAATCTGCCCATTTGGGTGCATATACCATTCTCGCGTCAGACGGTCTAACTGTCGCTTGGCAAAGTCAGGATCAAGCATCGCCAATGGAATGCAGTGAAACGCTAAATCCCAAGCTGCAAACCAGGGGAACTCCCACTTGTCGGGCATGGAGAGAATATCATCATTGAATAGATGAGTCCATTCCTGATTGCGGGCATTGTGACGATGCGGTGCGGGCTGATTGCGATCGCCGGTGAGCCAATCCTCAAGCACATAATGATAAAACTGTTTTGTCCAGAGCAGTCCTGCAAAGGCTTGACGCTGCACCTGACGGGCATCTTCAGAGAGTGGATGGGGTGTAATTCGCTGATAGAATTCATCGGCTTCTTGCTGGCGTTAGTTAAAAATGCGCTCAAACTCTTTGCTAAAGGGTTCTGACAGGTCAGGGCGATCTGCTAATCGCAGCCAGACAACCAGCGTTTCTCCAGCCCCGATCGTCAGAGTATAATGAGCGGCAACTTTTGTCCCTTGCTGATTGGGATTGATTGCGGACTGATTACCGTGAATAATGAAATCATTGATGCCATCTTTGACATACGGGGATCTGTTCTCAGTGCCAAACAACCGTTGATGGTTCGTTTCATTTTCAGTGAACAGAAGCGCCTCTGGCTCAAGACAGTAAAGCCAGCGATCGCCTAGAGTCGAATGTGTCGCATGAACGATCTGAGTTGAACCCCTAGATTCGATCTGTTGCAAGCGGGGTTTTTCACTATTCTCACTCCATGACCAGGTATTACGAAACCAGAGGGTTGGTAAGAGATGGAGTATTTTTGGTTCAGCGGCGCGGTTAACAACAGATACTTGAATCAGGATGTCTTCATCCGTCTGTTTAGCGTATTCAACAAAAACATCAGTATATTGATTGGTATTGAAGATTCCTGTATCTGCTAACTCAAATTCAGGATCATGATAGCCCCGTTTGTGATTTTTTCTACCAATTGTGTGTAAGGAAATGCTTGCTGGGGATACTTGTACAAATATTTCATGTAGGCATGAATGGGTGTGTTGTCAAGATAGAAGTAATACTCTTTGACATCCTCACCATGATTGCCTTCTGGTCCCGTCAAGCCAAACAATCGCTCCTTCAAAATCGCGTCTTCTCCATTCCACAGGGCGATCGCAAAGCACAGCCGCTGATGATTGTCGGAAATGCCGGCAATACCATCTTCACCCCAACGATAAGCGCGCGATCGCGCATGGTCGTGCGGCAAGTATGCCCAGGCATTGCCATCGGTGCTGTAATCTTCGCGTACCGTTCCCCACTGGCGATCGCTCACGTAGGGTCCCCATCTGCGCCAGTAGGCTTGACGATTGCGATCTTGTTCCAGTCTTCGTTCTTCTGCGGTCATCATTATTACCTCATGCAGACCAAGTTTCTTGAAAATCGGCATAGAGGGTTAATCCCCCATCAATGAACAGCGTTTGCCCGGTGATGTAAGCTGCTTCATCCGATGCTAGAAATGCCACCGCTGCTGCCATCTCTTCAGAGGTTCCAGCGCGACCCATGGGGATATGGCTCTCAACGATCGCCTGCTTGTTCGGGTCATCTGTCCAGCTTTCATTAATGGGAGTAATGGTAGCTCCGGGAGCAATGCCATTCACCCGAATGCCTCGCTTTGCATATTCCAATGCCAGGGTTTTTGTCAGATTTCCCATCCCCCCCTTGCTAATAGAGTAGCTAATATACATCGGGCGCGGAATGATTTCATGGACGCTGGAAATATTGATGATGACCCCGGGGCGCTGCTGTTCTAGTAGGTGTTTAATCATTTCTCGCGCACAGAGGTAGGCACCGCGCAAATTCACTGCGATCACGCGATCGAACTCATCGGTTTGCACTTCATGAGATGCTCTTTCAGTCTGAATTCCGGCATTGTTAATTAAAATATCTAGATTGCCGAATTTGTCTACAGTGGCGTTCATCATTTGCACGATGTCCTCTTCTTTAGAGACATCCCCTTGAATGAGCAGCGTTTCAACCCCGCATTCTGTTGCCTGTTCGCAGGCTTTTTGTAGTGCTAATTCTTCCGTGTCTGCGGCATCTTCTACACTTTTGCGGTAGTTGATGGCGATATTGCAGCCTTCTTGAGCCAGACGAACTGCAATCGACTGTCCAATTCCAGAACTCGCCCCCGTAATCAATGCAGTTTTTCCAGCTAATCCTTTCATAGGTGTTTCTCACTTTTAAATCAATTCTCTTCAGCATCAATGGCAAATGTGACGTGATGACGACAGGCTCGAAGTTCAATCTGATGAGTGTTTAATCTGTTCCCCCCGCATCTCATCCACATCAAGCAAACTAATTAACACACCTGCAATGGGAATCGAAAGAAACAGTCCGACCAATCCAGCGAGTCGCGCCCCCACCAACAGTGCAAAGAACATAATCACAGGATTCATGTTGATAGAGCCTTGCATGATTCGGGGCATGAGTAGGTTTTCTTCAACCTGTTGCAGCAAGATACAGCCCACCAGCACCTTTAAACTCAGCAAAATCCCTTGTGGCAAAATGATCAGGCTAACCAGGCTAATGCCAATAGTTGCACCGATACCGGGGATTAAGTCGAATATGCCTGCGATCGCAGCCATCACCAGAGCGTAGGGAATATTCAGCAAAATGAATACTAAAAATGTTGATGTTCCAAAGAAAATAGATAATAGCAACCTCCCCCAAAAGAAACCCAGAAGATTTTTCTGAATTGCCACTGTCAGGTTTTGCCGCAAATGGGGCGCAAACAGCTTCATCAAAAGGTTCCATAGCCGCCGACCATCCAACAGCATAAAGAAGCCGACTACCGCAATCAGAATCAAATCTAGCAAGCTGAACAGAGCACTTTGAATTGTAGCAAAACCCATGCCAATGATACCGAGTGCCTGTTCGCGCACTTGGGCTTCAAAAGTGCTGAAATCAACGGTAATATTTCGACTTTGCAGAAAGGACTGGAGCTTTTCCAATAGCGCAATCGCCGACTCTAAAAACTTGGGAGCTTGCTCCAATAGCTGTTGCGCTTGAGAAATGGCAGCCAATCCTAGCGTTGCCATTAGCGCACCCAGAATCAGCAGGGTGAGCAAAAACATTAGAAAAACAGCTAACCAACGAGGGATGAAACGGGATACAAAGGAAACTGGATAATTGAGCAGGAAGGCGAAGATTGCTGCGAAAATAAAAATAACTAGAACTGTTTCAAAATAAGCCAATACTTGAACAATCGCCCAGGCAAGCGCAAAGAGTAGCAAGTAGCGAATGAGGCGAGCGTTGCTCAGTTGGTTCCACATTTTATTAGTGTTGACTTTTGGATTATCCATTACCGATGGTAAACCTTTACCGCTTTCCTCACTCGCTGTATTTGTTGAAACTAGAATAGGTGCTCACTTCTTGGCGATCGAAGAAGCCAACAGCAAAAACGCGATCACCAAACAGCGTTGAGACTAGGTTGGCGACAAATCAATATGGCATCAATAGCGAAAAATGGCTGCGATTGGCTGGTCTTCAGGGACGTTTCCTGGCTCTACGGCGTAAACCGTGCCGCCATTGGTCAGCGTATGCAGGGCTGCCAGAGCCAGCAAATCTTCGTCACCTGCTCTAGGTTGGGCGTGAATCTGAACAGCGTTTGCAGTCGGATCAAAGATGCCCCAAACTTGCTCACCTACAGGGACAAATAATGTTTCAACGCGCTGAAAATAAGCGGCGGATACCACTTGCTCAATGGTACTGGCAGTTTTTTCGGTGCCTTGTAGTTCCTGGTAGCGGGCAATTGTCGATTCTTTTGCCAGTTCAAAATAAGGCTGCACAATTTTCCATGCCTGGGACTGCAACTCCTCGGTCTTTAACATTTCTGGATTGCCGGTGATGCCATCAGTCAATACGTGAGAATAGGTACTTGCCTGTTGATAAATGGGCAACAAATAATCAACCCCTGCCAGGATTAACGGAGCTTGCTCAGTTTTCAGCAGTGACTCTAATCCGTCGTTTATTTTACGGAAGTAACGCAGCAGATTCTCTTTGTGGTCATCCTCACCTGCCCCTTGTCCATGAAACATGGCGGTGCGATCGCCACTGCCACCCTGTGAAGTACCCGTATGAAACTGAAGGCTCTTTTCAGGATCATCGTACTGTAATGCTTCACCAATACTGGTTGGTACATCTGCTAGCTCTACTTCGCTGACGCTGTAGCGAGTTCCCTGGAATAGCCGAACTTGATTCTGGCTAAGTGCGAGAATGTAAAATTGTCCATCTCCAGACAGCAGTTGCAGCAATGGTTTGAGGTGGAAGCGATCGGTGACAACCGCTAATTCTGGAAAAGCGATCGGCAAGCAGTAGTAGCGGCATTGATTGGGAGATAGAAAAATTGCTAGTCCATCGCTTTGGTGTTGCCAGAAGTCATAGGTATCTAGCTTGTGAGCCGGTTGAAGCAGATCTCTAGCATCCTGTCCTCGCAGTCCCAGCGATCGCAATTGTTCTTCTGCTTGCCGAATCAAATTCTTAAACCGGATTGGGTTTTGCTGAGTTTCGGCTCCCAATCGTTCCATCAGTGTGTAGATCGAAATACAGGTTGAGTTTGATTCGGTTGCTAAGGTTGTTAGTTCACCAATGGCTAATAAATTCATTAGCTGTCTCCATTCAATCTTTTTATCATGCTTCTATCAGTTGTTGAATGCCACTATTGCTGTCTGTCTAGTGCGTCTTAGCCTCTTTATTTAGCGACCTTTGCTAAATAAAGAGGTTAACAGCTTTTTCTGATGCACGCATCTTCCAAGGCTAGCGACACATCAAGTGAGCACAATCTTACTACAGCAAGTTAGCGGGAGGATTCTCAGGCACAACCCAGTAGTAGACCGTTTTACCATCGACCTCTACCACCTGTTCAGGTTTCCAATCACCCATATCGAAAGCATGGGAGACAATGCGCGTACCTGGTTTTAATTCGCGCAGTAGTTTGGGGCGTAGTTTTACATTCAGCTCTGGCAGTAAGTAAAGCGTGACGACAGTTGCCTCACTGAAGTTTGCTTGGAACAGATCTTGCTGGCGAAACTGGACACGATCGCTCACTCCCGCCTTTTGTGCGTTCTCATTAGCTTTTTGAACGCGCTGTGGATCGATATCAATACCAGTACCTCGTGCGCCTCGCTGTTGAGCCGCTGCAATCACAATGCGACCATCGCCGCTGCCCAAATCATAAACTACATCATTCGCTTTCACGTCTGCTAGCCGCAGCATTTCATTCACCACTGCTGTAGGTGTGGGGACATAGACGACATCAGGACTACGAGTTGGAGCTTGTGCTTCGGGGTTAGAAACTGCTTGCGCTTGGTCGGATGATGGATAGGGTTGAATTGTGTAGGTTTGTTCTTCTGAGGTTGCTTCAAAGTTGCGAGCTTGGGTACATCCAGCAATCCCAATACTGACAATCCCAACGCCAGCAATCAGCGATCGCACAATCGATTTAAGTTGCATGATTCAGAGTCTCCTTCAAAAATGTTTGGTTACGCATTACGACGGACAAAGGGAATACCTAGTAGAACAACGATGACACCCGCAACCGCGCCAATGCCGGTGTAGACCAAGCTGGAATACAGCAAATAGCCACAAATGGCGCAGAACAGGATGGGAACGATCGGGTAAAACGGCACCCGAAACGGACGGAGTCGAGTGGGTTCTTGAATTCGCAGGACAATCAGCGATAGCGTGCTGAGCAAAAAGAAAAACCAGAAAATCGGAGCCGTGTAGTCCACCATTGTTTCAAACCCTTTACGGGTGAAGGTTCCTAGCCCGACCAACGTCAGCGCGATCGCTCCTTGCAGCAGATAGGCGGTAATGGGTGAACTGGGTTGGGGATACCAGTGTCCTAACCAGCGGAACGACGACACATCCTGTCCTAGAGCAAAGCTGGTGCGTGCGCCCGTAAAGATGGTGGCGTTAATCGACCCCAGCGTGGCAAGCACGACCAGGAAACTCACAAACATGGCTCCCGGTTCACCTAGCCTCTGCCGTAGCAAAGCCGCTGCAACTGCTTGCGAGCCTGCCATACCCGCTACCCCCAATCCCTGCAAGTATGCCAGGTTAATCAGCAGGTAAAGCCCGGTGATGATGCCAATGCTCCACAGGAGCGATCGCACGATATTCCGTTGAGGGTGATGGATTTCAGCGGAAATGTAAGCGGCTTCATTCCACCCGCCGTAGGACAGCAGGACGAAAACCAGGGCTAAGCCCCAGGAGGGCGTAGAGGCAGATGGGGTAGCAGATGGGGTAACAGAGGCTATGGGAACAGTGGGGGAAAAGCCAAGTCCAGAGAGAATGACCAGCAGTAAGCCCAGAATCAGCGTGACTGCCAACCAGTTCTGGAGTCGTTTGCTCTGCCGTAGTCCAATGATGTTAAGCATTGTGAGCAGGACGATAGCCACTGCCGCATAGATGGAAGTGGAGTAGCCACCCAGTGAGAATAGTTGGGAGACATAATCGCCAAACACAAATGCTAATAGCGCGATCAAGCCGATTTGAATGACCGTCATGCGTGCCCAGGCAAATAAAACAGCGATCGGTTGTCCAAAGGCTTGTTTTAGGTAATAGTAGTTGCCGCCGACATGGGGGTAAGCAGTAGCAAGTTCGGCGTAGCAGAGTGCCCCCAAAAGAGACACAACACCGCCAATCAGCCAAAGCCAAATTACCCCGCCAACTGTCCCAGTGTTGGCGGCCACCAGTGCAGGCGTTTCAAAGATGCCTGCGCCGATGACCAGTCCGACAATCAGGGCGATCGCATCTACCATCGTTAGGGAAGGTTTTGGAACCGCAGTTTGAGGTCTGTCAGGTTTTAGCAGTGCGGAGCTTTCTAATCTATTCACGGTTCTACCTTTTCAAGCGTTAGAAGTTGTAACCAACGCCTAGTCGCGATCTAACTTCAAAGACTTGTTTGAAGTGATATGTATTCATTGCCAAAAATTGATTAGAGATAAAGTGAACAACTGATGTCTTATTTCTAGAATCAACACCAAATGTGACTGAGAAGTGACAATTTCGATGTTTCTCCAACTAATTTCTGAAAGCAACCTCTAATACTTTGATTCTTGTCATGCAATTCCGTCACACCAACAGTCTTCAGTGTTAAGGCAGAATGCGAATCAATGTGAATTTGATTATTGACTATAGAATTCAGATTAAATTAATGCTGAATGCGACGCAAAGATGACAGGTGCTTTTTATGGCAGGGGTAATTCAATTTGAAACAGGGAACCCTTCCCGACCTGGCTACTCACCGTTAACCGTCCACCATGAGCTTCGACAATTTGCTGAGCGATCGCCAATCCCAGTCCAGATCCGCCCTTCTTTCGTGTTCGTTCCTGATCAACTCGATAAAACCGCTCAAAAATATGTGGTAAGTCTGGCTCTGGAATGCCAATTCCAGTATCTTCTACTTGAATTAAAATCCGGTGATACTGACTGACCAGGCGTAACCACACGGTTCCTTTAGGCAAGGTGTATTTGCAGGCATTGGTCATCAAGTTAGTGATGGCTTGCCGAAACAAGTCAGGATTACCCTGAATCATTATAATTTCTTCCGGTAACTCTAAATGAATGTTTAACTGATGAGCATTAGATTGTATTGATGGAGATAGGAGTGTCTCTTTTAATAAATCGTTCAAGTTAGTAGATTGAATCGAGTTTGAGTCTAATTGCCCTGCTTGCCGTGCCAAAAACAGTAGATCAGTCACCAACCGACTCATCGATTTAGCAGTTTCAGCAATCTTTTCCAGGCGCATATGCTTAGTTTTTCCATTGTCAACTGGACTGACTAATCCTACTTGAGCATTACTCAAGATTGTGGCAAGCGGTGCCCTTAATTCATGGGAGGCATCAGAAGCAAACCGTTGCAGTTGGCTGTAGGCGTTCCGAATTGGTTGCATCGCTATTCCACCTAACACCCAACCCGCCAGACTGATCGCGCCTAAGGTTAGAGGCACTGCGATCGTCATTATGCTCAGCAGTTCTTTCAGTGCAGTCTGGGCATCGGTCAACGGGATAGCAATCTGAAGGTAGCCGATCGTGCGTCCGTTATAGTCAACAGGGAGCGTTAACTGCCGCAGCCATTCAGGGTGAGCCTGAAGCGTTTCAAAGGCCGCGATCGCCTGAACCTGATCCGATGGTTGCACTCCATAAAACTGGCGCAACCTTCCAGTAGATGAATACCAACGGGCATAAACCAAGTTGCTATCAGAGGGTGGAGAGTACCTTCCCAGAATCGGCACACTGCTGAGGTCAAAGTGTTCTTTTCCCTGTCGCCACTCATAGTTAACATTCGCCGCCATGAATCTGGCTTTTGTATAGAGTAGACGGTCGTTTTCCTCTAGTCGATCAACCGCCCTCTGATAATAAATTACACCCGCAAACAGCATTAAAATGCTGCCCATCGACAGCGCAAACCAGTGAGCGAGACTACGGCGACTACGATTGAACATCTGGATTTAAACGGTAGCCCATGCCATAAACGGTCTCTAACCAATTAGGCACTCCTACAGACTGCAATCGCTGCCGCAGCCGACGCACTAGGGCTGTAATGGCATTACTTTCTGGTTCACTGCCCCACTCCCACAAGGCTTGTTCAATCTTGTCACGCGAGAGCACCTGACGGGGATGGCGCATCAAATATTCCAATAATTGAAATTCGCGGGTAGACAGTTGCAAGTTCTGCTCACCCCATTCAATGGTTAGGGTTGACAGATACAGGGTCAAGCCTTCAACCTGTAGAATATCCCCTTTCCACAAGGGCGATCGTCGCCCCAGTGCCCGCACCCGCGCCAGCAGTTCAAAAACATCCGCAGGTTTAACCAGATAATCATCGGCTCCCGCATCTAAGCCACTGATCTTGTCAGGAGTTGCATCTTTTGCCGTCAACATTAATACGGGAGAGGTTTTTCCCAGACAACGATATTGTTGACATAACTTTAACCCACTGACCTGAGGCAGTAGCCAATCCAGAATTAACAAGTCATACTCTCGCTTAGACAAAATCCACTGGGCGATCGCCCCATCTTCTACACCGTCAACAATATGTCCTGCCTCTGAAAGAGCAGCCTGAAGCGGTTCTAGTTGGTCGGCATCGTCTTCTACCAGTAGAATTCGCATTGGTCTAAGTTCCTATCATCACACGATGCATCGTAGAGAAGCGAGTCCAGAAAAGCGTCCGTCAGAGGTGAGATTTTAAGCGGTGCAGTTACCTACTAAGATGCACATATCTGTTTTTGCTATCAGCGATCTGATTGCTTCAAAATCCCAATGGTTTTCCCTCGATTGTTACGGCTCCTTCATCACGCTGGCTGGGAATTCTGGTTGCCTCTTCCCGTGGTTGCCGCACTCTTTTGGGGTGTGGGAAACCTGATTACGTCTCAAGTCTTAAGCCGCCCTCATGATTCTGTCAACAAACTTCAGGCAGATACTCAGCTAGAGATGAAGTTGTCAGTCACCATCCTGGCAATCAATGCCGAAATCGATCGCAGTCGGGGTATGACCACTGTCTTCATCAAAACCGCCAACTCAACCTTGAAAACTCAGAAATATGAGTTTCCAGTCACCCAAGCCAGTCAGGTAGAAGCCGCGATCGCTCAGACATTAGACCTGCCCGTTGCAACGGTTCGCAAGCTGATTAGCTACCGTATCAAAGACTGAACCACGAGACGGCGAACCTCCTAGACCGGGCGAGGAAAGTGGGCAATGATGATGGAAACATCGGGATGCTGACGGGCGATCGCCTCTGGCTCGACTCCCAGCGTCGGCATATTGAGGCGTTCGGGGTGCGCGTTGTGCGTAATGACGAGCAGGTCATCGCGCTCTAAAAGCTGGGCAACCTGATTGACAAAGTTTCCCCGGATCTGTTCCACCGGCACGTCTTCACCCAGTCCCGGAATGGCATTCGCCGCGTTTGCCAGACGGGGATTAGAAAGAATCTGCAAAACCTGTAGCGAGGCTTTGAGTTCGATCGCGAGGGTGCGCGTGAGAAACAAAGTTTGCTGGAAACTGGCAGAGCTGGCTTCTGTATCGGCGATCGCCAAAAAGACCCGCTGCGTGGACGAAATGGGTTGCGTAAAGCGGGTAATGAGCATGGGGACGAGCGTGCGACGCGCCACATTATCAATCACGCTGCCAAAGAAATTATCCCGATAGGTTGAGTAGCCCTTCCAGCCGCAGATCAGCAGGTTGGCGTTGCGTTCTTGCGCCGTTCGCAAAATGCCTTTGTCAATGGAGTCATCCACCCGACCGATCGACTCCACATCGGTCACTGCGGCATGGGCGATCGTCTCAGCGGCTGCCAGCAGGCGCTCTTGTTGCTGTTTTGCCTCGGCAGACACGGGCGCATAGGCATCGGACAACACATGGAGCGGTAGCAAGGTGCCATCCGTACTTTTTGCCAAAATCAACGCCAGTTGCAGCAGGTTGTCTTCGGTGCTGGGGTTTGCGACGGGCACCAAAATACGATAGTGCGGCGATCCGGTGGAGGAAGCGCTGCTTTGGGCTGGCGCTGCTTTGGGGCTGCTGTTTTTCATGCCCTGCCCCCAGCGTGCTGTAATCCAGGGCGAGGCAATGCAGGTGACTAAGATCATGGCGATCGTGCCGTTGACGGTCAGTTGATCGACCAGCTTGATGTTGTAGGCAACCGTAATGGCTGCCAGTGTCGAAGCTGCCTGCGCGACGGATAGCCCAAACATCACCATCATGTTGGCAAAATCAAAGCGAAACAGTTTGCTGGCACCCCAGGCAGGCAAAAACTTTGCCACGATCGATACCCCAATCATGACCGCAGACACCAACAGCGATCGTGGCTCCTGAAACAAAATCAGCGGATTGACCAGCATTCCGACTGAAATCAAGAAAAACGGTACAAACAGCGTATTGCCAATAAACTGAATCCGATTCATTAACGGACTCAGTTGCGGGATTAGTTGAGTAATCGAGATTCCCGCCAAAAACGCACCAATAATTGGTTCAATCTCGATCAACTTGGCAAAGTAAGACACCACAAAGAGCGTGGCAACCACGAAGGTAAATTCGGCTCCTTCGTCATGCCCAAAGCGCCGAAAAAACCAGCGTCCCAGCCTGGGCACTCCCCACAAGGTGGCAAAGGTATACAACCCCAGGGAGGGCAGCAAGAAGAGCCAGAAACTGAGCGTGAGATTGCCCTGATGCGCTTTCACCACGACTGCCAGCACCAGCAATGCCAAGACATTGGTAATCAGGGTGCCGCCCAGCGTAACTGTGACCGATTGCGATCGCATAATGCCCAGTTTGCTAGCGATTGGCAACGCCAGCAGCGTATGCGAGGCAAAACAGGATGCCACCAAAACGGCTGATAGAAACGAGTAACCCAACAGGCTCATGGCGACAATCCCCAGCACCATCGGCACCGCAAAGGTCGCCAAGCCAAAAATCACCGCTTTCTTAGCGTTCAATTTCAAGTCGTCCAGGCTGGTTTCTAACCCTGCCATAAACATGAGAAAGAGCAGTCCCACCGTACCCAACAGCACGATCGTGGTATCTCGCTCCAAGAACCCAAAGCCGTTGGGTCCCACAATCACGCCTGCCAAAATCAAGCCAACAATGCCCGGTAGCCGAAACCGCTCAAACAGCAGCGGTGCCACCAGCATGATTGCCATGATGACCAAAAAAATTGCCACCGGATCGGTGACGGGCGCGTCTGGCAGAAACGGCGCAAAGAGCGATCGCAGCGATGGAGAACTGACCGCTAAAAAATTCCACAGGTAAAGCATCATGACTCGTTTGGGTTATAGCCGTCATTATGATCGAAAAGCTACTGCACCATTCGCGAGTGGGCAATGCATAGAGTACCACTAATAAAATGCTTGAGTTTAGTCCCCGTCATGAGAATGACTAGAAACTGTGTCTCCTCTCAGTTCAACAGGCTCCGTTCGAGTTTGAATCCAGGCAAACAGAGCGGCAGTGCCTAACAGAATCAGCGTCACGCCTACCACGAGTTGCACCATAATGCTGTAACGCATCAACCCTCCTTCTTGTGCCAGATCAAGACTGTGCCCGATCAAAATTATGCCAGATCAAAGTGTTCCATATGGACGTTCGTAACGGGAACCTGTAGCTCAAACAGAGCACGTTCAACCGCATCCATCATCACTGGCGCGGCGCAGACGAAGTAATGACGACTGCCTCGATGCCGAGGAATATGCTTTTCCAATACTGTTTGATCGACATAGCCCGTTTCGCCTTCCCAGTCATCGTGAGCTTTCCGCAACACATACACAATGGCTAAATCGAGCGCTTCTTTCAAGGACTCCAACTCCTCCCGATAGGTTATGTCCTCCCAGGAGGAAGCTGCGTAAATGAGTAGAAAAGGGCGATCGTCGTTTCGCTCTGCTGCTGTTAATAAAATACTGAAAATGGGTGTAATCCCAACACCACCTGCAATCAGCACAAACCCAGCGCTGTCCCAGTAGCGTTCTGTCGTAAAGACACCGTAGGGACCATCCAGATAAGCTCTTGTTCCCGGTTGAACCTCTTTGATACGACTGGTAAAATCTCCAATCGCTTTGATGCCAAACTCAAGCCGATCGGCACGAGCGCCACTGGATGACATTGAAAAGGGATGTTCCCGCATACTCAACGGGGTAATGTTCAGGGTCAACCAGGCAAACTGACCTGGCTGAAACGTAAAGCCCTCATGTCCCAACGGACGTAGCGCCAGTGTCCAGACATCGCCTCTCTGGGACATGACTTCTTCCACCACATAGGGCTTTTTCGTCATTAACCAGGGTTTGACCAGACGCACATAAATGATCAGCCAGAGCGAGACCAGCATAATGCTCGACCACAGTACGGCTTTCCAAAACAAGCCCATGTAGTTGCCAACGCCGATCGCGTGTCCAAAGCCCAATCCCACCGCTAACACTGCCAGAATCGTGTGTGAGGCTCGCCAAGGTTCATAGGGAATCTTGAGTTGTTTACGCCAGATAGTCGTGATCACCATTGCCAGAAATGCCAGCGTTGCCAACACTGCCATCCGTGCCCGCCAGGGAGCCTCGAAAAAGTTGAGCAACTGAATGGTTTCAGGCTGAACAAGGAACAGAATCACTGGATGCGCCAGCACCATGAAGAATGCGACCAGGGAGGTGTAGCGGTGAAACTGGAGCAGAATATCAATGCCATAGGAAGATTCGATCCGATTGACACGAGCCGTCAGGACAAATTGCAGTGCCATCATTGCCAGTCCGATAAAGCCCAGCGCCACTGAAAACTCAGTCCAAAAGCCACGACCGGAAGGGACTGGATGCAGTAACAGTACTAACAATGGCAACAGGGTTAGCAGCAGGTAGGCGACAATCCACAGAAAGGCAACAGCGATCGGGCTATGCATCAACAACCGTCTCATGGTCAGGCTCCTGGGCGTTTATGGCTGAGATGCGAGTTGAAACCGACGCTCGACTTCCTGCCAATTCACGACATTCCACCAATTGGTCAAGTATTCAGCGCGACGATTTTGATAGCGAAGATAATAAGCATGTTCCCAGACATCATTGCCCATAAGCGGGTAGAAGCCTTCCATAATCGGATTGTCCTGGTTTGCTGTAGCGGTAATTTGCAGTTGCCCTTGAGGATTACGAACTAACCAAACCCAGCCACTGCCAAAGCGATCGCCCCCTGCCTCGTTAAATTGTTTTCTAAAGTTGTCAAAGCTGCCAAAGGTTTGATTAATCGCTTGAGCGATCGTGCCAGTGGGTTGCCCCCCGCCCTTTGGACTCATAAGCTGCCAGAAAATCGTGTGGTTGAGATGTCCACCAGCATTGTTCTGAATGGTTGTGCGAATGTCTTCTGGCACGCTGTTGAGGTCGCAGAGCAATGCCTCGACACTGCGATTCTGCAAGTTAGACTGTTGCTTTAAGGCTGCATTCAGGTTTTCGACATAGGTGGCATGATGGCGATCGTGATGGATCTGCATCGTTTCTGCATCGATCGCCTTCGCCAATGCTCCATAAGCATAAGGCAATGGCGGCAGTTGTGCGGGATAGGCACTCAGTTCACCCTCTGGTAGCGCAACCGCAGCCGGTTGAGTCGCTGGAGAGGTTGTCTGTGCCTGTGGCGTACCTTGACAGGAAACCAGCAGCAGGAGTAATGCAACTCCCGCCATCAAAAATCGTATCGGTTGTCGTAAAAACTTTTTCATTAGTCGTGTCTCAACTCAATGTTCTAATCACGAATACGAATTGTTAAACCATTAGCACGGATGATTGTGCGAGCATCAAATTCATCATCGTCAAACTCACCAATCACTGTGACCTGTTCGCCAACTCTAAGGTTTGCCTGTTGCGCAGGGCGAGATTCGGCATCTATAGCTGTCGCCACAAAGGTTAGGACATTGGGATCAAAGGAGGTGTGGGGGCTTTGCCCCCAGCCAGGGGTTCCACCCCTGCACCCCGTCCTAACCCATCTGTCTATGGCTATACTCTAATTTGCCGAGTGCCAGTATTCAGAATGAAATCATCGTCATCAATGCTGATGACTCGCCAGAAATTTGATTGGTAGAAGCTTGTTGGCTAAGCAGATAGATATTTTCTGTTGCAGCGATCGCCGGAGCGGTGATTACTGTCAAGGCAATCACGGAGGTCATCAAAAAACTATGTTTCATCATCAGTCTCCTCATTCCTGTTGCTAAAGATGTTCTAAGTGGAAATGAAATACAATTAAAATCGCTTAATCAGGAAGAAAAACACTAAGACTGATTAGCGTCATTATCCAGAATCAAACGCCAGCGTGACGCAACGAGTTCTTATTCACCTCTTATTCAACTTAAGGAGGTGGAGAAGAAAGTTTGATGGTTTTAAAAGAGCTACCATGCTCAGCAGCAGCGATCTCTTCATTAAGAGCGTTACCTTGAATCACCAGGACTGAGCAAGGAGCATGATGGACAACATAGTTACTGACGCTTCCTATCAGCATTTCGGCGACCCCACTATGCCCCCTACGACCCACGACAATCAGATCTGCTCCCCACTCTCTGGATGTATCACAAATCGCCTGTCCTGGTTCTCCCATCCCGTAGCTAAAGTCTGCTGAGATGTTCCATGCGCTGGCTTTTTGCTGGTAGAGTTGCAATAGCTCTTGACCTTTCTCCTCTGCTGTATCCAGAGAAAGGATTGGGGCATACTGACTCAAGCGAGATGAATCAATGCAGTGAAAAACTCTGCATCTCGCATTTTCTCGTTCTGCCAGGGTAGCTGCTTGCTCAAATACAAACGCTGCTAAAGGTGATGTATCAATAGCGACTAAAATTTTTTCAAAACTCATAGTCTCTTCCTAAGTTCACTTCCAGAGATCACAGTTGTAATCTATCTTCAGCGTCCACAACAAATGTGATTCAAAAGTGACACTTAAAATCTTTGAATGTGATTCTTTGAAGAAAATAGTCCAAACAAGGGACCTAAAATGACACCCACTACAAAACCGCCTGCATGTGCCCAATAAGCGATCCCGCCGCTCTCCATGCTAACGTTGCTGCGGACTTGCAAGCTGGCGACACTATAAAGAGCTTGTTGGAAAAACCAGAGTCCCAAAAAGAATACGGCTGGAATTGTTAATGCTAATCAACCCATAGGTGACGAAGGGTGTAATCCGAGTCGGATTATTATCATTTAAGGGAGGCACAGTGCTTTTTCCTGATGTTGAAACCGGCTAAATGGGTGGGTTGCCCACACGAAACCAGCGATAGCCGTAGCCTGTGAGATCAACATCGTGAGATGGATTTAAAATCGTCTCATCCGGCTGATCTTCAAATAAATCAATCAAGCACTTGCCAGTGTCCTCCTTCAGGATCATCGTTGCTGTGCAGGCTGCTTGAGCCAAGTTATGCGCCACAACCACGATCCCACCCTGCCACTCACAGCGATGAGCAAACACATTGAGATGATTAGTCTCCAGGATGTGCCATTTGCCCCAACCAAACTCTGGGCATTCTTTACGCAAGCGAATTGCCCGTTCTATCCAGTTCAGTAGCGAGTCAGGATTGCGGCGTTGCACGTTGACATTCAGATGCTGGAAACTGTATTCGCCCTCACAAATAACAGGAAGGATCAGTTGATCGATCGATGCCGTAGAGAACCCACCATTCGCCGCATTTGACCATTGCATCGGGGTGCGGGCTGGGTCGCGCTCCTCTAGCGACAGATTATCACCCATGCCCAGCTCCTCTCCGTAATTGATCACGGGTGTACCGGGTAGAGTGAGCAGCAAACTGTAAGCTAGCCGTAGCCGTTGAGCATCACCCTTCATCATCGGAGCAAACCGTCGTCGAATCCCCCGATCGAAGATCCACATCGTTTCGCGATCGGGCGCAAACACTGCTGCAATTTCGGACTGCTGACGACTGGAGAGTTGGTCTAGCGACAGTTCATCATGGTTGCGGATAAAGTTTGCCCATTGTCCTGTCGTTGGTATGGGGGGCAATTCGTTGAAGGCTTCAATCAGGGGAGTTGCGGTTTCCTGGGCAAGAGCCAGCAAGAGATGCTGGTTTCCCCAGAAGTTAAATAACATCTGCATCCGGTGACCATCTCCAAAATACTTGGATAGCGCCTCAACAGGTTCATTCGCTTCTGCCAGTAAAATAGCATCTCCCCGTCGCCAGGAGAGAAACTCTCGCAGTTCTTCAATGTAGATATAAGGATCTTCGACGCGCTCAAACAGGTTGTCCGCCTGCCTCAGTTCAATGAGATAGGGAGCCGCATCAATCCGAAAACCAGATACCCCCAGTGCCAGCCAGAATCCCATGATTTTCTGAATCTCGCTCCTGACTTCGGGGTTAGTGATGTTCAAATCAGCCTGATGGTCGTAGAATCGATGGGCATAATAGGCGGCTGCTTCGGGTTGGTATGCCCAGGTTGCCTCTTGAAAGCCAGGGAAAATAATACCCTCTGTCAAATCCTGTGGTTTCTCTTTTGACCACAGATAGTAGTCCCAATATTTTGAGTGTTTGTCCTTGCAGGCAGCTTGAAACCAGGGATGCTGATCTGAGGTATGGTTCACAACCAGATCGACAATGATGCGAATGCCCCGCTCTTCCGCCTGACGGGTAAATTCAACAAAATCTCCCAGCGTTCCTAGACGCCGATCGACGTTGTAATAGTCCATCACGTCGTAGCCATTATCCTTCTGGGGAGATGGATAGAAGGGCATGAGCCAGATGCAAGTCACACCCAGTCCAGCAATATAGTCTACTCTTTGAGTCAATCCTGAAAAATCACCAATGCCATCCCCATTTGCATCCATGAAAGTTTTGACATCAATGCAGTAGATGATTGCGTTTTTGTACCAGAGATCTAGCATTAGAATTATGCGTTCAGCGAATGAGAAAGTAGTAGAGAAATTGCTTGGTGATTCCCCTTCATCCTCTACTTCGTTTCAGTGTGAGAGTAAAAAGTGACTAGAAGGTGACAACCTAGAGCGTTGGCTTAACAAGATTCTAATGTGACTAGAAAGTGACAGGCTCAAGGGTTGCTCAGCGAGTAATGCGAAGGATCTTGTCCTGATCTGGTGGACAACTGCCACGCCCATCACAATTACTCGTGGTCACGTATAGCTCCCCATCGGGTCCCATAATCGCGTCTCGCAATCGTCCCTGCTGTCCCTGTAAATACACTTCATGTCTTTGCACCTGACCAGATTGCGGATCAATGACAACTCGCTGCAACTGTTCTGCCCGCAGTGCTGCAACGATCAAACTGCCTTTCCACTCAGGGATGGCGTTGCCAGTATAAATCGCCGCTCCTCCCGGTGGTAATGCCTGCCGCCAGACGATCGCGGGTGTCACCAATCCTTGCACAGATTCACAACGGTAGGTGGTCGGCCAGCCCAAATTATCGCCTGCCTGAGCCACACTAACTTTATCGTGTCCCGATCGCCCCAACTCCCCACTAGGTCCGTGATCACTCACCCACAGTGTGGATGCATTAATCCAATCAAATCCCTGGGTGTTACGGATGCCTGTGATGTACGCTGGATTACCAGAAAAGGGATTATCGGCGGGCACCTGTCCATCAGGTGTGACCCGTAAAATCTTACCTGCCAAACTTTTAACATCCTGAGAAAGGTCTGGGTTTCTGGCATCACCCGTGCCAATATAGAGCATCCCGTCTGGTCCAAAGCGTATCCGTCCACCGTTGTGGAATTGGGCGACTGGAATGTTATCGACAATGGTGCGATCTCGCGTTGCACTCGTCCCCGCTTGGGACAGTTGCCATCGTTCTACCCGATTTACCGGAGAACCATTGGCGTTGGCAGTGAAATACACATAAAAGAATCGGTTATTGGCAAAATCGGGATGGGCTGCAATTCCTAACAGTCCTCCTTCCCCGCGATCGCTGACATTGATGGTAGCAACTACCTGTGGACGCAGTTGGTTATTCTGCACCAGCCGCACTCGTCCCGCTCGTTCCGAAACAAGCATATCGCGATTCGGCAAAAAGGCAATGCCCCAAGGAACATCTAGCCCTGTCACCACTTCTTCGACCCGCACATTAACCTGTCCTTGGGAACCAAAGCCGCTTTCAACCAAAGTACAGCTTGCTGGTTGAGTGGATACAGGTTGGGATGCAGTCCGCTCTTCCTGGTCAGCAGTTTTTATTGAAGAAGGCGAAACGCCTCCCTGCTCCTGTGCTGGTGTGCAAGCAACCAATGCAATTAAAGCAAGGATTATCCCATGGGTGTGAATATTTGGCAGTTTCATCATGTCTCAATCAAAAATGGAAAAAATAGGAGTGCCGTTTTCCTCCAGTTAGATCAATGGGAAGCAAGATAGCCGTAAACTATTTTCGTGAAGACGGGTTACGGTAAGAACCATCATCGTATCTAGGGCAGTAATCAGGGCAATGAACAGCATCAAACTTCAAAACTCTAGAAGGATGAACAGCACATTGCAGATAGGAGTTTGGCGAGTAAAATCGGCAGTGCTTACAAGGAATACTAAGGCGGTACTGGTAGGGCGTTCGCATCTCTTTCGGATCAAACACTTTTCTATACAAAATGACATACAGGAAGACAAACACGCCAAATATCGCCAAACTCAATAGCTCAGGCGAGAGTAAATTTCGATTGGACGAGGCTGTACTGAGTTCAGACGGCTGAAATTGGGATTCATGAGCAGTTGTTTCAACCGTATGGTTTTTGGCGGCTACTATTCGCTTGAAAAATTCATCAGGTTGCTGCCGCATTGAAGTGTCCTCATATCAACAATTTACGGAGATGTCGTTGGAGTTGGCGTTGGATCAATCGTTGGGGAAGTTGTAGTGTCTGGTGTAGGAGACACGGGAGCTGTCGTTGGAGCACAAGCCCCTAACACCACTGCAAGACCAAAAATTGTGAATAATGTAGTCAAAGAACGACTCATGATGGGTACTCCTAAAATTCAGTAGACAGCTTCGCTTGGCATAAGCGATCGTGCTAAGCAGGCATTTTCTGATTGCCGTTGAGCTAATCGCCTGTGTTGCACAACAATTAGAACATCAGATTGAACGACGCTAGCAAAGTCAGTATCTAGAGGAATAAGCACGAGATCTTTGAGGTCATTACAGTTACCCAGGCAAGCGGCGAGTGCTTCGATTTCCTGATTGCGATTGCGGCGTCCACAGAGCGGTAATGCTACCCAGGAAACGCAAAACCTGGTTTGCAGTGCGATCGAAACCTGTTTCTGATTGACGACCTTGCAAACTGCGTAAGCCATGCAAGTCAAGAAAGCTAAATCCAACTTTGGAGAAAAAGGGCAACACGCAAAACAATAAGGTATCAATGTCCTGATTTACCCAACCGAAGCCGGAAGGACCAATAATCCAGGCGAGCGGATAGCCAATCCACAGCACCGTAAAATACAGTGTCAGCTTGTCCTGGAGTGCTATCAGCTCACCGCCCTGGCTTTTCGCTTTTGCCCGTAGCGGCACCCAGATACCCCACAACACCACCAGAAAAGCCACTACGCCGCAGATGTACCAGAGGTATCTGACCCAGCCGCGCTCCGAGAGATCTGCAATTAAACCTGTGGTAATCACGACGACCTGCGTACTCATCAAAAAACCAATCAGAGTCCAGTCTTTTTTGATAAACTGCATTGCCGTCCAGGACAGTGATAACAGTAGCAACGGTGTTGTCACCATCCAATCGATATAACGAGCATAGTGGGCAACCTGCCCTGCAGATTCGATCTTGCCCTGGTCAAGCGCCATTGCCATGTATGCTAGACCAGACCAGATCGGAATGAAAATCGCCACTAAATACTCGTACTGCGGCAAACCTTTGGGTTCGCGACTGAGCGACCAAAAATGTAACGCCCCGATCGCCATCCCTGCTACATACACCCAATGTAAAATCGTCTGCCAATCCATAGCGGCTCTCCAATATTCAAATTCCATCTCTAACGCTGATTCACAAATGTGACATGAAAGTGACAAACAGATGGAGCGCTGCAATGCTGCTAAACTCTACTAATTTGAGTAATCGATGAGAAAAAGTCACAATTTACTCCTCCTCGCGAAAATCATTAATTACGCTTCTTAAAATTAAAATTCAAGCTCTTAAAAACATCAGCATTGATTGTTATTTCTGAGTCACATTCCGTCCAAACAATGAAGGAGAAAGAAATCGTCTCTAATCCATAGTTCGCCGAATCCGATTATGTCCACAAATAGAATTCATCGCGTATTTCTGTGTTGGTTGCAAACTACACTCTTATCCATTTTGGCAATGGTTGTGATGACTTTAGTGTTGGTACTTTTCTTGCTCATTTTTCGAGTTCCTTCGTTTGAAATTGGTCACTCAAGTCCCCCTGGCATACTGTTCAATCACTTCCGGCTTCACCTGCCGCACATCCCGCTGAAAGCGGGAGTAAGGACTTTGCTGGAGGAGGGAAGCGCTGCCAAAGGGCGATCGTTTTGGCGCTGCTCTTGCTGTCGAGACGCGATGCCCGTACTCCCGTCGCTACGGGTGATTGCAAAGGTGCTAGAGCCTCACGGCTGAAAGAGCGGATCCTGCTCTACTAGGGGAATTTCTAGCTCCTCAGGCTGGATCGGTGTGGTCTCAATAATGGCATCGGCCTGGTCAACGCGCCCCGATCCTTGCGAGCAGAGCAAGCGGAGTTCGAGCCAGATGTCACTCTCCTTATCCCCGTGAGCCTGGATCAGGTAGAGGCTATAGGTGGTGTCGCGAAACGCCACCACCGAACGGGGGGAGAGTTGATCCACTTTGAGATCGCCCCCGTAGAGATAAGCGGTATAACCGCTGGCGTTGATGTTGAGCCCTTAATTGACCTGCAGTTGCTGACCCGTGTCTGTTTTCACAAACCCGCGCATCGGATAGCACTGCAACGTTTTTTGAACCGGGAGTCCCGTCAGGGGATCGGCGGCTACAACTTCCTGTACCTGGCAAAACTCAACCGACTGTCCATAATCGTAGACAGGGTCAAGGACTTTGTCACGACCGAAAAGGCGCGATCGCGTTTGATAAGTCTTAAGCGTCGGCGTTTTATATGTTCTGAAATTAGGCATATTTGACAGTGCTCCAAGCGCGGCCACCCTAGCAGCCGCACTTATGTCCTAAAATGTCCTAAAAATTCGTCCCTCAGGACGCTGCCTGTAGCGGTTTGGGAGCAAAGCTGGGGCGATATCCCGCTGCTCAGTGCACTTCTCAAGCTGCAAGACGGGATTCACGCCAGAGGACACGCTCAAGGCCGTCACCGAACCCCCAAGGGTTGTGTCGCAATAAATGGTAAGGTGAGGCGGTTAATTTTTCTCTGGTCTCAACCTAAATGGCTTCTCAATTCCTTTTCAAGTGGTGTCACTTGCTGCCAGCAAGCATGTTGCTGAATGTCCGGTGGTCTTGCCGTTATCCCTAGAGCTACCGGAATCTGGAAGAGCTGATGGCGGTGCGAGGAGTCGCAGTGGCTCACTCTACGATCAATCGCTGGGTACTGAAGTTGGCACCAGAGCTCGATCAACGACTGCGACCGCCTTTGCGTTTGACGACTGATTCGTGGCGGGTGGACGAAACGGACATCGAAGTCAGAGTCCAGTGGCAATACTTGTATCGAGCAGTCGATTCAGCAGGCAAGACGCTGGACTTCAGGCTGAGTGCAAAGCGAGACGGGAAGGCAGCGGCATGGTTTTTCCGTAAAGTACTGAAAGCTCAGCACACACAAGCACCACGAGTGATTACAGTGGCTAAGAATGCTGCCTACCCGGTTGCGATGGACAAGCTGAAAGCGGCTAAAACGATTGCAGCAGAGACGGAACTCCGGCAGATTAAAGCTTTGAACAACATCATTGAGCAGGATCACAGAAACATGAAGCGGCTTGTCAAACCGATGATGGGGTTCAAATCGTTCAACAGTGCGAGAAAAACGCTGAGCGGGATTGAGGCAATGAATATGATCAGAAAAGGACAAGTGAAAAGAATCAGTCAAGGGGACAGTGTGTCTCAAATGAAGTTCATTGAAGAACTGTTTGGAGTGAGTGCTTAAGACAAGACGCTTGGCACAGATCGTTTGTCACTTTAGAAAACTTGCGACAGAACCTTTCCTCCTATGGTTTCACTTCATCAAGCCACCGTGGGAATTACTTTGCTGCTGGAACGCTCAAAGCTGGTCGAGTCTCACTGGTCAAACCAATGGCTTGATAGAGCCTGTCGTGACAATTAGATAAGGTCTAGCCAGTTTCTGCTCAAGAAACAGGACGTGTAGGTCAAGCTTTTTTACTTCAATAACATCATCATGCTTGATTGCCATGAAGCGCCCTCACTGTTTATTTTTATATTCTCGCTTGGTGTTTAGCCATTCTTGAGTAGCGCATGCCGCACTTCTTGTTCTGACATCTTCCCTCTACCCAACGGGAAGGTACTGGAAATAATGTTTCACAGCCTGGACATTTCATCAACAGTTTGAGTTTGTGGCGATCGCATCTTGCAGTTGCTCTCGACTTGAACTGCCACTCAAAACGGTGACAAGGGCATTCAGCGTAGCAAGCTCCGCACAGACGGATTGGTCTCGGGTCGAGCGTTACTCCTTCTGGATGCAGCATCTGGGTTAATCGGTCAATCTCTAGTCCAATGACTGTTCCTAGAGTAGTCAGTTGCTCAGTGCTTGGAAAGGGATTGAAGAAGCCCAGTTCCCGTTGCGCTACAACTGCACCAATACCCACCATTTGCCCCAATGCACTTGGAGAAGGTGCTCCAGTGCTTTTCAGTCGCCGAAATCGACCAAGATAGTGAGGAAGACTTTCTCCTTGAAAAGGCTCCAGAGGGGGCAATCTGGGATACTTACTAACTTTACTGGTCATGCATCACTCAATGACTGAGCAGTTAGGAAAAGAGTCGTAGGAGAGTTCAGAAATTATTTTGGGTAGCGCCCTTACGCAAAGGGCGGAGAAAAAAGACAAACGCTGGGGTCCTTACGTGGCGAGACATCTAAAAATGTCGATTATTCCCTATCCTTTATGAAAATGCCACTATCTTATTGTGAATCAGCCTTTCCAAACAACGCTTTCTTGCCATATCCTACCTCAAGCTTTTTAAGTGCTTCAAGAGAAACACTATCAAGCTTGTACATGAAGATGGTTTCAGGTTCACACTCCTGTCCTGATTCAAGTTTATTGTCCTGTTCTGAAATTTTTTGAACAGAGTATAAAATTGCTGTTGGCAGAAGCTTTATGAGCCTTCCTATGAAACCGCCTGTACATTTAATCAAAATCTCAAATTTCTCCCCCTCACTTAACTGGGACTGAAAGGGAAGATTTAATGCTTTTTCTTCAAGTGTATTCAAAATCTTTCTGAAATCGTTATCAGGCAAAGAACCTAGAGAGAAAGAATAGGGAAAACTTTCCAGCAAGTCAGCGTTGTCAAGCGAAACATTCAAATTAGCCGTTCCGGAAAAAATGATAGTCACCTTTTTCTCATCGTAAAGATCTTTAAGGTCTGAGAACGCATCTATCTCTAAATTATGTGCGTTATCAATGAGGATGACCTCTATTCCCAATGGCTCAACACTCTCGACCACCTGGGGTCTTGGATCATCCCGGCGTCTGATTTTAGCCGCATGATTCATTGCTTTGAGGATTAACCTGTGAACTTTCCTAGAAGAACAGTTTGTATGAGCTTTCACTCGAATGACACGGTCAAAATCCCGATTCTCGTACTCCTCACACAATCGACTTTTACCACTCCCACGTGGTCCTACCAGACGACCACATTGTTTCAGAAATCTCCGCTCGTCTATCCACTTAATCCCAGATTCACCGGTCTCTGTTGGTACATAGCCGTCACTGAGCAGCCTTTCCAGTGCAGCCACTTTAGTTCTCGTGTCTGTTAACGAAGCTAAAACCTCTACAATAGGCTGTGAAACCAGACTAGACTCTGACATAAGCTTTTACCGATTTCTGCGAGAGCGTTTTGAGATAATGAAATCGTAGCACTCCTTTGGTTTTGAGGGTTCTACTTGAGTAGGAGTTACAAGCCCTTCAGTTCTAGCTTTTTCGGATGAAGGTGCGACAATCTCTGTTAAACTCTCTCCAATAACTGATCCCTGAAGAATAGTTCCTGGCTGTACCCTTTCTTCATCCTTATTGTCAAGAAGGACGTATGAGACTTCTACATCAATTTCTTCAGTAGATTGAAAGATTTCCATCATGTCAGAGGAAGTTAAACTTTCCTTGTTATCAGGTGAACATGGTGCTACCAAGTCTGCTTCAGCAACTACAGGGTTTTGGTTAGCGTTAGCCTTTGTCGAAGATTTTCTGGTAGTCTTACGATTGTTAGGCTTGCCTAAGTTAGTTTTGTGTTCCTCTCGAGCATCTTTATGCTCCGCCCTTCTGCGATCGTTTCGGCTCTGAATTGCCTCGTCAACCATTTGGGTTCTACGCCCAAGTTCCTGAAGAATTGTATAGTTATCGATTTCTTTACCTTCCTCAGTCAACTTTGCATTGATTTGCTTCAATTCATCCAAAGTCAGATCCTGATGTTCCAGACTGAGAGCCTTCACCTCATCGTCGATCAACTCTCCCATTTTTTCATCTGGCTCATATGTATAAGCTCGAAGGCTTAGAATATGGTCGGGATCATATCTCAGTGTTACTCGCTCCCCCAAGTAATTTTTAAGCTCTTCGCTTCTATAAATAACATTTTCAAAATTTACTGAACCATGGGCTTGAACATAGCGGTACGCTGCCTTCATCAAGCAAAGATCTAATTCTTGCTCATCAATAGGCTCTGGCAAGGTTCCACCCAATCCCTCTAGCCAGTACTCGTACCTTGTCATCCCCTTTTTCTTGGGATGTTTATCATGGTTATAGCTATCACAGAAGAACCCAGTTAAGATTTTCTTAACATCCCTCCAAGTCAGACAGGCGGTCTCTTCAGCGTGTTTTGGGCGATCCTCAACACAGGAACCCGTGTAGCCTGGAAGCCCTTGAAGGACTTTCGTATTGATAGTCTTGAAAATGCGTTCTACAATGCCGCCTTGAGGAGGATTAAAGCGTAACTCGCACTTAAAGTTAAAATTTCTACCAATCTGTTGAATGTGCTTGGCTTTCGACAAGTCTTTCCCACCGTCTGTGAAAAAGCACTGGAGCGGTAGCCCATTGATATCCCAAGGTCTTAGCAGTTCATAGTCGTCTGGGTAGTGTTTGGGTAAAGCTGCATGACGTAGAGCAAGCGCCACCTCTTCGGTGCCAGGTTGTTTGAGTCCAAGGAAAAAACCTAAAACGCAGCTAGAGAAGCTATCCACTACAGTTGTTAGCCAAAGACGACCAAGGATTTTGTCATCTTTGTCAACAATAAGGATATCTAGTTTTGTATGATCACACTGAATAACCTGGTTGCTACAGAATATTTCGATGTATTCCCCATCACGGGTTTTGACGTGAAACCATGAACCTGAACCGGGGTTTCTAATTTTATTCTGTAAAGCCTCACGTTCAACAACAGGCTTTAGAACACGATACACAGTAGCGCGATCCGGATATTCACCGGGTTGAAGATGCAGATCAATTTCTGCGTGCCGTTTTACCTCTCTGACAACATCAGCCACAGCCGCAGAAAGCTTTTTCTCTTTTCTGTCATCGTAGAACCATTTCATGTAATCTACCCAATAGGGAAGGATTTTGTGCTCACCCTTATCCGATCTCTCAGCCCCAGAGGTTTCCCTTAGTTCACTTTTGTGATATTTCTTTAAGACTCGTTCCACCTGCCGAATGGAAAGCTCCAATGTGTCGGCGACCTCTTGCTTCCTTTGAAGGAAAATATCGCGATTGGGAGCATTAGCTACCCACTGAGCTAAAGCAAACCTTGATGTATGTTTGTCTAGGTTCTCAAGCAGGATTTGTTTACAATCCGCAACAAAGTTGCTTGCATCAAGCGTTAGTGTTTCTGAAGGCTCACCAACGACTTCTGGCTGATCGCGATCGTCTTCGGCAGACATAGTTGTTTGAAGCTTCTACAAAGTGCTTCGATTAGCATAAACGACATCGATCGTGCGACGAACTGAACTTAAAGAAACGACATCGATCGTGCGATCATCAGGGGAACGACATCGATCGTGCAACGAGGTTTTTAGGTGGAAGTAATAAGACAATAAGCTGAAATCCAGTCTCAGTAAGCTTTTTACTCCGCTATGCTGATGCGACATTAGCGTGCAATCAGCGTCACATAGCTAAAGGATGTACAAATTGGGTGGTCATTGCTTCTTTCACCGCAGACCCTGCTTCCCTCTCTCAAAAGCATAGTCTAAGTACAGAAGCATCGGTATGAGGAAGCGTGTTTACGAGGTGTATAGCGCTGCAAAGCACACTTCATTTTTGGAGCAAAAGGGTCAAAAATCCGAGTTCAGAGGTTAAAAGGTGAGGCTTGGAGGTCGATCGTTCAACTTCAGTTATTCAGACCAACAAACTTTTGCACGGATATTGCAGCTATCATCTGCTTGTTAGAGACATTTAGCTTCGTATCCGTTAAAACTGAATGGGAGGGCAACATGGCTGAACTTACTGCAGAACACCTCATCTATCTGCTTTATACCAAAGCCTATGCGAAGGACACGGAGGCAGACACTCTTACAAAGGGTGACATAAGATCCTATTTGCCGGATGAACACAAGGGAAAAGCAGAGAAGATCTATGGCGATCTCAAGGAGCAGGGACTGATCGAGCTGAAAACTAAGGACGGAAAAACTAAAGATAGTAAAGGGAAGGCTCTCACAAAAGACGGGCGATTCTCGCTGACAGGTGAGGGCAACCAAGTTCTTGTAAATAATTTGACTACTACTGACTACGATTTCACGTCTTCCAGAAGCTATAAGGTGCTGAGTACTGCATTAACTTGTTTACTCTCTCATATTAAGGAAACAGGTAAAACGCATCCTCAAACTAGACAAACTGAGGAAATCACTTTTGAGGAATTCCAGGACAAATTTAAAGAATTGTACTTTGAAGAGAGAAAACGCCAAGAGTTAAGTGGTGCTGTAGCCATTCGCAAGAAAGAACTGCTTAAAAAAATTCAGGACACCAACTCAAAAAACATCTCGCCAGAAGCATTAGATAAGTACTTTGAAGATCTAAAGTCTAGGGGTATAGTTTTTGTTTCTAGAGGCGAGAAAGACGATTTAATCCACTGGGTTGAGTAATATGGCTGATTATTTGGAACGTTCTACGTTTATAGAAAACTTTCTTACTAAAGTTAGTAGGGGTAGAGATTTCACTCAGGATATTTGGATTGAACGTGAGGTCAAACGGAAAGGGGAAGGCGGAGAAGTTACTAAGGTTGACAGCTTTTCTGAAAAAAACATCAAAAATCTAACGGAGCTACTTGAGGATGATTTAGATCATTGCTTCAATAGAGGAATGTTTGTTTTTAGGCTAGTAGCTGCTATTGCTGGTAGTGGAAAGACAACGCTTCTCAGCTATTTTAGAGAACTAATTAAAATTAAAAATGATGATTCTAAGTTCATTACAGTCGTAAGCTTTGACCTTCCCACAAAGTTACAGAACTTAAGTAATACTCAAAGCTTTCATAACAAGTTTTATTCCTATATCTTAGCTGAGACACTTTATAAAATATTACGAAAAGAAGAAATCAGATCTGTAGCAGAGTATGTTCTACGGACACTTGTAGGAGAAAAAGGTTTCAATGAGCTTGATCAAACAAGAGACTTTGAGATAGGTTTTATAGGAAAGTTTAATAACTTTTTTAAGGATATTGATATTGATTTGCAAGATGTTTTCCTGAGTGTAATTCGTCAAGTTTCAGCTATCAACCCACAATATACCTTCGTTTATCTTATCGATGAATTAGATGATGCTTTAAGAGAGAGTTCTAGCCAAGCTCAACAGATGAGAAGTGTCTTTAAGACCTTGATGAATCGGATATCAGGGAAAGACTATAATGATGAAATTCGATTATTGATGTATTTAGCTGGGACATCAGATATATTAAATGAATTTATAACTTTGGAATCAGCGGGTGAACGGCGATTTTCTACGTATAACATTGCACTTGGGTTTGGCTTGCTTGATGAGTTTCAAAAGATAACAGAAAAGATTATCAGTCGTATTAAAGGTGCATATAAGGACTGTGAAGGTTATGAAGAGGCTTCCCATAAGATCCAGAAAATAGATGAGAAAATTAAATCTAAAAGATCTGGAAAAACACAGGTTTTAGGAAGCTATTGTAGCGATTATGCTCGTGCTGTCCTTGCAATATGTAAAGAGCATTTTGGTGACAAACCAGAGAAACATTTTGAGGGCACGACAAAACAACTAGCAGAGATAATAGAATTAACATGTAAAAATAAATGGAAAGAGTATTGGAATAAACCGGGATATAAACTACAACTCGAAAAAATCTCTAATAATTCTGACGAGCATATTTTCAAGTGCTATGTAAAGTTGCTTAAAGACGGAGAAGCTGTTGCCAGCGCTTATGGAGGATCAAGGAACTACGAACTGCTTGGTGGATATGTAGATAGATTCGTTCAGCTACTGGAAATAGCTCACTTCAAACCAGATGGCTATAATGAAAATCCACCAGATATTGCTTTTATTCTTTCTCCAATAGAATGTTCTTCTTTCCTAAAGAGAAAGTTAAGCTCGAAAAAAATTCATTTTATTAATTCATCTAGAACTACTTTAGACATACTCAAATCAGGAGCTTCTAGTTCAACTCAAGAAGTAGTTGCTGAGAATAAATTTTCCATCGACATTAACCCGTCTAACGAAAATGCTCTACTCAACATTTTTAAAGATACCAATATTCACAGAGGAATTATTAAAAAAATTATTGCGTCTCGACCCTACAGGGATTTAGCTGATTTGGTTTCTAAAGTTCAAGGTATTGCATCCTCACGCAGACAAACGATTCAAGAAAAACTTGACAAAAATGAAATATGCTTCCGAATTTCTGCATTTATTAGCTATAACACTCAAGATAAACTTGAAGTAGATAAGATTGTAAGTAAGCTAAGGGAAAATAAGATTTCATACTGGATAGATGACGAAATTTTAGCTGGTGAAGAAATACGAAAGAAATTGGAAGAAGTAATCAAAAGTGATCGACTTTGGGCAGCAGTTGTTTTCTACGGCAAAAATGGTCCTGGATCTTGGCAGGATGTAGAGATTAGCACTTTGCTTCGTAAGAACATAACGTACAAGGATTTAATTATTCCTGTAGTTCTTAAAAGTTGTATAGAAGAACCACAAGTTTCCCCTTTCCTTGAAAATCTTAAATATGTTGATTTTCGCAAGAGAACTCCTGATCCAATCGAATATTTAGTCCGTAGTATAAAGCGCGAGCAAACGTAACTTCTTTCCTGATTGCCACCTATCTCACTGACGCAATCAAAGAAGGAGAAACCGTATGGCAGAAGTAAAAGTTTACTACGATCAAATTGGCAACACCTTAACCGTCTGGTTTGGCAATCCTCAAGATGATTATACTTGCGAAGAAACTGGAGATGAAGTGATCTTAATGGGCTCTTCCGGATCTGTGGTTGAAATCGTATGAAAGGCTACAAAATGCCGCCCGATCGACGGCTGAAACCCAGTGATAGTTTGATATAAGGTTGTCTTATCAGCGCCAAGCCGGGAGAGCCTCTTAATGAAAGACAGCAACGGACAAGTCATTGGCTTTGAAAAACTCAACTACACCCTTCCATCCACCACAAACCTCAAAGTTTCTTTTGAGACTGCAACCGCATAAAAGTAATGGAAGCTCAAAATATTGATATTTCTAAAGAGAAAATTTCTCACTTCTGTCAGCACTGGCATATCACTAAATTTTCATTGTTTGGCTCTGTTCTGCGTGATGACTTCCGCCCCGATAGCGATATTGATGTACTAGTCGAATTTCAGCCAGAACATATCCCTGGCTTTCTCAAACTCCACCAGATTCAAGAAGAACTCTCAACACTTTTGGGAAATCGACAAATCGATTTGGTGACTCCCAAATTTCTCAATCATCGCATTCGCGATCGCATCCTCTCACAAGCTGAGGTTTACTATGACGCAGAGGGATGATCAAGTTTATGTTGGACATATGCTAGACACCGCCAACAAAGCGATCGGGTTTGTGCAAGGTATAACCAGAGAAACGTTTGACAACAATGAACTTCTGCGTCTATCCCTGACCTATCTATTGCAAATCATTGGTGAAGCAGCCCGTAGAGTCTCCCCAGATTTTCGAGCCGCTTACCCTCAAATAGACTGGAAAGCGATCGTCGGAATGCGAAGCAAAGTTGTTCACGATTACTTAAATGTCGATGAAGATATTGTTTGGGACACCGTATTGAATGAACTCCCCTCTCTAGTGAATGAACTTGAGAGAATATTGAATGCCGACAATCTCGGATAGAGGAGAAACCGTATGGCAGAAGTAAAAGTTTACTACGATCAAGTCGGCAATACCTTAACCGTCTGGTTTGGCAATCCTCAAGCTGAATACACCTGTGAAGAAACTGGAGATGAAGTGATCTTGATGAAAGCCAGCAACGGACATTGACCAGACTCCTGATTTAGTTGTGCAGGAAGTCTTAGATTTTCTGCTGTTCATCAAAGTTCGGTTAAAGCACAAAATCAGGGAAGAGCAGCCTGACAGGTCGCAGCAAGCCCCCAGTCTTCCACCTTTTCTACAGTTTGTTGAAGAGATTAGCGCCCAAGTTCCTAGAGAAGAATGGGCAAAGCTACCCAGCGACCTTTCCAAAAACCTGGATCACTACTTGTATGGCTCACCGAAGAACTAAGAATGAAACCTGTAGACTAGGACTATCACAAGCCTGAGCAGTGCGCTCGGAGCAAACCCGATGAATCTCACCATTCCCGACGATATCCTGACAGCCAGTGAAATGTCTGAAGCGGATCTGCAACTGGAAGTTGCCATTCTTCTCTATAAGCGCGAAAAAATCAGTGCGGGCAAAGCCTGCGAGTGGCTGGGACTAAACCTGATCGAGTTTCGGCGAGAGTTGGGCAACCGAGGACTGACGATTAACTACGATGTTGACGACTTTCAGGCAGACCTCGAAACTCTGCACTCCCTTGGCAGGCTATGAGTGTCGTCAGCAACACCTCACCCATCACCAATCTGGCAGGCATCGGGCAACTTGACCTGCTTCGCCAACTCTACGACACCATCACCATTCCTCAAGCGGTTTACAACGAAATGGCAAATATCGGCAGAACTGTACCAGGCGCACTTGAAGTGCAAACGCTCCCCTGGATCACGGTTCAACCTGTAACAGACCGAAACCAGGTCGAAGCACTCCGAGCCGTTTTAGATCCGGGTGAAGCCGAAGCCATTGTGCTGGCTCTGGAACTCAACGCATCACTCTTGATCATCGACGAAAGACCGGGTAGAAGCATTGCCCGACAAAACAGCATTCCCATCATTGGTGTATTAGGCGTGTTACTGGAGGCAAAACAGCAAGGGTTAATCGCCAGTGTCCAACCTCTAGTCGATCGACTGATCAACGAATTAGAGTTTCGGGTCAGCAATCGGCTATATGAGACGGTTTTACAGGCTGCTGGTGAGGCTTAAGGGCGCGATTCTTGCAGGAAGCCATGCGATAGCGAAGCGCTGACTTGTCAGTTCGCCCTCCAACCCTCACCCTACTCCTACGGAGAAGCAAGCTACAGCCGCCGAACTCAAAACGTTGTCTTCCGATCGCAAAACTTCGACCTCAAAGCTTGAACCGCCGACCGCCGAACACGAAAGTTGCACCTCAAAACAAGGAACGCCAGCCTCAAAGCTCGAAACTCCGACCTTGGAGCACGGAACGCCAGCCTCAAAGTTCGGAACGTCAAGCTCGGAACATGGAACACCGACCTCACAACTGCAAGCTTCAGGTTCAGAGGTCAACACACCATGTAATTTGTCAAGGCTCAATAGGGGTTCCGGGGAGTTAAGTCGGTAGGTTTTCCAACAAAGCACTGAGTAAGGCTTTGCCTCACGTCTTCGCGTTATGAACGAACTCAAAAAAGCCCAAGTACTGCTGTCCGGCAAAAATCGTGTCGGTTAAGTCATCAAAGTGAGCGCTACAGTCTTTACATTGATAGCGTTGGCGCGCAGGCTAAGTGTCTTCCTTGCCGCGCTTCATCACTTGGAGACTACGACCTTTGGGGCAGCAAACCCCTGTTGCCCAGCATTGTTGGCGCACCGTTTCGTAGCACTTCGCATCGTCAAGCAGGCTCGTGAGATTGAGGTGAAGCATCTCAACAGCAAGGTTGTTGTACGATGGCATCCTACCAGTCGACGTGGCTCAACGCCACCTCCCTGAATCACCTCTTGAGCCTAAATGCTTAGGAACAAGAATTTAATCACCTCGGCGTTTTCCGTAGGGGCGCACAGCCGTGCGCCCCTACCTACGAACAATTTGTCGGTTTTATTTAATCCACGATCCTTAATGTCCACAAAGCGTAGCTGAAAGCGGGTAATCGGACTCGAACCGACGACATTCACCTTGGGAAGGTGACGTTCTACCACTGAACTATACCCGCAGAGGAAGGGATGAGGAATAAGATTGGAGGAGAAATGTGAAGCTTCCTTCCATCCGTAGAGCAATTATAGACCGTGATTGACGCTATGGATGTGAAGGGTGTTGCGATCGCCCACTTTTCACCCCTCATCCTAAGAGAACTGCAAAGAATGATTGATCCTGCGCTAATGGAACATCGTGAACCTGAAGCACCCGCATGAGTCCAGTCAACCTCATCCAGCTAACCGATAGTCTCAAATCGCTGTAGATCAAAACGGC